>Ga0207645_10004245_pt1 | contig 10638 bp, 8 predicted proteins | sample KBSM53metaG_FD_184331 | JGI IMG/M metagenome (GOLD analysis project Ga0207645, IMG submission 184331) | Miscanthus rhizosphere microbial communities from Kellogg Biological Station, Michigan, USA - KBS M5-3 metaG (SPAdes) (version 2) | ecosystem: Host-associated > Plants > Roots > Rhizosphere >...
ATGGCGCTTGCGGGCTTCGACTTCGTCGTGATCGACATGGAGCATTCGACGATCGATTTCTCGCGGCTCGAAGCGCTGATCGGCGCGGGGCAGGCAGCCGGCCTCGCCACACTGGTCCGTCCCTGGGGTGAGGACGTCGGGCTGATCGGCAAGATCCTCGATATCGGCGCGAACGGAATCATGGCATCGCACGTCGAGTCGCCGGCGCGGGCGCGGGCGATCGTGGAGCAGGCGCGGTTCGCTCCACTCGGCAATCGTGGTTTCTCGCCTCTGACGAAATACGATGCGCTGAACGAGCCGCTGCGGGCGCTAGCCGACGCGACCTACGTCGTGGCGCAGATCGAAGGACGGCAGGCGCTCGCGAACATCGCCGCGATCGCGGCGGTCCCCGGCGTTGATGCCGTATTCGTCGGTCCCTATGACCTGGCGCTTTCACTGGACGTGCCTCCCGGCAGTCCGGCCGTGTTTGCCGCCGCGGAGGAACTCGCGCAGTCCGTATCGGACGGCGTCGCGCTCGGGATATACATCGATGACCCGGCGAAGTGCGGCGACTGGGCCGCGCGGCGTTTCGCGCTGCAATGCGTCAGCTTCGACGGGCGCATGCTGGCGAACGCCGCCCGTTCCGTCGTGACGCAGGCGAAGCAGGCGATCAGCGAAACAACGACACGATGACGGGTGACGCGTGACCTCGGAAGCGGGCGCTGCGGATCTCATTGCCCGGTGCGCGGCGGTGCTGCACGTCGCGGAGTCGAGCCGACGGCCCATTGAGCCGCTGACCAACAGGTTTCCGGAGCTCACGGTGCCCGAGGCGTACCGGATCCAGCAGGCGAACGTGGAGCGGCGCCTGGCGCTCGGCGAACACGTCGTGGGTCACAAGATCGGGCTTACGGCCAAAGCGATGCAGGAGCTGTTCGGCGTCAACGAGCCCGACTACGGCCATCTGCTCGACACGATGCTGCACGACGAGCGCGTGCCGCTCGATCTCAGCACGCTCATCGACCCGCAGATCGAAATCGAACCGGCTTTCGTGCTGGGGAGCAGACTGCAGGGGCCCAACGTCGGGATCGCCGACGTGCTGGCCGCAACGGAGTACGTCTGCGTGTGCTTCGAGGTCATCGATTCGCGCATCATTGACTGGCGTGTCCGGCTGCAGGACACGGTCGCCGACAACGGCTCGAGCGCGCGTGTAGTGCTCGGCGCATTCAAGGCGGCCCCGAACACCCTCGAGCTCGACAACCTGGAGACCGAGCTCGAGCTGGACGGAGTCGTGCGCGAGACTGGCAACACCAGCGCGATCCTGGGTCATCCGGCCAACGGCATTGCCTGGCTCGCGAACCGGATCTCGGAATTCGGACTCACGCTGGATGCCGGTCACGTCGTCCTGCCGGGAACCTGCACGCGCTGCGTCCGCATCGGCGGCCACGCCCGAGTGGCGGGGCGCATCGAGGGATTGGGTGAAGTAACGCTGCAACTTGCCGGCGCCCCGTCGGTGCCGAACAGGCGAGCGTCGGACGGGAGCTGAGCACATGCGAGACACGACAGCGGCCGGGCTCGAGGCCACGATCCGCGAGTACTTCGATGCCTGCAACGCGGCAGACGCGGACGCGATCAGCGCGTGCTTCGAGCCGGACGGGGTGCACTATTTTCCGGCCGGCGCGCCGCAGGGCACCTTTGTCGGCGCCAAGGCGATCGCCGCCGGGTGGGTGAATGCGGTCCGCAACCTCGGTTCGATCTGGACCATCGACCGCATCATCGTCGATGCGCCGCGGCTCGAAGCCGTGATCGAATGGACGCACTTCAAGCCGAAGCAGGGTCTGCACCTACGCGGCGACGAGTGGTACATCTTCTCGCCGCGCGGGCTGATCACCGAGATACGCGCCTACTATTCCTGCCCGCCCTCGACGACCGAACGACGCTCGCACGAGATCGGCGACTTCGACTATCGCGGGCGCGGCTATCCCATGACACCACCGCCCGTAAAGCGGTCGCAGTCATGAAGATCACAGCCGCGGAGAGCTTCGTGCTCAAGGTGCCCGTCGGCAACGCCATTGCCGACAGCATGCAGTTCGTCACGCACCTCGAATTCGCGGGGCTCAAGATCGCGACGGACGCCGACATCTCCGGGACCGGCTACACGATGACGGTGGGAGTCGGCGGCACCGTGATCCAGAAGGCGCTCGACAGCCTGTTCATCGACGATCTTCTCGGCAAGGACCCGCGCAACGTCCGCGAGATCTGGCAACAGCTCTACTTCGGCAAGTCGCACTGGATCGGCCGCGCCGGTGCCACGACGATGGCGCAGGCCGCGATCGACATCGCGCTGTGGGACATCAATGCCAAGGCGGCGGAACTGCCGCTGTGGCGGCTGCTTGGCGGTGCGCGGGAAGCGGACATCCCGATCTACAACACACACGCCGGGTGGCTCAACTATTCGATCGAGCAACTCACGGACGAGGCGCGGAGACTGCTCGACCAGGGCTACACGGCGCTCAAGATGAAGGTGGGTCGCGCCGATTCGCGCGAGGACCAGCGCCGCGTGGCGGCCGTGCGCAAGGCGATCGGCGACGGCGTGCTCCTGATGGTCGATGCAAACCAGAAATGGGACCTGATGCAGGCCTGCCACGCGGCGCGCCTGCTGGAGGAGTTCGATCTCTCCTGGCTGGAAGAACCGCTGCACCCCGACGACATCCGTTCGCATCGCATCCTGAACCAGGCCACCGCCATTCCCATCGCCCTGGGCGAGCACGTCTACACCACGCATGCGTTTCGCGACTACATCGAGCAGGAGGCCGTCGACCTGATCCAGGTCGACGTGTGCCGGATCGGAGGAATTACGCCGTGGCTCGAAGTGGCAGCCATGGCGAACGCATTCAACATCCGGGTCAACCCGCACGCCGGGGATCTGATGCAGGTGCATCAGCACATGGTCAAGGTGATCCCGAACCACTGGCTGCTCGAGGTGATCCCGATCTGGGAGCGCGGCCCGTTCGAGCACCAGATCCGGCTCAAGGACGGCAAGTGCCTGACGCCCACCGAGCCGGGTGCGTCCACGGACTTCACGCGCGAGGCGATGGCCGAATTCCGTACCAGCTGAGCGAGCGAACAAGCGACGGGTGAGACCATGACGACAACGTTTGCGGATCAGCTGGGTTTTCCCGAGGCGCCGGTCGTGCTGCCGGACGGCGGCTTCCTGTTCGTGGAGATGAGCCCGGACCGCGGCTGGGTCATCCGCTTCAGCAGCGATGGCAAGTCCCGCTCGGTGCTCGCGAAGACGGGCCGGCCGAATGGTCTCGCGCCGGATCGAGAAGGCTTCGTGTGGGTCGCCGAAACGGCGATGCGTGCGCTCCTCAGGATGAGCCTGGATGGCAAGTACGAGGTGATCGCGAACGGTTGTGACGGCCAGCCGTTCCGTTTTCTCAACGACCTGGCGCTCGCGCCCAACGGCGATGTGTACCTGACCGATTCGGGCATCGAGATCGACGAGTTCGCGCCAGGCGGCGAACTCAACCCGAACTGGCGCACACTTCGCTACGACGGGCGGGTGTTTCGCATCGACCCCCGGACGCGCGTCGTCGAGTGCGTCGACCACGGGCTGCGGTTCACCAACGGGATCGCTTTCGGGCCGGACGGCAACCTGTACGTGGCGGAGACGTTGAGCGGCAACATCTATCGCTATGAGTATCGCGAGGACCGCGCCAGTGGAAAGCGGCGACTGTTTGGCAACGTCGTAGACCCCTCGAATCCGGCGGAGATCAAGGGGCCGGACGGCATGAAGTTCGGCGCCGACGGAAACCTGTACGTGGCGGTCTTCGGGCAGGGCGACGTGACCGTGCTCGATCCCGGCGGACAGGTCGTGAAGCGAATGAAAACCGCGGGGTCGTTACCGACCAATCTGGCCTTCGGTCCAGGGGGCGAGCGCAAGATCTACGTGACCGAAGTGGAGACGGGCTCGGTGCAGATCCTCGACGTCGAGAGCTCCGGGCTGCCGCTCAATCTGTAATTTGGCTCAGGGCCGGATTTGCTAGGGCCGTATTTTGTGCCTCAGCGCCAGGGTACCTCGCCGGGCGGCGGCGGTACGATGTAGCGACCCGCGCCCTCGCGTCGCGGAAACGGGAACTTGCCCCGACCGGTGGGCGGATTCGCCTGCAGCTCCTTGAGCTTTGCTTCGTCGACCTCAATGCCGAAGCCCGGCGCGTCCCCGAGCACGATGAAACCGTCCTCGAGGTGGTTGTCCCACTTGAGGCAATGCTCGCGTCCCGGGTCGACCACTTCCATCATGTTGTGATTCGGAAGCGCAGCTGCGATGTGCGCCATGTAATTGGCCTGCGCGTTCATCATCGAGACTGGCAATCCGTGGACGTGGGCCATGTGCGCGATCTGCCGCAGGCCGGTGACGCCCGATTGCCCGGTCCAGACGTTGATCACGTCGACCGCGCGGTTGGCGATCAGCGGATAGACCTGGGCGAGGTTGTGCAGGTTCTCCCCGCTCGCAACGGCCGCATTGACCTGCTGCGACACGAGCCGCAGTCCATGGTAGTCCCAGCGCCGCGCCGGTTCCTCGACCCAGATCAGCTCGAAGTGCTCCTCCAGTTGCCGCACGTAGCGCACTGCCTGCTTCGGCGACCAGTACTCGTTGGCGTCGATCATGAGTCCGGGCCGTGGCGAGGCGATCGAAAGCGCCTCGCGCATGATGCCGAGCCGGCGCAGATCGGCCTCGACATCGAGCCCTACCTTGAGCTTGCCGGTGTCGATACCCTGCTCTGCCATCCGGCGGTAGAACGCAAACAGCTCCTCGTCCGACAGGCAGTAGTCGAGACCACTCGCGTAAGCGCGGACCCGGCCCTCGCGCGCACCGAGCGTACGCCAAAGCGGCTCGTCGGCGAGCTTCGCCTTGATGTCCCAGAGGGCGACGTCGATCGCGGAGAGCGACGCGCTGGCCGCGCCCTCGTTGCCGGCCTTGTGCAACCAGTCGTTCATCCGGATCCATAGCGCCACCGCTTCACGCGGGTCCGCGCCCTCGATTGCGCCGAACAGGGCATCGATGCCGCCGCCGTACCCGAGCGAGATCCCCGTGATGTTCTCGTCGGTCTCGAGGTAGAGGATCGAGCCCGGTAGCATCTCGACACCGCTCGGCAGGTTGGCATCGCCGACCAGCCGATCCATCTTCATCAGGTACTGCTCGACGCGGTAGCCAGTGATCTTCATGTCAGCTCCCGTCGCGGGTGGCCGCGCTCAGCGCTTCCCGGTCCACGGCCAGGCCATTGCCAGGGGCGTCGCCCGCGATCGCCCAGCCTGCCTCGATTCGCACGTCGCTCGTGAAGACCGGCCAGCGCGCCGCCGGATCGACGACTTCCATGCTCATGAAGTAAGGCATCACGCTCGCGAGATGCGCCTGGATGTTGCCCGGCGCCTCGGCCAGCGTGACAGGAAGCTCGAAGCCGTACGCGGCATCCGCGAGCTCGAGCGCTCCAGTGATACCGACGACGCCAATGTCGAGCTCGATGACGTCCGCGGAGCGGTCCTGAAAATGCGGCAGAAACTCGGCGCGCGTGCCGAGATCGCGCCCGACGCAGACCGCGCCGCGGATCGCGTCCGAGATCTGCTTCAATCCGGGAATATCCCCGCTGCGCGTCGCACCTTCGACCCACGCGACATCGAACATCCGCTCCATCGTGCGCAGCCGACGGATGGCCTCGTCCGGCGCCCAGCGCTGTTCCGCGTCCACGATCAGCGTCGCCGCCGTCGTTTCCTGGCGGAGCGTCGTGCGCATCGCCTCGAGGCGCGCGAGATCGCGGTCTTCGTCGCCACCGATCACGAGTGTCGCGCCGCGCAGACCGTAGTCGCGCGAGAGCGCCCGGTACCAGTCGACGAGCTCGTGGTCACTCATCGTCGGCGCGATACCGCCCCCGTGCGCATTGGCGCGGGGGCGGCTCCCGCCGAGCGTTTTCCACAACGGCTCGTCATTCGCCTTCGACTTCAGATCCCAGAGCGCCACGTCCAGCACGGCGATCGTCGTGCTCGCGTAGCCCTCGTTCGGGGCCGCCTGCGCGTCGGTCATCTGCCGCCAGAGCCCGCTCGTCGCGCGGGGGTCTGCGCCGACAAGCATCTCGCCCACGAGGCGTTCGATCTGCGTGTGGGCTCCATCGGCGCCGATCGCGATACCGGTGAGACCGCTGTCGGTCATGAGCTCGACGATACTGCCGCTGGTCGCGTGTCGTCCGGCAGGCTTGCCGGCCGGCGGGAAGGCATAGGGGGTCACCTTGACGCCGGTGACTTTCATGCAGGGGTGACGGCGCCTCTCACCTTGCGCTCTTCGACCTCGTCTTGGTTTCCGTCTCTGCGCGGTCGAGCTCGATGGCACGCGCCACCATTGCGATGTGCACGCGCATCGCCGCACCCGCCAGTTCGGGATCACCCGTGCGAATCGCATCCGCGATGCGGCGATGCTCGCTGAGCGTGGCGTTTGGCCGGCCGTCTTCCGGCAGCGCATGAAAACGCGGCCGGTCGAGCAGCGCGCGTGCCGAGTCGAGGAGCCGCTGCGCGCGTGGCGAGTCGAGCGCCCCGATGATCGTGGCGTGAAACGCTTCGTCGAGGTCGTCGAGCAGCGCCATGTCGTTGTCGCGGATCGCCGCCGCCTGCGCGTCCAGGTTCTCATCGAGCCGTTTCAGCAGTTGCCCATCCGCCTGCTGCGCGACGCGACGCACGGCCTCCACTTCGAGTCCGGTGCGGATCAGCAGGGCCTCCCGCACATCTTCGGGACGGATCGGCGCGACGAAGCTGCCGCTCTGCGGATACACGTCCACGAGCCCCTCTTCAGCGAGCCACGCGATCGCCTCGCTCACCGGCGCCCGCGACACACCGAACTCGACCGCGATCTCGTTTTTCTGCAGCCGCGAACCGGGCTGCAGCTCGAGGCCGCGAATGCGACGGCGCAGTTCCCGATAGACACGCTCCGCTTTCGAATGCTCGGCGGAGTCTGCGATCGGGTGGCTCTTGCTCATCGGCCCAATCTTAGCCTCGGTGCCGGTACCTGACATCATAGATCCTAACATGTTAGTAACTGCGAGATAATGCGCGCCCGTCGCAAAGGATCTTCCGCGGGTCCTGCCGTGCCCTTCGCCGGGTCCTGAATGCCCCGTTGTATGCCTGACGCGCCGGGCCAGGCGTAGGAGAATTTGTACGCTGCCGTGAACCCTTGTTCTCCAGCCAGTTTTATCAAACGGGCCGCCGAGGCGAGGGCGATCGCCGTGGCGGGCAACCGTGGTGAGCAGGCGACAGCACGAGCGACCGGGTCCCGGTTTCCGGACCATGGGCCGCGCCAGGAGCTTGAGTCGCATCGGTGCTGGGCCTTGGAATCGACTCAGCTAACATGTTAGTATCGCCACCGGCACCGTCCACGGACGGTCACTGAGGCGGCGGGATTTGGAACGTCGGGGGGACTTCAGATGAGAAATGCTAATTCGCTGCAGAACCGCTTTCCGCTGCTCGCGCTGGCCTGCTCCGCGGCACTGCTCTATCCGGACGGCGGAGCGCAGGCACAGGGCGCGCAGGATGATGGGCTCGAAGAAATCATCGTGACGGCCAAGCGGCGCAGCGAAGATCTGCAGACGACCAGCATTTCCGCCACGGTGTTGAACCAGGACCTGCTCGAAAGCAAGGGCGTCGTGGATCTCTACGCCCTGCAGTACGCGGCACCAGCCGTCACCGTCACTCAGTATGGTTCGGCGAACGTATTCAACATCCGTGGTCTGGGCCGGAGCCAGGTCGACATCGACGTTCCCTCGGGTGTCGTGATCTATCGCGACGGCACGCCGACTCTCGCCGGGTATTTCCAGAACGAGCCCTACTTCGACATGGAGTCGGTCGAAGTCTATCGGGGCCCGCAGGGAACTTTCGTCGGCAAGAACGCGGCCGGTGGCGCCGTATTCATCAACACCAACGATCCCCAGCTCGGGGAGTTCGACGGCAACGTCGAGATCGGAGGCGGCAACTACGGGGCCCTCGAGGGAACCGGCGTCGTCAACATTCCCGTTGGCGAAACTGCCGCGCTGCGCCTCGCTTACCGGCACAACGAGCGCGACCACTACTACGACGCCATCACCGGTGACTACACGGGGCACCCCGGCGAGGTGGACAACAACAGCTATCGGCTGGGCTTCCTCTGGGAACCGTCGGACGCGTTCTCGGGCGTATTCAAGCTCGACTATCACGACCTCGATTTCGGCGGCAACCCAACGACTGTCTTTGGCCAGGAACCTTTGGGCGTCGTCGAGCAGTATGCAAACTTTCAATACACCGACGAATCGACGCGCGCGGTGCTCGATCTCAAGTACACGTTCGACAACGGGATCAGCCTGAGCTCGCTGACCGGCTACCAGGACGTCGAGTCGGTGAACAATCTCGACGTCAACGCAACGGTGAACCCTCCCATCTACATCTTCAACAGCCGTATCGACGCCGAGTTCTACTCCCAGGAGTTCAACCTGCTCTCGGCGGACGATCAGCCATTCAGGTGGACGCTCGGTTTGTTCTGGCAGAAGCAGGATTCCGAACTTCCACCCTGGCAGGGGGGTGGCTTCAACTTCATCGGCGGCAATCCCTTCGGCATCGGCCAGCTCCCGCTCGACTATCCCTGGCTTTCCAGCCCCTGGATCAACGAGGAGGAGGACCGGGCGGTCTTTGCCCACGGCCGGTATCGGATAAACGAAAAGGTGGAGCTGGAAGCGGGCGTCCGCTACGGCGAATACGAAAGGGACCAGTTCACCAATTACACCTTTGGCTTCGGCGACTCGCCTCCGACGATTCCCTTTGCCACACCAGGAGGCGACCGGCAACACATCGAGGAAAGCGACACCGACTGGCAGGTGGCGTTGAACGTGGACGCCAGCGACACGCAGTATTTCTACGGCCTCATCTCCAGCGGACACGTCAGCGGCGGCGTCAATATCTTCCCGCCGTTCCTCGAGTACAAGCCGATGGAAGTCCTCAACTACGAGGCCGGATGGAAGGCGCGGCTGGCCGACGATCAATTCCATACACAACTCAGCGTCTACTACGAGACCTTCGACGACTACCAGGCGAATTTTTCCGAGTTCGATGTCTCCCTTCCCGGGCTCAACAATCCGACCCTCAGGAACGCCGAGACCGAGAGCACCGTCTGGGGAATCGAGTTCAGCGGCCAGGCAAAGCTGGGCGCATTCTCGCTGGATTTCGGTCTGGCCTACTTGGAAAGCGAGCTCGGCACCTTCAGCGACGTCAGGGACCCGTTCCGTTTCGTCGACAACGTCAACAACGTTACTGGCCTACCTCCGGGCGACGGCATCGGCGACGACGCTAATGGGGACGGTACACCCGATGACGTTGTGAATCTCTCGGGTGCGCCCGTACCGTTCGCGCCGGAGTTCACCGGCAATATCGGCATCGCCTATGACTTCGCGTTCGGCGAGTACACCCTGACTCCGCGAGTGGACTTCTCTCACCAGGACGAAACCCAGGCGGCACTGTGGCCGGACCCTCAGGTCACCCTCGAAGAGCGCGACCTCGTGAACGCGCAGATAACGTTCGGACCCGACTCGGGTACTTGGTCGGCGGTCGCCTGGGGCACCAACATCACGGACGAGCACTACATTTCGGGCATTCAGAACAACGCGACGCTCTACTATGCCGCGCCGCCGGCCCAGTACGGGCTGCGCCTCAAGTTCAACTTCTGAAGTCGTTCCCCCCGCTGGGGAATACCGGGCCCCTGTGCCGGTATTCCCCGGCAAACCTACTGCAAATCGTAGCGTGACATCCGCCGTCGCAACGTCCGCTGCGTCCGCGGAAGGCACACCTCTCTCCACGACCGGCGAGAAGCCCGCAGATCTGCTCGGCCAGATCTCATGGGCGCTGTTCGAGTTCGCGCGCTCTCCGTACATCAGCCTGGTGTATGTTTTCGTGTTCCCGCCGTACTTCGCGAGCGTCGTGATCGGCGACGCCGTGCGCGGGCAGGAAGCCTGGAGTCTCGCAAATACCATCGTCGGCCTCTGCGTGGCGCTGCTCGCGCCGCTGATCGGCGCCGTCTCCGATCGCACCGGGCCGAGAAAACCGTGGCTTGGCACGATCGCGCTCATCATGTCCACGGGCTGCATCGCGCTGTGGTTTGCGATGCCGGGAGCGCAGGGTGGCCTGCCGGTCAAGGTCATCCTGCTGCTGGTCGTGATCCTGGCCACCTGCTTCCAGTTCACCGAGGTGTTCCACAATGCGATGCTGGCGTCGATCGCGACACCAGCGCGCGTTGGCGGGCTTTCCGGGCTCGGCATCGCGACCGGCAACCTCGGCACGCTGACAGCGATGCTCGTGATGCTGTTTGGTGTCGCGCTGCCGGCATCGGGGATGACCCTTGGCGGGCTGCTGCCGGACAGGCCGCTGTTCGGCCTCGATCCCGCCAGACACGAGCACAGCCGTATCGCCGGGCCCGTGGCCGGCGTGTGGTTCCTGATCTTCATCGTGCCGCTGCTGCTGTGGACGCCGGACCGCCCGGCCACGGGCGTTTCGCTGGGGCGCGCCGTGCGCGAGGGACTGGACCAGCTCTGGCTCACGATCAGGCGTGCACGTCGTGTCTCGAACGTGGCGATCTTCCTGCTCGCACGCATGCTGTAC
>Ga0207645_10004252_pt1 | contig 10632 bp, 12 predicted proteins | sample KBSM53metaG_FD_184331 | JGI IMG/M metagenome (GOLD analysis project Ga0207645, IMG submission 184331) | Miscanthus rhizosphere microbial communities from Kellogg Biological Station, Michigan, USA - KBS M5-3 metaG (SPAdes) (version 2) | ecosystem: Host-associated > Plants > Roots > Rhizosphere >...
TCCAAGTCGCCGCTGAGCGCGGCTCTCCGCTCGGTCAGTACAACTTGGCCATGATGCTGCTCTATCGTGAAGGCGGCCCGTGCGACGCTGCGCAAGCCATCGCGCTGCTGCGCAAGTCTGCCGATGCGGGCATAGACCTCGCGCGCGATGCACTGAATCAGACGCAGGACCGGACGACTGCGGCGAACAAGGACCGCGAACGTCCGTTCCCCTGTCGGCTGCCAAGGCAAGCGCACTTCATCCCAATTGGGGCCGGGGTACAGCCTCGCGGGCGCTGAGGAGAAGGGACCTCTCAACGGCGTAGCCGACAGCGTCTGCCGCGACGGATCGTGGCACAGCCGAGTCGCTTCGACTAGGCCGCTCCACCGCCGCGGACTGCCTGGAAGCTCGGCTCGTAGGCCGTTCGGAGACCATCACGAGCGGCCGCTTGCCTGCACGGTCTATCCGTTGCGGAAGCCTCGCGAAGCGGAGTTCGCCTTTGATCGTCGTCTAGGCACGGCAACAAGGCCCAGAAGGGCCACCCCCCAACGAGCACGAGTGTGGCAGCTTCGGGAGCGGGAAACGGTCCAGGGGCCTCGTTGTTAGGCTCTTGGTGCTCTGCTCGTCGGCCACGACGATCTGCAAAGGTCGGTTAGACGAAGTATGTGCGCCCGCTGAATCCGCCGAGCACACCGATCCTGAAGTTGGGGGTCTGTGCTTCCAAGCTAAGACAAAGGGACAAGGCCGGTAGGCAGCGCCAGTTTGTCGTTGCTTTCTTCTTCATCGATCCACGCCCGTGCAGCTGCGATGGCTCGCCGACGCGCATCGTCTTCCTTTGCGAACGTTTCAAGGTCGATGAATCGTTGCGTCCGGGTACGCTCAGTCCCAATCGTCACAAGGACGACTCGAGCGCGGTAGTGGCCGTCATCGGTCCTCGTCGTGTCGTCGTCGAACGCGTATCCCTTGTAGCTGTGCCTGTAAGTCACCGTCCCGCTCCCGGATCAACCCCGGGAGGCATTTCGCCAGAAAAGCACCTCTCCCCCCTAGCGACAAATACACGTTTTGTCACATCTCCGGATCGGACGGAGAGCTGTTGTCGGGTTGAAGCGAACCACACGCACACACCCGCTAGCCGAGGTGGCATCTGGTCGAAGCGGGGCGCCTGTTGAAAGGAGGTCGTCACTTGCTCGGAGGAAGGGCCAAGAGATCACGCGATTCATTCAATTCATCACAGACCGAGGTCAAACAAGCCCTTCAGTTTTGCTTCTATCGGTTTTCGCGCGCATACTTTTTTTGAAAGAGGCATGCCGCTGTTTCTTGTTGAGGTCGAGGGGTAAGTAGTGAGATCAAAGCCTTCAGCCGCTCCGCGCAAAGTATGGCGAATGACTCCGGAGAACACGCTCGGAGAGATCCTGGAGCTGGCTCCGACAGGGGTCGACTACGCTCGCAAAGACTTGGCGCTGACCTTGACTCCGGCACGCGCCCCGAGCTGGCGCGCTTCGTCGTACGACTTGCTGCACGGCCTCGTGGTTCGGGACGTCACAGACACGATCCCTGGCGCTATTTTCGCGTCCCTGTTCGATCCTGACTCGGCTGGAATGCCGGCCTCACGCAGGAAAAGGAGCTGAGTGCGACATGGACCTGACACTTTGGTTGGCACGCTGCCGTATGCATCTGCGTTCGCCGCTCTTGCTTCTGGCGATCCTGGGGGCAAGTCAGGCAGCCGCGAACACTTACTACAAGTGTGTCGACGGCAAGGGCTCAGTCACTGTTCAGCAAACTGCATGTGCTGTCAGCTCTTCACAAGAGGAGAGGAAGGTGTGGAGCTCCCGGACATCCGCGACACCCTCCAACGTTGAATCGGCCACGCCTGCTCTGCGTCTGCCTGAGAAGAGCGAGAAGCAAGAGCGGAAGTGAAGCAGGCGGTCTGCAAAGAGTGAGCTTCGCCTTGGCCAAGGCAGACCGTTAAGCGCCGCTGAGGCGAGTCGGCTAGTGGCGCCCGAGCGAATGGCCCGTTTGCGAAGGGCGATCACTGAATCACGCCGTCGCCTGCAACAGCGATGACTGCGGGATCATGAGGCCGAGTGCCCGGGGCTTCGTCAGGTTGATCAGCGTCCGTGCGGAGTCCAAGCATGGCAAGCGCCTGAATCCTCGCAAGGCCGACCTGCACCGTTGGCGCGAGACCTTCGCGGAGAAGCTCCGAGGGTGGGGTATCGACGCCGAGGCGAGCCGCCTTGGCGTTGAACTGTCTGAGAGCGGACGATCAGTTGCGCCCGCACCAGCCACTTGCCGACATCCTGCAACGTCCGCTCCCAGGCCGTCCACGGCGCTTGAGCGGCCAGCCGAAGCGACTCGGCTATGCCACGATCCGTCGCGGCAGACGCTGTCGGCTGCCCACGCAGCCGGCTCACGCCCGACCGGGGCCTCGCATCGCGATGGACGTACGGCCTGGCGAAGGGCTTGTCGATATCGGTCGATTGCCTCGATACTGGACGGGGCGCGGACGTTTGCGCTTCGCGCGGACGCTCGAACGAGCCGGACCGAGAAGGACGCAGCGCAGCGCGGACCGACGGCCTGACGGATAGGATCCAGTCGATCTCTTGCGCAACCCGAGGACTGCGACATGAGCGACGAACACGACTCCTGGTTGAACGACGCCTTCGGCCTCGATCTGCGCCAGTCTCTCGGCAAGATCAAGGACGACGCCGTGGCTGCCATCGACAGTGCGACGAGCACTGTCACGCAGGCCGCCCAGGAAGTTCAGGGCGCCGTCGAAGGCGCCATCGCCGGGGTCGCCGGCGCCGCCGCGGGCGCCGCCAAGAAAATTGCCGGCGCGGTCGCGCCTCCGGGCGCATCAGGCGCCGGCCAGGGCGGGGCCGGCGGCGGATCGGGCTCGTTCCCGCTCCGCGGCTCGGTCGGGCGCGGCGGAAAGAACGCGGCCAGCGACGTGCGCGCGGTGCAGGCGGCGTTGGGCATCGGCGTCGACGGGCAGTGCGGCGGGCAGACGATCGCCGCCATCGAGGCCTTCCAGAGAAACATGGGGATGGCCAAGGCCGACGGGCGCGTGGACGCCGGAGGCGGGACGGAACGCGCTCTGGCGGGTGGGGCGAGGCCATCGCCCGGGTCGACACCGGCAGGCGGCGACGCTGGGAGTCTGCTGGATCAGCTGCCGGGGAATGCGGCCTTGCCGCTGGCCACCAACGCGGGAATTCTCGAAACAGCCGAGGCGGCGCTGATCGCCGCAGGCGAGGTCACCGGCGTCTCCCCGGCAGCGCGCCAGGTGGGCGCGGTGGCGTCGCAAGCCGGATCGATCGTGGCGGACGACCCCCTGTCGGCCGGGGCAGGGTTGGGGTTCGGCGCGGTGCAGGGCCTGGCGCCGGGCGGATTCCTGGTCCCCTCGCCCAAACCGGAATCGAAGGCGTTCGAGCTGGGGCGTGGGGTGGGGATGATCGGCGGCGGCATCGCCGCGGTGGCGATCGGCGGCGGCGAAGAAGTGATCGGCACCGGGCTCGACGCCACGGGGGTCGGCGCCATCGTGGGCGTTCCGATCAATATCCTGGGGGCGGTCACCATCGCGTCGGGCGTGACGTCCGCGGGGGTGGGTGTCGCCACGGTCGGCGGTGTCTTGTCCACGGGCGGCGGTGGTGGCGAAGGTCCGCCCACCGTACGCGATCCACCGAAACCTCCGCCGGAACCCGCGGTTCCGAAAACAAACGTGCCGCTGACTCCCGCACAGGCTGAGCAGAACCTCGCCGAGGCAATCGCGGAGCAGAAGGCCGCCGAAAAAGCAGCGAGCGAAACGAACACGGAGCTGATCCGCTTTCGGGCGAACAAGCCCTTTGATCCGGTCGTCGCTGAGGCGCTCGAGGATCAGGCGCAGCGCGCGTCAGATGCGAACGTCGAAGCGATTCGCCGCGTGCAGGCCGCAGAGCGGGCAGTCCGAGACGCGAATGCTCGGGCGAAAGGAGCAAGTGGGGGCGGCGGATTTCCTCCTCCCCGGAGGTAGCGAGGTACGCCCCGGCACCGAGCGGCTGCACCGGTTCGCGGAGGTGTCGGCGGTCGACACCTTCTGCACTTCCTGCGCCGGACGATGTCTTGAACAAGCACTACGTCGCCAATCCGGGAGAAGCACCTTCCAGGCATACGTAACGCTCGAACGGACGGACGATGCGGGGGTGATCAGCAGGGGTCGACGTCTCAACATACTCACCAGCCAAGCTCAATGCGGTGGTGGACAGACTATGCTGCGCCGACTTCCGTCAATCTGGATGGTGGCGGCATGACTCGCGCGAACCTGCATCGCATTGGAAAGATGCTTCTCGGCATGGTCTGTTTCGCCCTTTCCGGCTGCCAGTTGCCGATGCGAACGGAAGCCGCCTCGGCCGGGGCCGGCACCCCATCGCCCGGCAGCATTTCGACTGGGTCCGTTCCTCGCTTCGGTGCAGACGGCCCGGACGCTGACGAATACGGTGCGCTCCTGGGCTACCCGGTCAAAGCCGTCAATCGTCCCCGGTTCTGGGTTGGCACCTTCAGCCATCAAGACCAGCTCTTGGAAGGACGTTTGATCCGTCGCTCCGACACGCCGTCGCGGCTCGCCCGGGCATCCGTCGAGCCGGCCCTCTCTTACATGTACGACGGACAGAAACGCACGATCGATGACTACCTGGCGCGCAACCCCACTACCGGATTGCTCATCGCGCGCGGCGACACCATCCTGGTCGAGCGCTACCAGTACGGGCGCAACGACCGTCATCGTTTCACTTCGGCCTCCATGGCCAAGACGGTGACCGCGATGTTGATTGGTATCGCGATTTCAGAGGGTCGAATCCGATCGGTGGACGATCCGGCAGCAGCCTATGTGCCCGCGCTCGCAGACACCGAGTACGGGCGGACGTCGCTGCGGCATCTGCTGCAGATGTCCTCAGGCGTACGCTTCGAAGAGAACTATTCCGGGGCGGATGACGTTCGGCGGCTCGTGCTCGAAACGATTCTTCAGGAGAGTGCTGGCGGCGCGGTAGCGGTAAGGCCGTTCAACCAGCGGCACCGTCTGGGCGGCGCGGTCTTCTCCTACTCGTCCGCCGAAACCCAAGTGCTTGGTCTAGTGCTCTCGAATGCGGTGGGAAGCACGGTGGCTGAATACCTGCGCCAAAAACTCTGGGAGCCGATGGGGGCCGAGGGGGATGCGACGTGGATCATCGACGCCGCCGGACAGGAGGCGACGTACTGCTGTTTAAACGTCGTGCTGCGCGACTACGCGCGGCTGGCACTGCTTCTTGCGCACGACGGCCGCCTCGGTCACAGGCAAATCATCCCCAGTGATTGGGTGCGGGAGGCCACCACAGTGCCGGCCGACCGCCCGGACCTCCACGTCGTTTGGCCAGAGACACAGTTGGGGTATGGCTATCAGACCTGGATCTTCAACGGCGAACGCCGCATGTTCGCTCTGATCGGCGTGCACGGCCAAGCCATCTACGTCGATCCGACGAGCGGCCTTGTTCTCGTTCACACAGCCGTGCGCAGACAGGCAGCGGACCCCAACAAGGAAACCCTGGCTTTGTGGCGAGGCATCGTGGATTCAGTCGGCGGCCCGCACAAGTGACGCGACGCCGACCCTTCTCCTCGACCCAACGCCTTCTGAACAACAAGCGGCGTTCAGGCTCCCCGCGTTTCTGACGTGCCGACGATGCGGGCGGGAACACGGCGTCGTGTCGCGCTATTCCTCCGCGCATTCGCCGCGGGTCTCGTTGTCGGCGCCGTATTCGGCGGCACGACCGGATCCGGATTCCGGGACGCCCCGCTTCCCGGCGCATTGCTCGGCGTCCTGGCTGGTGCAATCAACGGAGTTGCGATCGTCGGCGTGATCTTCGGCGCCGAGATCTTTTTGGCGCCAACGCGCCTCGGTCAGGCGTTCGAACGGATGCCGTTCCTCTTCACCTTCGCGATGAAGGTGCTGGTCTACGGCAGCGCGATCACGATTGTCGTCGGAGGCGGGTTCGGCTGGCGGGCTGTGGGCGCAGTCCCGATGCTGCTCGGCCCCGATCTCGCAGCGGCGATCTCCGCGCACATCCAGACACCGGTTGCACCGCGGACGGCGCGCACGTTCTTGCTCGTGGGCCTCGCCATCTTCGTGCTCCAGATAGGCCGCCTTGTCGGCGACCGCACCTTGCGCGACATCGTGCTCGGCCGTTATCACCGCCCACGCATGGAAGAGCGATTCTTTCTGTTCGTCGACATCGCCGGATCGACGCCACTCACCGAACGGATCGGCCCGGAAGCGATTCATCGCTTTCTCGGCGAAGTGTTCCGGCTTGCCTCCGACCCGATCGACGATCATCGGGGCGACGTCTATCAATACGTCGGTGACGAGATCGTGATCACGTGGTTGGTGACGGATGGGCGCACCGACGGTCGACCGGTCGCCTGCTTCTTCGCGATCGAACAGGCCCTTGCTCGGGCCGCGCGCGATTTCGAGCGAGAGTTCGGTGCGGTTCCGCGCCTGCACGCTGCGCTGCACGCCGGGCCAGTGATCACCGGTGAAGTCGGAGGCAGCAGGCGCTCAATCGTCTATCACGGCGACGTCATGAACACCACGTCGCGCATCGAGCAGGCTACCCGCGACCTCGGACGGCAGTTCCTGGTCTCGGGTGATGCGCTGGAGTGGCTTGCGAATCTCGATGCTTTCATACGCGAGGATCTGGGCCCGCAGCGACTGCGGGGCCGCGCCGCGTCGATACAGCTATACGCGGTCGAACGCAGGGACGCCTTGAACGACGCCGAACGACCGAGTCGCACCGGCTTCCATACAGCCTGACACCTCGCAGGAGGTCGCCAACCCTTGCCAATGGCGACGTGCTTTCAGGAGGGTCAGGTGCCGTGGCACGGGCTTTCGACTGTCCGCTCTTCTACCTTTCGATCGCGCCCTTTCGACTTCCGCTATGGGTCGACCGCTGCCTTGCGCACTCTCGATGTACGAGCCTGAAAGCTGTCGTTGGCGTGGGACTGCCTGAGAGCGGACGATCACGTGCGCCCGCACCCGGCCAGAAGCAGCCGCCCATGACCGGCCCCTTAAGGGAAGTCTGTCGTGACGCGTGACGTTTAGCTATGTCAGAACTGCCAGACGTGTTCCACTCCGAAGCGCACGGACTCCGAGTCGGGTTCGGCCACAACAGGGGAGGAGCTCGAAGTGAACAGCACATCGCGCCGGAGGGCGCTGGCTACCGGTCTGGCCACGCTTGTCGGCGGCCTCGCAAGCCCACTGTCACGGGCGCAGAACTGGCCCGCAAAGCCGATCAAATTGATCGTCCCATTCCCGCCCGGTGGCGCGACCGACAGCATGGCGCGACTGCTCGCCGAAACCCTTGCGCCGCGTCTTGGGCAGCCGCTGGTCGTGGACAACAAGCCAGGCGCAGCCACCGCGATCGGAATCGAGGCTGTCGTGAGGTCGCCCCCGGATGGCTACACCCTGCTCGTATCGGGCGCCAGCAGCTACACGATCCTTCCGGCGCTCCGAGACAAGCTCCCCTTCGATGTGACAAAAGACTTGTTGCCGATCGCGCTGGTCACCTACGCACCACTGGTCGCTGTCACTTCGCCCAGCAAGCCGTATCAGCGCTTGGCCGATGTCATCGTCGCGGCCAAGGCCAATCCGCATAAGCTGACTTTCTCCACTTATGGCCCTGGCTCGCAGCCACATCTGGCAGCCGAGCTGCTCGCGGATGCGGCCGCAGTGCAGCTTGACGCTGTGCCGTACAAGGGCAGCGCCGACGCGCTAATTGGGCTGATGCGCGGTGACGTGGATATCGGGGTAGAAACGGTCTCTGCGGCCATCGCGCATATCAAAGCCGGCAAACTGCGTGCTCTGGCGGTGACCAGGGCAACGCGAAGCCCTTTCCTGCCGCAGGTGCCGGGATTGGACGAGCTGAACTTGTCCGGAGCAAGCATTCAGGGTTTCTATGCCGTCGCAGCTCCGGCTGGAACTCCGACGGCAGTGGTTCAGCGGTTGGTCCGGGAGATCGCCCAGATCATGGCCACTCCCGAGGCGAAGGCCAAGTGCGATGATCTTTCGCTCGAGGCGGTGACCATCGGGCCTGACGGCCTGCGGGCGACCATGAACGCGGAACTTGGCCGCTATCGAGAACTAAACAAGCGGTTGAAGATAAATATGGATTGAGCGGCGTCTGCAGGTCGCTTCCTAGGACGTTGTGTTATTCGATCGCGTTGTGAAGCGCGAATACTTGGTGAAAATGACGTGCACGCTTGGACCGCCGACCAAGTGACAGCTTCCTGGCAGCGAGTTCGAACGTCGGAATGTCGTTTTAGGGTCGTCATGAGCCAGCCGCGCTTGCGGTTCGACAACCCGAAAGCGGCCATTCGTCCGAGATGCCCAGAGCAGACTTTGGCCAATGCGAACTGTCGGCCAGACGCCGCTGTACGGTCAGGTTTCCGAAAGTGACCGTTCGGCTGCACCCATCGATCCCTAAGCCGTCGTTGGCCCTGCAACAGATCGAGGTTTGCGGGGCATCGATCGTCTACGCGCCTCGGCGAGCCTGCTGGTCGCCCAATGCACCGACCGACGACATCGCGTCGCTTGACCCTGCGGTGGGGGTGGCGTAGCGTCACGAGCATCGATGTTGAACATCCGCTTTGGGAGGCGGCGATGTCGCAAGGAGCCGCTTTCCCGCTCGGTCTGACGGTCGCGAATCGCCAGGCTCCGCAGGGTTGTGCTGATCCTTCGTCGATGGATCGAAGGACCTTCCTCAGTCGTATCGCGAGCGGTTACGCAGTGGCCCCGCTGAGCGTCGGCGCACAGCCGACAGGCAAGGTCTACCGAATGGGCTATCTCTCTATCGGCTCTGCGTCGACGACGTACGTCCGTCCGCTCGAGGCGTTCCGCCAAGGGCTGCACGAACTCGGCTGGGACGAGGGCCGAAACGTGATCATCGAATACCGTTTTGCCGAGGGCCGAGCCGATCGTCTGCCGGCTCTCGCAGACGAGCTTGTCCGGCTCAAGGTGGACATCATCGTGGCGAACCCCACTCCGTCAGCCCAGGCAGCCAAGGACGCCACGCGAACGATCCCGATCGTCGGGATGAGTCTTACCGAGCCCGTTGCGGTCGGGCTCGTTACGAGCCTCGCGCGGCCTGAGGGCAACGTCACTGGACTCACATACGGTGTCGACAAGGAGATCTTCGGCAAGCAACTGCAACTCCTCAAGGAAGCAATCCCCGAGATGCGCCGCGCGGCCGTCCTCACACATCCGGCTAGCGGCGGTGCTTCCCATCCGATCAGGATGGAGAGCGTAAGAAGCGCGGCCCGCTCGCTCTCGCTGCCGTTGAACATATTCGAGGTAAACGAGCCGGGGGAATTCGAGTCCGCGTTCGCGGCGATGCTCAAGGAGCGTACAGACGCGTTGCTTCTCTCGGGAGATGCGATGTTCTTCATCCATCGTGCACGGCTCGCCGAACTCGCGCTGAAGAGCCGGCTGCCGTCAATGTCGACCCAGTGGCAATGGGTGGATGCCGGGGGACTCATGTCGTACGCCCCAAGCTTCCCTGATCAGTGGCGGCGTGCCGCGACCTACGTCGACAAGATTCTCCGTGGTGCCAAGCCTGCCGATCTACCGATCGAGCAGCCGACGAAGTTCGAGCTGGTCGTCAATTTGCGAACGGCAAAGGCACTCGGGCTGACCATTCCGCAACACGTCCTGGCACGGGCGGATGAGACTATTCGGTAGTGGCGGGCGGCGCATCACTAACATCTGACCGCTCCCGGTCGTTCTGGCGCATCCTCGACGGACCGCTTCCAACGAATGCGAAGCCTCGCGTACGTCCGGGAGCGGCCGGAAGCGGGCGTTTGTGACCGGCCGCTTCGGGGTTTCTCAGCCGGTTCCTGCGTCGGCATATTTCGCTAGGGTGCAGCCGCGGCGCCGCGTCAAAAAAGGACCACGGATCCCAATGGTGCAATAGGCGCGACAGTCTGCGCCTCAAGGAGCCTGTACCTGAGAGAACACTCGCATGTAGTTCTCTCCGCTGATCTTGCGGATGTTGTCGGCCGTCGTGATCCGGCCCAGCGCAGCGATCAGGTCAGGGTAGCCGGTGGCGTCGGCCAGCACGCCGGTACGGCCCGGCACCATGTCCAGCCCGATGGCGACGTGGTCGGCGCCGACGAGCTTGATCACGTAGTTGACGTGCTCGGCCCATTCGTCTGCGGTCGGGAGGAAAGGAAGTGCCGACGCGTCCTCGTGGAAGTTGTTCAGGGCTTGCCAACGCGCCTTGAGCTCCGAGTCGAAGCGTGCGATGTACTCGCCGTGGTCGCCCGGCATTCTCGGAAAGCTCGGCTGATAGCCGACCATGGCACCGACCGGCGCGTTCTCGGCTGCGGCAATCGCCGGATTGGCCGCGGCCCATTGCGCATAGCGCTTGCTGATTCCCGCGCCGTGGATGCCGACTAGCCCGCCCTTTGCTGCGATGGCCTGGATCAGGTCGTCAGTGATGCCGGCGGTCCCCGAGACCGACTTGATGACTTCGTGGCTGGCCACCACCGGGGCCCGGCTTGCCGCGATCACCTGCGCCATGGTCTGGGGCGTTCCGTGGGTGAGGTCGATGAGGATGCCGAGGTCGTTCATCTTTGCCACGAGCTTGCGGCCTGTGTCGT
>Ga0207645_10004259_pt1 | contig 10623 bp, 8 predicted proteins | sample KBSM53metaG_FD_184331 | JGI IMG/M metagenome (GOLD analysis project Ga0207645, IMG submission 184331) | Miscanthus rhizosphere microbial communities from Kellogg Biological Station, Michigan, USA - KBS M5-3 metaG (SPAdes) (version 2) | ecosystem: Host-associated > Plants > Roots > Rhizosphere >...
AGACCTTCCCGCGCGATCCCGATCACACCGAGAAGGGGTTCATCTTCGGCGGCATGCCGGCGCGCAGCGGCGTGACGGCGGTGCTGCTCGTGCACAACGGCTGGACCGCGGTGCACGACGCGCTCGTCGGCGAGGAAAGCTTCGTCGCCGCGCAGGCGCCCGCCGGCAAGGCGGAGCTGCTGGTGGATCGCCTTGGAGAGCGCTACGAGATCACCCGCGCGAACATCAAGCGCTGGACGGTGGGCTTTCCTATCCACGCCCCGCTCGACGCCATCGAAGCGCTGCTCAAACGGCAGCCGGTGGATGCGGAGCAGATTACCGAGCTGGTCGTCCGCTATCAGCCCGGATCGATCACCGACAACAGCGGGCCGTCCGACATCAACGTCCAGCACGCCCTGGCGCTGATGCTCATCGACAAGCGGCTCACGTTCCGCTCGGTCCACGACGCGGCGCGCATGCGCGACCCGGCGGTCGTCCGGCTGCGCGGCAAGATCCGTCTGGCGGCGCCGCCCGGCGGCGTGCCGGCGCCGCCGCTGCTGCAATTCACGATGGCCGGCGGCAGCCGCATCGTCCAAGACGGGGTCGGGCCGGTGCTCGGCACAGCGCAGAACCCGCTGTCGCGCGAGCAGCTGGTCGGAAAGTGCCGTGCGCTGATGACGCCCGTGCTGGGAGCGGCGCAGACCGGCCGGCTCATCGATCGCGTGCTGGCACTCGACGCGATGCCGAACGTGCGTGCGCTGCGCCCACTGCTCCAAGCCACGCGCCGCGACGGTCCGCCCCGACTCTCGGAGTACCCCGATGCGACGTAGCGCGCTCCTGGTGCTGATGCTGCTTGCGCCCGTCAGTGCCTGGGCGCAGGACGCGTGCGATCGGCCGTGTCTCGAGCAGATGCTCGATCGCTACGTGGACGCGCTGGTTGCGCGCGATCCCTCGAAGCTCTCGACCACCACTTCAGTCGTGTTCACGGAGAACGGGCAGCGGCTCGCGCTCGGCGACGGCCTGTGGCACACGGTGACCGGCCGCGGCGGCTACGCGCTGCGGCTCGCGGACGTGGAGCGCGGCCAGGCGGTGCTGATGGGTACGATCCGGGAGGCGGACGTGCCGACGATCCTGGTCGTGCGGCTGAAGGTCGAACGCCGGCGCATCGCTGAAGCGGAGACGCTGGTCATCCGCAACGAGGCCGCCGCGAAGAGCCTCGATACGATCGGCACGCCACGTGCGGCCTGGAGCCAGCCGGTGCCGGCGGCCGAGCGCTCGACGCGCGGGGACCTCGTGCGCATCGCCAACATGTATTTCTCCGGCATCGAGCGGAACGATGGGAAAGGGCAGTACCCGATCGCCGATGCGTGCGCGCGGCTCGAGAACGGAGTCTGGACGGCGGGTGGTCCGGCGCGCACCGGCTGCCGGCAGCAGTTCGAGTCGGGCGTGTTCTTCTACGTCACCCGGATTCGCGATCGGCGCTTCGTGCTCGTCGATCCCGAGCGCGGGCTGGCCTTCGCGTTCGCGTTCTTCGACAACGGGTCGGGCGACGCCCGCAACGGCACGCTTGCGGACGGCAGGAAAGTGGTGTCGGGCCCGGCGATTCCGTGGACCTGGCAGATTGCCGAGGTGTTCAAGATCGAGCGCGGCCTCATCGGCCCCGTGGAGTCCGTGCTCCATCAGGTTCCCTACGGGATGGGATCCGGATGGAGCACGTGGGAGCAGGCGATGTCCAGCGCGCCACGAGAGGTCAGGTAGGTCAGGTAGGTCAGGTGAGTCAGGTAGGTAAGAGCTCTTAACCCACCAGACTTACCCGACCCACCCGACCCTATTACGGCGTGAGCGACGCGACGTAGGCGGCGACGCTCAGGATGTCGTCGTTGGTCAAATTCGCGAGCGGCTTCTTCATCAGCGCCGAATCGGGGCCGGTGCGGTCGCCTTCCTTGAACAGGTGCAGCTGGCGCGCGACGTAGATGGGATGCAGGCCAGCGATGCGCGGCACGTTGGCCAGCCCCTTCAAGCCGTCGCCATGGCAGATACTGCAGGCCACGCCCTTGCCGCCGGCGCCGTTCACGAGCGCGCGACCCTTGGCCAGGCTCCCGGGCGGCACATAGGCGACGAAGCCGGAGCGCGGATCGCGGAGACGTGCCTTGGTCTGATCCTCCGGCAGCATGATGATGCGCTGGCCGATCGGCTCCATGCCGGCGTTGTTCGGGTCCACGAAGCGCATCCGACCCTGGCCGACGAACGTCTTCGGCACCGTCTTGGCCTCGACGACACGGATCCACTTGCCGCGCGGCAGCGACGCAAACCATTCGGCGGCTTCGCGAATCTCCTGGTCCGACAGCTCCTTGGCGATGCCGTTCATGCGCGCGTAGTCCTTCCGCACGCCCGCTTTGAAGTCGGCCATCTGCTGCACGAAGTAGTCGGCGGTGAAGCCGGTGAGGTCGGCCGACTCGGGATGGCCGAAGCCGGACATCAGGTGGCAGGCGCCACACGCGAGCGCGCCGGCGTGCCCCTTCTGCACGATCGACGGCGCCGGCTTGTGCGCGTCGGGAAACCAGTCCGGCGGGTTGAGGAGATCGTCGATCTGCCCCGGCGTGTACTGCTTCGTGCTGCCCTCGACCGACTTGGGTCCCGGCGGTTCGGCTGGCAGCTGCCCGGCCTGCACCGGGAACGCCCACGACGGTTCGCGCGCGGGCGGGTTGGCGAGCACGGTTGGTGTGCCGGGCGCGGGCTGCTGCTGGGCGAACGCCGCGGCGGTCAGAGCGATTACTCCCACGAGCAGTGCCGACCAGCGTGCTTTCGTCATGTGCGTTTTCATCCTCGATACTCCAGAACGTTGAGACCGGCGTTCCAGTCGCTGACGTAGATCAGCCCGTCTCGGGTCACGAACAGGTCCGCGCTCTTGGCCGCGAGCGCCACGTTGGGCCGTGGATCGATCAGCTTGGCGGGCGGCGGCGGCACCCACGAGGCCACCTCGCGCGGGGCGAACTGGTTGGCGAGATCGAAGATGCGGACGCCGGCGTTGTTGTAGGTCGCGAAAATCGTCGTCTCGCTCTGCAGCCCGTTCGGGCGGTTCTCGTAGAGATTGTGCGGACCGAAGGTGCCGAGGCCGCAGAAGTCGCGGCCGGTCGGCGTCGGCAGGGTGGCAATCGGCACCGGGTTCTCGGGCGCGCGGACGTCCACGACGAAGGTGTGGAAGGTGCCCTTGGCGCACTTCTCGGCGTTGGCCTCGTCGGCCACGAGCGCCAGCTTGCGGCCCGGCAGCGGCAGCGGCGTGTGCGTCCCGCCAGGATACGGCGGCGACCAGTTGATGTGCGACAGCAGCTTGGGCCGCGCGGGGTCGCTGATGTCGTGAATGGTGAAGCCGCCGTCGCGCCAGGCGCCGTAGCCGTAGTTGCCAGCCACGATCATGTGGTGGAGCGCCACGCGTTTGCCGGGCGCCAGCGCCGCCGGCTCGCCGCCGGCCCGGTGCATCCCCGGCAGCCACCACTTCGACACGATTTCCGGCTTGGTGATGTTCTGCAGATCGACGATCGCCAGGATGTGATCGGTGTAGCCGTCGAAGTGAACGGCCAGGTAGGCGTAGCGCCCGCCGGTCCACCACAGCCGGTTGATGCCAAAGCCTGGAATCTCGAGAAAGGCGATCTCGCGCATCTCGCCCGGCTTGGAGAGGTCGTGGATGCTGAGTCCCGAGCGGAACTTCTTCTTGTTCGAGATGCTGTCCACGAGCGCGTTCTCGAAGTAGCCGCGCAGGTTGTCGTACGACTGCATCGCCACGATGTTGGCGCCGTTGGCCAGCAGCATCATGTCGTTGGCCACCTGCAGGTGGTGCGTGCGCGTGTTGGTGCCCGCCGTGAAGAAGCCCACCGGCTTGAGACGGCGCGGATCGGCGGCATCGAGGATGGTGACGCCGTCGCTGAACATGTGGCCCACGTAGAGGTGGTTGCGGTTGAACATCACCTGCACGCCGTCGGGCCGGCCGCCCTGATCGCTGTAGGACAGGTGGCGGATGCCGCGGCCGATGCCGCCGGGAGGGACCACGTCGCTCGCGCCCTGCGCTCGCGCCACCGCACTCCCGGATCCTGCACACGACGCCACGAATGCCAGTAAACCTTTCATCGCGTCGCGGCGGGAGGCAGCCATGTCGGCTGTATTGTGCGCCAAGTTGCGGGTGAGATAGCCGCTGAGTTTCGGGTGCGGGTGTGGCCCTGTCCTTGCTCTTGAGAACGGGATGAGGAGCCGGTTCGTGCTGTGTGTCGTGGCCGCCTGTGCGTGCGTGGCGTGTGGCAAGGACGTCACGACCGACGTGACGGTCGCCATCCAGCGGGCGGCTCTCGGCGCCGCGCCTCCGGGTACCAGGCCGGCCGTCTGGGCGGACGTGCACCGCTTCTACATGACGGGTTCGTATGCACCCGCCTGGATTGGCGACGAGAAACAGGCGGCCGCGGCGCTGCGTGTGCTGCGGCGCGCGCCCGAACACGGCCTGCCGCTCGAGGCCTACCTGAGCGGCGATCTCCCCGGTCTGCTCGCACCGGAACACAAGTCGATTGCCGCGAACCTGCAGTACGACGTGGACAAGCTGACGCGGCTCGACATGCGCGTCACCGCCGCCCTGTTGTCGCTCGGACACGACGTGGCGGTGGGACGCACCGATCCGGCATCGATCGACTCGCGGTGGAAGGCGCGTCGCACGGCGCCCGATCTGGCGGCGTCGCTCGCACAGTGGACGTCGGCGTCGCTCGACGGCTGGCTCGACGCCGTCCGTCCCGTGCATCCGGAGTACGCGGCGTTGCAGAAGGCGCTGGCCGCCTTGCAGCCGCAGGCTGGGAGCGAAGCCGGGGACGATGACGTCGCTCGCCGCATCGCGCTCAATCTCGAACGGTGGCGGTGGATGCCCGACGACCTCGGCGAGCGGCACATTCTCGTGAACGTGCCGGCGTTCTACATGGCCGTGCGCGAGCGCCGGAAGCCGGTGCTGGAGATGAAGGTCATCGTCGGCAAGCAGGATCGGGCCACGCCGCTCTTCAGCGCGGTCATGAACGAGGTGGTGTTCAGCCCGTATTGGAACGTGCCGGACAGCATTGCCGAGGGGGAAACCGCGCCGGCCGCCGCCCGCGATCCGAAGTTCCTGGCCCGCAACAACATCGAGATTCTGCGTCGCGGCGGCAGTCGAGACGACATCGTCGACGCCGATTCTGTGGACTGGAACGATCCCGAGGCCGTCAAGGCGCTGGCATTCCGGCAGAAGCCGGGCGCCGGGAACGCGCTCGGCCACGTGAAGTTCCTGTTTCCCAATCCCTACGACGTCTACCTGCACGACACGCCCGCCGATTCACTCTTTGCGAGGGAAGGGCGTGCCCTCAGTCATGGCTGCGTGCGCCTCGACCAGCCCGATGCCCTCGCGCGCTATGTGCTGCGTGACAACCCGGAATGGGACGAGGCGAAGATCCAGGCGGCGATGCACCAGGAGGAGGAGAGACACGTCGCGTTGAAGGCGCCGCTGCCCGTGTTCATCGTCTACTTCACGGCGTGGCCGCGTGCCGGTGGCGGGGTGGACACCTGGCCGGACGTCTACGGCTACGACGCCAGACAGGCTGGCAAACTCATCCACTGACGAGGTTGGCAGCCGGTAGATCGTCCCTTACACTGGGAGTGTGTCCCCCCGGAAGTGCCTGGCTGCGAGCGTCGTCGTTGCCCTGCTGATGACGCTCGGTCTCGAGGCCGAATCGCGTTCGTCCTCGGCGCCGGTGGCTGCGGCCGGCCTGACCGGTTCTCTGTCGGCGGCTGCGTGGACCGCGGCCGGCATCGGCACGCTCCAGCGTCCGGTATTCCAGCTCGCCCTCGAGGCGGCGGCGTGCGCCGTGCGATCGGGCTCGATCGAGGACCTCACGACGCTGACCGTGATCGACTACTCGCGGCCCTCCACCGAGAAGCGGCTGTGGGTGTTCGACCTCCGCACCCGGGAACTGCTGTTCGAGGAGCTGGTGGCGCACGGCAGCGGCAGCGGCGAGAACCTGGCCACCTCGTTCTCGAACGAGGCCGAGAGCCATCAGTCGAGCCTGGGCCTGTTTCGCACCGAAGACACCTACGTCGGTAAGAACGGCTACTCGTTGCGGCTTCGCGGCCTCGACTCCGGCTTCAACGACCGCGCCTACGATCGCGCCATCGTGATGCACGGCGCGCCCTATGTCAGCGACGCCTTCGCGCGCACCCAGGGCCGGCTGGGACGGAGCTGGGGCTGCCCGGCGCTCCGCGAAGGCATCGCGCACGAAGTGATCGACACGGTCAAGGGGAACGGCCTCGTCTTCGCGTACTATCCCGACCCCGCCTGGCTGGCCGCATCCAAGTATCTCGGCGAATGCGGCGGCTCCACCCCGACGCTTCGGGCCTCCTCCGGCCTGTAACCTTCCACTCCAACCCCGGTATTCCCCGCTGTGATGACACGGCCCGAACGGGTCCCGCGCTCGTTCCGTCTAAGGCTGTGTCCCATGGAGGTATCTTGAGCAAGCACCGGGGCCTGGCGGCCCTTCTCGCCTTTGGCCTGCTGGCGTGGGCCCCCCTCGTGGTGGCGGCCGCGCCACAGAGCCCGACGAAAAGCCAGGAACCGGGCGAGCCGCACGACCTGCAGGCGCGGCGGGTGATGACCCCTCCCAAACTGGACGGCGTGCTCGACGACGAAGCCTGGTCGGCCGGGCCGCAGCCGCTCGACGTCTGGATGTCCTACAACCCCTCGCGCGGGCAGCGCGAGCAGCTGCAGACGCAGGTGTGGGTGGCCTACGACGACAAGGCGATCTATTTCGCCTTCAAGTGCCTCGACCCGGAGCCCGACAAGATCCGCACCACGATCAGCCGGCGCGACAACGTGTGGAACGACGACTGGGTGGGCGTGAGCCTCGATTCGAGCCGGGCCGGCCAGGTGGCGTACCACATGTTCATCAACCCGAGCGGCATCCAGATGGATGCGCTGCAGACCCGCAACGAAGATGCCGCCGTGGATTGGACCTGGCAGAGCGCCGGCCGCGTGGACGCGCAGGGCTACACCGTGGAAGTGCGGCTGCCGCTGCAGAGCATTCGCTTCAAGGGTGGTTCCGACGTGCGCATGGGCGCACTGTTCTTTCGTCACAGCAGCCGTCACGGCATGTCGTGGTCGTGGCCGGCGATGGGCGACGGCGAGTGGGTGTTCGAGAACCACGCACAGGTGGGGTTCGGCGAACTGCACCAGCCGCTGCTGCTCGAGGTGATTCCGAGCAGCACCGTGTCGCGCAACGAGTCGCGTCCGGTGGGACAGGCGGAGTGGCAGTCGCCGCGATCGAAGGCGGATTTCGGCGCCAGCGTCAAATACGGCATTACGTCCACCACGACGCTCGACGCCACCATCAACCCGGACTTCAGCCAGGTGGAGAGTGACGCCTTCGAGGTAGAGGTCAACAACCGCTTCCCGATCTTCTTCAGCGAGAAGCGGCCGTTCTTCATGGAAGGCTTCGGTCTGTTCAATCTGGCCGGCACCGGCGGCGATGGCACGATGCGCACCGCGGTCCACACCCGGCGCATCGTCGACCCGTCCGCGGGCGTCAAGCTGACGGGCACGCAGGGGCGATACACGTGGGGCACGCTGGTGGCCCCTGACGCCTCCGTGGGTCCCGACGCGCACAAGCTGTACAGCGTCGGCCGCGCGGTGCGCAACTTCGGCGACGCGCAGTACGTTGGCGCGCTCGTGACCGACACGGAGTTCCACGCGGACCACAACCGCGTCGTTGCCGCCGACATCTCACTCAAGCACGGCAAGAACTTCCGCTGGAATAGCCATGCGATTGCCACGGAATCGTCCGACGCGCTCGGCCGGCGGTCGGACGGCCTGGGCGGGCAGGCCTCGTATTCCTACGACACGCGGCGCTACAACGTGGCCGGTCAGTTCGAGCACTACGACCCCGGCTTCCGGATGGACACCGCCTTCCTGAACCGTGTGGGCGTTACGCGCATGTGGCAGTACCAGGCGGTCAGCTTCTATCCGACCGGGCGCTTCGGATGGATCCGCCGCGTCAACCCGTTCCTGTGGATGAATGCCGCGAAGGATCAAGCGCAGGGGGGCGATGAGCAGTTCTGGCTCCCGGCGCTGCGCTTCAACTTCACCCGCTCGGGCTACCTCCGGGTGGACAAGGGCGCGGGCCACGAAACCTTCGCGCACGAGCGCTTCAAGACGGGCCGCGTGCTCGTGGACGGCGGCGCGCAGTGGACCAAGTGGCTCAATCTCGCCGGCACGTTCAATCGCGGGCCGGCGGTGTTCTACGACCCCCTCGCGCCGTTCCAGGGACGCCAGCGCGTGCTCGGCGCGCGTATCGGCCTCCAGCCGAACACGCGGCTGAACAACCAGATCAACTACACGTTCGTGCACTTCGAGCGCGAGACGACGGGCGACACGGTCTACGACGTCCACATCATCAACTTGCGCAACACCTTTCAGTTCAACAAGCAGTTCCTGGTGAGGGCGATCACGCAGTACGACAGCTCGCGGCGCCGGATGCTCGGCGACTTCCTGGCGTCCTACGAGCTGTCTCCCGGCACCGTGGTGCACGCCGGCTACGGGTCGCTCTGGGAGCGGCTCGACTACAACCCGTACCAGACCACCGCCCGCGCCTTCTTCTTCAAGGCGTCGTACCTGGCGCACTTCTAGACAGCGTAGGGGCCGCCTTCAGGCGGCCCATGTAGAGGGCGGTCTTCAGACCGCCCTGCGACGGCGCTACACTGATGTCGTGCGCGCCGGCGTAGTCCTGCTGTCGTGTCTCGCCCTCGCCACGAGCGCGTGGGCACAGGTGAAGATTGCCGACGCGCCGCTGGCCCTGGCCGTTCCGTCGCCAGACTCGCTCGTCGTCTCGGGCGATCCGTCATTCTGCCTGGCACCATCGACATTGACGCTCGCGGCGATCTCTCAGAACGCCCGTTCGGCCATGGAAGTCGCATCCCGGCGAACGAGTGACTGCCGCTGGGTGGTTCGCGGGCTTGAAGCAGGTGAGTACGAAGTCGGCCTCACCCACGCGCGCGGATCCGGCGGCCGCATCCGGTTCAACTACGTGCCTGGGCAGATGGGTGAGCTGCGGATCCCTGCGCCGATCGTCATCGTCACCGGCGTCGTCCGGATCAACGGTGAGCCCGTAGCTGGCGCGCAGATCATGTTCATGACGCGGCCGGTTCAGAGCGGCTTGCCGAAAGTCGTGACGAATCAGGATGGCTTCTTCGAGGCGACCCTTCCCGAAGCCGGCCCGGTCAACCTGCGGTTGAGTGGAAACGACGTGTATGGCCGGGGCGCCGGAGCCGTGTTCAACGAAGGCGCGAACCGATTCGACTGGGACATCACTGGCGGCACGCTCGTGATCCGCGATGCGAGCGGCTCGCGACCGGAGCGGTTTTCGATCGATGTCTGGTTCGAGGGTGGATTTCAAGGGTGGGCAGCCTATCTGTTTCCCGCAGGCCGGGAGCTGCGCGGGGCGCCCTTTGGCACGCATAAGATTGCAATCAGGCGCGGCGTGGATGTTGAAGAGACGATTGCGTCGGTCACCATCAGCCCGGACGCTCCGCGCGCCGAGGCTGTGATCGACGTGCCGTAGGAGGAGACGTCATGAGGCGGCAGCTGCTCGTCGGGACGATGCTGGTGATCGGCGCAGCGTGGATTGGCGTCTTTGCGCAGACGCCGGCCGCGGTGCCGCGGACGCCGTGGGGCGATCCGGATCTCCAGGGCGTCTGGACCAGCGAACCCGAGCTGGGCGTGCCGTTCGAGCGGGCGCCGGAGCTGGGCGATCGACAGACGTACACCGACTCCGAGTTCGAACAGCGGCGGGTGGACGCGCAGAAGCAGCTGGCCACCGACAACGCCGAGTTCGACGTGGACACCGCTGACACGAGAAACGCCGGCGCCGTCGGGTCCGCCACGTCTCCGCCGCCACACTGGCTCGAACGCGGCAAGCCGTCGCGCCGCACGTCGATGGTGATCGACCCGGCCAACGGGCGCATCCCGGCCACGACCGCCGAGGCGCGCACGCGGACGCAGCGCGCCGTGCGCGGCAGCTTCGGCAACGGCCCCTACAACAGCACGCTCGACTTCACGATGTACGACCGCTGCATCACGCGCGGCGTACCGGGTGCGATCTTCCCGGCCGTCTACAACGCGAACACGCGGCTGGTGCAAGGGCCTGGCTTCGTGGCGATCACCTACGAAATGATTCACGAAACCCGCGTCATCCCGATCGGCGATCGGCCGCACGTGGCGTCGAGCATCCGGCAGTATCTCGGCGACGCCCGCGCGCACTGGGACGGGGACACGCTGGTCGTCGAGACCACCAACTTCAACGGCCGGGCGCCGTATCGAGGCTCGAGCGATCAGCTGGTGATGGTCGAGCGCTTCCGGCGTGCCGGGCCCGACGCGCTGCGGTACGAGGTGACATTACGCGACGCTTCCACGTGGGCGGCGCCGTGGACGGCCGCGCTGAATCTGAGCCCGCAGCGCGACGACATGTACGAGTACGCCTGCCACGAAGGTAACAACGCGATGCGCAACATGCTGAGCGCGGCACGCGCCGCCGATCGGCAGGCCGGATCCAAATAACGAACGGGCCACCTGAAGGTGGCCCCTACGACGGCCCTACG
>Ga0207645_10004263_pt1 | contig 10614 bp, 11 predicted proteins | sample KBSM53metaG_FD_184331 | JGI IMG/M metagenome (GOLD analysis project Ga0207645, IMG submission 184331) | Miscanthus rhizosphere microbial communities from Kellogg Biological Station, Michigan, USA - KBS M5-3 metaG (SPAdes) (version 2) | ecosystem: Host-associated > Plants > Roots > Rhizosphere >...
CAGGACGTGTATGGCGAAACCCTGTTTCCGCTTCAGGCCGCGGTATTGCTGTCAGACACAGCAAAATTCTCGGGCGGCGAATTCATCCTCACCGAGCAGCGCCCGCGCCGCCAGTCGCGCGCTCAGGTCGTCCCGCTGACCCAGGGCGACGCGGTGATATTCCCGGTCCGCGACCGGCCTGTGCGCGGCTCGCGCGGTTTCTATCGCGCGCAACACAGGCATGGCGTCAGCGAAATCCGCTCCGGCCAACGCCACACGCTAGGGATCATATTCCACGACGCGGCGTAAGCGCCGCGGGCGTCAGCCTTCGAGCTGGCGGGTCAGCAGCCGGATGTCGGCGTCAAGCTCGGCATCGCTTGCGCGGAGCTTCTCGATCTGACGGACGGCGTGGATCACCGTGGTGTGATCGCGCCCGCCGAAACGCCGGCCAATGTCGGGCAGCGACTTGGGGGTCAGCTGCTTCGACAGGTACATCGCCACCTGGCGCGGGCGCGCGACTTCGCGAGCCCTGCGGGCCGAGGTCATTTCCGCCTTGCGGATGCGGTAATGCTCGGCGACCTGGGTCTGAATCTCGTCGATCGAGATGCGGCGCTGGTTGGCGCGCAGGACGTTGGCGAGGACCTCCTCGACAAACGCGACGTCGATCTCGCGTCCCGTCATCATCGCATAAGCGCCGATGCGGTTGAGCGCGCCCTCGAGTTCGCGCACGGACGAGGTCACGCGGCGGGCGAGGAAGTCGATCACCGGCCGCGGCATGTCGACGCCGGGAAGAGCTTCCAGCTTCGCGACGATGATGTTGAAGCGAAGCTCGTAATCCGCCTGGTTGATGTCCGCGACGAGGCCCCAGGAGAGGCGCGACAAGATGCGCGGGGCGATCCCGTCGAGGTCCTGCGGCGCCCGGTCGGACGTGATCACCAGCCGCCGCCCCGCGGTGATGATCTCGTTCATGGTGTGGAAGAATTCTTCCTGGGTCGAATCCTTGCCGGCGATGAACTGGACGTCGTCGATCAGCAGCAGGTCGGCGTTCCGGAGGCGCTGCTTGAACCCGATCGTGTCATTCTCTTTGAGCGCGCGGATGAACTCGACCATGAACTTCTCGGCCGACATCGAGACGACGCGCGCGCCGCGGTTACGGGCGGTGAAGGTGTGTCCGATGGCGTGGAGCAGGTGGGTCTTGCCGCGGCCGGTCCCGCCATGGATGAACAGCGGGTTGAAGCTGACGGTCTGCGACGTAGCGAGCGTGCGCGCGGCGGTCGCGGCAACTTCATTGGCCTTGCCGACGATGAAGGTCTCGAACCGGTAGCGCGGGTCGAAATTGGGCGCGTTGGGATCGCGTTCCGACGGCAGCGGGCCTTCGTCGAGAATCAGCAGTGGAGCCGGTCGCGGCGCATCGGCCGCGGCGATCACGCGGACGTCGCGGACGACCGGCAGCACGGTCTTCCACGCGAGTGTCAGGCGGTCGCCGAAGTGCGAGCGTACCCAGTCGGCCATGAACTGGCTCGGCATGACGATGTCGAGCACACCGCTATCGGGCTCGAAGGCGCCGAGCTCGGCCGGCTTCAGCCAGCCGTCGAAGGTGCGCACTCCAAGGTCGCGGCGAAGTCCGGTGCGGATGGAATCCCAGGCCGCCTCGAGCGGTGCGGCCACCGACCCGGCAGGCTCAACGTCCGTATTCGCAACGACCCCCTGCACCGCTCCGCGCCTCCCTCATCCAGCCCCCGTTCCGAGGGCAAAAGGGGACCGTTGCGCCCGATCCGAGTCGCGCGCTCAACGTTCCATTTCTCTCTTGCCCCCGGCGCGGATTCGCGCCCGGAAGGTTGTTTTTGAGACTGTGCAGCCAAGCTTGCAAGTGCCGTTTTTTCACGAAAGTGAAATAAAAGGCCTTGACATAGGAATTGGGCCAATCATGGCAGAAAAGCCCGGAAAACCGCGATTTTCTTGGTTATCTGCGCGTTAACGATTTCGCGAATCGCCGGAATTGCTGCATTTTTCTGACAGTCCAAAAACGGGACGAGCCGCCGGTCTCCCGGCGGCCCGTTCGAGTTCCCGTTCAGCGCCGCTTTTAGCCGAGCGAGGCAACCCGCTTGGACAGGCGGGAAAATTTCCGCGAGGCCGTGTTCTTGTGGATAACGCCGCGCGCGACTCCGCGCGCCATCTCCGGCTGTACCATTTTGAGAGCTTCGGCCGCGTCCTTCTTCTTGCCCGCCTCGATCGCCGACTCGACGGCCTTGATGAAGGTCCGGATTCGGCTGATGCGCGAATGGTTGATGGTCGCGCGGTTCGCATTGCGGCGGATGCGCTTCTTGGCCTGCGGCGTGTTCGCCATTCTCTCGAAGTCCTCGTGGTGCTCAATGAAAAACGGCGCGGCCCCAAGGCTCGCACCGAAGTGGCGGCTCCCTAGCGAGAATGACCTCCAAGGTCAACGCTGGCAGCGGGGGCAAAAGAAGGTCGAGCGGCCGCCCTGGACGATCCGTTTGACCGTCCCCCCGCAGGCGCACCGGCGCCCCTCTCGATCATAGACCGCAAAGTCCTTGGAGAAATAACCGAGCTCGCCGTCGGGCGAAGCGAAATCGCGAAGCGTCGACCCGCCAGCCGCGAGCGCTTCGTGGAGGACCGCCTCGATCGCCGGGACCAGCCGCTTCAGCCGCTCGAGCGATATGGACCCGCCGGCGCGCTTGGGGTGGATCCCGGCGCGATAGAGCGCCTCGCAGACGTAGATATTGCCCAGCCCGGCGATGATCCCCTGGTCGAGCAGCAGCAGCTTGATCGCCGCCGAACGCCCGGCAAGCCGGCGCTTCAGATCGCGCGCGTCGAGGCCGAACGGCTCGGGCCCAAGCGCCTTGAACGCCGGCCATTCGGCCAGCTCGTCGGTCCGCACGAGATCGAGCGAGCCGAAGCGGCGCGCGTCGTTGAGCGCCACGCGCCTCCCCTCATCGGTCGCCATCACGAAATGGTCATGCTTGGCGAGCTCGGTCGGGTCGACGCGCCAGTGGCCGGACATGCCGAGATGGAACACGAGCGTGTCGCCGCGATCGGTTTCGATAAGGCCGTATTTGGCGCGGCGGCGCAAACCCGTCACCTTAGATCCCGTCAGCCTCTGGCCGAGATCGACCGGAAGCGCGCGGCGGAGGTCGGGCCGCCGCGCCTCGACGCTCGCGATCCGCCGTCCGTCGAGCACGCGCTCAAGCCCGCGGACGGTGGTTTCGACTTCGGGGAGCTCGGGCATTTGTCCGCGATATGGCGGACGCCTGCCAAGCCCGCTAGAGGCACGGGCCGCATGAGCGACAAGGTCAATTTCGGCGACGAGCTGGTCAGCCCCGAGGAGAAGACGCGGCGCGTCGGCGCGGTGTTCAGCTCGGTCGCGCGCCGCTACGACCTGATGAACGACCTGATGTCGGGCGGCATGCACCGGCTGTGGAAGGACCGCTTCGTCAACCGCGTGAAGCCGCGGACCGGCGAAGCGATCCTCGACATGGCGGGCGGCACCGGCGACGTCGCCTTCCGCATAGCGCGGCGCGGCGCACAGGTGACGGTTGCGGACATCAACGCGGACATGCTGGCGGTGGGCGAGCAGCGCGCCGACGCGCGCGGGCTCGACCTCACCTGGAAAGTCGAAAACGCCGAGGCGCTGACCTTCGCGGACGCGAGTTTCGACGCCTATACGATCGTGTTCGGCATCCGGAACGTGACCGACATTCCCGCCGCGCTCAAAGAGGCGCACCGCGTGCTGAAGCGCGGCGGGCGCTTCTACTGCATGGAATTCTCATCGAGCGACTGGCCGGGTTTCGCCAAGCTGTACGATAACTGGGCCGACAAGCTGATCCCGCGCATCGGCAAGGCGGTGGCCGATGACGAGGAAAGCTATCGCTACCTGGTCGAGAGCATCCGCCGCTTCCCGCGCCCGAGTGCGTTCAAGGCGATGGTCGCTCAAGCCGGCTTCGTTCGGGCCAATGCCGAGCCCATGCTTGGGGGCCTGGTCACGATTCACTCGGGCTGGAAGATTTGATGCTTCGCATCGAGCTCATCAGCTCCTGGCGGAGCTTCTTCGGTTGAGCACTTCCGTCACCCATTTGTGGCGTTTGCTGAAGTGGGGCCGGACGCTGGCCCGGCACGGCGCGCTCCAGGGCATCGAGGACGACCCGCTGACGCCCCGCCCGGTGCGGCGGCTGGCGCGCATCGCGCGGCTCGGCGCGCGCGTGCCCGCGACGCCCGACTATGCGAGGGCGCTGCAGGAAATCGGGCCGGCGGCGATCAAGCTCGGCCAGGCCCTCTCGACACGCCCCGACCTCGTCGGCGAGCGTGCGGCGGCGAACCTTTCGCAGCTCCAGGACGACCTCCCGCCGGCGCCCTTCGCGGAGATCAAGCGGACAATCGAAAGTTCGTTCGGCCAGCCGCTCGACGCGCTCTTCGCCGAGTTCAACGAAGTCCCGATCGGCGCCGCCTCGATCGCCCAGGTCCATCGGGCTGTCACGACGGATGGGCGCGAGGTCGCGGTCAAGGTGCTCCGCCCGCATATCGAGGAGGAGTTTGACCGGGCGATCGAGACCTACGAATGGGCCGCCGCGCACGTCGAGCGCTATGGCGGAGAGGCCGAGCGCCTGCGCCCGCGGCTCGTCGTCGCCCATTTCCGGCAATGGACCGCGCGCGAGCTCGACCTCCAGCGCGAGGCGGCTTCCGCGTCCGAGCTCAAGGAAAACATGATCGCCGAGCCCGGCTATTACATCCCGGAAATCGACTGGCGCCGCACGGCGCGCCGCGTGCTCACCATGGAATGGCTCGACGGGATCAAGCTCAATGACCGCGACGCGCTGGTCGATGCCGGCCAGGACTGCAAGGCGCTGGCCGCGACGCTGGTTCGCGCCTTCCTGCGCCAGGCCGTGGTCGACGGCTTTTTCCACGCCGACCTCCACCACGGAAACCTCTTCGCTCTGCCAGATGGCCGCATCGGGGCGATCGACTTCGGGATCATGGGCCGGATCGACCGCCGCGCACGCGTCTGGCTCGCCGAAATCCTCTACGGCCTCATCACCGGTAATTATGACCGCGTCGCCGAGATCCACTTCGAGGCGCAATATGTCCCGCCCCACCACAGCGTGCGGGAATTCGCGACCGCGCTGCGCGCCGCGGGCGAGCCGATCCGCGGGCTTCCGGTGAAGGAGATTTCGGTCGGGCGAATGCTCGAGAGCCTGTTCTCGATCACCCGCGACTTCGACATGCCGACCCAGCCGCACCTCCTGCTGCTGCAAAAGACGATGGTGATGAACGAGGGCGTGGCGACCGCGCTCGATCCCGACATCAACATGTGGGAGACGGCCGAACCATTCCTGCGCGAATGGATCCGTTCCGAGCTTGGTCCCGAGGCTTATTATGCCGACCGGATCATCGAGGTGGTCCGCGCGCTCAAGAAGATCCCCGAGCTGATCGATCGGCTCGACCAATATTATCCGCCGCGCGGCGCGGCGCCCCCGGCACCGCCGCTGCCCGACGTCGCCATTATCGAACGGCGAAATTGGTCGGGCTATGCGCTCGCGGTGGCGATCGGCGCTGCCGGCGGCGCGCTATTGCTGTTTGTGCTAGGCTGACGCGATGGCGAAGGTGCTCCTCATCGTCGGCGGCGGGATCGCGGCGTACAAATCGCTCGAGCTCGTGCGGCTGCTGAAGAAGGCGGGACACGAGGTCACGCCCGTCCTGACCAGGGGTGGCGAGCATTTCGTCACCGCGATGAGCCTCGGCACGCTTGCGGAAAGCCAGGTCCACAACTCGCTGTGGGAGCTCAAGGACGAGGTCGAGATCGGCCATATCCAGTTGTCGCGCGCCGCGGACTTCGTGCTCGTCTGTCCAGCGACGGCCGACTTGCTGGCGAAGATGGCGGCGGGGATTGCCGACGACCTCGCGACCACGCTTCTGCTTGCGACCGACAAGCCGGTCGTCGTCGCGCCCGCGATGAACGTCCGCATGTGGCGTCATGCCGCCACCCAACGCAACATCGCTCAGCTCAAGGCCGACGGCGTCCGGGTGATCGAGCCGGCCGAGGGCGAAATGGCCTGCGGCGAGTTCGGGCCCGGCCGCCTCCCCGAGCCGCAGGACATCATGGACCGGCTTTCCGAACTGCTGAAGTGACGCTGAGCGGCAAGCACATCCTCGTCACCGCCGGGCCGACGCACGAGCCGATCGATCCCGTTCGCGTCATCGCCAACCGGTCATCAGGACGGCAGGGGTTCGCGATTGCGGGTGCGGCGGCCGCGGCCGGCGCCCGGGTGACTCTCATTGCCGGACCCGTCGCGCTGAATACGCCCGACGGGGTCGAGCGGATCGACGTCGAGACCGCCGAGCAAATGGCTTATGAAGTGTTCGACGCACTTCCCGCCGATGTCGCCATCCTCGTCGCCGCGGTTGCCGACTGGCGCGTCGAGCCCTCCCCAAGCAAGCTCAAGAAAGGCGATGGTCCGCCGGCACTTCAATTCGTGCCGACGATCGACATTCTGGCCGAGCTTGGAGCCTCGGAGCGGCGCCCTCCCCTGCTCATCGGTTTCGCTGCCGAGACGGAAGACGTGGTCGACCGCGCGATTGCAAAGCGCCGCGCGAAGAATGCCGACTGGATCGTCGCGAACGACGTTTCGGGGGATGTGATGGGCGGCGCGCGCAACCGCGTGCATCTCATCACGAGCGAGGGTGTCGAAGATTGGCCCGAAGCCGCTAAGGAAGAGGTCGCGCGCCACCTGATCGCGCGGATCGCGCAGGAGATTGGATGATCGAGATCAAGCTGACCCGCCTGCCCCACGGCGAAGGCCTGCCGCTGCCCAAATACGCCACGGAGCATGCTGCCGGCCTCGACGTGTGCGCCGCCGAGGAGCTCGTGCTCTCACCTGGCCAGCGCCACGCGGTCGCGACCGGCTTCGCGATCGAGATACCGCATGGCTACGAGGTCCAGGTGCGGCCCCGCTCGGGCCTTGCGCTGAAGCACGGCATCACCTGCCTCAACACGCCGGGCACGATCGACAGCGACTATCGCGGCGAGGTCAAAGTGATTCTCGCGAACCTTGGCGAAGGTTCGTTCGAAGTCCACCGCGGCGAGCGGATCGCGCAGCTCGTCCCGGCGCCGGCCCTCCGCGCCAATTTCGTCGAGGTCGAAGCGCTTGCCGGGAGCGAGCGGGGCACGGGAGGCTTCGGAAGCACCGGGCGGTGAGCGACCTTAGCGACGACGAGCTCGAACGATACGCCCGCCACATTGTCCTTCCCCAGGTCGGTGGCGTTGGCCAGCGGCGCCTCAAGGGCGCGAATATCCTCGTGGTCGGCGCCGGCGGCATCGGCAGCGGTTCAATCCCCGCGCTTGCCGGCGCCGGAATCGGCCAACTCACGATCGTCGATGATGACGTGGTCGACAGTTCCAACCTTCAGCGGCAGTGGCTGTTTCGCGAGGACCAGGTCGGCCAGTCCAAGGCGAGTCTCGCGGCAGCCTTCGTCGCCGCGCTCAACCACGAAGTGTCGGTCCGGGCCCTCGGGGACCGGATCGAGGCAGAAAGCGCAACTGAGATTCTCAGCGGCCACGACCTGATTATCGACGGCAGCGACAATTTCGCGACGCGGCTGGCGGTCGCCGACGCCGCGACTTCGCTCCACATTCCGCTCGTTTCCGCCTCGGCGGCACAATTCCAGGGACAAGTCGGGCTGTTTCGCGGCTGGGAATCGGACCAGCCTTGCTACCGTTGCTTCGTCGGTGACGCATTCGATAGCGATGACTGCGACAATTGCGCCGAGCTGGGCGTCATCGGCGCGCTGACCGGCATTGTCGGAAATTTTGCTGCGCTGCTCGCGATCCGTCACTTCGTCGAATTTGGGGACGAAGTGGCAGGAAAGCTGTTCCTGTTCGATGGCCTTTCCCTTAATTTCCGCACCATTAGAATACCCAAAGAGCCAGCGTGCAAAACCTGTGGGGGGAGCCATGCGCAGGGTTCATGATCTCGATGCGAAGGATCGCGAGATCCTGGCATTACTCGAAACCGACGGGCGGCGGTCGAGCTCGGAGATCGCGCGGCTGACATCGCTGTCCGCGCCGACCGTTGCCGAGCGCATCGCGCGGTTGCGCGACATCGGCGTCATCCAGGGCTTCACGGTCAAGATCAATCCGGCGAAGGTCGGCCTGCCGATCTCGGCACTGATCGAGTTCCAGCCGCGCGCCAACAACGACGTCGAAGGGATCGCCGCGGTCTGTCGGAATCCCGCTGTCCATGCCTGCTATCGGGTCACCGGTCCAAGCCTGCTGGTGCTGATGGTGCGCGTCGCCGACAATGCGGCGCTGACGGAAATGCTGGCGGAATTCACGCGCCACGGCGACACCAAGACGGCGGTGATCCTGTCGACCGACATCGACGGACGCCCGATCTTCGCCGAACCTTCCCATCTGGCGCCAGCTTAATTCCCGAGCCCCAAAGGACCCAAGCGCCTTCAATTCTTCGCCGTTAAGCCGATTCCGCCCCGTCATCGAGCATGGATGCGGTGCGCCCCTTCGGCATAACCTCAGGCCCAGGTCGAACTAAGGTCATGGGGAGCCCAATACGCGCTGCACTGCGTATCGTTGCCGCGTCCGCCGCAGCATCGTCAGCACAAGTTTCATCTTTACGCCTGGCGCCGGGTTTCGCCCCAAGTGCCCTGGCGCTGCGTCGCCGAGTAGGTACGGCCTCCTAGCCGGCGACGAGTCCCGCGAGCATTCGTGCTCGCGGGACTTTCTTTCGACAAATGGGGAAGACCGGTTCGACGAGAAGCCGCGCGCGGCCGCGTCAATTACGCTACAAGCGCTCGCAAGGAGCAAACGGAACGATGAGCTACAGATTTCTTCCGGTCGTCGCAGTGGCCTCGGTCGCGGTAGCAGCGCCCGCGGCTGCGCAGGATGCGCGCTACCTCGCCTCGCAGCTCATGTCGGCCGACCTCGCCTTCTCCAAGGCGGGCGCGAAAGCCAACATCGCCGATTCGATCGGCGCCATGCTGACCGACAATGCGGTCATGCCGACACCCAAGCTCGACTTCGCGATCGGCAAAGCGGCGATCGTCGACGCGCTCAAGGCCAATCCCGCCAATGCCAATGCAACCGCCGAATGGTCGCCCGTCCGCGCCGGCATTTCAGCCGACGGCACGCAAGGCTTCACCTACGGCTTCATGTTCATCCACGAAGCCGGAAAGCCCGACCGCCGCGCGAAATATTTGTCCTACTGGGTCAAGCGGCCCGAGGGCTGGCGCGTCGCTTTCTACAAGCGCGCCGGGAGCGCCGAAGGAAGCGTGACGACGCGGATGGACCCCGCGGTCCCCGAACAGATGATCGATCCCGATCCGCAGCGGCTCCAGGAGAATCTCGCGTCGCTCAAAGCCGCGGAAACGGCCTTTTCGGACCGTGCGCAGGAAGTGGGTGTCGGGCCCGCCTTCGCCGAGTTCGGTTCCGAGGACGCCATGAACATGGGCAGCGGTTCCGACTTCACGTTCGGCAATACGGCGATCGCCAAGCTCGTCGGCGAGGGCAATACGACACCGATTACCTGGGGCCCGGACAAGGGGGCGCTGGTCGCATCGAGCGGCGATCTCGGCGTCACCTGGGGCTTCATCCGGCCGAAGGAACCGAAGGCGGACCAGCCCGCGGCTTTTCCATTCTTCACCGTGTGGCGGAAAGCCGCGCCCGACCGGCCCTGGCGGTACGTCGCCGAATAATCAGGACTTGCGACGGCCGCGCTTGGCTGGGCGCTTGGATGGCCCCTTGGCGGCTTTTTCATCGATGAGGCGTATGGCTTCGTCGAGGGTCACCGCCTTGGGCTCGGCGCCCTTGGGCAGCGTCGCATGGGTCGTGCCGTCGCTGACGTAGGGACCGTAGCGCCCGGCCATCACCTTCACGTCCTTGCCGTTCGGGTGTTTGCCGAGCACGGCGATCGGTTCGCGCGACGCACCGCGCTGACGTCCGCCGCCAGAAGCTGCGTCGGCGAGCTTGGCGACTGCCGCGTTCATTCCCGTCTCGAACACCTCGGCGGTCGAGCCGAGCTTCGCATATTTGCCGTCATGCGCGAGGTACGGCCCGTAGCGCCCGATCGACGCGGTGATCGGCTTGCCGGTTTCAGGATGGGGACCGATTTCGCGCGGTAGCGACAACAGCCGCTCCGCCGCTTCCACGTCGAGATTCTCGATCGGAACGTCCTTCGGGACGGACGCACGCTTGTCCCCGCGCTCGACGTACGGCCCGAAGCGGCCGGTCTTGAGCTGGATGCCGTTGCCGAGATCCTGCGGGCCCTCGCTCTGGGCCTGGTCGCCGCCCTGCCCGAACTTCTGCGTATATTTGCAATCGGGATAATTGGAGCAGGCGACGAACGCCCCGAACTTGCCGCCGCGCAACGAGAGGCGACCGTTGCCGCATTGCGGGCAGACGCGCGGGTCGCTGCCGTCGGCGCGCGGCGGATAAAGCCACGGCGCGAGGAACTCGTCGAGCGCCGCGGTGATCTCCGACGGCTTCTGATCCATGACCTCGCCCGCCTTGGGCCGGAAATCGCGCCAGAAATCGTCGAGCAATTTCTGCCAGTCGAGGCGTCCGCCGGAGACGTCGTCGAGCTCTTCCTCGAGCTCGGCTGTATAGTCGTAGTT
>Ga0207645_10004266_pt1 | contig 10610 bp, 10 predicted proteins | sample KBSM53metaG_FD_184331 | JGI IMG/M metagenome (GOLD analysis project Ga0207645, IMG submission 184331) | Miscanthus rhizosphere microbial communities from Kellogg Biological Station, Michigan, USA - KBS M5-3 metaG (SPAdes) (version 2) | ecosystem: Host-associated > Plants > Roots > Rhizosphere >...
GCGCTGTTCGTCGTCTGGTTCACGTACGACGTTGCAGGCCGCGCGTGGTGGCTCGTGGCAACTGCGCGTCGGCTCGACGACGCTGACGTTCGCCGACTCGCGCCACGGCACGTTCGCGTACACCGTCGGCGGTACGACGCAGACAAAATCCATTACGCGCGAGATCTTCGGGACCGTCGCGCACGATTGTCCGTTCGAACCGAATTTCGACGTGTCGCGCGCGACGAACGCCACCGACCTATGGTGGGCATCGCCTGCGGCGTCAGAGGCCGGCTGGGGCATCGCGATCGCCGACCAGGCGCGCGCGGACGGGCGGCCGGTGTTCTTCGCGACGTGGTTCACCTACGATCGCGACCGGCGGCCGTTGTGGCTGTCGACGACCGCTGAACTCGACAGCCAAACGGGCACGTTCAAGGGCGCGCTGCTGCGCACGCGCGGACCTGCGTTCAACACCGTGCCTTTCCCACCGCTCGGCGCGCCCGGTGGCGTCACCGCGACGCCGTTCGGCACGGCGGAGTTCACCGTGGCCTACGACGGGACGATGCTGTTCACGTCCACGGTGAATCGCGTTCAACGCGACAAGAGGATCACGCGGCAGGTCTTTGGCGCGCCGCGGGCCGTGTGCCGCTACGAAGCGCCATAGCACGTGGGTCGCGCATTCGCTGAACCGCGCCGGCTAGGCGTCGATGTCGGGCGCGCAGCGTTGCGGATCGACCCGATCCCGGCGCGTGGCGATCGCCTGCCACACGCGCCGCCGCGCAGCGTCGTCCAGCGCGCCCCACGCGGCGATCTCGTCGAGCGTTCGCAGGCAGCCGACGCAAAGGCCCGTTGCGTCATCCATCCGGCAGACGCTGATGCACGGCGATGCGACCGGGGCATTCCAGACGGCCGGCATGCTCACGTGCCGCCCGCGTGCCGGGCGCCCGCATGGCGCATCGTCGGGTCAGTCGGCGGCGGATCGCGCATCGAGCGCGCGTGCGACGCGCGACATGCTCGGCCGCTGCAGATGGTCCGAAATGAAGCGGCCCGCGCTACGCAGCTTCGTCATGTCCACACCGGTCTCGATACCGAGTCCGTCGAGCAGATAGACGACGTCTTCGGTCGCGACATTGCCGGTGGCACCCTTCGCATACGGGCAGCCGCCGAGTCCGGCCACCGAGCAGTCGAACGTCGCCACGCCGAGTTCGAGCGACGCGTAGATGTTCGCGAGCGCCTGTCCGTACGTGTCGTGGAAATGACCGGCAAGTGCGGCGATCGGCACCTCCTCCGCTACGCGTCGCAGCAGCACCTGTGTCTTGCCGGCAGTGCCGGTGCCGATCGTGTCGCCAAGCGAAACTTCGTAGGCGCCCAGCGCATGGAGCGAAGCGGCGATCTCGGCGACGGCCGCCGGATCGACATCGCCTTCGTAGGGGCAGCCGAGCACGACCGAGATGTAGCCGCGAACGCGCGCACCGGCTTCGCGCGCCGCCTCGAACACCGGCCGCGCACGCTCCAGGCTTTCGGCGATCGAGCAGTTGATGTTGCGCTTCGAGAACGATTCGGTCGCGGCGACGAACACGGCCACTTCGTCGGCACCCGCCGCGAGCGCCGCGTCGAAGCCTTTCAGGTTCGGCGTCAGCACCGGGTAGCGCACGCCGGGCTTGCGCGCGATGCGCGCCATTACGTCGGCGGCGTCGGCCATCTGCGGCACCCATTTGGGCGACACGAACGACGTCGCTTCGATTGCCGGCAGGCCCGCGTCGGTCAGCATGTCGATCAGCGCGACCTTGACGTCGGTGGGCACCATCGCTTTCTCGTTCTGCAAGCCGTCGCGCGGCCCGACTTCGCACAATCGGACGGCGTGCGGCAGTTCCGGGCGATCGTTCATCGCGCCTCGTCCCTGGCGGCCGCAGGATCCTCGACGTCGACGAGGTCGGCGCCTTCGGCGACACGATCGCCGACGCCGTAGTTCACCGCCACGACAACGCCGGCCGTGGGTGCGGCGATCGTGTGTTCCATTTTCATCGCCTCGAGCACGACAAGCGGAGCACCTTTTTCGACCGAATCGCCCGGTTTCACCATGACGGCGACCACGGTTCCCGACATCGGTGCGGCAAGGTGCCCCGGATGACCCGCTTCATCGTCGGCGTGCGCAAGCGGGTCGACGCGCGACAGGCGCGCGCGCGCAGCCGGCGAGAAAACGTGCAGCACGTTACCGTCGCGGACCACGCTCGCGGCGAAGCTCGCCTCGACATCGGGTGCACCGCCGCGTTGCGCCGCGACGAACAGCCGCCCGTCGCGCGTGTCGGCGCGCACCGTCCGCGCCTCGACGTCGCCGCCGAGCGTGACGGACCCGTCGTCATTCGGCTTGACGGTCACCGTACGCTGCCCCGATGCGTCGGCGAGCGTGATGGCGATCCGGTGCGTCGCCGTGCCGTTCCACCACGCATCGGCAGCGTGCCATGGCGAATACGGATCGGCAGCACCGGCGGACGACGCGCGGGCAGCGCACTCGATCGCCTGATATTCGGAGAGCGCAGCGGCGATCCACGCGCGATCCGGCGCAGCACTCGCCGGCGCAAGCAGCGCGTCGCGATGCGTGTCGATCAGTCCCGTGTCGAGGCGTCCGGAAGCGAATGCGTGGTGCGCGACGACTCGCTCGAGGAACGCGACGTTCGTGGTGACGCCGGTCACTTCGCACTGGTCGAGCGCGTTCAACAGCGCGGCGCGCGCACGCGCGCGGTCTTCGCCCCACGCGATCACTTTCGCGAGCAGCGGATCGTAGAAGGGGCTGACGTCGTCGCCTTCGCGAAAACCCGTGTCCACGCGCACGCCGTTGCCCGCGACCGGCATCCGCCAGTGCGAAATCCTGCCGATCGACGGCAGGAAGCCTCGATCGGGATCCTCCGCGTAGATGCGCGCCTCGATCGCGTGGCCGTGGATCGCCAGCGCCGATTGCGCGGCCGGAAGCGGCTCCCCGGCGGCGACACGGAGCTGCCATTCGACGAGATCGAGGCCGGTGATCATCTCGGTGACCGGGTGCTCGACTTGCAGACGGGTGTTCATTTCCATGAAATAGAACGTGCCGTCCTGCTCGGCGATGAACTCGACGGTCCCTGCGCCGACGTAACCGATCGCTTTGGCGGCCGCCGTGGCGGCGTCGCCCATCGCCCGTCGGCGCTCGGCGTCCATCCCCGGTGCCGGTGCTTCCTCGAGCACTTTCTGGTGCCGTCGCTGCACGGAGCAGTCGCGCTCGAACAGGTGAACGACGTTGCCGTGCGTATCGGCGAAGACCTGGATCTCGATGTGCCGCGGCGCGCGCAGGTATCGCTCGACGAGCATCCGGTCGTCGCCGAAGGATGCCTTCGCCTCGCGTTGCGCCGAGGCGAGCGCACTGGCGAACTCGGCGGCGCTGGCGGCAACCTTCATCCCCTTGCCGCCACCGCCGGCCGTCGCCTTGATCAGCACCGGAAAGCCGATGCGCGCCGCTTCGCGCGCCAGCAGCGCCGGATCCTGATCGTCGTCGTGATAGCCCGGCACTACCGGCACGCCTGCACGCGCCATGATCGTCTTCGCCGCGGACTTCGATCCCATCGCGGCGATCGCAGCGGGTGGCGGACCGATGAACACGACGCCCGCACGCGCACAGTCGGCGGCGAACGTCTCGTTTTCGGACAGGAATCCGTAGCCGGGGTGGATCGCCTGCGCGCCTGCGCGCTTCGCCGCGTCCAGGATTGCCGCGCCGTTCAGGTAACTTGCGCGCGGCGCCGCCGCGCCGATGCGAATCGCTTCGTCGCAGACGGCGACGTGCAGGCTCTGCGCATCGACGTCGCTGTACACGGCGACCGTGCGGATGCCGAGCCGGCGTGCCGTCGCAGCGACGCGACACGCGATCTCGCCGCGGTTGGCAATGAGGATCTTGTCGAACATCAGGCCGCCGTCGCGCCGTTCATCGACGCTGGTCGTGCAGGCGGGGCCGGTCGCCGTCGAAGGCGCCGAAAAGACGCGTGACGAGCCGTCGTGCTGCGCGCCACGCTTTCGGCAACAGCCAGAGCATCAGCGCGATGATCGCGAGCACGACCACACCTGCCGCCAGCGGATGGACAACGGCGAGCCACAATAGACCACCGACGGCCAGATCCTCCGTCAGCGACGCGGTCCAGTTCGAGAACGGCTCGGGCGACGTGTTGATCACGGCGCGGCTGCCGGCCTTCGTGAAATGGCTGCCGGCGGCGAGCGTGCCGCCGAGAATCGCCGCCGTCAGCATCATCGCCGACGACGAGTCGCCGAACACGCCCGCTGCAAGTGCTGCACCGGCCGGAATGCGAATGAGCGTATGCACGACGTCCCACAGCGAATCGACACCGGGAATCTTGTCGGCGAAGAACTCGACGAAGCACATGAAGCCCGACGCTGCGAGCACCAGCGGATGCGCGAGTATCGCGAGTCCGGACGGCAGGTCGATCCACCCGAGATAACCGGCCGCGCCGACGATGAACAGCACCGCGTACAGACGCAGTCCGCTCGCGATGCCGAGCGACGCCGCCAGTGCGACGAGCTGCCACGTGTCGAAACGCGCGAGCGATTCCATTGTCGTTACTCCTCCGCGTCGTTGAGCCACGCCGGGCGGCGCTTGCCGAGGAATGCTGCGACGCCTTCCTTGCCTTCCGGCGACGCACGCACCGCGGCAATGTGGCCCGCGGTGCCGCTTATGACGTCGGCGTCGATCGGACGGTGCGCAACCCCGCGGATCAGCGCCTTGCACTCGAGCTGCGCCGACGGCCCCGCGACACGCAATGCGCCGACAAGATCGCCGATGCGCGTGTCGAGTTGCGGCAACGCAGCGACCTCGTGCACGAGCCCGATGCGCAAGGCCTCGGCGGCACCGAAGCGCTCGGCCGTCAGGAAATAGCGGCGCGCCTGGCGTGCACCGATCGCTTCGATGACGTACGGCCCGATCGTCGCCGGAATGAGTCCCAGCTTGGCCTCCGTCAACGCGAACGTCGCTTCCGGCACGGCAACCGCGATGTCGCATGCGGCGATCAGGCCCACGCCGCCGCCGTACGCGGCGCCATGCACGCGGGCGATCGTAGGCTTCGACAGCGCATAGAGCGCCCGGAGCATCGCGGCCAGCGCCGTCGCATCGCGCAGGTTTTCGTCCTGGCCGAACGCGGCCATCCGCTTCATCCAGTTCAGGTCGGCGCCGGCGCAGAAGCTGCGGCCCGCGCCCGCGAGCACGACGATGCGAACGTCGCCGTCGTCGTCGAGCGCCACGAACGTTTCGGTCAGCTTCGCGATCAGCGCTTCGTCGAACGCGTTGTGGATCTCCGGACGGTTCAGCGTCACCGTCGCCACGCCGTCCTGGACGGCGAGCTCGCACGGGGCTCCGGGGGGTCCGCCGTCATGGGGTTGCTCAGGCATGGGGATCGCTCGATGTCATAGGCGTTTCGCGGCTTCCTCGAGCATCACTTCGGTCGCGCCGCCGCCGATCGACAGGATGCGCGCGTCGCGCCACAGCCGTTCGATGGCCGTCTCGCGAATATAGCCCATCCCGCCGAAGCACTGCTGGCACCCGTAGGCGACGTCGTTGGCGAGCTCGCCGGCCAGCGCCTTCAGCTGCGAGATCTCGCACACGCCGTCGTGACCGTGCGCGACGAGCCATGCGCAGTGCCACGCAAACGCGCGCACCGCCTGCCGGCGCGCGTCGAGGCTCGCGAGCTTCTGCCGGATCGCCTCGCGGTCCCAGAGCACGCCGCCGAACGCGCGACGCTCGCGCACGTGCTCGAGTGCCGCGGTCAGCGCCCGTTGCGCGTTGCCGATCGCCATCGCCGCCAATGCGAGACGCTCGCGCTGGAAGTTCTGCATCAGCGCGCGAAACCCGTGATTCTCGGCTCCGAGCATTTGCGTTGCGGGAATCCGGCAGCCCTCGAACACGAGCTCGGCCGTATCCGACGAGCGCCAGCCCGCCTTGTCGAGCACCTGTCCGACGCGAAATCCCGGCGTGCCCTTCTCGACGATGAACACCGACACGCCGCGCGACCTCGTCTCCAGCGGCGCCGTGCGTGCCGCCACGAAATAGAGGTCCGCGTTCACGCCGTTGGTGATGAACAGCTTGCTGCCATCGAGCACGAACGAATCGCCGTCACGGCGTGCCGTCGTGCGAACGCCTGCAACGTCGGAGCCGGCGCCCGCCTCGGTCACGGCAACCGCCGTCAGCGTGGCGCCGCTGATGATCCCCGGCAGCCAACGCGACTTCTGCTCGTCGGTGCCCGCGTTGACGAGATGCGGCGATGCCATGTCCGTATGCACCAGCACGGTGACGATGAAGCCGCCGTACGTCGACTGCGACAACGCCTCGGCGAACGCGAAATTGGTCAGCGCGTCGAGATCCGCACCGCCGTACGCGTCGGGCACCATCAGGCCGAGCCAGCCAAGCTCGCCCATCCGGCGCAGCACACCGCGCGGCACGCAGCCTTCGCGCTCCCACGCATCGCCGTAGGGCTCGACGTCGTGCGCGACGAAGCGGGTGACCTGGTCGCGCAGGAGCGTCCGCTCCGGCGTGTCGTGAACGGTCATCACATGCGGAACACGCCGAATCGCGTGGGCTCGATGGGCTGGTTGAGCGACGCCGAAATCGCCATCGCAAGCGTGCGCCGCGTATCCGCCGGGTCGATGACGCCATCGTCCCAGAGGCGAGCGCTCGCGAAATAGGGATGGCCTTCGCGCTCGTACTGCGTGCGGATCCGCGCCTTGAACGCTTCCTCGTCTTCGGCGCTCCACGAGTCGCCGCGTGCTTCGACGCCGTCGCGGCGGACGGTCGCGAGCACGGTCGCCGCCTGCTCGCCGCCCATCACCGATATCCGCGCATTGGGCCACATCCACAGGAAGCGCGGATTGAACGCGCGTCCGCACATCCCGTAGTTGCCGGCGCCGTAGCTGCCGCCGATGATCATCGTGAACTTCGGCACCTGCGCACACGAAACGGCCGTTACCATCTTCGCGCCGTCGCGGGCAATGCCGCCCGCCTCGTATTTCTTGCCGACCATGAAACCGGTGATGTTCTGCAGGAACACAAGCGGAATGCCGCGCTGTGCGCAGAGCTCGATGAAATGCGCGCCCTTCAGCGCCGATTCCGAATAGAGGACACCGTTGTTGGCGATGATGCCGACCGGATATCCCCAGATCCGCGCGAAACCCGTGACGAGCGTGGTTCCGTACCGGGCCTTGAACTCGTCGAGATTCGAGTCGTCGACAACGCGAGCGATCACCTCGCGCACGTCGTACGGCTTGCGGATGTCCGCGTTGATCACGCCGTAGATTTCCTCGGCAGCGTAGCGCGGCGCAACCGGTTCCGAGAGGTCCAGCGCGGCCGTCTTGCGCGTATTGAGATTGCCGACGATGCGCCGCGCGATCGCGAGCGCGTGGTGGTCGTTCTGCGCGTAATGGTCGGCAACCCCGGAGATGCGCGTATGCACGTCGGCGCCGCCGAGCTCTTCCGCCGTGACGATCTCGCCCGTTGCCGCCTTCACGAGCGGCGGTCCGGCGAGGAAGATCGTTCCCTGGCCGCGAACGATGATCGATTCGTCGCACATCGCCGGAACGTACGCGCCGCCCGCTGTGCACGAGCCCATGACGACGGCGATCTGTGCGATGCCCGCAGCGGACAGCGTCGCCTGGTTGTAGAAGATCCGGCCGAAGTGCTCCTTGTCGGGGAACACATCGGTATGCGTCGGCAGATTGGCGCCGCCGGAGTCGACGAGGTAGATGCACGGCAGTCCGTTCTGCCGCGCGATCTCTTGGGCACGAACGTGCTTTTTCACGGTCATCGGAAAGTACGTGCCGCCCTTCACCGTCGCGTCGTTGCAGACGATCATGCATTCGCGGCCCGAGACGCGCCCGATGCCGGTGATCAGCCCCGCGCCGGCGATGTTGTCGTCGTACATGCCATAGGCGGCGAACTGCGACAGCTCGAGGAACGGACTGCCCGGATCGATCAGCGTGCGCACGCGCTCGCGCGGCAGCAGCTTGCCGCGTCCAACGTGTCGCGCCCGGGACGCTTCGCCGCCGCCGAGCTCGATTTTGGCGATTCGCTCGCGCATGTCCGCGACGAGCGCCGCCATCGCGTCGCGATTGCGCGTGAACGTCGGGTCGCGCGGATTCACTTTCGATTCGAGCGTCGGCATCGCGGCTCCGGTCTTCGAGGCAACGTGAAATTGCGCGCGATCAGTCGCGCGACAGCGCCGCGAGGCGCACGGCCAGCAACACGAACAGCCCACCGGCAACACGGCGCATCCACTGCATCGCGCGTGCCCGATGACGCCAGCGGCGGCCGGCATGGCTCGCGAGCCAGGCGACAGGCAGGTTGACGAACAGGCTGTCGAAATTGAACAGCGTGCCGAGCAGCACGAAGGCGAGGGCCTTGTCGGGTGCGTCGATCGCGATGAATTGCGGCAGGAACGCGAGGAAGAACAGCGCGACCTTTGGATTCAATACGTTGATCAGCAGCGCCTCGCGAAAGATCCGCCACGGTGTCGCGCGAACCGGCGACGCGAGGGCGCCAGCGTCGCGTGCCGAAGGTTGCGCATCGTCGCGCTGCGACGACGCACCAGATCGCGTTCCGGCGGCGAGCAGCCGGATGCCGGCATAAAGCAGATAGAGCGCGCCCACCCATTTGACGATCTCGAACGCTGTCGCCGACGTTGCGAGCAACGCGGACAGCCCGACCGCCGCGGCGATCGTGTGAACGACGCATCCTGCCGTGATGCCGAACACTGCGGCGGTGCCTTCGCGGAACCCGCCGGCAACGCTGCGGGCGGCGATGTACGCCATGTCCGGGCCGGGTGTCAGGTTCAGGAGCAGGCCCGCGGCGATGAACAGCGCGACGTCGTGAATGCCGGTCATCGGCGGCTCCGTGCGATCGAGTGCGACGATTCCCGTCGGCAACCGGGTGCGGCGACAACGGTCATTGCGCGGCGGGCCGCGGATGTCCGGGCATCAGTGCGTACGGATGCACCCAGCCCGGCGTGTCGCGAATCCGCGCAAGCCAGTCACGCAAGTTCGGATGGCGATCCCAGTCGACGCCGATCTCCTCGGGCCAGAACAGGTACCCGCACAAGGAGAGATCGGCGATCGTCAGCCGCTCGGCGACGACAAAGCGACGCCCGGCGAGATGCGCGTCGAGAATTCCCCATGCCGTTTCTGCACGCTTGCGAAACTCCGCGAGCACGGCGGCGTCGGGATTCGGCACGAACGTCCGCATGAAGCGATAAGTCGCCGTGTAGCTCGTCAGCTTGTGGTTGTCGAACAGGATCCAGCGCAGCACGTCGCGCCGCTCGGCGTCGTCGCGCGGACCGAACTTGCCGAGCACGTTGGCGAGATAGTCGAGAATGACGCCGGACTGCGACAGCCGCTGTCCCGAATGCTCGAGCACCGGCACTTCGCCCATCACGTTGATCGCGCGATAGGCCGGCGTCCGCGTTTCGCCGCCGAAGAAGTCGACGAACCGCGGCGTCCAGTCGGCACCCGCAAGCTCGAGCATCAATGCAGGCTTGTACGCGTTGCCCGATTGGGCGAAGCAATGGAGCACGAATTCGGCCATGTCAGAACCCGCCCGTCGCAAGCCAGCGGTCGATCTGCTCGAAGCGATCGAGCCCCCAGAACGGCTCGCCGTCGACGACGACGAACGGCGAGCCGAACACGCCAGCGGCGATCGCTGCCTCGACGTCGCGTTTCAGCGTGTCCTTGATCGTGACGTCGTCCACCGCCGCACGCGCGGCACTGCGATCGACGCCCGCTTCGGCGGCCACCTCGGCGGCGATGTCCGGATCGGAAATGTCACGGTCTGCGACGAAGAACGCGCGATAGAGCGCCTTGACGAGCGGTGCGCAGCGTTGGGCGTCGACACCGCGCTGCCAGACGACGATGCGCGCCGCCGCCTGGGTGGCGATCGGAAACTTCGACGGCATCCGAAACTCGATGCCATGAAAGCGGGCGGTACGCGGCAGGTCGCGTCGCGTGTAATCGCCCTTCAGCGGCACGAACGTGAGCGGTTGCGTTCCCGTGATCTTGAACACGGCGCCGAGCAGCATCGGCCGCCACTCGACGCCGCGCTCGTGTTTCGTGGCGAGCGCCTCTATGCGCTCCGCAGCGAGGTAGCCGTACGGCGACGAAAAATCGAAATGGAATTGCAGCGGAGTAGTCATGAGTCGTGCCGTTCGCGGAGGAGGTTGCGGCCCGTTGCGCTGACGTAGACGATGCCGGCGTCGTCCAGGGCGCGTCCTTCGACGCTGACGACGTGTCCGGCGAGCGACGCCTTGTGCGTGACGGCGGTCACAGTCCACTCGAGCGTCAACTCGGCGTCCTCGCGCACCGCCTTGTCGAACCGAAACTCGAAGCCGAGGCCGAGCGCGTCGCCACGTTTCGACAGGAATGTCGCATCGAGGCCCATCATCAGCGCGACGACGTGGGGACCGCTGGCGATCAGCGCGCCGAACGGACCGCTCGCCGCGGCGACGGCATCGTGATGCATCGGATTGTGATCGCCGCACAGTGTGGCGAACGTGCGGATCGACGTGGCGTCGAACGTGACGCGGCGCGAAAAGCGCTCGCCCACGCGGGGCCGCCCCCCGCTG
>Ga0207645_10004275_pt1 | contig 10602 bp, 9 predicted proteins | sample KBSM53metaG_FD_184331 | JGI IMG/M metagenome (GOLD analysis project Ga0207645, IMG submission 184331) | Miscanthus rhizosphere microbial communities from Kellogg Biological Station, Michigan, USA - KBS M5-3 metaG (SPAdes) (version 2) | ecosystem: Host-associated > Plants > Roots > Rhizosphere >...
TGAAGCGGAGCAGCCTGCCCGGGTGCGGCTTTGCTCGCGCAAGCGCTCGCATGCAAAGCAGACGTCGAAGTTCGGCTGCGGGCCGCAAGCAGACACCCACATTCATACCGACGCTTCATGCGTCGCGGACGGCGCCCCGCGTCACGGACCACTGACATGACAACGAACCCGATCCCTCCCGCCCGCTATCGCGGTGTCTTTCCGGTCGCGCCGACGACCTTCACCGAGAGCGGCGAGCTCGATCTGGCGAGCCAGAAGCGCTGCATCGACTTCATGATCGATGCCGGCTCGAACGGCATCTGCATCCTCGCGAACTTCTCGGAGCAGTTCGCGTTGTCCGATTCGGAACGCGAGCTGCTGACGACGACGATCCTCGAGCATGTCGCCGGCCGCGTGCCGGTGATCGTGACGACGTCGCACTTCAGCACCGCGGTGTGCATCGAGCGCTCGCGCCGCGCGCAGGCGCAGGGCGCCGCGATGGTGATGGTGATGCCGCCGTACCACGGCGCGACCTTCCGCGTGCCCGAAGAGCAGATCTACGCGTTCTGCGCGCGGCTGTCCGATGCACTGAGCATCCCGGTGATGATCCAGGACGCGCCGGCCAGCGGCACCGTGCTGTCGGCCGCGTTCCTCGCGCGCATGGCGCGCGAGATCGAGCAGATCAGCTACTTCAAGATCGAGACCGCCGGTGCGGCGGCCAAGCTGCGCGAGCTGATCCGGCTCGGCGGCGTGGCGATCGAGGGCCCGTGGGACGGCGAGGAGGCGATCACCTTGCTGCCCGACCTCGACGCCGGCGCGACCGGCGCGATGACCGGCGGCGCCTACCCCGACGGCATCCGCGCGATCGTCGACGCCTATGCGGCCGGTCGGCGCGACGAGGCCATTGCACATTACCAGCGCTGGCTGCCGCTGATCAACTGCGAGAATCGGCAGGCCGGGCTGCTCGCAGCGAAGGCCTTGATGAAAGAAGGCGGCGTGATCGCTTGCGACGCGCCGCGCCACCCGTGGCCGGCGCTGCACCCCGAGACGCGCGCCGGCCTGATCGAAACCGCGAAGCGTCTGGACCCGCTGGTCCTGCGCTGGGGCCAGGAGTGACGATGAACACGTTCCACAACCTGATCGACGGCGAGTGGGTCGCCGGTGCGACCGAGTCGCCGAACATCAACCCGTCCGACACGAGCGACGTGATCGGCCTGTACGCGCAGGCCAACGAGGCCCAGGCCGCGACCGCGATCGCCGCGGCGCGCGCGGCGTTCCCGGCCTGGAGCCGCAGCACCCCGCAGCAGCGCTTCGACCTGCTCGATGCAGTCGGCAACGAGATCCTGGCGCGCAAGGACGAGATCGGCCGGCTGCTGTCGCGCGAGGAGGGCAAGACCCTGCCCGAAGGCGTCGGGGAGACGGTGCGCGCGGCGATGATCTTCAAGTTCTTCGCCGGCGAGGCGCTGCGCTGCGGCGGCGAGGTGATCCCGTCGGTGCGCCCGGGGGTCGGCGTCGAGGTCTTCCGCCAGCCGCTCGGCGTGGTCGGGCTGATCGCGCCGTGGAACTTTCCGATCGCGATCCCGGCCTGGAAGATCGCGCCGGCGCTGGCCTACGGCAACTGTGTCGTCTTCAAGCCGGCCGAGCTGGTGCCCGGCTGCGGCTGGACCCTGGCCGACATCCTGCACCGCTGCGGCGTGCCCAAGGGTGTGTTCAACCTCGTGATGGGCCCCGGCTCGGTGGTCGGGCAGGCGATGGTGGATTCGCCGCAGGTCGATGCCGTCAGCTTCACCGGGTCGGTCGCGACCGGCCGGCGCATCATCAATGCCTGCGCGGCGCGCGGCGCGAAGGTGCAGGCTGAGATGGGCGGCAAGAACCCGCTGATCGTGCTCGACGACGCCGACCTCGGCGTCGCGGTCAATGCCGCGGTGCAAAGCGCCTACTTCTCGACCGGCCAGCGCTGCACCGCGTCGAGCCGCATCATCGTGACCGAGGGCATCCACGAGCGCTTCGTCGCCGCGGTGATCGACAAGCTCGGCAGCCTGAAGATCGACCATGCGCTGAAGGCCGGCACCGACATCGGCCCGGTCGTCGACCAGCGCCAGCTCGCGAGCAACCTGAAGTACCTCGACATCGCGCAGGCCGAGGGCGGCACGCTCGCGTTCGGCGGCGAGCCGCTCGCGCGCGACACCGAGGGCTTCTTCCAGCGCCCGGCGCTGGTCACCGAGACGCAGCCTTTGATGCGCATCAACCGCGAAGAGGTCTTCGGCCCGGTCGCCAGCGTGATCCGCGCGACCGACTACGAGCAGGCGCTGTTCATTGCGAACGACACCGAGTTCGGCCTGTCGTCGGGCATCTGCACGACCTCGCTGAAGTACGCGACGCACTTCAAGCAGAACGCGCAGGCCGGCATGGTGATGGTCAACCTGCCGACCGCCGGGGTCGACTACCACGTGCCGTTCGGCGGCCGCAAGGGCTCGAGCTACGGGCCGCGCGAGCAGGGCAGCTATGCGCGCGAGTTCTACACGACGGTGAAGACGGCGTACACCGCGGCCGGCTGAGCGCCGCGCGGCGCGGCGCGGGCCGATTGAGCGCCGCGTGCGGCGCGTGCCAGTTGTGCGCCGCGGCGCGCGCGGTCAGCCCCAGACGGCCTGCGCCACCTCGACCACCAGCTTGAGCTTGTCGCGCTGCGCCTGCACCGCGATGTTGTTGCCGTGCACGGTGCTGCTGAAGCCGCATTGCGGTGACAGGCACAGCTGCTCCAACGGGGCGTACTTCGCAGCGTCGTCGATGCGGCGGCGCAGGTCGTCCTTCGATTCCATCGCGCCGAACTTGGTCGTGACCAGACCGAGCACGACGATCTTGCCCTTGGGCAGGTAGCGCAGCGGGCGGAAGTCGCCGGAGCGCTCGTCGTCGTACTCCATGAAGTAGGCGTCGAGGTTCATCTCGGCGAGCAGCGCCTCGGCGACCGGCTCGTAGTTGCCCGCGGCCGCGTGCGTGCTCTTGAAGTTGCCGCGGCACAGGTGCATCGCCAGGGTCATGCCGGCGGGCTTCTGCGCGACGACCTTGTTGATGAACTTGGCGTAGCGGTGCGGCAGCTCATTCGGGTCGTCGCCGCGCTGGCGTGCGGCTTCGCGCATCTTCTCGTCGCACAGGTAGGCCATGTTGGTGTCGTCCATCTGCACATAGCTGCAACCGGCCGCGGCGAGCGAGCGCAGCTCGTCGCCGTAGGCGTTCGCGACATCGTCGTAGAACGCCGGCTCGAGCTCGGGGTAGTGCGCCTTGCTGATGCCGGCACGGCCGCCGCGGAAGTGCAGCATCGTCGGCGAGGGGATCGTGACCTTGGGCGTCCGCCCGGCGCTGACCTGGCTCTTCAGGTACTCGAAGTCGGCGCGCTGGATGTCCTTCACGTGGCGCACCTTGTCGATCACGCGCATCACCGGCGGCGCCAGCTCCTCGCTGCCGTCGGGCTTGACGATCGTGACCGGGATGTCGGTCTGGACGCCGCCGAGCTGCTCGAGGAAGTCGATGTGGAAGTAGGTGCGGCGGAACTCGCCGTCGGTGATCGACTGCAGGCCGACCTCTTCCTGGAACTTGACGATCTCGGTGATCGCCTTGTCTTCGACCGCGCGCAGTTGCTCGGCCGTGATCTCGCCCTTGGCACGCTGCTCGCGGGCGTCGAGCAGGAATTTCGGGCGCAGGAAGCTGCCGACGTGGTCGGCGCGGAAAGGCGGGGTGGTGCGCGAGGTCATGCGGTTCTCCGGTGTCGATTCGATCATTGTTGGATACAGCTTCTAAGAAATACCTAGGGAAAACCCGATTCAAACGCCAGGCCTTGAGCATCAAACTCCTGTTCTGTATACAACGTGAATCCAGGATCGCGACAATGAGCACCTTTCCGCTGAACGCCTGGTACGCCTGCGCCTACGACGTCGAGGTCAAGAAGGCACTGCTGGCGCGTACCGTCTGCAACCAGAAGCTGGTCATGTACCGCAAGCTCGACGGCACGGTCGCGATCCTCGAAGACGCCTGCTGGCACCGGCTGCTGCCGCTGTCGAAAGGGCAGCTGAATGGCGACGAGGTGACCTGCGGCTACCACGGCCTGGTGTTCAACGCCGACGGCCGCTGCACCCACATGCCGTCGCAGGAGACGCTCAACCCGTCGGCCTGCGTGCGCAGCTTCCCGGTGGCCGAGAAGCACCGCTTCGTCTGGGTCTGGCCCGGCGACCCGGCGCTGGCCGACGCGGCGCTGATCCCCGACCTGCACTGGAACGACGACCCGGCCTGGGCCGGCGACGGCAAGATGATCCGCGTGAAGTGCGACTACCGCCTCGTGCTCGACAACCTGATGGACCTGACGCACGAGACCTTCGTGCACGGCTCGAGCATCGGCCAGCGCGCGCTCGCCGAGGCGCCGTTCGTCGCGACCCACGGCGACCGCACCGCGACGGTGACGCGCCTGATGGAAAACATCGACGCGCCGCCGTTCTGGGCCGGGCAGATCCGCCACGCGACCGGCTACGAGGGCAAGGTCGACCGCTGGCAGATCATCAAGTTCGAGGCGCCGGCGACGATCAACATCGACGTCGGCGTGGCGCAGACCGGCACCGGCGCGCTGCAGGGCGACCGCAGCCACGGCGTCAGCGGCTACGTGCTCAACACGATCACGCCCGAGACCGACAAGACCTGCCTGTACTTCTGGGCCTTCGCACGCAACTACAGCTTGGGCGAGCAGCGCCTGACGCACGATCTGCGCGAGGGCGTGGCGACGATCTTCCACGAAGACGAGTTGATCCTCGAGGCGCAGCAGCAGGCGATCGACGACCACCCCGACTACAGCTTCTACAACCTCAACATCGACGCCGGCTCGATGTGGATGCGCCGGCTGATCGACAAGATGATCGCGGCCGAGAGCGGCGGGCCGGGCAAGCCGCGCGTGATCCCGCTGCGGTCGGCAGCGTGACCAGCGAGCTGCAGGCCGAGCGCCGGGCCGCTGCCAACACGGCAGGCGCCAGCCGCGAGCCGCGGCCTGCGTTCCCATCGGGCGAGGGCGCGGTGCGTGCGACGGGCGAGGGGTCGTCGGCGCCGCAGGCCGTCAAGGCGCAGCTCGCGCTGCGCGAGCTGATCCTCGGCGGCGAGCTGAAGGCTGGCGCGCGCATCGCCGAGCTCTGGCTGGTCGAGCGGCTGAACGTCTCGCGCACGCCGGTACGGCTCGCGCTGGTGCGGCTCGCCGAAGAAGGGCTGCTCGACGCGCTGCCGTCGGGCGGCTATGCGGTGAAGGACTTCTCCGAGAGCGACATCCACGACGCGATCGAGGTGCGCGGCACGCTCGAAGGCCTGGCCGCGCGGCTCGCCGCCGAGCGCGGCGTCAGCCCGGTGCTGATCGCCGAGGCGCGCGAGTGCCTCGAGCGCATCGATGCCGCGCTCGCGACGCCCGAGCTGACCGACGCGACCTTCTCGGTCTACGTGCAGCAGAACGCGCGCTTCCACGCGCTGCTGTCCGAGATGGCCGGCAGCCCGCTGGTCGCGCGCCAGCTCGAGAAGGCGGTCGCGCTGCCGTTCGCGTCGCCGAACGGCTTCGTGATGGCGCAGTCGGTCGGCCCGCATGCGCGCGACATCCTGGTGGTCGCGCAGGCCCAGCACCACATGGTGATCGAGGCGATCGTGCAGCGCGAAGGCGCGCGTGCCGAGAGCCTGATGCGCGAGCACGCGCGCATCGCGCGGCGCAACCTGCAGCAGGCGCTGCAAAGCCACAAGACCCTGCAACTGGTGCCCGGCGCCAACCTGATCCGGCGCCGCTCCGTTCGTTGATTCGAGACCTTCGATGCGCAATCCCCTGCACTGGCACCCGGCCCACATCCGCGCCCGCCGCGACCTCAGCCCGACGGTGCGCGAGTTCGAGATCCGCCCGGTCAGCGGCGTGCTGCCCTGGACGGTCGGCAGCCACCTGAACGTGCAGCTGCCGATCGACGGCCGGGCCGAGACGCGCTCGTATTCGTTGGTCGGCCTGCCGGGCGACCCGGAGGTCTACCGCATCGCGGTCAAGCTCGCACAGCCGAGCCGCGGCGGCTCGCGCCACATGTGGTCGCTCGAGGTCGGCGCCGAGCTCGACATCGGCGAACCGAACAACCACTTCGAGCTCCCGCTCGGGGCGCCTGAATACCTGCTGGTCGCCGGCGGGATCGGCATCACGCCGATCGTCGGGATGGCGCAGATGCTGAGCGCGCGCGGCGCCGACGTGCGCATGCGCTACGCGGCGCGCAACAACGCCGAGTTCGCGCTGCACGACGTGCTGCAGGCCGCGCTCGGCGAGCGGCTCCAGACCTTCGCCGACGATGCCGGCCAGCGCATCGCGTTCGCCGACGAGATCGCCGCGCTGCATCCCGATGCGCTGCTGCTGGTCTGCGGCCCGCTGCCCATGCTCGACGCGGTGCGCGCGGCATGGGCGCAGTCGGGCCGGCCGGCCGCGAACCTGCGCTTCGAGACCTTCGGCAACAGCGGCGCGGTAGCGAACGAGGCGTTCTGGGTCAGGCTGCCGCGCCACGGTCTCGAGCTGCAGGTGCCGGCCGACCGCAGCCTGCTCGACGTGCTGAACGACGCCGGCGTCGACACCTTGTTCGATTGCAAACGCGGCGAGTGCGGCCTGTGCGCGGTCGATGTGGTCGAGGCGCAGGGCCGCATCGACCACCGTGACGTGTTCTTCAGCGCGCACGAGAAGCAGGAAAACCGGCGCCTGTGCGCCTGCGTATCGCGGGTCAGCGGCGGCGGGCTTGTGCTGGATTCTGCCTATCGGCCCGACTGATGCGCGCGGCTACATTTGCAGGCAATCAATCGGCCCCGACGGAGATCCCATGACACGCAAACGCCTCGCCCTGAAGTTGGCCCTGGGCCTGATCGCTGCCGCCTGCGGCGCCGGCGCCCGCGCGGCCGACACCGGCCCGATCAAGATCGGCCTGATCCTGCCGATGACCGGCCAGCAGGCGTCGACCGGCCGGCAGATCGATGCCGCGGTGAAGCTGTGGATGGCGCAGAACGGCAACAAGATCGCGGGCCGCAGCGTCGAGGTCATCCTGAAGGACGACGGCGCGGTGCCCGATGCGACCAAGCGCATCGCGCAGGAGCTGATCGTCAACGACAAGGTCGCGGTGATCGCCGGCTTCGGCATCACGCCGACCGCGCTCGCGACCGCGCCGCTGGCCACACAGAGCAAGACGCCGCTGGTCGTGATGGCCGCGGCCACCTCGAGCATCACCGAGGCCTCGCCGTACATCATCCGCACCAGCTTTACCTTGCCGCAGGCGACGGTCGCGCTCGCCGACTGGGCCGCGAAGAACAAGATCAAGAAGGCGGTGACCCTGGTGGCCGACTACGGCCCGGGGTTCGATGCCGAGAAGTTCTTCGACAGCCAGTTCCGTCTGAACGGCGGGCAGATCCTCGACAAGCTGCGCACCCCTTTGCGCGCGCCCGACTTTGCGCCGGTGCTGCAGAAGGTGGTCGACACCAAGCCCGATGCCCTCTTCGTGTTCCTGCCTTCGGGCCAGGGCGCGACCTTCATGAAGCAGTTCGCCGAGCGCGGGCTGGACAAGAGCGGCGTCAAGCTGATCGCCACCGGCGACGTGACCGACGACGACCAGCTCGCCGACATCGGCGACGTCGCGCTGGGCGTCGTCAACTCGCATCACTACTCCGCTGCGCACCCGTCGCCGGCGAACAAGAAGTTCGTCGAGGCCTTCCAGGCCGCGAACAAGGGCATGCGGCCGAACTTCATGGCGGTCGGCGGCTACGACGGCATGCGCGTGATCTACAAGGGGCTCGAAGCGAGCAAGGGCGAGGGCGGCGAGAAGCTGCTCAACGCGATGAAGGGCCAGGTCTTCGAGAGCCCGCGCGGCCCGGTGCTGATCGACGGCCAGACCCGCGACATCGTGCAGGACATCTACATCCGCAAGGTCGAGCGCGTGCCGGCGCTCGGCAACGGCCTGTACAACGTCGAGTTCGACGTGATCAAGGCAGTCAAGGATCCGGGCAAAGCCAAGTGAGCTGACCCGCCCGCATGCTCACTCTTCTCTTCGACGGCATCGCCTACGGCATGCTGATGTTCGTGCTCGCGGTCGGGCTGGCCGTGACCCTGGGGCTGATGAACTTCATCAACCTCGCGCACGGCGCATTCGCGATGGCCGGCGGCTACATCACGGTGCTCGCGATGAACCGGCTCGGCGTGCCGTTCCTGCTGTGCCTGCCGCTGGCCTTCGTCGGCACGGCGCTGCTCGGTGCGCTTCTCGAGCCGACGCTGTACCGACGCATGTACGCCAAGCCGCACCTCGACCAGGTGCTGTTCTCGATCGGCCTGGTGTTCATGGCCGTCGCCGGGGTCGACTATTTCGTCGGTTCGATGCAGCAGAACATCCAGCTGCCCGAATGGCTGAAGGGCCGCTTCGACATCGCGTGGGTCGGCATCGGCAAGTACCGCAGCTTCATCATCGTCGTGTGCGGCGTGCTGACCGTCGTGCTGCAGTGGGTGCTGGCCAACACCCGCTTCGGCAGCCAGCTGCGCGCCTCGGTCGACGACCCGCGTGTGGCCGGCGGGCTGGGCCTGAACGTGAACCGCATCTTCCTGCTGACCTTCGCGGTCGGCTCCGGCCTGGCCGGGCTCGGCGGCGCGCTCGGCGCCGAAGTGCTCGGCCTGGACCCGACCTTCCCGCTCAAGTTCATGATCTATTTCCTGATCGTCGTCTCGGTCGGCGGCACGACCACGCTGACCGGCCCGCTGCTGGCCGCGCTGCTGCTGGGCATCGCCGACGTCGCCGGCAAGTACTACGTGCCCAAGCTCGGCGCGTTCATCGTCTACACGCTGATGATCGTGATCCTGCTGATCCGCCCGCAGGGCTTGTTCGCGCGCGCCGGGGGTGGCAAGTGACAGCCGTCACGCAGGGGCTGCGCGCGCACGCGTCGTGGCGCTGGTGGGAGTTCGCGCTGCTCGCAGTGCTGCTGGTGTCATGGCTGCTGCTGCCGTCGCATGCGCTGCTGCTCAACGAGGTGGCGATTCTGGCGCTGTTTGCGCTCTCGCTCGACCTGATCCTGGGCTATGCGGGGGTGGTGTCGCTGGGCCACGCGGCCTTCTTCGGCATCGGCGCGTACAGCGCCGCGCTGTTCGCCAAGCTGGTGATGCCCGACCCGCTGGTCGGCATGGCGGTCGCCGTCGCGACCGCCGCCGCGTTCGGCGCGCTGTGTAGCGTGCTGATCCTGCGCGGCACCGACCTGACGCGGCTGATGGTCACGCTCGGCGTCGCGTCGATCCTGTACGAACTCGCGAACAAGCTCGACTGGCTCACCGGCGGCGCCGACGGGCTGCAAGGCGTCGTGATCGGCCCGCTGCTGGGTCAGTTCGAGTTCGATCTCGGTGGCCGCACCGCCTATGCCTACACGCTGGCGGTGCTGATCGCGTGCCTGCTGCTTGCGCGCAAGCTCGTGCATTCGCCGTTCGGCTACGCGCTGCAGGCGCTGCGCGACAACCGGCTGCGCGCCGGCAGCATCGGGCTGTCGGTGAACCTGCGCCTCGTCGCCGTCTACACCGTGGCCGCGGCGATCGCGGGCGCGGCCGGTGCGCTGCTCGCGCAGACCAGCGGCTTCGCATCGCTCGACGTGTTCGAGTTCCACCGCAGCGCCGAGGTGATGCTGGTGCTCGTGATCGGCGGCACCGGCTACCTGTACGGCGGCATCTTCGGTGCGATCGTGTTCAAGCTGCTGCACGACCTGGTGTCGGCGTGGACGCCGCAGTACTGGAACTTCTGGCTCGGCCTGTTCCTGGTCGTGCTGGTGCTGGTCGGCCGCGAGAAGCTGATGCGGCCCTGGACCTGGTTCGGGGCGAAGCGATGAGCACGGTGGTCTTGGAAACCCGTGGCCTGCTGAAGCGCTTCGGCGGCATCACGCCGACCAACGACGTGACGATCCAGGTGCACAAGGGCGCGCGCCACGCGCTCATCGGCCCGAACGGCGCCGGCAAGACGACCTTGATCAACCTGCTGACGGGCGTGCTCGAACCAACCTCCGGCTCGATCTGGCTCGACGGCGCCGACATCACGCAGCTCGCACCGCACCTGCGGGTGCGCCGCGGCGTCGTGCGCACCTTCCAGATCAACCAGCTCTTCAACGAGCTGACGCCGCTGCAGTCGCTCGCGCTGGCGGTGTCGGCGCAGCTCGGCATCAGCGGCGGCTGGTGGCGACCGCTCGGCGCCGACCCGCGTGTGGCGCCGGCCTGCGAGACGCTGCTGGCGCAGTTCCACCTCGACGATGTGCAGAACCAGCAGGTCAAGCACCTCGCCTACGGCAAGCGCCGCCTGCTCGAGATCGCCACCGCGCTGGCCTGCGAACCGCGTGTGCTGCTGCTCGACGAGCCGGTCGCCGGCGTGCCCGAAGGCGAGCGCCAGGAGATCTTCGACATCATCAACGCGCTGCCGGCCGACGTCTCGGTGCTGCTGATCGAGCACGACATGGACCTGGTGTTCAACTTCGCGAAGAGCGTGACCGTGCTGGTCAACGGCGCGGTGTTCGCCGAAGGCGACGTGCAGGCGATCGCGAACGATCCGCGCGTCAAGGCGGTCTACCTCGGCGAAGGCGACCCGGCCGGCG
>Ga0207645_10004278_pt1 | contig 10599 bp, 10 predicted proteins | sample KBSM53metaG_FD_184331 | JGI IMG/M metagenome (GOLD analysis project Ga0207645, IMG submission 184331) | Miscanthus rhizosphere microbial communities from Kellogg Biological Station, Michigan, USA - KBS M5-3 metaG (SPAdes) (version 2) | ecosystem: Host-associated > Plants > Roots > Rhizosphere >...
TGCTGCGCCACGAGGCCGTCGCCGAGTGCGCGGTGATCGGCGCGCCCGACGAGGAGCGCGGGCAGATCGTCAAGGCGTTCGTCGTGCTGCGCTCGGGGCACGCCGGCGACGAGGCGATGGTGAAGGGGCTGCAGGATTTCGTGAAGGCGACGGTGGCGCCGTACAAGTACCCGCGGGCGGTGGAGTTTCGGGAGGCGTTGCCGCGGACGGAGACGGGGAAGCTGCAGAGGTTCCGGTTGCGAGGGTAGGGCCGCTGCGACACTTCGCCTGACCGCTTCAAGGCGTCCAACCGACGGAGGTGTCCATGTCGTCGAAGACCGGCTCCACGACCGAATCGTGTTTCGTCATCATGCCGTTCGGTGGCCCTCGGGACAGGTACTACAACGACGTCTACGCGCCGGCCATCTCGGAGGCGGGGATCCGCCCGAGGCGTGCCGACGAGATCTCGAGCGCGGGCTCGGTCCTGCAGAACATCGTCGAGCTCTTGTCGCAGTGCAGTGTGTCGTCCTTGCCGACATCACGGAGGCCAACCGCAACGTCCACTACGAGCTTGGATTGGCGCATGCCCTGGGCAAGCCCACGGTTCTCGTCGCACCGCAGGAGATGAAGATCTTCTTCGACATCAGTCAGGAGCGGGTCATCACGTACTCGACCGACAATTCCGAGTGGGGCAGGGACCTTCGTGCAGCGCTCACCAGAGCGTTCCAGGAGACTGCCGCGAACCCGATCTCCGCGATCCCCAGCGCTTTCCTGCACGTCAAGCCTTCCCGTCTCGAGGTGGACGAGACGGCGATGCGACTGCGCCGGATCGAAGACGTTCTCGCCGACCTGTCGAGAGCCATCGCCGCACCCGGCGACAGCGCGCCGAGCAGGCTGCGAGGTCTGCTGAAGGGCTTGCCGGCCGCCGAGAAAGAAGCTGAACGACTGCTCGCCAGCCAGAGCCGTCAGGACGCTGTGCGTTCGCTGGTGATCGCAGGGTACGGTCAGGTCATGGCCGAGTCTGCGGTCGAGAACGCCGCCGCCCGCATGGGGAAGGCGTGAGCGCCGGCCCGTCGACGCCACCCGCCACGCGAGGCAGGCTGCAGCCGATGTCCACCGCCCGGATCGCCCCGATCGACCCTCCGTACCCGGCCGAGATCCAGGCCGAGTTCGACAAGCTCATGCGGGGCGCTCCGCCCCTTCTGCTGTTCCGGACGGTGGCCCGCAATCCACGCGTTCTCCAGCGGTTCTTCGCGGGCAGCTTGCTCGACCGAGGGAGCATTTCGCTGCGCATCCGCGAGCTGATGATCCTGCGTACCTGCGCTCGATGCGGCGCGGAGTACGAATGGGGCGTCCACGTCGCCGCCTTCGGCAACAAGGCGGGATGGACTCCGGAGCAAGTCCGCTCGACCGTGCACGGTGCACCGGAAGACGCGTGCTGGTCGAGCGACGAGCGCGCCGTCATCCGTCTGGCCGACCAGCTTCACGCCACCAGCAACGTCAGCGAGGACGTGTGGGAAGAGGTGTCCTCGAGCTTCGCACCGGAGCAACTCATCGAGCTCGTCATGCTCGCCGGTCTTTACCACGCCGTGTCGTTCATGGCCAACGCGTTCGGCGTTCAGCGCGAAGAGTCTGCGCCCCGGTTTCCCGATATCGCCTGAAACGGTGCCTTGCGGCACCGTCCTTTTCTATCCTCTCGGCGGCTTCAGTTCGCCGGGCAGGTCGGGGGCTTCAGGAAGGCCAGCGCCGGCACCTGGTCCCAAAGGCGAGGGGTGGTCTTGTCGGTGAAGGTGCAGCCGAAGGTCGGCTTGGCTACTTCGGCCGCGTCCAGCACGGGATCCCCAGCAGGTTTGACACCGCCTTCGACCCATTTGACCAAGTCCACGAAGGTCGTTGCCAGTTCGGTCGGTGTGAACGCGCAGTGACCGACGTCGCGCGTGGCGCGCTGCACCAGGTACTTCGACCCCCCCTTGGCGCTGACGCGGCGCGCGTATTCCTGCTCCATGTGGAAGGGGACGAACAGGTCGCCCAGCGTGTGCAGCGTGAGCATCGGGATGCGGAGGTCGCCGGTGGTCGGCGTCACGTTGGCCAGGCCGTTGGTGCGGCGCGCCTGCGGGTCGGCCGTCACGCGCTGGACGCTGTTGTTGAAGAGGCTCTCCGCGGGGCTGAGTGCGGGGATGGAATCGAATTGGTAGGTCACGTCGGAGTTCTGCACCGCCACGCCGGGCTGGCGCGTCAGCGTGCCGTCACCCACGCCGAGGCCGAACAGGAAGTCGCCGGCGACGCCGTTCCAGTACAGCCAGCCTTGGTCGAACACCGGGCGCAGGCCGCCCGAACGCAGCTGGACAAGGGACTTGAAGTCCTGCCCCGCCGCATTCAACGCAAAGGGGAAGGCCGGGCCGAGGGCAGCCTTGGTGGCCGGCACCGTGACGGTCAGGTAGTCGCTGCCGTAGGGGTACGTCTTGTTCACGCCCGACAGGGTCTGTGCCGCGACGTTGAAGTCCAGGAAGAAATCGAACAGCTCGTAATCGGCCAGCACGCCGCACACCGGCATGGCGCCGTCGTACGACGCGGGCCATTGCTCGGCCACGATGCCGGTGACGTGGCCGCCCATAGACGCACCGGTGATGTAGGTTCGGCCGGGATTGCCCACCAGCCCGTTGAAGAGCTTGGCCAGTGCATGGGTGTCCTTGGCGCCTGTGGACGGGTCGTAGGCGTTGCGGCTGTAGCTGGAGGCGGCCCATGCATAGCCCTGGCCGATCAACAGCGGGCGCAGCGGATGGTCGTCGACCGTCAGCTCGAGGCCGGTGCCACGGTAGCCGTGAGCCCACAGCACCAGCTTGCCGTTCCAGTTGGCCGGCACCTCGATGCGGTAGCCGGCACCGTTGTGCACACCCCAGAGCTGGCGGGCCGGCAGGCCGGGGAGTGCGGCGAAGGGCAACTTGGCTTCGTCGACAAAATAGGCAGGCGGCGGGCCTGCCATGCTGCTTTGGGCGAGGGCCAATACGGCCGCCGCGACTGCGGCCAGGACGAACTTCTTCATGGGGTCTCCTCCGGTTCTTGTGGTGTGGTCGCTGAGGCTACACCCGGGGCGCATCCAACGGATGGTTGCTCAGGGTGTGTACCAATGCCGATGCGGCTGCCGCTACCTGAGCGGCCCGCGCCAGGCCGACTACGTGAAGGGCGGCTGGAACTACACCGGCGACGCCTACCGGCAGGACGCCGACGGCTACTTCTTCTACCAGTCGCGCACCGACGACATGATCATCTCGGCCGGCTACAACATCGCCGCGGTGGAGGTGGAAGACGTGCTGCTGCGCCACGAGGCCGTCGCCGAGTGCGCGGTGATCGGCGCGCCCGACGAGGAGCGCGGGCAGATCGTCAAGGCGTTCGTCGTGCTGCGCTCAGGGCACGCGGGCGACGAGGCGATCGGGGAAGGTGTTCCCGGACCTGCGGCGTGAACTGAAGGTCTAGGGGGCGGTCACCGAGCGCGCGACGCGCTGCTGATCCGTCTTCGGCGCCCGCGACCACTTGGACTCGGCCGCTCGCCACGGCTCCGCCCGCGGCGATGCGCCTCCCTGGCCCTCGGGCATCTGGGCAAAGGCATGCACGCCCCAGGCGAGCACCGCGACGCCGGCGATGTAGACAGCGAGTGAGATCGGGTGCGGATGCCAGTCGGCGTCGTCGACACGGAAGCGGTGCAGTGACATGGCGTTTCCTCGAGCGGACCGTCGCGTTGCAGGGTGCTCGCGACGAGGGACCCAATCTAGTGAGGCACGGCGATCCGTGCCACCTTCACATAGAGGAGAGAGCCCTGCACTCACGGCATCTGCCAAAAGGCATAGACCGCCGCGCAGCGGCCTGCCCGTCACCGACTACGACGGCGGGCAGAGCCCGAGCTCGCGCGCCCGCACGACCGCTTCGGTCCTGTTGCGCACCTGCAGCACGCGCAGGATGGCGGCGATGTGCACCTTCACCGTTCCTTCGGTGAGGCCAAGCTGCCGGGCGATGAGCTTGTTCGGCTCTCCCTTCAGCAGCAGCCGAAGCACGTCGAGCTGCCGCGGCGTCAGGCCCGACGAGTCGATCGTCGGCGGAGGCTGGCCGTTCTGGAAGTCGCCGAGCGTTCGCGCCGGGATGTAGACACCGCCCGCGCGCACTGTGCGCAGCGCCTGGAGCAGCAGCGCCGGCGAATCGCTCTTGGGAACGAAGCCGTTGATGCCGGTCGCGAGCGCGCCGCGGATCGTCGCCGGGTCATCCTGGCCGGAGGCGACGACGACGGCGAGCGACGGGAACCGCTCGCGCAGGCGACGCAGGCCGTCGAGCCCGTGCATCCCCGGCATGTTCAGATCGATCAGCAGCAGATCGGGAACCGCGGCGGTGACGTGCTCGACGAGCGTCGGATAGTCGCCGACCTGGACGACGCGCGCGTCCTCCTCGAGCTGGCGAACGACCGTCGCCAGCGCATCGCGCACGAGCGGATGGTCGTCGGCGATCAGGACGTCCACTTGAGCTCCGCCTCGTCACTGCGTCCGGCGGCTGAAGTCGACGCAGGCCCCTTGGCCTCGTCGGCGAGAAAGGCGGCGCGGCCGGCCTGGATGAGCCAGCTTCGCAGGCGCGCGGCAGCGACGGGCTTGGTCAGCCATTCGAGACCGCTGGCGCGAAGCTGCGCGAGGCGCTCCGGCGCCGCCGCGCCCGAGACGATCAGCGTCGGGCAGCGGCCGCCGCGCGCGTGCGTCACGGTCGCGATCGCGTCGATGCCGCTGCGCCCGCCGCGCAGCTGAAGATCGACGACGAGCACCTGCAACCGCTCGCGCAGCGATCCGCCCGCACGCTCGATCAGCTCCTCGGCGGTCTCGGCGACCAGCACCTTGCAGCCCCAGCGTCCGAGCAGGACGGCCATCGAGTCGCGCACCTCCGGGTCGTCGTCGATGACGCCGACGCCGAGTCCTTGCAGCGATCCGACCTGGGCGACGGGCTGTAGCCGGCGTGCCGCTTCGGTGGTCGCCGGCACCGTTAGCACGAAGCAGGAGCCGCGTCCCACGGCCGATCGCAGCGTCAGCGGATGGCCGAGCAGAGAGGAGAGCCGTCGCACGATCGACAAGCCGAGACCGAGCCCGCCGGCCTGGTCCCGCTCGGGGCCGTCGACCTGGAAGAACTCCTCGAAGATCCGCTCGTGCAGGTCGGCGCGGATTCCCGGGCCCGTGTCGCGGACCTCGATCCGCCACTGGCCGTCGCGCAGCCTGCAGGCGAGGAGCACGCCGCCATCGTGCGTGTACCGGACGGCGTTGCCGAGGAGGTTGCGGACGATTCGCTCGAGGAGCATCGGGTCGCTGCGCGCGCGCAGGCTTCGCGCCGCCTTGCTGACCCGCATCGAGAAGCGAAGCCCCTTGCCGGCCGCTTCGCTCGAGAAGTCGCCGGCGACGCGGTGCAGCATCGATTCCAGGTCGAGCGGGCACACCTCGGGCACGACGGCACCGGCCTCCATCCTGGAGATGTCGAGCAGGGTGTTGAACATGGTGTCGAGCGCGGTGACCGAAGCGCTCATCCGCTGCGTGAGCTCGTACTGCTCCGCCGTCAGTTGCTCGGTGCGCAGGGCGGCGACGTACAGGCCGAGGGCATGCGCCGGCTGGCGCAGGTCGTGGCTCGCGACGGCGAGGAAGCTGCTCTTGGCGCGGTCGGCCGCTTCGGCTGCATCTCTCGCCTGGCGCATGTCGTCGAGCGCGCGCCGCAGCTCGGCGCTCTTATCGACGACGCGGCGCTCGAGCTCGACGTTGAGCTGGCTCAGGGCACGCGCGGTCACGACGAAGTTGTCGATCAGGATCCACGCGACGAGAGGGAAGAACAGCAGGCCGGAGTAGCTCGTCAGGTACACCGGGTTGTTGTCGGTATCGCCGCGGGCAAGCAGCCAGTCGCGAACGCCGAACGCGAACGCCATGCCGCCGACCCCGAGCAGAAGGATCGCCCGCGTGTTGCGCTCTGCGAAAGCGTAGCGGCCGACCGCGAACACGCCGACGCCCACCGCGCCGATCCAGGCCAGGCGCCAGTACATCTCGGCCGTGCCCCCGAAGCCCGCGAAGTAGCCCGCGTAGAGCAGGGCAGGCCCGAGCGCGAGGCCGATCCACAGGACCTTCTCGAAGCGGGGCAGGCGCCATTTCGAGAGGCGGACGCAGAAGACGATGAGCGGCGCGCAGAAGAATGCGAAGCCCATCGTCCACCAGATGCTGAGGTGTGGAGGCCGCAGCAGGGGGTCGGGCAGCAGCGTCCACACCGTGTGCAGTGCCCAGAGCAACCCGCCGAACCCGAAGTAGCCGTACAGCGGCTCGCGGTTCTGCCTTACCCAGAGGACGAGCACGCACAGCGAGAGCGCCATGATCACGGCCGACGCCACGATCGGCCCTTCGACCATCAGCAGGATCTTGCGGTCATACATCCGGCGCAGCTCGTGCTCGCTGCCGATCCAGACCTTCGAGAGGCTCGTCCAGCGCAGGCTTGCCACCGTGATCTCGATCTCGTTCACGCCGGGTCGCACGAATTCCGCGGGAAAGCTCGCGAGCACGAGACGGTCGGCGCCGCGTCGACCTCGGGGGACGTTCCCGGTGACGTTGTCCGAGACGACGTGGCCGTTGACCTTCACACGAGCAGGCGTGAGGACGCCGGGCAGATAGACGGCCATCGGTTCGCGAGCCGCGCCCAGTGCGGCGCGGACGATGTAGGTGGCCTCGAAGATCTTGCCGTCGGAAGCGTCCGGTCGCGGCACCGTGTCGGGCAGGGTGACGCGCTTCGCCTCGGCTCCCGGGATGAGCCGCACGGCCTCATCGATCAGCTGCGGCGGTGCCGGTGCCGGTGAGGCGTGCGCCGCCGTCGTGATGAGGACGAACCACACCAGCAAGTGGGCAGCATCCGGGCGACCCGATGCCGTCATGCCGAAGCGTCGCATGCCGACCCACCCTTGATGCCGCTGCAGAGCAGCGATTGCACACCGCTTCGGCGAGGGGTGCAAGGCCGCCAGCACGGCGTGCGCCGCGCCGTCCTCTCTTTTGCGGGCGCGGGCGGTCGGCTGGAGGGGGAGTGCGCGAGTGCTCAGCCTCCGTGCGCGTGGTAGGCCAACAGCTCGGCGTCTTGCGGCGACGGCACGGGCGCTTCGTCGACGTTGACGGGAGCGGCCTGAAGCGTTTGCGCCGTCGCTTCCGGTCGCGCGGCGTTTGCCAGCACCGGCTTTCCGCTGGCATCCGCGTCGGTGTGCAGCCCGGTGAAGGCATAGACCGCGAACGCGAGCACGGCGAACGGTGCAGCGGCCAGCAGCGCCAGACGACGTGTGCGGGCCGCGTCGGGGGAGGTCTCGGGCGAAGGGTTCATGGGGACGGCTCCTGGCAGTGGTGCGCTCGGTCAGCGCGGAGCCACTCTAGGAAGACCGTCGCGGCGGCGCGTCCTCAGAAGGGAGGAGCCGGGCTCGTCCACCCGGCATGGGTCGAACGGCGTAGTCCTGAAGGACGATGCGGCCGTGTGTTGCGCCCCTTGACGCACTCCGGCCGAGGCGTTCACCGACAGGATGGTCGAGCTCGCCACGATCTCACATCGCCGCACGCCCTCAATTCGCTTCGCGCCGCCACGCCGATGATGCGGCGCGCAGTCGCTCCGACAAGTGCTGCGCGAGGTTCCAGTAGAGCTGGGCCGCCAGCTCGGGCTCGTCGCGCTGGAGCGGGCCGAGCGCGTCCTTCGTGAGTTCATGGACGACGCTGGCCACGTCGGCCACCGCGTCGGCGCTGCGGCCGCCGCCATCGAGCAGCGCCGTCTCGCCGAAGCACATTCCGGGCGACAGGGTGGCGAAGCGCTGGCCGCGGCGCGGGTCGACGACGCTGATCGAGCCCTCGGTCAGCACGTACAACGACAGCCCGGGCTCGCCCTCGCCGAACAGCCGCTCGCCTGCCGCCAGCCTGCGTTCGCGCAGGTGCCGTGACAGCGTCGCGAGCTGCATTGAATCCAGTCCGGCGAGGACACGACAGTCGGCGAGCGCGACGGCGCGCGGCAGGTGCTCTGGCGCCGCCGCGGCGAGGACGTGCAGCTCGGCCGCTTCGATGGCGCGGTCGAGGTCCTGGTAGACGCGCAGGCCGCTGCTTTGCACGCTTCGGTCGTCGGGCGCGGCGAAGGCGATCCCATGCGCGAGCAGGGCGCGGGCGTGGCGCTCCGAAGGGCGCACGCCTGCGAGTCGTAGCCGGATGCCGCGCCCGCCGAGCCGCTGCCCGAGCTGGGCCAGCGCCACCGCGCCGGAGGCGTCGATGGTCGAGATGCGGCGCAGATCGACGACGAGGTCGAGGGTGTCGGAGGCGAGGCCCTCGGCCTCTTGCGCCAGGCGATCCGCGTTGCCGAAGAACAGCGCGCCCTCCAGCTCAAGCACGCGGATGCGCGAACGCAGCGGCGCGAGGGCGGCTTCGTCCCGGGTCTCGTAGACGCGACGGCTCGGAAAGTCGGCGGCGCTGTACCGGTTGCGAACAACCTGCCGGTTCAAGGTCCGGATGAACGACACCGCCGCGAGCAGCACGCCGATGACCGCGCCCGCGCCGATGCCCCAGACGACCATGACGACGGAGACGACGACGACGATGATCAGGCTGCGGCGCAGGTCGGCGCTGTGATCGCCGCGCCACCAGTGGGCGACGAGCTGCCGCGTCCATCGGTCAACCAGCGTCCACGCCAGCGCGACGACGACGCCGGCGATCACGGCGGTCGAGAGCGGCTCGACGAGGGGCAGGCCGATCGTGAACGTCAGCGCCAGCAGCAGGCAGCCGAGCCACATGGCCGCGCGACGGCGTCCGCCGCCGTTCAGCGTCGCGATCACGCGCAGCCGCATGTAGACGACCGGCAGGCCTCCGAACAAGCCGCTCACGACGTTGGCGGCGCCGACGGCGAGGAGCTCCCGGTTCGGATCGCTGCGGTCATCGAGGCGCTGCTGGACCGCCGACAGGTTCATCACCGACTCGAGGGCGCCGATCACGGCAATCAGCAGCGCGTTGAAGGCGAGAGCCGGGAAGTGCCGCGCCAGGAGCGCCCATGTCCTCGTGTCGGCGAGCGGCATCAGCGCGTCGGGCCGCGGCAGCTCGACGTCGAGCTCGCCGATGCGCTGCAAGGCCGCGGCGGCGCTGCCCGGTGCGGCGTTGCTCTGCCACAGCCAGACCGCCAGCCCGGCGACGACCAGGGCGACCAGCGGCGCCGGCGCGCGCGGCCATCGCCACGCCGCAAGCGCCACCGCCGCGACGGTCGCCAGCGCGATCGCGAGCGCGGCCGGCTGCCACGCCATGACCGCGCGAAGCCCGTCGCGCGTCAGCGAACCGGGTGCCAGGCCGAGCATCGGCTCGAGCTGCGACAGGACGAGCAGGATCGCGACGCCGTTCATGAGGCCGGCGAGCACGGGCTGCGGAACGAAGCGCACGAGGCTGCCGGCCTTCAGCGTGCCGAGCAGCATGGTCAGCAAGCCGCCTGCGACGACGACCAGCGCGACGCAGGCGAGCAGCAGCGCGGAGCCGGCGGGAGAGTGCACGGGCAGCGCCGGATCGCGAAGCAACCCGAGCACGGCGGCGGCGACGATCAGGCACGACGAGGCGCTGGGCGACGCGCTGGGCAGGCGGCTGCCGCCGAGCGCCGCCATCACGGCGCCGCCGAGCACCACCGCGATCACCGAAGCGGTGAGCCCGGCCTGCGCCGCGGAAGCGCCGAGCGCGCCATAGGCGATGAAGCCGTAGCTCACCACGAAGGGGAGCATGGCGGCGGTCGCGTTCAGTGCGCCTAGCAAGTCCCCGCGCCAGGAGGCGCCGGGCAGCGTGGCCGTCGGGGAGACGGCGCTCATCGAGACAAGGTCATCGATGCATTCTGAGGCCAGCGGCGCTACCGCCGGCGGCGGCGATCGCGCGCTGGCTCGATGCGCAGGACCTCCGCGCGTGAGCGCGCATCGATTCAATTCGTAGTAGCGTCGCTTTCCGCACCGGTCCGCGTCGCGGCACGGTCGCGCCACGAGGGTCGAGCCATGCGCCATCCGATGCTTCTTCTCCTGTCGGCGACCGCGGGCGCCGCCGCGCTCTTCGCGTACGGCGCCGGCAGCGCGGCCGACGCCGCGGCCTCGCAGGCCAGCGTCGATGCCTACGTGGCGCAGGCTCGGCAACTCGCCGGCGACGACCTGAAGGCGCTGCTGACGCTCTGCCAGCCGCAGCCCGCGGTGCGGGCGAGCGGCGCGGCGCTCGAGCGCTTCATCGACCGCGCGATCGCCGCGCCGAGCCCGCCGCCCGGCCAGGCCTTCGACAACCTGTACTACATCGCCACGTCGTGGGTCTCGGCGTGGGCGCTGAAGACCTCGGACGGCATCATCCTCATCGATGCCCTGAACAACACGCGCGAGGCGCAGGAGCTCATCGAGGGCGGCATGGTCAAGCTCGGCCTCGACCCGGCGCAGATCAAGTTCGTCGTCGTCACGCACGCCCACGGCGACCACTACGGCGGCGCGAACTACTTCGTGCAGAAGTACAAGGCGCACGTCATCGCCAGCGAGGCCGACTGGGCGCAGATGGACGGCGGCGTGCTCGAGTTTCCGTACAAGGACTGGATGTCGCCGCCCAAGCGCGACCGCGTCGT
>Ga0207645_10004289_pt1 | contig 10578 bp, 6 predicted proteins | sample KBSM53metaG_FD_184331 | JGI IMG/M metagenome (GOLD analysis project Ga0207645, IMG submission 184331) | Miscanthus rhizosphere microbial communities from Kellogg Biological Station, Michigan, USA - KBS M5-3 metaG (SPAdes) (version 2) | ecosystem: Host-associated > Plants > Roots > Rhizosphere >...
GCGCCTCAACTGGCTGCTGTCGCACGGCAAGGGCAAGACGTGGGGCGGCAAGACGGGGAAGGACTGGGGCGGTCAGAAGTTCGTCCAGGTCGACATCTCGCCGCAGGAAGCGGACAGCAATGTCCGCATCGACGCACCGGTCGTCGGCGACATCGGCTCGTGCGTGTCGGCGCTTCTTGCCGGCATCGATGCGGGCTGGGCGAAGCCGCCGGCGGAGTGGCTCGGCGCGATCGCCGAGCGCAAGAGCAAGAACGTCGCGAAGATGGCCGAGACGCTGGCGAAGAACCCGTCGCCGATGAGCTTCCAGAGCGCGCTCAACGTCGTGCGCGACATCGTCAAGGCGAATCCGGACGCGGTCCTCGTCAACGAGGGCGCCAACGCGCTCGACTTCACGCGCAGCATCGTCGACATGTACAAGCCGCGCAAGCGCATCGACGTCGGCACGTGGGGAATCATGGGCATCGGCATGGGCTACTGCGTGGCCGCCGCCGTGGTCACGGGGCAGCAGGTGATCGCCGTCGAGGGCGACAGCGCGTTCGGCTTCTCCGGCATGGAAACCGAGACGATCTGCCGCTACAACCTCCCGGTGTGCATCGTGATCATGAACAACAACGGCGTGTATCGCGGCGACGAGACCAACCCGACCGGCGGCAAGGATCCGTCGCCGCTGGTGTTCGTCAAGGACGCCCGCTACGAGAAGCTGATGGAGGCGTTCGGCGGCGTCGGCGCGCACGTGACCACGCCCGACGCGCTGCGCGCGGCGATGGAGGAGGCCATTCGGTCCCGCAGGCCGACGCTGATCAACGCGGTCATCGACGAAGGTGGCGGCACCGAGAGCGGCCGCATCACCAGCCTCAATCCCACGGCCAAGAAGAAGTAGAAGCGGCGCGACCGGCAACGATCGCGTCTCGAGCGAATCAACCAGCGAGGCAGATGAATGAGCAAGGCTCTGGATGGCGTGAAGATCCTGGACTTCACGCACGTGCAGTCGGGTCCGACGTGCACGCAATTGCTGGCGTGGTTCGGCGCCGACGTCATCAAGGTGGAGCGGGCGGGCGAAGGGGACATCACGCGCGGCCAGCTGCGCGACATCCCGGATGTCGACAGTCTCTACTTCACGATGCTGAACCACAACAAGCGCTCGGTCACGATCGACGCCAAGAATCCCAAGGGCAAGGAAGTCCTCGAGGCGCTGGTGAAGAAGTGCGACGTGCTGGTCGAGAACTTCGCGCCCGGCGCGCTCGACCGCATGGGCTTCACGTGGGAGCGCATCCAGCAGCTCAATCCGCGGATGATCGTCGCGTCGGTCAAGGGCTTCGGCCCCGGTCCGTACGAGGACTGCAAGGTCTACGAGAACGTCGCGCAGTGCGCGGGCGGCGCCGCGTCCACCACCGGCTTCGACGACGGCCCGCCGCTCGTCACCGGCGCGCAGATCGGCGATTCCGGCACCGGCCTGCACCTGGCGCTCGGCATCGTCGCGGCGCTCTACCAGCGCAATACCACCGGCCGCGGCCAGCGTGTGCTCGCGGCGATGCAGGACGGCGTGCTCAACCTGTGCCGCGTGAAGCTCCGCGACCAGCAGCGCCTCGACCGCACGCAGGTGATGGAGGAGTACCCGCAGTACCCGAACGGCCAGTTTGGCGACGCCGTGCCGCGCGCCGGCAACGCGTCGGGCGGGGGCCAGCCCGGCTGGATCCTGAAGTGCAAGGGCTGGGAGACGGATCCCAACGCGTACATCTACTTCATCACGCAGGCGCCGGTCTGGAAGGACATCTGCAAGGTGATCGGCCGCGAGGAATGGCTGACCGATCCGCGCTACGCGACGCCGAAGGGGCGGCTTCCGCACCTGATGGAGATCTTCGGCGAGATCGAGAAGTGGACGATGACGAAGACCAAATTCGAGGCGATGGACCTCCTCAACAAGTACGACATCCCGTGCGGGCCGATCCTGTCGATGAAGGAGCTCGCCGACGAGCCGTCGCTGCGCAAGACCGGAACGGTGGTCGAGGTCGACCATCCGAAGCGCGGCAAGTACCTCACCGTCGGCAACCCGATCAAGATGTCCGACAGCCCGACCGAGGTCCTGCGCTCGCCGCTGCTCGGCGAGCACACCGAGGAAGTGCTCGCCGAACTGGGCTACACCACCGACCAGGTCGCCGCGCTGCGCTCTGCCGGCGCAATTTGAACGGCCAAAAGTAAAAACCTGCTTTTGGCCGGAGCGAGTCACCTTTGAATCGCCGGCAGAGCCAGACGATTCAAAGTCGAAAGAACAAGGAAAAGACAAATGGCACACGACAAGACTGCGGTCCGCGGAATCCTGGACAAGGTGAAGGCCGAAGGGCGCACGTCGCTCACGGCGCCGGAGGGCAAGCTCGTCTGCGACGCCTACGGCATCGCGGTCCCGAAGGAAGGCGTCGCGGCGAGCGCCGCCGACGCGGTGAAGCTCGCGAACGGCATGGGCTATCCGGTCGTGCTGAAGATCGTCTCGCCCGAGATCCTGCACAAGACCGAGGCCGGCGGCGTCATGGTCGGCGTGAAGTCCTCCGCCGACGTCGAGAGCGGCTTCGCGACGATCATTGCCAACGCGAAGAAGTACGACGCGAAGGCCAATCTGCTCGGCGTGCAGGTGCAGCAGATGCTGATGGGCGGCCAGGAAGTGATCGTGGGCGCCGTCACCGATCCGTCGTTCGGCAAGCTCGTCGCGTTCGGCCTGGGCGGCGTGCTGGTCGAAGTGCTGAAGGACATCACGTTCAGGCTCGCGCCGGCGACGAAGGACGACGCGCTGTCGATGCTGGACGGCGTGGCGGCCGCCGAGATCCTGAAGGGCGTGCGCGGCGCCGACCCGGTCGACCGCGACGCGCTCGCGGCGATCATCGTCGGCGTCTCGCAGCTCGTCGCGGATTTCCCCGAGATCGCGGAGATGGACCTGAACCCCGTGTTCGCGACCAAGAGCGGCGCGATCGCCGCGGACGTGCGCATCGTCGTCGACTGGAACCCGGCCCCGGCGCGCTTCCGCCCGAGCCACGACGACATCGTGAAGTCGATGAACCGCATCATGAAGCCCGACGCGGTCGCCGTCATCGGCGCGTCCGCCGAGGACGGCAAGATCGGCAACTCGGTCATGAAGAACCTGATCAACGGCGGCTACCAGGGCGAGATCTATCCGATCAACCCCTCGGCCGACGAGATCATGGGCCGCAAGGCGTACAAGAGCGTCAAGGACGTGCCCGGCAAGATCGACGTCGCCGTGTTCGCGATCCCCGCCAAGTTCGTCGCGGCCGCCCTCACCGAAGTGGGCGAGAAGGGCATCCCGGGCGCCGTGCTGATCCCGTCCGGCTTCGCCGAGACCGGAAACGTCGCCGGCCAGGTCGAGCTGCAGGAGATCGGCCGCAAGTACAACGTGCGGCTGATGGGCCCGAACATCTACGGCTTCTACTACACGTGGAAGAACCTCTGCGCCACGTTCTGCACCGCCTACGACGTCAAGGGCCACGCGGCGCTGTCGTCGCAGTCGGGGGGCATCGGCATGGCGATCATCGGCTTCTCCCGCTCGGCCAAGATGGGCGTGTCGGCGATCGTGGGCCTCGGCAACAAGAGCGACATCGACGAGGACGACCTGCTCACGTTCTTCGAGCAGGACGAGAACACGCACATCATCGCCCAGCACTGCGAGGACCTGAAGGACGGCCGCGCGTTCGCCGAGGTGGCGAAGCGCGTGTCGAAGAAGAAGCCGGTGGTCGTGCTGAAGGCAGGCCGCACCAGCATGGGCGCGCGCGCCGCGAGCTCGCACACCGGGGCCCTCGCCGGCAACGACAAGATCTACGAGGACGTGCTCAAGCAGTCGGGCGTGATCCGCGCGCGCAGCCTCCGCGATCTGCTCGAGTTCGCGCGCGCGATTCCCGTGCTGCCCACGCCCAAGGGCGAGAACGTCGTCATCATCACGGGCGCGGGCGGCTCGGGCGTGCTGCTGTCCGACGCCTGCGTCGACAACGGCCTCTCGCTGATGGCGATGCCGCCCGACCTCGACGCGGCCTTCCGCAAGTTCATTCCGCCGTTCGGCGCCGCGGGCAACCCGGTCGACATCACCGGCGGCGAGCCGCCGAAGACCTATCAGAACACCGTGCGCCTCGGGCTCGAGGATCCGCGCATCCACGCGCTGATCCTCGGCTACTGGCACACGATCGTGACGCCGCCGATGGTCTTCGCGAAGATCATGGTCGAGGTGGTGGAGGAGATGAAGGCGAAGGGCATCAGCAAGCCCGTGGTCGCCTCGCTCGCCGGCGACGTCCAGGTGGAGGAAGCCGCCGAATACCTGTTCCAGCACGGCATCCCGGCCTACCCGTACTCGACCGAGACGCCGGTCGCGGTGCTGGGCGCGAAGTACAAGTGGGCCCGCGGCGCCGGGCTGATCTGACCACGTCGCACAAGGACCTGCTGCACACATTCCGGATGGAGGAGTGACGCCCCTGCCGCAGTAAACCCAAGCCCGCTGCGCCGGCGCGCCCGCCAGGGACGCCGCGCGCCGGGCGCCCGATGGTTGGACAGATTCCAAGAACAAGAGTCCGGGTTGGAGGAGTTGGACATGGCAACGCCATTGCCGGAGCCGGCGTCACTGATGACGCGGCCGGCGTCGTATCGCTGGATGCAGTTGTTCCTCGGCATCGTCTGCATGGTGATGATCGCCAACCTGCAGTACGGGTGGACGCTGTTCGTCAATCCGATCGCGGAGAAGCACGGCTGGACGCGCGCCGCGATCCAGGTCGCCTTCACGATCTTCGTGCTGACCGAGACGTGGCTCGTCCCCGTCGAAGGCTATCTCGTCGATCGCTTCGGGCCGCGGCCGGTGGTGCTTTGCGGCGGCTTCATGTGCGGCCTGGGCTGGGTGCTGAACGCGTACGCCGACAGCCTCACGCTGCTGTACGTCGCCGCGGCGATCAGCGGCGTGGGCGCCGGCGCCGTCTACGGCACCTGCGTAGGCAATGCGCTCAAGTGGTTCCCGGATCGCCGCGGCCTCGCGGCCGGATTGACGGCCGCGGGCTTCGGCGCGGGCTCGGCGCTCACCGTGCTGCCCATCCAGGCGATCATCAAGTCGATGGGCTACGAGACGGCGTTCCTCTACTTCGGGATCGGGCAGGGCATCGTCGTGATGCTCGTGGCCCTCGCGCTGACCGATCCGCGCCGCGTGGTGAGCGCAGCACTCGCCAAGAAAGCCGGCGCCGCATCGCCCAATCCGCGCATTCCGCAGACGCGGCGCGACTACCGCCCGATGGAGATCATCCGCGAGCCGGTGTTCTGGGTGATGTACGTGATGTTCGTGCTCGTCGCCGCCGGCGGCCTGATGGCCGTCGCCCAGCTCGCGCCGATCGCCAAGGATTTCAAGATCGGCGACGTTCCCGTCAGCATCCTCGGGATGACGCTGCCGGCGCTCACGTTCGCGCTGACGATCGATCGCGTGCTGAACGGCATCACGCGGCCGTTCTTCGGGTGGGTGTCCGACCAGATCGGCCGCGAGCGGACGATGCTGATCGCCTTCGCGCTCGAAGGCATCGGCATCATGTTCCTGTACCAGTTCGGCCGCGATCCGGTGCTGTTCGTCGTGCTCTCCGGCCTCGTGTTCTTCGCGTGGGGCGAGATCTACAGCCTGTTCCCGTCGACCAACGCCGACACGTTCGGCAGCAAGTTCGCGGCGGCCAACGCAGGCCTGCTCTACACGGCGAAGGGCACGGCGGCGCTGCTGGTGCCGCTGTCGAGCGTGCTGGTCGACGCCACCGGCAACTGGCACGCGGTGTTCGTCGTCGCGGCGGCGATGAACATCATCGCGGCGCTGATGGCGTGGTTCGTCCTGCGCCCGATGCGCCGTGCGCTGATCGAAGGCAGCAAGCGGGCAAGCGACGCGATGGGAATCGCGCACCCCGCGTGACGCAGTTGCAAGGTTAGAATCGAACGCGAAGCGACGCATCACCTCGCGCGGCCGGAAACGACCGGCCGCGCGGGTCTACGAGAAGACGCGGTTACCTTAGGAGGAATCATGCCGAAGCACGCAAAGACACACTCAGTCGCACTGTCCCTCATCGCCGGCGCGATCATCGGCACGGCGCCCGCCGCCGCGCTCGCGGCGTGGGAACCGACGAAGCCCGTCGAGTTCATCGTGCCTGCCGGCACCGGCGGCGGCGCCGACCAGATGGCGCGCTTCCTGCAAGGCGTCATCGCGAAGAACAACCTGATGAAGCAGCCGCTCATCGTCGTCAACAAGTCGGGCGGCGCGGGTGCGGAAGGCTTCCTCGACGTGAAGGGCGCGCAGGGCGATCCCAACAAGATCATCATCACGCTGTCGAATCTCTTCACGACGCCGCTCGCGACCGGCGTCCCGTTCAACTGGAAGGACCTGACGCCGGTGGCGATGCTGGCGCTCGACGAGTTCGTGCTGTGGGTCAACGCCGAGGCGCCCTACAAGACGGCCGCCGAGTACGTGGCCGCGGTGAAGGCCGGCACGGCGAGTCAATTCAAGATGGCCGGCACAGGCTCGAAGCAGGAAGACCAGATCATCACCGCCGCGCTCGAGAAGAAGGTCGGCAAGAAGATGACGTACGTCCCCTACAAGGGCGGCGGCGACGTCGCGGTGCAGCTCGTCGGCAAGCACGTCGACTCCACGGTCAACAACCCGATCGAGGCGGTGGCGCACTGGCGCTCGGGCGCGCTCCGTCCGCTGTGCGTGTTCGACAGCCAGCCGATGCCGTATCCGACGAAGGTGACGGCCACGCAGTCGTGGCAGGACATCCCCACGTGCAAGTCGCAGGGCCTCGAGGTCGAGTACCTGATGCTGCGCGGAATCTTCATGCCCGGCGGCGTCACGCAGGAGCAGGTCGACTACTACGTCGACGTGTTCAAGAAGGTCCGCGAGCTGCCGGAATGGAAGAAGTTCAGCGAGGAAGCCGCCTTCAACAACACGTTCATGACCGGCAAGCAGTACGCCGACTGGGTGGGCAAGGCGGAGACCGAGCACAAGGGGCTGATGCAGGAAGCCGGCTTCCTGGCGAAGTAGGCCAGGCATGGACAACCGGGTGAGCCCAGGCGCGGGCGACGTACAGACGCGCTGGATGGAGCTGGCCGTCGCGCTGCTGGTGGTGGCGGGCGGGATCGTCGTCGCCATCGATGCCCTGCGGGTGGGCATCGCGTGGGGCGACGACGGTCCGAAGGCCGGCTATTTTCCGTTCTTCATCGGCTGCGCGCTGATGGTCGCCGGCGGCTGGATCGCCGCGAAGACGCTCTACGCCTGGCGGTCGCTGGCCGGGAACGTCTTCGTCACGCGCCCGGAGCTGCGCCCGGTCTTCCAGATGCTGCTGCCGACGATCGCCTTCGTGATCGCGATCTACTTCCTCGGCATCTACGTCTCGTCGGCGATCTACATCGCCGCGTTCATGCTGTGGCAGGGCAAGTTCAAGTGGCCGGTCACCGCCGCCACCGCGCTCGGCGTGCCCATCGCCATCTTCCTGCTGTTCGAGATCTGGTTCCTGGTGCCGCTGCCCAAGGGACCGTTCGAGAGGCTCATCGGCTATTGACGTTCGCTGCCGCAAGGCAGCATGAGAAAGGTCGCCTGTGCTCGAGGATGTCAACAATCTGATGCAGGGGTTCGCGGTCGCGCTCACCTGGAAGAATCTCCTGTTCATGCTGGTGGGCATCCTGCTCGGCGTGCTGATCGGCGTGCTGCCGGGCCTGGGCGGCGCCAACGGCGTCGCGATCCTGCTGCCGCTGACGTTCTCGATGTCGCCCACTTCCGCGATCATCATGCTGTCGTGCATCTACTGGGGGGCGCTGTTCGGCGGGGCGATCACGTCGATCCTGTTCAACATACCGGGCGAGCCATGGTCGGTGGCCACGACGTTCGACGGCTACCCGATGGCGCAGCAGGGACGGGCGGGCGAGGCGATGACGGCGGCGTTCACGTCGTCGTTCGTCGGCGCCCTCTTCGCGGTGATCCTCATCACGTTCCTGGCCCCGCTCGTCGCCAAGTTCGCGCTGAAATTCGGTCCACCCGAATTCTTCGCCGTGCAGTTCCTCACGTTCTGCAGCTTCGTCGGCATGGGCCGCGAGCCGCCGGCGAAGACAATCGTGTCGATGATGCTGGGCTTCGCGCTGGCGGCGGTCGGCCTCGACACGGTCACCGGCACGCTGCGGATGACGTTCGGCGTGACCGATCTGCTGCAGGGGTTCGACTTCCTCGTCGCGGTGATCGGCCTCTTCGGGCTGGGCGAGATCCTGCTGACGATGGAGGAAGGCCTCGCGTTCAAGGGCACCAAGGCGAAGATCGACTTCAACGTGGTCTGGAAGACGTGGAAGACGCTGCCCAAGTACTGGATGACGTCGCTCCGCGCGTGTCTCATCGGCTGCTGGATGGGCATCACGCCCGGCGGCGCCACGCCCGCCTCGTTCATGAGCTACGGCATGGCGAAGCGGTTCTCCAAGAACGGCGACAAGTTCGGCGACGGCCAGATCGAGGGCGTGGTGGCGCCCGAGACCGCCGCGCACGCGGCGGGCACGAGCGCGCTGCTGCCGATGCTGACGCTCGGCATCCCGGGCTCGCCCACGGCGGCCGTGCTGCTCGGCGGCCTGCTGATCTGGGGCCTGCAGCCGGGGCCGCTGCTGTTCGTGGAGAAGCCCGATTTCGTCTGGGGGCTCATCGCCAGCATGTATCTCGGCAACATCGTCGGCCTCATCATCGTGCTCACGACGGTGCCCTGGTGGGCCGCGATCCTGCGGATCCCGTTCGCCATCATCGCGCCGGTGATCGTCGTGATCTGCGCGATCGGCGCCTACACCGTCCACAACAAGATGTTCGACGTGTCGATGATGGTTGTGTTCGGCGTGATCGGCTACGTGTTCAAGAAGCTCAAGTATCCGCTCGCGCCGCTGGTGCTGGCGCTGGTGCTGGGCGACATGGCCGAGACGGCGTTCCGGCAGTCGATGCTGCTCTCCGGCGGCACCATCAGCGTCTTCTTCAGCAACGGCCTCGTCGGCTCGATCATGACGCTCGCGCTGTTCATCCTGTGCTGGCCGCTGCTGGGCAAGATCCGCGAGCGGATGCGGCCGAAGCCGCCGGGCAGCCCGCGGCCCGCCTGATCGTTCGCGGGTAAGCGAGGTGCGGGGCCGCCACGGCGGCCCCGCGTCGTTTCTCAGGCGGCCGCGTAGCGCTCGCGGAGCAGGTTCTTCTGCACCTTGCCCATCGCGTTGCGCGGCAGGTCGTCGCAGAAATGCACGCGCTTCGGCACCTTGAACGTCGCGATCTCCCTCTTGAGCGCGGCGATGATCGCGCGCTCGGTCAGCGTGTGTCCCTGCCGCGCGACGACCACGGCGGTCACGGCCTCGCCGAAGTCGGGGTCGGCGACGCCGATCACCGCCGACTCGACGACGCCAGGCATCGCGTCGATCCGCTCCTCGATCTCCAGCGGATACACGTTGAGGCCGCCGGTGATGATGAGGTCCTTCGCCCGGCCGACGAGCCGAAGATAGCCGCGGCCTTCGCCGTCGGCCACCCACGCGCCGACGTCGCCGGTGCGGAAGTAGCCGTCCGGCGTGAATTCCGCCCGCGTCTTCTCGGGCATCCGCCAATAGCCGGAGAAGACGTTCGGTCCCTTGACCTCGACGCCGCCGATCGCACCGCCCGCGCACGGGCCGCCGTCGTCGGCGGCCACGATGCGCACGTTGACGCCGGGCAGCGGCAGGCCCACGGTGCCGCCGACGCGCGCGGCGTCGAGCGGGTTCGACGTGATCATGCCCGTCTCGGTCATGCCGTAGCGCTCGAGGATCGCGTGGCCGGTGCGCGCGCGAAACGCGTCGAACGTCTCCGGCAGCAGCGGCGCCGACCCGGACACGAAGAGCCGGATCGAGCGGCAGGCGTCCCGGGTGAACGCGGGCTCGGCGAGGAGGCGCGTGTAGAACGTCGGCACGCCCATCATCACCGTCGCGCGCGGCAGGCTCTCGGTGACAGCCGCCGCGTCGAAGCGCGGGAGCCACAGCATCCGCGCGCCGGACAGCAGCGCGCAGTGGATCGCAACGAACAGCCCGTGCACGTGATAGATCGGCAGCGCGTGGAGCAGCACGTCGCCGCGGGTGAAGCCCCAGTGCTGCACGAGCGTCGCGGCGTTCGACGCGAGGTTGCGATGCGACAGCATCGCGCCCTTCGACCGGCCCGTGGTCCCCGACGTGTACAGGATCGCCGCGAGGTCGTCCGGCGCGGTCATCGCCGTGTCGAAGTGCGGCGACTCGGACTCGGCGCGGTCGAGCAGCTCGCCGCCCGTGGCGTCCTGCGTGAACACGGTCGCGCCGCCGGCGAGCGTCGCGACGAGCCCGAGCGACTCCGGCCGGCAGACGATCACCCGGGGCTCCGCGTCGCCGAAGAAATACGCGAGCTCCGCCTTCTGGTAGCCGATGTTGAGCGGCAGGTAGACGAGGCGCGCCCGCAGGCAGGCGAGATACAGCGCCACCGCTTCCCAATGCTTGTCCACCTGCACCGCGACGCGGTCGCCGGGGTGGCAGCCCGCGCGCACCAGCGCGTTGGCGATGCGGCCCGACAGCGCGTGG
>Ga0207645_10004290_pt1 | contig 10577 bp, 7 predicted proteins | sample KBSM53metaG_FD_184331 | JGI IMG/M metagenome (GOLD analysis project Ga0207645, IMG submission 184331) | Miscanthus rhizosphere microbial communities from Kellogg Biological Station, Michigan, USA - KBS M5-3 metaG (SPAdes) (version 2) | ecosystem: Host-associated > Plants > Roots > Rhizosphere >...
ACTTCGACATGCTCGATCGACGCCCGGATGGAACCTTTCCCCTTCAGGTTCTCGTCTTTCGTAGCGGTTACCCCATGCCGGGGTTCGAGCAATAGCGAGACCCTCGGTCACTGGGCGCGTCAGGCGGGCGCGGTGGTGTTTTGCGCCAGGTACTCGAGCACGAGCTCGGCGATGAACTCCTCGACGGACGTGAATCCGGCGGCGGCGGCGTGCTCGTCCGCGCTGCCCACGAGAGGTCCGAGCTTCCGCTCGTGCCAGGCGAGGAGCTGTTCAAGGGTGAGCCCCGCGTCGGCTGGCGAGACGGCGCGCAGGCCGAGCTCCCGCAGGATGAGCTGCTTCTGCTTGACGGCGCGGACGGTGGCGGGGAGATCGCCCAACCGCTCCAGCGCCTTGGGCAGCCGGCGGTTGACCTCGTCGGCCAGCGCCGTCAGCAGGGCGTCTATGGCCTCCGGCCCTCGCGGCAGGCCGTGGCGCTTGGCTTGGCGATCCGCCAGGTACAGCAGCAGCGCCGTCTGCAACGCGGGCCGCGCGCGCGCATCGTAGAGCCGCACGTGCCGGCGCAGCGCCTCCAGCGTCACTGCCTCGGCCGCCGACCCGCTCGTGGGAACCGTCGTTTGCGCTTCGGCCGCCTCGACGGCGTCCTCGACGAGGATCATCTGCTCCCAGAAGTAGGTCGGCTCGAAGTCGAACGCCGCCGGTCGAGGCGGCGTGGGGGGCGCCTCGTCGCCGCCCGTCCGCAGTCCCTCCTGTTCCCTCTGCAAGCGCTGTAGCAGCGCGATCGCGTCGGCGCGCTTGACGTCCGGCCGCGTCCGCTCGACGTGCGCCCGCAACGTCTCGAGCTCTGCCGCCGCGATCCCGAGCTCTCCGGCCCGCGTCCACAGCGCGCCCCAGCTCCGGTCCCAGTACGGCATGCCCTTCGCCGCCGCCAGGAGGCGATCGTGCGCGTCGACGCCGATGAGCTGCGCCTCGCGCGCCGCGCGAAGCCCCGCGCGGATGTTGACCATCGCGTCGGACAGAGGGCGATACCCGTCGTCCGCGGCCGCGTGTGCGATCGTGACCTCGTCGTCGTCATTGAGCTCGCCGCTGTGGAAGGCATCGAAGACCTGACCGACGCCCTCCATCCCGAAGGCGGCGAGCTCCGCGGCCCGCAGCGCGCCCATGCTGGACGCGCCCAGCACGCGCACGCCGCGTGACAGCGCGAAGAGGATCTCCTTGTGCCACACCGCCGGCGTCTGCTCGAACAGCCCGTCGACGATCGCGATCACGGTGGGCCCCTGCAGCGTGGCTCGGTAGACGTCGCCCATCGAGACGGGCGGCCGGTACGTGGCGTCCAACAGGTTCTTTGCCTCGGCGAGCGGCAGGCTCGGTCCCAGGAAGACGATTGGCTTCACGGCGCTTCCCCGTCGACGTCGGCCTCGTCGCGCGCCTGAGCCTCCAGCGCGGCCCGCGCGCGCGCGCCCGGGAGGTGTCCCCCGGGCCCCTCGATGCCCGGCACCACCACTTTCACGACGGGCAGGCCGATCTCGGGGCGCGAGAGATCGACGACGACGACGCGTCGAACGCCTACCGAGCGCACGGCCGCGACCAGGATGCTGAGGTCGTCCTCGAAGGTGTCGGTGGCCCTCGACGGGCGGTCATCGAGGCGGGCGTTCGGCTCGTTGCCCGTGATTTCCTCCCAGATCGCCGTCACCAGTTCGGGGTCTCGGTTCTGCTGGTAGTGCACGCGCGTGAAGTCGTCGCGGCTCCCCGAGATGTATGTGAGGCGCGTCTGCACCGCCTCGGTGAGCGCGCGCGAGAGCGCGACCGCGGGCGACAGATGGGACCCGAAGCCGTAGTGGACGCCGATCGAGCGCAGGCGTCCTGCGTCGGGCGGCTCCAGGATCGCGCAGCCGTAGACCGGCACTCCGACGTCGTTGGTGAGATCCCAGGCTGCCAAGAATGCGCCTGCGCGCGTTACCCGCTCGATGACCTCGGCGCAGTAAGGCTCGGGAACGGCGGTGAGGTCGACCTGCCTCAGCTCGCCGCCGATCCGCCACAGCGCCTCGGCGTCGCGCTCGATCACCTCGCAGAGGCCGTGCACGATGGCCTCGAGCATGTGATTGCCCGATGACAGGCCATTGCTGCTGCGGAGCAGCTCGGTGCCGCCCTCCGGCGTTCCGACGGAGTTCATGGTGACGGCGTCGAGGGGCACCCAGCAGGCTTCGCCGTTCGCGACGTCCCACCCCTGAACCCAGGGTTGCGGCGCCTCGAGCGCGGGTGCCCTGAAATGAGGCAGCTCGCGCGGATCGATCACGGCCGTCTCGCCGGAAGCGTGCTCGCGCGCGAGCGCCTGATGAGACTCCCAGCGAAGGGGATTGACCATGAACTCCGAGTGCCAGGTCTCGATGCTCTCCATCAGGGCCGACGCGCGGGCCGAATCATGATCGAGCCCCTTGCCCTGGCTCGTGGCGAGGCTGCGCGAGTTGGGCCGGATGGCGACGTAGACGGGGATCCCGATCGAATCGAGCCCGGTCACGTTGGCGAGCCGCGTGATGCCCATCTTGGGCATGAGCGTTCGATACTGCGCGACGGTGTCGGCGGGAGAGCGTACGCGGTGCGTCCCCCGTCGATAGGCCTTGGCGGCGCTGTAATGGGTCCCGAAGATCTCTACGCTCGGCATGCTGCTGAAAGGTAACACCACCTCGTTCCAGAACTTCGCGTGAAGCCGCGCGGCACTAGGCGGCTATCCGCCGCCTGCGTCTTGAGTTCCGCTGCCGCTGCACCAAACGCTCACGTCGGTCCCAGCATCCCCGCACGGTACGCACGCACTGCAGTGCGTACTCGGATCTGACGGATACGTTCCTGGGCGACACGGCGAGCATTGCGTGCTGGTCCCACACGTGACTCCGACAATCGACAGGCCGACGATGAGCGCCCCGAGCACTACGCGATGCATGCCATCATCCCTTCATCCCTAGGTCCGCTCACCCTTCCCCAGTTACGGGCGGATGAACGGCTTTTCCCTCGACCCACCGTCGAGTGAGAAGAACCGGAGAACCGAAGGACCCGAAGAGCTTTCGTGAGCTGAACGGGATCGAAACGATCCGATCGACCAGGCGAGCAAGCCCTGTCCGCGCCGTGCTCGGGCGGTTCATCGAGTTTGAGGGAGATTGAGATGGCGCCCGTTTCCCCCTGCGGACTGCGGGTTTTTTCGGATCCGGCGGCAACTTTCGCTCCTCACATGCAAGACGATTTTCTTTCGCCCGTGGTCGAAGAGCGCCGCGGCGGCGTCGCCGGGGCCCGTCAGGGCGTGAGGCGGGCGATGCTGATTCGCGACGAGGTGCAACCACCGCCCGACCCAACCCAGGCGGCGATGAGCTCGGAGCCGCGGCGAGCGAGACGGGGCGTGTGGTCCGCCATGTGCGCGAAGGTGAATCCCGGCTGCGGCGACGCACCCTGGACTCCCATCAGGGTGAGCTTCATCAGGGTGATCGCATCGACCTCCTCGGGGACTAGCACCGCGGCGTTGTCGCCGGACGCAACGCTGGCAACGATCTGGAGGTTGTGGAAGCTGCCCAACTCGGCGGATGGGCCGACCGCGCTGCCCGCCCCGTCAAAACGCTGCCAGATGAGCTTGTCGATGCCGAGCTCTCGAGAAGAAAAGACCATGTCCAGGTTGGGGGCTCCGGCGACGAGCGCGGGCAGCCTCAGGAACGTTCCCGACGGACCACCGACGAGGCTGGCGCCGCTGCCATCCGGAAGGATGCGAACGATCTGGAGAGGCCTGACATTGCCCATGTCCACGGGTGAGACGACGTGGACGGCGCCTCCCACGAACGCGGCGTCGACCTCGTGCTGGTTCGGTGGCCCACCGAACGGCAGAACAATGGACGGGGTGATCGACAGCCCGTCGGCAGCGACGACGGCCGCGCGAAGCGCGTCGTCCATCCAGACGACGACCGGTCCGGCGCCGGGCCGGGCGGCCAACAGCGGCTTCTGGGGCGGCGAGCTCTGCTTTGGGATCGTCGTCTTGCCGACCGAGCGTCCGTCGGCGGCGATCGGATAGAGCGTCAGCGAATTCACCTCGCTGGCCGCGATCACCCAACCAGAAGGAAGAGGCGCCACCGAGAGCTCGCCATACAGAGCGACCGATGGTTCCACGAGGAAGGAGCTGACGAGGGAGAGATCGGGCGTCAGGCGCGTGAAATAGAGGCCATTGACGCCGACGGCGTCGATCCCGGCCCAGGCGAGGCCGATCTCCGTGGGGGTGGCCGCGAGGGCGAGGAAACCGAGGTTGAACGCCGCGATCGAGGGCCGCCCACAAAAAGGAAGGGAGGGCTGGGACCCGACGCACTGCTCGCATCCGCTCAGGTCGAACGTGCAGTTCGCGTTGCAGCTAAGAGTGCCGGACGCGTAGCCGAACGCTTGGCAACTCGGTCTGAAGAAATCGGCTCCGTCGCACTCTTCGCTGAAAATGATTCCGACTCCTCCGTGACCACCGTTGGCGGCCCCGCCGATGCCACCACCACCTCCCGGATAGCCGTCGATACCACCACTACCAACACAGCTGTCCCGCATTCCGTTGCCGCACAGTTCGGCCCCGCAGGCAGGGCTGTTGTTTGGTCTCGTCATGGGGCCGCACGCCAGCGCCGTACCCCCGCTGCCGCCGCCGCCGGCGGTCATTCCGACCGCACCACCGCCGCCGGTACCGCCGGTGGTCGCTCCGCCTGTACCGCCACCGCCGCTGGTCACTCCGGCCGCACCGCCGTCGACAGCGCCCGGCATCTGGCGGCGACCGCAGCTGGCCCCGACGACGGCGGCCAGCGCGGTCACACTCACAAGGCGCCACGCCCGAACCGGCAAGCCCGGCCACCAGCGCATCACGCGAGATTCGGCCATGTCGCGCAATGCAAAGCAAGCAGCGTTCCTGTGCGTTGGCCGCGCCAGATGCGGCGATGCAGCGTCGAGACGTCGGCGACCGTGACACCGCTGTCAGGGCGAGTGGAGCGGGTGGTCGGGCGGTAGGAGCAGGCCAGCCGCCGCCCGTGGGTGAGGAAGTGGGTGCAGAAGATCTGCGAAGCGGCGAAGGTGCCGGTGGTGACGGCGCACGGGATGCGGGGGCTGCATTCGACCCTTGCGCTCGAGCACGGCGCGTCCGCGCACGTGGTGGCATCGTCGCTCGGGCACGGGTCGTTCGCGACGACGCTCGAGAGCTACACGAAGCCGGAAGCCGTCGAGGGAGCGAAGCAGCGCCGGGCGATGACCGTGCTCCAGGGAGGGAAGGTCGCCTCCTCAGCTTGAAACGATTGAACCGAATATCGTTTCAAACCGCCTTCTCGAAAAAAATAACCTAGGAACTTCGGTGGAGCTGAACGGGATCGAACCGTCGGCCTCCTCAATGCCATTGAGGCGCTCTCCCAGCTGAGCTACAGCCCCGTGAGGGTCGATTAACTAGCAGCCGCGGGCGCCCGGGTCAACGCGCGCGCGGCTCCCGCGGCGATTTCCCGTCGGAAATGCGGGTTTTTGGGCGGGTGGGGCGCCCCGGTATATAAAGGAGGGGCACGCACGATGGACCCGTTCGAGGCTATCCGGAAGGAACGCAAGACCGGCACGGTGTATTGCGGGACGACGAAGGACGCGAAGGGCGTCGTGGCCCTGGCGACGGCGTTCGGGCTGAAGGGCGACGCCAGCCTCTACCATCAGGTCGACGCCGCGGAGGCGCGCGAGATCCTCGTCGCGATCCTGCACCGCGACCTCGCCCACGGAAACCGGCAGCTGTCGCAGGCGCGCGCCGAGGCGCTGGCGGGCCAGGTGCTGGAGCGCTTCGCCGACCCCGGCATTCGCTTCCTGACGAACGCCAAGTTCAAGCAGGTGGCGGGCGCGCTGGTGCTGTCGCACTGGGATCCCGCGACCACGTCCACCTTCGATACCGGCCTGCTGTTTCTGGGCACCGGAGAGTCCGGCTGCGTCTGGTTCTCGGAAGACGACTGAGGACGTCCACCGTCAGCGCGGGAACAGGGTCTCGAACTTCGGGTCGCCGCGCAGCCGATCCCAGTCGTTGGCCAGATAGAGGTCGCGCAGCGCGAAGCGATCGCTGCGGCCGGGTCCCGGGTGCAGCGCCACGATCTCCAGCTCGGCGATGGCGGCGCGCGTCTCGCCCAGCGCGGCGGCGCACTCGGCCAGCCGGACGACGTTGCTCGGGTCGGCGCGCTCAGCCTCGGTGACGTGCGCGCGCGCGAGGCGCGCGGCTTCGATCTCGCCGGCGGCGGCGTACGTCGAGCACATGAGCAGGTGGATCTCGGCGTCGCCGCCCAGGCGCGCCGCGATGCCGCCCGCGCCGGCGCGCAGCGCCTCGCGCAGGCGATCGCGCGTGCGCGCGTACAACGCCGGCGGCACCCGTTCCAGCGCGGCGCGCGCGGTCATCAACTTGGCGCGCAGCTGGCGCGCCTCGTCCAGCGCGTCCGCGCGACGCGTGAACGGATCGCGAACGAAACGGTTGCTGGCGCCGCTCATCATCGCCATGCCCGCGGCGCGTGAGGCGAGCAGCTGCGAGCGCTGCCGTTCGCGTTCGGCCTTCGCGGCGGCGAGCTCCAGCGCGCGCGACGGTTGCACGCGCGCGGCCGCCGTCCATTCCCCGACGGCCTGGTGGTACAGCGCCGCCGCGTCGGCCCAGCGCTGCTCGCCGTCGGCGGCCGCGGCCTGCGCGTAGAACTTGCTCGCGACCGCGCGCTCGATCGGCGCGCCCACGTCGACGGTGACCGTGACGGTGGTGGTGCGGCCCGGCTGCAGCGGCAGCGACGACGGCCGATCGGCCGCCAAGACAACCACCAGCGTGAAGAGGCCCCGCAACACGACGGCGACATATTAGCCGCCGATTCAGAAGCCTGCTGCCGCTATGGCGTGTAACAGGTGCAGTCGTTCTGCCCGTCGCACGGCGTGTTCGTGGGGGCGTACATGCACGGCACGTTGTTGCAGCAGGGGGTGTCGCTGTTGCAGTTTTGGCCGAGGAGGCCGCAGATGATGCCGCCGTCGCCGCCCGTCGGGCGCGGCGGGACGCAGGTTCCGCTGGGCGCGCCCACCTCGATGAAGCAGATCAGCCCCGCGCAGCAGTCGCCGGTGGCGGTGCAGGTGTTGCCCGATCGCACGCAGGCGGGGCCGCCGTCGGTGGTGGACGTCAGGCAGCGATAGGTGCCCGTCGAGTCCGGGACGCACGGGGCGAGGTTGCAGCATTCCGCGGAGGTGCTGCAGGTATCACCCGCCTTGCGGCAGCAGCTCGGGTCGCTGCCCTTGTAGACGCCGGTCCCGCCGTCGCTGCTGCACGTTCCGCTGCCGAGGCAGCGGGGCAGGCCCAGCCGGTCGAAGGCGCAGCACTGGACCTTGGGGCTGACGGGGCAGTCGCAGTCGCTCTGCGCGTTGGTGCAGGCGTTGCCGCCGGGCAGCTTGCAGATGCCGCCCGGTACCTGGTTGCCGTGGTTCTGCGCGCAGACGCCGATGCTGATGTCCGTCGGGCCGGTGACCGGGTTGCAGGTGACCTCGCCGGTCGAGCCGCCGCAGCATTCGGCCGCGCTGGTGCACAGGCTGTTCAGGATCTTGCAGCCGAGGCCCGGCTGGCAGACGTCGATGCCGCTCAGCGGCCAGGGCGCGCAGATCTTGCTGCAGCAGCTGCCGCAGCCGTTGCAGATGACGCCGTCGTGCTGGCACGAGCCCGCGCCGGTCGTCCCGGGCTCCTTGCAGACGCCGACGGTCGCGCCCGTCGCGCGCTGGCACCAGCCCGTGCAGCAGTCGGTGTCGCGCCCGCAGACGTCGCCGGGCTGGATGCACCAGGAGGCGCCGAGCGCGCACTTGCCGTTCGTGCACAGGCCCGAGCAGCAGGGTGGTGTGGCACCGGCGTCGGGCCCGCACGGGTTGCCGGACGTCGCGCAGGTGTTGTTGAGCGGCCGGCACGTGCCGGCGTTGCAGGCGCCGCTGCAGCACGACGCCGAGCTGGTGCAGCCCTGGTTGTCGGCGATGCAGCTGGGTGCCGACGCGCAGACGCCCTGCGTGCACTGGAAGTTGCAGCAGTCGGTCGCGACCGCGCACGTGGCGCCCGGACCGGCGCAGCTTCCGATCGAGGACCCGCCCGTCCCGGCCATTCCCGCCATGCCGCCCACCCCCGCCGCGCCGCTGGCGCCGGCCATGCCGCCCACGCCGGTCGTGCCCGCCATGCCGCCGACGCCGCCAGCCCCCGCCATGCCGCCCATACCGCTCATTCCGCCTGCCGAAGTTCCGGCAGCGCCCGTCGTGGTCGTGCCCGCGGCGCCCGTCGTTCCCGCGGCGCCCGCGGTGCCTGTCGTGCCCGCGGTGCCTGTCGTGCCCGCGGCGCCCGTATCGCCGGCCGCGCCTGTGGTGCCCGCGGCGCCCGTATCGCCGGCCGCGCCGGTCGTCCCTGCCGTACCGGTCGTCCCTGCGCCGCCGACGCCGGTCGCGCCGCTGCCGCTCATGCCGCCGGTTCCGGTCGCTCCGCTGATCCCGCCGACGCCGACGGTCCCTGCGACGCCACCGATGCCGCCGCTTCCGGTGTTTCCGGCCGCCGCGCCGCCGACGCCGCCGATGCCGCCGCTTCCGGTCCCGCCTGCGATCCCGCCGCTTCCGCTATTTCCGGCCGCCGCGCCGCCGATGCCGCCGCCGCCGGTGTTGCCCGAGCTCCCCGCGCCGCCGCTCGCGCCCGCGGCGCTGGTCCCGGCCGCGCCGGCGTTCGTCCCGCCCGCGCCGGCGTTCGTTCCGCCCACGCCCGAGGTCGTCCCGCCTCTGCCGCCCGCGCTCACGCCACCCGCGCCAGCCGCGCCCGTGGCGCCACCTCTGCCGCCCGCGCCGCCGCCGCCGCCGCGACCAGCCGCGGCGCCTCCACCTTTACCGCCCGTGCTCGCGCTTCCACCACAGCCGGCGATCGCCAGCAGCGCCGCCGCGCCGAACAAGGCCACGACCCGACCACCCCCGATGAAGACAGAAACGTGCCGCCCTGATCGCGGCATTGCTCCTCCGTCGCCTCTGTCGACAGAAAACCGCGTCGCTTTGAGGCGGGCGCAGCCGCTTTTCGCGCGCCGCTTCATCCCGTCTATAGTGCTGGCGACAATGCCGGATCCGCTGACACGCACCCGACCGCTGCTGGCTGTGCTGGTCGCCGTCGTCGGCTGCCACGCCGGCAACGGCGCCGCGCCCGTCTCGCCGTCGGGCGGCGGGTTCACCGTCAGCGAGCGCGCCGAGACCGGGCCGATCACCGCGCTCGCGATCAAGCCGCCGTACCTGTGGGCGGGTGGGGCGCCCGGCCTGCGCCGGTTCGACGTGGCGGCCGGTGACTGGGAGACGGTGGGCGAACCCAACGACACGCGCACGCGCGCGGTCACCGCGATCGCGATCGACGACGACGGCGCCGCCTGGGTCGCCGGCGCGATGGGCATCGGGCGCTGGGTCGCCGCCGGCGACGACCTTCGCTATGAATCGAAGGGGACCCCGGGCACGGTTCACGCGCTGGCCGCGCGCCGCCCCGTCGCGACCGAAGGGATCTGGGCCGGCGGCCCCGGCGGCCTCTACCACTACAACGGCCGCATTTTCCCCAGCGTCGACGGCGTCCGCGAGGTGCCCGTGTCGGTCATCGCGCTGGATGACGACGGCAAGGGTGCCTGGATCGGCACGCACAAGCACGGCGTCTATCACGCCGACGGCGACCACGGCGCGCCCGTGGAGGGCGGCGAGGGAATCTTCGTCGACACCGTGCTGGGCTTTGCGAAGACCGCCGCCGGCACGCGCCTGATGGCGGGGAACGCTGCCAACGAAGCGCGCCTCTACGCGCTGACGAAGGCGGGCGTCGAGGGGTTCCACGCCCAGCCCGGTCCGGTCGTGGTCGCGCTGGTCGAACGCGGCGGCGACGCCGCGTTGATCGCCGGGCCGCCCGGCAAGCCGCAGGTGTACACGCTGCGCCCGCTCGCGCCCAACGAGGCGTTCCCGCCCGGCAGCCTCAGGTTCGCGTCGCTGGTGAGTGAGCGCTCCAGCCGGTGGGCGGCGGTCCCGACCGCCGACAAGCTGCCGCCCGACGTGACGATGGCGGCGTCGGCCGGCGGCGAGCTGTACCTGGGCACGGCGCGCCTGGGCGTCGCGCGCGCCACGCCCGACGGGCCGCGGCCCCTCGCTGGATCGCAGCTGGTGGGCGAGGCGCAGCGCCTGTTCGTCGCGTGCGCCTCGCGCGTGCGCTGCTTCGTCGTCACCGACGGCCCGCGCGCCTGGCTGACCGACGGCGCCGCCTACCAGACGACCCGGCTGGGCGAACCCGAGGCGGCGACGCCGCTGGCGCTGGCGACCGACGCGCAAGGCAACGTCTTCGCCGTGGCGCGCGAGGCGGACGCGCCGGGTCTGGTGATCACCCGACTTGCGGCCGGCGTGCGCGCCCCGGTCGAGACCGACTGGCAGCCGCTGCACAAGATCGCGCTGGAGCTACCCGCCAAGGCGACGCCGACGGTCTCGTTCGCCGCCGTGTCGGGCGCGAACACGCTTTGGCTGGGGCTGCGCGTGACCGGCGCCGATGGCGTCGACACCGGCTACGGCGCCGTCGAGATCGAGCTGGG
>Ga0207645_10004300_pt1 | contig 10565 bp, 6 predicted proteins | sample KBSM53metaG_FD_184331 | JGI IMG/M metagenome (GOLD analysis project Ga0207645, IMG submission 184331) | Miscanthus rhizosphere microbial communities from Kellogg Biological Station, Michigan, USA - KBS M5-3 metaG (SPAdes) (version 2) | ecosystem: Host-associated > Plants > Roots > Rhizosphere >...
ACGCTTCGTCGAGACCGTGCCACGCCGCGGGTATCGTTTCATTGCCGCCGTCGATCGCGCGCAGGACGCCTCACGACCCGTCCCCGCGCCCGTCACGCGCCTCGTGGTGTTGCCGTTCAGCAATCTGAGTGAGGACAGCGCGCAGGAGTACTTCGCCGATGGACTCACCGAGGAGCTGATCGCGCAACTCGGGCCGCTGTGCCGTGGCAAGGTCGGTGTGATCGCACGCTGGTCCTCGATGGTGTTCAAGGGCAGCTTGCAGCGGGCCCGCGAAATCGGAGAGACGCTGCGCGCCGATCATCTGCTCGAGGGAAGCGTGCGGCGGGATGGCCCGCGTGTTCGCATCACCGTGCGCCTCGTCGAAACCGCCAGCGAAGCGGAGTTGTGGTCGAAGACCTACGAGCGCACGGCCGATGACTGGTTGGCGGTGCAGGCGGATGTGGCGAACCTCGTCGCCCGTTCGTTGATCCAGGAACTCGTGCCCGGCGTGCACACCGGCCGCAGGGCGGATGAACATCCGGCGGCGTATCAGGCCTATCTGCGCGGGCGTTATCACTGGGCGAGACTCGGTGACACGGGGCTGGTCGAGTCGTTGCTCGGCTTCGAGGAAGCGACGCGGCTGGCGCCTGATTTCGCGGCGGCCCATGGCGGGCTGGCGCGGGTCAGGCTGGGCAGCGCCGAGTACTACCACACGCCGCCGCGGCAGGCCCTGCTGGCCGCACGCGAATCTGCAAACCGTGCCCTCGAACTCGATCCATCGGTGTCGGAGGCCGTCGCTGTACTCGCGGACACCAGGCGCATGCTGGACATGGATTGGGCGGCCGCCGATGCTGGCTACGTCGAGGCGCTCGTGCTGAACCCAAGCAACGAGTTCGCGCTGCGCGCCTTCGGCGTGACGCTCGCGCTGCGCTCGAAGTTCGGCGAAGCGGCGCGTCATGTCGACCAGGCATGCGAGATCGATCCGTTGTGCCTGATGGCCAACACCGTGGCGGCCTGGACCCGTTACTTGTCCGGTGATCTAGATCGAGCGATCGAACTGTGCCGGCACGCGCTTCATCTGTTTCCTGATTTCGGCCCGGCGCAGCGACTGCTCGGAGCCGCCTACCTCAAGGCCGGAGATCATTCCCGCGCTCGTGCGACGCTGGAGGCGTCCGTGAAAGCCGACGCCACCGATCCGATTCGCCTGGCGTGGCTTGCGCATCTGTGCGCCGTCAGCGGTGCCCGTGCGGAGGCAAAGGAGTTGATCGCGCTCGCTCTTGCTCAGCACACCCGCCGGTACGTCTCGTCGTTCCACCTTGCGATCGCATATGCCGGGCTGGAGGAGCACGATTGCGCGTTCGCGGCCCTCGATCAGGCGTGGCTCGATCGCGATCCAGCGCTCGCGACAGTCACAGTTGAGCCGCGATTCGATGCGCTGCGGGGCGATCGCCGCTATGTCGATCTGCTCGGGCGCTTGCGCCTTTCACAGTCGCTGTTGGTAACACGAACCGAGCCGAATGAGGAGAGCCGCGAACCGAGAAGTTAAATCTCTCGAGGTGTCAACGCCCGACCACCCGCCTCATGCCGTCGTCAGCGTCGCCCGCCGGATTTGGTGGTATTCAGCCAACCTCGCGTTGGCCAACACGATCGTTTCGAGTTCGGCGGCGATGACATCGAGGTCGGATCCGGAAACGACGGTGTAGAACTGATCGTCGGTAACGCCGGTGTAGACGCGATTGCCAATGCAGCCGAGGCTCGACGCGACGCCGCCCGAGAGAGCCGCGGGTATCGCCATGCATGTTGGCCGACCCAACAATGGCAGGACGCTCTTCGCCGCTCGTATCGCGGATTCGTGCAGCAGCATCAATTTCGCGGGCTTGCCCGCGACGACGACAGCATCCGGCGCAACTGGTGTCTGCGAGAGCGGAGCATAAATCGTCACTGCCGGCGTCTTCGGTAGCCGTGTAACGCCGGGGACTTCGTCCAGCTTGATGTAGCCGATGTCCACCATCAGTCCGAGCGTGCCGGTCAGGTCGGCCTCACGCTCGGGCGGCAACGCAATGTTGTGCGTGTAGCAGCCGACGGAACAGTTGAAGTGATCCGAGGGTACTGTGTAAAAGACCTGGCCATCTGCCGCAAGACGCCAGAAACTGCACCCCGATGGCTGCGTACCCGAAAGCGGGAGTACTCCTTCCGGAGGAGTGTCGCGGAAAGCGATGGCAACTGGACGGCGGGACAGGCCGAGTACATCGGTCAACCGCCGCTCCATCTGCGCGTAGTTAGTCATAAGGGGACGATATCAAACTCCCAACTCCCAACATCTCTGGTCGAGGGTGAAAGCCGCTAGTGCGTACTGCCGACGAACTCGACATCCACCCAACCCCTGACGCTGTTGATCAACCAGAGTCGCGGCGCCGACGCGACGTCGGGCTTGGTCAGCACGTGTTCGTAGATCGTGCCCGCCTCCAGCAACTCGGCGCGGAACGTGCCCGCGAGCAATCCACATCGAAGGGGAGGCGTGTAGCGCAAGCCGTCGATCTCCGCGACGACATTCGCAATTGTCGATTCGGTGACTTCGCCTCGCCCATTCCACAACAGCACATCATCGACCTCGCGCCTGGATCGACGGGCCGTTTCGTATACGACACGGTGCGTGGTCTTATGCAGGATGAACGGATTCAGCGGGTCAACAGGCTCGAGCGCGAAGTCGACTCGCCAAATGCGCTCCTCGTGGACGTGGGGCGTGCACTCGATCGTCGGTGACCCGTCGGCAGCCAGCAGGAGGCGCATCCGCCAGCAGCCGTCGGGGTGTTCACCGGCGAGCGAGTCCACGGCGAGCCGGACAGCGGGTTCGTTCCATTCGTAGTTGAAATCGCGGGCCGCCGCGGCCATCCGCGCGAGGTGTCGTTCCAGCCGCTCGACTCGGCCGTCTTCGAGACGCATGGTTTCGAGGAGGGAAAACGAGGCCCCCTCAGCCGGGGCTGCGCTATCCATAGGCTTCTATTCTGACGGACAATCTACGAGAGACACGAGTCAACTCGCAACGCCCAACGTCTGTCGCGTGTCCAACTCCCAAGCGGTCGAATCACCATGGGGAGTTGGGAGTTAGAAATTGGGAGTTGAAGCCCGGAGTTGCCAGACCGAATGAGAATCCTCGTCGTCGAGGACGAACAGAAAGTAGCCGATGCGCTGCGCGAAGGGCTCGAAGACGAACGCTACGACGTCGTCGTCGAGCGTACGGGTGAGGGCGCATTTTTTCGCGTGAACACCGAAACCTTCGACGTGGTGCTGCTGGACCTGACGCTGCCCGGCCGCGACGGCCTCGAAATCCTGAGAGCGCTTCGCCAGCGCCGCATGGAGACACCCGTGCTGGTCCTGACTGCGCGCGACTCGCTCGAAGACCGTGTGACCGGCCTCGACGCGGGAGCCGATGACTACCTCGTCAAGCCATTTGCGTTCGCCGAGCTCCTCGCGCGCATTCGAGCGCTGGTCCGGCGCGGTCGCGTGGCCGATGCGCCGCGGCTCACGGTCGGCGACCTGGAGATGGATCTCGTCACTCGCAAAGTTCTGCGGGGTGGACGTCCAGTGGATCTGACCGTGCGCGAGTTCGAACTGCTCGAATTCCTGATGCGTTACCAGAGCCAGGTCGTGTCGCGCGAGACGCTGGCGAGAGACGTCTGGAAAGAAACGGCGCGCACGACGCCGCTCGACAACGTCATCGACGTCCACATCGCGCGTCTGCGCCGCAAGGTTGACCTCGAGCACGGCGTGAAATTGATCCACACTGTCCGAGGGGTCGGGTTCATGCTCCGTGAAGGCGAACCGTGATGGAGAAGCCCCTCGTCACCGGCCGCTGGTGGCGATCGCACAGCGTTCGTTTGCGGCTGACCATGTGGTATGTCGCGGCGATGGTCGTCGTCCTCGGCGTCTACGTGTTCGGGGTCTATATCTTCGTCAGCCGGAACGTCTCCGACTCGCTCGACGATCGGCTGCGCGCCGACTTCTACTGGGCCGCGGCAACGGTTGACGAAGGGCCGGATGGCCTGATCATGCCGTTCCCGCAGATCGACCTGCTCCTCGAAGAAGAATCCCCGTGGGTGCAGGTATGGAGCGCTGACGGCACGGCGCTGCTCCTGAGCAACGAGGAAGCCAGACGACGGCCGCTTCCGGAGAGCCAGGCGCTTGCCGCCCAGGGAGCAGACATGATCGTGTCGATCCCGACGAGCGGCGTCCCCATTCGCGTGCTGAGCCGGCGCAGCTACATCGTCGACCGGCCTGTGACTATTCAAGTGGCGCGTTCTGAAGCCTCGATGCGCGAGGAGCTGCGCGAGCTGTCGTTGATTCTGATGTTTGGCTTACCCGTGGGCGTCGTGATCGCCGGTCTCGGGGGCTACACACTGGCACGCCGCGCCCTGGCCCCGATCGAGGAAATGACCGAGCGCGCCCGTTCGATCACGGCCGAACGATTGAGCGATCGGCTTCCGGTGGCCCATCCGGAGGACGAGATGGGACGGCTCGCGTCGGTCTTCAACGAAACACTCGGCCGCCTCGAGGCCTCGTTCGATCAGATGCGTCACTTCACGACCGACGTGTCGCACGAACTGAGAACACCGCTGACGGCGATACGCAGCGTTGGAGAGGTCGGATTGCGGGGCCATCGCAATGAAGCGTCGTACCGCAGCATCATCGGCAGCATGCTGGAAGAAGTCGATCGCCTGGCGCAATTAGTCGATCGTCTGCTCGCGTTGTCGCGCGCCGGGACGCATCACGCGTTCTCGCTCGACGCCGTGGATTTGTCCTCGCTTGCCGAGGACGTCGCGTCTCACCTGGGTGTGCTCGCAGAAGAGAAGGGGCAGACGCTGTCCGTCGAAAAGGGCGGCGCCCCGTGGGCGCGCGCCGATCGCGTCGTTCTCCGGCAGGCGCTGATCAATCTCGTCGACAACGCGATCAAGTTCACGCCTCCGGCGGGACGTGTGCGGCTTCGTCTCACGGAGACGCCGTCGCTGGCCGTGGTCGACGTGATCGATTCCGGGCCGGGCGTGCCGCCCGAGGCGCGTGACCACATCTTCGATCGCTTCTATCGCATCGATGGGAACGAGGCCGTCGGCACGGGCCTGGGCCTGTCGCTCGCCCGCGGGGGAGTTGAGGCGATTGGCGGGCGCCTGACGCTCGAGCAGTCCGGCCCGGGAGGCAGCACCTTCCGCATCACGATTCCGAAAAGCCCGGCATCCGGGGCGCGGGACGTGAGCGAATCCCGGAACCTGACAAATCGTTCAGACAGTCTTCAGACGACAGGAAGGGGCCGGACGGCCTAGGATCCTCGAGTGACGGCAACCCTGCTCACCTTGTGGATGTTGTGTGCCCTGAGCGCTCCAACATTCGCCGCACCCTCAGCCCCGAGACGAGGGTATCGGCCGTAATGCGTCGTCTGCAGCTCGCTTTGTGCAGCTTCAGTTACGCGCTCGCAGCATGCAGCAGCGCGCCGACGCCCATTCAGGTCAGTCAGAGTGGCGCCGGAGCCTTCGAAGCCGCGCTCGCGACTGATGAAGCCGGGTTCGCCGTCGCCTGGTACGACAACCGCGATCGCAACGCTGAGATCTATCTCCGGCTGCTTGACCGAACCGGTCATCCGTCCAGTCCCGAACGCCGGCTGACCACAACCGCCGCTTCGTCGTACGAACCCAGCATCGAGCGATTGGGAGACAGCTTCATCCTCGCGTGGTACGAGCAGACGACCGAAGGTCGCCAGACTGCCATGCTTGGCGCCTGGGCCCGCGATGGCAGCAGCAAATGGACACACGCCATTGCTCCTGGTTCCTCCAGGAACCCGGTCATTCGCGCCAGCGGACACGCGATCGTGGCGGCCTGGATTCAAGCCGAAGCAGACGGGACTGAAAACGTGTGGATCGGTTCGTGGGGCGAGGACGGAAAGGAGCAAGGCACACGGACTTGCGTCGCGCCGGCATCGACGACGACATGGAATCTCAATCTCGCTTTCAACGGCTCCGAGGCATGGGTCGTGTTCGATGCGGCGACCTCCACCCGCTCCAGCGAGCTGTACGCCGCTCGGGTCGATGCGTCCGGCGTTCGGCCGCCCCTTCGCTTGACGCGCGACGACGGCGCGACGTCGAAGGATCCCGATCTCGCGATCGATGATCAGGGGCGGGTTGCCCTGACCTGGTACGACATGCGGGATGGCAATGACGAGGTTTATCTCTTTGTCGGTCGCGTCCCGGATCTTCAACGCGAGCTCGACGATCGCGCCCGGCGTATCACGACAACCGAGGGAGAATCGATCGGCGCGTACGTGGCCTGGAATGACGGACGCGTCGGCCTGGCATGGTCGGATAAGACGCCGGGCGCGCACGAGGTCTATTTTCAGTCATTCGACCAGGCCGGCATGCCCCTGGAGTCCGCAAAGCGTCTTACGCGAAATGAGCCCTGGTCGCTCGTACCGGCGATACGGCCGTGGGACAAAGGGTTTGCCCTGGCATGGACCGAGTACCGGCCGGCTTCGAGCGATAGCCACGACGGGACCGGCGAGATCGCCTTCTCGATCGTCGATTAGCAGATCGCCGTTCCTGAACGCGAAGTCAGAAAGCCATAAGCTTCGAACGGTGCTCTTTATCCACGCTGAGCCTGACGAAGAATTCAGGAAGTCTTCAGGTACGTCCGCACCTGCGCTCAAGTTCTAATGCCCACGCTTTCCTGTTTGCGCCGAGGCTGTTTCGAGGGGGCTCAGTGACACGAATCGTTCGGGTTGTGGTGGCGCTCGTTGCCACGCTTTCGGCTGCGCAGACTGACTTACGCGCGCAGGCGCAGGCGGTTCTCGCCGGGACTGTGGTCGACGCCCTCGGCGCGCGTCTGGATGGCGCGACGGTCACGCTGCTCCACGATGGACAAACGGTTCAGGAAGCCAAGAGCGGCGGCGATGGAACGTTTTCGTTCAGCGGCCTCGCCCCCGACCGCTATCAAGTACAGGTGAGCATGCCTGGCTTCCAGTCGAAAACGAGCGACGCTGTCTTCGTCGGCCAGGGGCGCTCCTTCAGCTTCGAAGTGGCGCTCGACATTGGCCCGTTGCAGCAGGATGTTGTCGTCACCGCGGGCGCCACCGAGCAGCTGCAGGCGCGCACGGGCGCGCCGGTCACTGTGATCGACGAAGCGACGATAGAGTCGATCAACAAACTCGACGTGCTCGAAGCTCTTCGCCTGGTTCCCGCGTCGCAGATCGTCCAGGTCGGTCAACGCGGCGGCCCGACCTCGCTGTTCCTGCGCGGCGGCGAGTCGAATTTCACGAAGGTCCTCATCGACGGAATACCTGCCAATGACATCGGCGGCGGCTTCGACTTCTCGCAGTTGACCATCGCCAGCGTCGAGCGGATCGAGGTGCTGCGGCAGACCAACAGCGTGATTTATGGGAGCGACGCGCTGACCGGTGTGGTGAACATCAGCACGCGGCGCGGAACATCGCGCGTGCCGGCACTCGATTACGCGATCGATGGCGGCAATCTCGGCACTTTCAACAACGCGCTGTCGTTCGGCGGTGCCTACAAGCGATTCGACTACTTCTCGCAGTACTCGTATTACACGACCGATAACGACACGCCCAACAACGGCTATCGCAACGGAACCTACGCCGGCCGCTTCGGCGCCGCGGTTGGTAATGGCACCAACGTGTACGGCACCGTACGCTACCTGGACGGCCGGTATGGCAGCGCCAATGGATTCGATTTGTATCGGATCGCGGATGACTCGGTGTCAGACACGAATCAGACCTACATCAGCGTGGCCGCTGATTCACAAATCAGTCCGCGGTGGCAGACGACCATCAGATTCGGATCGACCGATCAGGAATCGCTGTATACGAACCCGTCGCCCACCGGCCAGTACTTCGATCCATTTGGTTTTGGCGGGAATTATCTGGGTCAGACCGTTACGCTCGAAGACGCTGCTGGCCGTACCGTGACCGGTCAGGCGATTCTCGATTACGGGGGTGTCTATCCGCAGTCGTTTGCGAGTCGCACCACGCGCCGGTCGCTTTTCGGTCAGGCCACGTTCCAGGCGACGCGAGACCTGGCGATTTCCGCGGGCGGCCGCTTCGAGCACGAGGCGGGCTACAGCGATCCCGATGCCGACCCGAGCGACACCCGCAACAACGGCGGCGCGTTCGTCGAAGGGCGGGCAACGCTCGTCAATCGGATCTACATCAGCGCCGGCATCGGCATGGAGCACAACGAGGTCTTTCAGACGGCGTACACGCCGCGATTGTCGGTTGCTGCCTATCTTCGTAATCCGTCCACCGAACAAGTTGGCGAGACGAAGCTGACGCTGAACATCGGGAAGGGCATCAAGGCGCCGAGCGTCTATCAGGGGCAAAACTCTTTGTATGCACTCGTGACCGGTACGCCAGCCGGTGCCGGTGTCGATCCGCTCGGTCCCGAGAAGAGCCGGGGCTTCGACATCGGTCTCGAGCAGGCGTTGGCGGCGGGAAAGCTTCGCGCGCGAGTGGGGTACTTCAACAACACGTTCGAGAACCTGCTCGAGTTCCTGAGTCGAACGCAACTCGTCTCGGCTGGTGTTCCACCTGACGTGGCCGCCGCGACCGCGTTCGGGGCGTACATCAACTCCGCGTCGTTCGATGCACAGGGGATCGAGTTGTCCGCTGATGCCGCGGTCGGCGCGAAACTCCGCTTCGGCGCGTCGTACACATATCTCGACGCCGAGGTCACGGAAGCCTTCGGACGGAGCGCGGCGTTCAACCCGGCGTTTCCCACCATCCCGATCGGCGCCTACTCCCCGCTCGTCGGGGAGCGTCCCTTCCGGCGTCCCGCCAACTCGGGCACGTTGTTCGTCGGGTACACGACCGGCCCCATTGACGTGGCGCTGTCGGGATATTTCGCCGGCAGACGCGACGACAGCACGTTCCTGAGCGATGGCTTCTTCGGCAATTCACTCCTGTTGCCGAACCAGGGGCTCGATCCTGCTTACCAGAAGATCGACGTCAGCGCGTCGTACCGTCTGCATCCACGGCTCCGCGTGTATACGACGATCGACAACATCTTCAACGAGGACTACGCAGCCGCGTTCGGTTTCCCGTCGCTTCCGGCGACGATTCGCGTCGGCGCGTCGGTCGGTGTGGGCGGGGACTGATGACGTGATAGCTTTCACTCGTAGGCCGGGTCCTGTTTTATGGACCCGGCGTCAGGCGGGTCTCAAAAGCAAGACCCGCCCTACGATGTCTGTGAGCTATCAATGATCCTGCATCAGTTCTATCTCAACTGCCTCGCGCACGCCTCGTATCTGATTGGCGACGAGCAATCCCAGACCGCCGTCGTCGTCGATCCTCAACGTGACGTCGAGCAATACCTCTCGTTCGCCGCGGAACGCGGCCTGTCGATACGCCACGTGATCCTCACGCACTTCCACGCCGACTTCATCGCCGGTCATCTGGAGCTCCAGGAACACACCGGCGCGACGATTTACCTCGGTCGTTCGGCGAAGGCGGAGTACGCGTTCACGCCGTTTGGAGACGGGGACAGTATCGAGCTTGAGGGCGTGCGGCTCGGTGCGCTCGAGACACCGGGGCACACGCCGGAATCGATTTCGATCCTGGTCTACGACCGCGCAGTGAGCGACTCGATTCCGTATGCGGTGCTGACCGGCGACACGTTATTTGTCGGCGACGTCGGACGGCCGGATCTCCGCGCGGCGCTGGGATGGTCGGCCAACGACCTCGGCGGACTTCTCTACGACTCGCTGCACAACAAGCTGCTCGCGCTCCCCGATTCGAGCCTGGTGTATCCGGCGCACGGTGCGGGATCACTGTGTGGGAAGGCGCTCTCCAAGGAGACCGTCTCGACGATCGGCGTCCAGCGTCAGACCAACTACGCGCTTCAGCCGCTGACCAAGCAGGCGTTCATCGATCTGGTCACCGCCGATCAGCCGGATGCGCCGTCGTATTTCACGTACGACGCCGTGCTCAATAGCCGGAACCGGCAAACACTCAGCGAAGCGCTGACGTGGGAGCTGCGGCCGCTGTCGCTCGACGATTGCCTGGAGCTGCAGAAGCACGGCGTGCAATTGCTCGACACACGCGAGGCGGGGGAGTTCGCGGCCGCGCACCTGCGCGGCGCGATCAACATCGGCCTGCGCGGGCAGTACGCGACGTGGGCCGGCAGCCTCCTCGATCGCGAGCGCCCGATCGTCATCGTGACCGACCCGGGGGCAGAACGGGAATCCGCACTGCGCCTTGGCCGGATTGGATTCGATCACGTGGTTGGATACCTCGATGGAGGGCTGGCGAGTGCCGCAAGCAGGCCCGACCTGGTGTCCGAAACCACGCGTGTGAGCCCGGAGCGGGCGGCGGAATTGCTTGCTGCGGACCCGGCGCTCACGTTGATCGACGTGCGCGCCCCGGGCGAGCGCTCCGCGAAGTCGATCGAGCGCAGCGTGCACATCCCGTTGCAGCGCCTTGCTGAGAACACTCGAGATCTGCCACGGGACACGCCGCTGCTCGTTCACTGCGCCGGCGGTTATCGGTCCTCGTCCGCCGCCAGCCTGCTTCAACGCGCGGGTTTCACGAACGT
>Ga0207645_10004301_pt1 | contig 10564 bp, 14 predicted proteins | sample KBSM53metaG_FD_184331 | JGI IMG/M metagenome (GOLD analysis project Ga0207645, IMG submission 184331) | Miscanthus rhizosphere microbial communities from Kellogg Biological Station, Michigan, USA - KBS M5-3 metaG (SPAdes) (version 2) | ecosystem: Host-associated > Plants > Roots > Rhizosphere >...
TGATCTCAGTGAAAGGAATGCAAAGGAGCGGCAATGACAGAGCAGATCGCAACCCCTCGGGTCTATGCGCCGATTCCTCCCGAAGTGGAGCAGTTGGGCAGGCGGGTGATCGGGTGCGGGATCGCGGTGCACAGGTTCTTCGGCCCTGGCTACAAGGAACTGATTACTAGCGAGTCATTCTTTAAGAATGCTTTGTGATTTTTGTGTGCTTTGTGGCCTTTGTGGCCAAGCCGTGGCCCGTCTCAGTGTCACGAACTATTCTTTACCGTCGTCCATTCGCGCTCCATCTCCTCGAGTGTCGCGCCGTGGACCGAGCGGCCCTGGGCATGGAGATTGTCTTCGAGCGCAGTGAAGCGCTTCGTGAACTTCTCGTTGGCTTTGCGCAGCGCCGACTCCGGGTCGATGCCGAGCTTGCGCGACAGGTTGGCGATCGAGAAGAGCAGATCCCCCATCTCCTCCTCGGTGCGCGCCTGCCCCTCGGACGCCACCGCCTGCCGCAGCTCCTGCACTTCCTCCTCGATCTTGTCGACGACGTCGATCGTGCGCGCCCAGTCGAAGCCGACCGCGGCGACGCGCGTGCCGATCTCGTAGGCGCGCAGCAGCGACGGCAGTGTACGCGGCACGCCGCTCAGCACCGACCGCGCCTGGCCGGCGTCGGACTGCTCGCGCGCCTTGATCTGCTCCCACTGCTGGTGCACTTCGCCGGGCGTCTCCAGCGGACGGCCCGAGGGATCGAAGATGTGCGGGTGGCGGCGTATGAGTTTGGCGTTGATGTGGGCCAGCGAGTCGGCGACGGTGAACAGGCCGGCATCGGCGCAGACCTGCGCCAGGAACACGCCCTCGAAGATCAGATCGCCGATCTCGCCGCGCAGCGCGTCGGTGTCGCCGCGATCGATGGCGTCGAGCACTTCGTGCGTCTCCTCGAGCAGGAAGCCGCGCAGCGACTCGATCGTCTGCTCGCGATCCCACGGACAGCCCTGCGGCCCGCGCAGCCGGATCATGATATCGACGAGCTGTTGGAAGGCCGGGCCGGCGTCTGGCGGCATCGGCCGATATGCTAGCATCGCGGGGTGGAGAACCACGACGACCTGCCGCCCGAGTCGGGCATCGACTTCGCCGGCTTCATCCTCTCGCTGGCGACGACCGCTGCCGTGCACTTCGGCGACATCCCCGATCCCGCGACCGGGCAGCCGATGGAGCCGAACATCCTCGCGGCGGCGCAGATGATCGAGATCATCGCGATGCTGAAGGAGAAGACCGCGGGCAATCTCTCGCAGCCCGAGGCCAAGCTCCTCGAGGACCTCCTCTACGAGCTGCGCATGCGCTACGTGCAGGCGCAGCAGGGCGGCAAGCGCATCATCACGCCGTAAGTGCGCATCACGTTCCTCGGCACCGGCACGTCCCACGGTGTGCCGATGATCGGCTGCGAGTGCGCGACCTGCCGCTCCACCGACCCTCACGACAACCGGCTGCGACCCTCCATTTTCATCGAGACGTCCAACGCGCGGGTCCTCGTCGACGCCGGGCCCGACCTGCGCGAACAGGCGCTGCGCCATCGCATCGCCCGCGTCGACGCCATCGTCTTCACGCACGGCCACGCCGACCACATCCTCGGCATGGACGACGTGCGGCGGTTCAACGCGCTGATGGACGGCTCGATGCCGTGCTACGGCGACGCCGCCACGCTGGAGGACATCCGCCGGATGTTCAGCTACGTCTTCGATCCGGCGACGCCGAAAGGGGGCGGGCTGCCGCAGCTCGACCTGCGTGTGATCGACGGGCCGTTCAGCGTCGGCGACATTCATCTGCAGCCGGTGCCGATCTGGCACGGCAGGCGGCGCATCCTCGGCTTCCGGGTCGGCGGCTTCGCCTATCTCACCGACTGCAGCCGGATCGACGAGGCGGCGTGGCCGCTGCTCGAGCGGCTCGAGGTGCTCGTCCTGGATGCGCTGCGCGAGAAGCCGCATCCCACGCATTTCTCGCTGTCGGACGCGATCGAGACGGCGGCGCGGATCGGCGCCGCGCGCACGTTCTTCACGCACATGGCGCACGATCTTCCTCACGAGGCGACGAACGCCCGCCTTCCCGACGGGATGAGGCTCGCCCACGACGGTCTGGTGCTGTCAATGCCAAATGCTGAATGCTGAGCGCCTTTGCGCATTTGGCGTTCAGCAATTTGCCATTTGGCATTCTTCGGCATTTAGCATTTAGCATTGAGCATTGACGCCGTGATCGCGCACTACCCGGACGACCCGCCGCCGCGCTGGCACAATCCGGTGCTCGCGCTGGGGAACTTCGACGGCCTGCACCGCGGGCACGCGAAGATCATCGACCGCGTCCGACGCCGCGCCGGTGAACGCGGCGGTACGCCCGCGGCCATGACGTTCGATCCGCACCCGTCGCGCGTCGTCCGTCCCGACAAGGCGCCGCCGCTGCTCATGACCACCGAGCAGCGCCTCGAAGCCCTGGGGCGCGCCGGCATGCAGGGGGTCGCGGTCGTCCGCTTCACCCGCGAGATGTCGCAGTGGGATCCCGAGACCTTCGTCCGCACCGTGCTCGTCGAGTGGCTGCGCGTGGTCGAAGTCTGGGTCGGCGCCAACTTCCTCTTCGGCCACGATCGCGCCGGCACCTTCAGCGTGCTGCGTTCGCTCGGCGCGCGCTACGGCTTCCGCGCCGAGAAGATCGATCCGGTCCGCTACAAGGACTTCGTGGTCAGCAGCACGCGGGTGCGGCGGCTGGTCGGCGAAGGGCGCGTCGACGAGGCCGGCGCGCTGCTCGGCCATCACTATTTCATCGACGGCACCGTCGTCCGCGGCGCCGCGCGCGGGCGCGAGATCGGCTTTCCGACGGCGAACCTGCAGACCGCCAACGAGCTGCTGCCGCCGGCCGGCGTCTATGCCACGACCGCGGCGATCAGCGGCATCGAGCACCCCTCGGTCACCAACATCGGGATGAGGCCGACCTTCGGCGACGTCAGCACCATCCAGGTCGAGACGCACCTGCTCGACGGCGGGCGCGATCTCTACGACACGCGCCTGCGGCTCTCCTTCGTGCAGCGCCTGCGCGACGAGCGCGCCTTCCCCGACGTCGACGCCCTGCGCGCGCAGATCGACGCGGACTGCCGGGCGGCGCGCCGCCTGTTCGGCCGCATATCGCTCTGATAGAATTGCCGGATGGCTCACGCGCCGCGCCACGCGGATCTGCGGCTCACGATCCCCGCGGACGCGTCGTACCACGCGCTGGCCGGGGAAGTCGCCGGGCGCTTTGCCGAGTACTCCGGCGCTGACGCCGCCGCCGCGACCAACCTGGCGCGCGCCGTCGAAGTGCTGACGGCGCAGCTCGCGGCCGACGGGGCGGACGGATCGATCGCCCTGACGATGGAAGCGAGGAACGGGGCGTTGACGGTCACGGCCGAGTCCGGATCCACGCGGGAACAGGCCACCATCCCTCTGCACTGAATGCGCCTATACAACACGCTGACGCGACGCGAAGAAGAGTTCACCCCTTCGCAGGGCAACACCGTGCGCATGTACACCTGCGGCCTGACCGTCTACGCGCGCGGCCACATCGGCAACTTCCGCACCTTCGTCGCGCAAGACGTGCTGCGCCGGGCGCTGGAGTTCCAGGGCTACACCGTCAGGCAGGTGCGCAACTACACCGACGTGGACGACCGCACCATCGTCGAGTCGGTGAAGGCCGGGAAGCCGCTGCGCGAGTACACGCAGCAGTTCGTCGAGGCCTTCGAGAAGGACGCGGCGGCGCTGGGTCTCGAGACGGTCGAGTACGCGCCGCGCGCGACCGATCACATTCCGGCCATGGCCGGCATGATCAAGGCGCTCGAGCGGAACGGCCACACCTACACCAGCGACGGATCGATCTACTTCAAGATCTCGACCTTCCCCGAGTACGGCCGGCTGGCGCGCCTCGATCACGCCGGCATCAAGAGCGGCGCCCGCGTCGACTCCGACAAGTACGAGAAAGAGGACGCGCGCGACTTCGTGCTGTGGAAGGGCATGCGGCCGGGCGAGCCGCACTGGGAGCCGGATCTGCCGCCGGGACGCCCGGGCTGGCATATCGAGTGCTCGGCGATGGCGGAGGAGCTGCTCGACGGCCTGCCCATCGACATCCACGGCGGCGGCGTCGACCTGATCTTTCCGCATCACGAGAACGAGATCGCGCAGGCCGAAGCGGCCACCAGGCGCAAGTTCTCGAACTACTGGATGCACGTCGAGCACCTGATGATCGACACCGAGGATGACCTCAAGGACGCCCGCAGCGAGAAGATGTCGAAGTCGCTCGGCAACGTCTACAACCTCGAGGACATCGTCTCGCAGGGCTTCCGCCCGTCGACGCTGCGCTATCTCTACCTGGGCACGCACTACCGCAAGCAGTTGAAGTTCTCGTGGAGCGCGATGGCGCAGGCCGAGGAGGCGCTCAAGCGGCTGACCGACTTCCTGGCGCGGCTCGACACGGTGCCGAACGGCGCCGCGAACGCCGCGACCGCGGCGCGCCTCCAGGAGGCCGCGACCGCGTTTGCCGATCACATCAAGGCGGACTTGAACGCCGCGGCGGCGCTTGGTGTCGTGTTCGACCTGGTGCGTGCGCTCAACTCGGCCATCGACGCCGGCGAGCTCACTTCCGCCGACGTCCCCGACGTGCGCCGCACCTTCGAGTCGTTCGACCGCGTCCTCGGCATCCTGTCGCTGCGGCGCGCCGAAGACGAGCGTCCGCCCGTGCCGATCGACGAGATCGAGCAACTCATCCAGGCGCGGCGCGCGGCGCGCGCGGCGCGCAACTTCGGCGAAGCAGATAGAATTCGAAAGGACCTCGACGCGCGCGGAATCGTCCTGGAGGACACCGCCGCCGGAACACGATGGAAGCGAAAATGAAGGCACCCGAGATCAAGACCCCGCTGCCGGGCCCCAGGGCCAAGGCGATCATCGATAAAGACGCCAAGTTCGTGTCGCCGTCCTACACGCGCGACTACCCGCTGGTCATCGCGCGGGGCGAAGGGGCCGTCGTCGAAGACGTCGACGGCAACACCTTCCTCGACTGCGCCGCCGGCATCGCCGTGAACTCCACCGGCGTGTCGCACCCCGACGTGGTGAAGGCCATCGCCGATCAGGCGGCGAAGTTCATCCACATGTCGGGCACCGACTTCTACTACGAGCCGCAGGTGCGGCTCGCCGAAGAGCTGTCGACGCTGGTGCCGATCGAGGGGGACGTCCGCACGTTCTTCGGCAACTCGGGCACCGAGGCGACCGAGGCGGCCATCAAGGTCTCGCGCTACTTCACCAAGCGCCCGAACGTGATCGCGTTCCTCGGATCGTTCCACGGCCGATCGCTGGGGGCGCTCGCGCTGACGTCGAGCAAGTCGGTGCAGCGCCGCGGCTTCGGCCCGCTCATGCCCGGCGTCTACCACGCGCCGTATCCCGATACCTACCGCTTCAACGGCAGCGCCGACGCGTGCGCGGAGGCGTCGCTGTCGTTCATCCGCGATCAGATCCTCGTGCACCTCACCGCGGCCGACGAAGTGGCCGCGGTCGTGGTCGAGCCGATCCAGGGCGAAGGGGGCTACATCGTCCCGCCGAAGGCGTTCCTGCAGGGGCTGCGCGAGCTGACCAGGCAGCACGGCATGATGCTGGTCCTGGACGAAGTGCAGTCCGGCATGGGGCGCACCGGCAAGATGTTCGCGGCCGAGCACTTCGACGTCAAGGGTGACGTCGTCAACATCGCCAAGGGGATCGCGTCGGGCCTGCCGCTCGGCATCACCTGCGCGCGGGCCGACGTCATGAGCTGGCCTCCGGGCGCGCACGCCAGCACGTTCGGCGGCAACCCCGTGTCGTGCGCCGCCGCGCTGGTGACGATCAAGCTGCTGCGCGAGCAGTTCGTGCAGAACGCGGCGACGGTCGGCGAGCACCTGATGAACGGTCTGCGCGCGCTGCAGGACAAGCACCCGATCATCGGCGACGTGCGCGGCCGCGGGCTGATGATCGGCGTCGAGCTGGTGCGCGATCGCAAGACCAAGGAACGCGCCGCCGACGAGCGCAACGCGGTGGTCCAGGCGATGTTCCGCCGCGGCGTGCTGATCCTCGGCGCCGGGCGCAACGCCGTCCGCTTCGCGCCGCCACTCGTGCTGTCGAAGACGCAGGCGGACGATGTCCTGCGGGTGTTCGACGAAGCGTTGACGGAGGTCTCCGAGGCGCATTCCGCGCACCTGGCGCGGGGCTGACGGTCCGATCCTTGCGTTCGCGGCGGCATGCCCTCCGAGAACGACGATCTCCTCGGCTCCGTCGGCGAGCACCTGGCCGCCGAAGCATTGGTCCACCGCGGGTACGCAATTCTGGCCACCCGCTACCGCACCGCGCATGGCGAAATCGACCTGGTCTGCGAGCACCAGGGGACGCTGGTGTTCGTCGAAGTGAAAGCGCGAGCGACGCTCGAATTCGGATCGGCCGCAGAGGCGGTGACGGATCGCAAAAAGCGCAAGGTCGCGCACATGGCCGCCGAATACCTCGCGCGCGAGGGGATCGTCGACACCCCCTGCCGCGTCGACGTCGTCGCGATCGACTGGGCGCTGTCGGAGTACCCGGAGATCACGGTGTACCAGTGGGCGTTCGACGTGGACCGGCAGTGAGACCGGCGTTTATTATCGGACCTCGAACGTGCCGGTGACTCCGCCGACCGAGCTGTTGCTCACGCGCACGCGGAACTCGCCGGGCTCGACCACCCACTTCATGTCGCGATCGTAGAGGCCAAGCTCGGACGGGCCGAGCGTGAACGTGACGCGGCGCGTGACGCCGGGCGCCATCGTCACCCGCTGGAATCCCTTGAGCTCCTGCACCGGCCGCGTGATGCTCGACACCACATCCTGCACGTAGAGCTGGACCACTTCGTCACCTTCGCGGGTGCCGGCGTTGGCCAGCGACACCGACACGTCGAGCGACCCGGTCACACCGATGCGCGCGGCGCTGAGACGCAGATCGCCGAGCGTGAACGTGGTGTAGCTGAGTCCATGCCCGAAGGGAAAGAGCGGCGTCCAGGGCGTGTCGAGATACTTCGAGGTGTACTTGTTCTTTTCATCCGGCGGACGTCCGGTGGACTTCTGATCGTAGTGCAGCGGTTCCTGCCCCACCGTGCGCGGAAACGACACCGGCAGGTGGCCGCCCGGATTGACCGCGCCGAAGATCACGTCGGCGACGGCATTCCCGGCCTCGGTACCCGGAATCCACGCCTCGACCACGGCGGCCGGGCGATCGGCGAGCCAGGGAATGGTCAGCGGGCGACCGTTGATGAGGATGACGGCGGTTGGCTTGCCCAGGGCGATGACGGCTTCGGCAAGCTCGCGCTGCCGGCCGGGCAGATCGAGCGAGGCGCGTGAGGCGGCTTCTCCGCTCATCGCGCCGGTCTCGCCGAGCACGAGCACGACCGCATCCGCGCCGCGCGCGGCCTCGACGGCCTGCTCGATGCCGGCGCGCTCGTCGGCTCGCGCTGATCCCGGCGCCGTCATCAGATCCTTGACGTCGATCGCCACGCCAGCCGCGTGCACGACGCGGGTGGCCGCCGGGACGGCGGCCGTGATGCCCGCCAGCACCGTCACGACGTCTCCGTCGCGCCCGTCCCCGGCCCAGTTGCCCATCATCTCGACGCGGTCGTCGGCGAGCGGGCCGATGACGGCGATCGTCCGCGGCCACTTCGTCAACGGCAGGACGCCGTCGTTCTTCAACAGGACCATCGAGCGCGCCGCCGCCAGGCGGGCCGCGGCACGGAAATCCGGCCGCAGCAACGTCGATCGCTCACGCGCTTCATCCGCGTACGGACGATCGAACAGGCCGGCGCGCAGCTTGACGCGCAGCACGCGGCGGACCGCCTCGTCGATCGCCGCCTGGGTCAGGCGTCCCTCCGTGAGCAGGCGCGGACCGTTCGCCACGTACGATCGACTGACCATCTCCATGTCCACACCCGCCGTGAGCGCCAGCCGTGCGGCCTCCGCCTCGTCGGCCGCGACCCGGTGATCGATCATCTCGACAATCGACCGGTAGTCCGAGACCACGACGCCGTCGAAGCGCCACTCGTGACGGAGCACCTGCGTCAGGGTGAAAGGATTGCCTGACGCCGGCACGCCGTTGAGATCGTTGAAGGCGCTCATGACCGAGCCGACGCCGGCGTCGACGGCGGCACGAAACGGCGGAAAGTACACCGTGCGAAGCGTGCGCTCCGACAGGTCGACGCTGTTGTAATCGCGCCCCGCTTCGGCCGCGCCGTACGCCACCCAGTGTTTCGCGCACGCGACGATGCGATCGGGCTGGCTGTAGTCGGTGCCCTGGAAGCCGCGGACGCGGGCGCGCGCGAACGCCGCGCCCAGATACGGGTCTTCGCCGGCGCCTTCGGCAATGCGTCCCCAGCGCGCGTCGCGCGCGATGTCGACCATGGGCGCGAACGTCCACTGGACACCCGCGGCCCTCGCCTCCGCCGCGGCGATCGCCGCCGTTCGCTCCGCACCCGCCGGATCCCAGCTGGCGGCTTCGCCGAGTGGGTTGGGGAAGATCGTCCGGTAGCCGTGAATGACGTCGAACGCGAAGATGAGCGGAATCTTCAGGCGCGACTCGCCAACCGCCACGCGCTGCAACGCGTTGACCTGAGCGGCGCCGCGCACGTTCAGCGTGGAACCGAGCAGTCCCTTGCGCGCGAGATCCACGTGCTCGGGACGATACCGTCCGTCGGCCTCACCATCGAGCTGCTGCAGCTGGCCGAGCTTTTCCTCGAGGGTCATCTGCGAGATCAGCGCATCGATGCGCTCCCTCTCGGTCGGCGACTGCGCCGCAACCACGAGGACGACAGACGCCGCCGCGGCACAGGCGGCGACGCAGCGAGACACCGCGTGCCTGGGCCCCGGACGTTCAGAAGCCATCATCGCGGTGATCCTAACCCGCCCGGGCCTTCGCCGGTATGCTGGTCCCGCCCGTCCGCGGACGGAGGAAGGAGCGTGCAATGGGATTGTTCTGGGATCTCTATCAGCAGAGCCAGATATCGGACCAGGGCCAGCGTGCCGCATCACTCGAAGGGCGCGTCGAGCGGCTCGAACGGGAGAACGATCGGCTCGCGACCCTCTTGCGCGAGGTGATCGGACGCCTGGAGAAGCACGTCGGCGTGGATCTGGACAAGGACGGCCGGGTCGGGTAGCCGTGGTCTCCGCGATCGCGGCGAGGTGCCAGCCCGCTTCTCATCGTAAGATGATTTCCGTGCCACATCCGCTCGTGCTCGGGTTGTTTTCGACTCCGTCGATGGCCGCCGATGCGGCGGGGGCGCTTCATGCCCTCGGGATCAGCAGGGACTCCATGTCGGTCGTCGCCCGGACTCATGCGGACGCGCAGGCGCTTGCTGAAGGGATGGACGCGACGGCGGGAGCAGACCTCGAAGATTCGCGGCCGGCGGCACGCCTGGGAGAGCTGGGCGGCCGCGCGCTGGCCACAGTCGCGCTGGTGATGCCGGGGATTGGGCCCCTTGTTGCGGCGGGGCCGCTCGCCGCGGAGCTCGGGGAACTGGCCGGACACGTGGCCGGCAGCCTCGCGGCGGTGCTGACGTCCGCCGGTCTGCCACACGAACGCGCCGAGACGTTGCAACGCGAGGTCGCACGCGGCGCCGTGCTCCTCGGCGTCCATATCGCTGCGCCAGACGTCGCCGGCGTACGCGAGAGCCTGTCTGCCGCCGGCGCGACGGCGATCGAGATAGTGACCTGGCCGTGATCGTGAGACGCACGCGCGCGGTTAGACCGGCAGCGGGTTGACGGGCTTGACGAGCCGAACTTCGCAATAACTTGGCTCGAAGCCAAATCGCGCATTGATTCGCAGCAGCGCAGGATGCCCGGAAGCGCTGCGAACGCTGCCGTAACCGGCTGCCTTGGCCACCGCGAGGCAGCGCGCGCGCAAGGCGGTCGCGATTCCCTGGCTGCGACAGTCTGGCCGCACCGCCGTCCCCACGAACTGCGCCTCGCCATCAGGGTGCCTCCGCGCGGCCAGGACACTGTACGCAACGAGCTCGTCACGTCTTCTGGCGACGAAGAAGGCGAGGGGCAGGTCGCCGGACGACAGGAGCATCATCCGCAACCCGCTTTCGACGACCGGGTCCGGCGGTCCGCCCGGGTCAGGTTCACGCCAGCCTTCTCTGGCTGCCGCCTGCAAGGTGCAGAGCCTGCGCCAATTCGGCACGGTGCACAGCGACGGTGCCGACGCCTATGCGGAGTCGAACCTGTTCATGGCCATCGACGGCGCCACGATGACGGCCACGGTGCCGTCGGCCACGCCCACGACGGTGGCGCTGAAGCCGGCCGTTTGGGTGCCGCCGGGAAGCGGCACGAGGGTGATGTTGTAGTTGGTCGCGCTGGCCGCAGAGGCCGCGCTCATCATGGCGACCGCGGTGAAGCCCGCGGCCAGAAGCTTTTGCACTCGGTTCATAAAGGTTACCTCCAGCCCTGGCCCCGGAAGATGCCGGGTCCTATCGAACATCGTTATGGTTCGGCTCAAGCCCCTGCGCAAGCAAAAAAGCTTAAAAGATTGTTAACGCA
>Ga0207645_10004304_pt1 | contig 10562 bp, 7 predicted proteins | sample KBSM53metaG_FD_184331 | JGI IMG/M metagenome (GOLD analysis project Ga0207645, IMG submission 184331) | Miscanthus rhizosphere microbial communities from Kellogg Biological Station, Michigan, USA - KBS M5-3 metaG (SPAdes) (version 2) | ecosystem: Host-associated > Plants > Roots > Rhizosphere >...
GACCTCGCCACGCGCGCGATGCTGGTCGCGTCGGGCGGCGCCGATGCGCCATCGCCGTTGGCCGACGCGACGGGGCCAACGGCGCTGGACCGGTTGCGTGACGCCCGGACCCACCTCTCGGAGTTGTTGAAAAATCACGCCGACACCCTGATCCAGGCCTTTGCCCGCAATGAGAAGGAAGCCGGGCTCATGCGCGAGGAAATGGACAGCGCGCAGGCGGGAACGAAGGCAAGATACGGCCGCACGTACGAGCCGAGCATCCTCGGAACGGTGTACCCGTCCTACTACTTCTTCTCGGTCCCGAGCTTCAACACCGGCTTCAGCAGCGGCGTCAGCAGCGTCAGCAGCGCGCGCGGCGGCGGCACCACCACCGGGTACGGGTCCAGCGGCGGAAGCTTTTCCGGGTCCGGAAGTTCGTCGAGTTTCTAGGGCGCGCTAACGGACTTAGGGCCCGCTCGCGGCCTTTTCGACGGCGAAATCTCCACCGGGGAACATGATCGTCTCGTGGCCGTCGTCGAACCGGACCAGGTACGGCGGCGCACCGTCGGCACCCTTCACTTCAAGGATCAGACCGTGCCGGTCCGTGGACTCGACCGTCGTCCCCCGGATGATGATGCGGTCCCCTGCGGTTGCCTTCATGGCGATCACCTGTATCTCTATTGACGCCTGTGTGCCCGAAGATCATTATGGCTCTTATCGGCTGGGGGGCGCTATGGCCTGAGGTTGAGGAGCCGCGCCGTGAACCGTAAATGTGCAGTTGGCCAAGCAGGAAAAGCAGTCAGCACCCTTTTCCCGGTGATCGGTTTCGCGGCAGGACCGCTCCACGACCCGCTCCGTCCCTCCGCCCATCCCGACGGCCCGGGCTGCCGACGAAGCCGACGCTTCAACGACCTTGACGTGCACACTCCTGCAGGGCGTGCGGGGTGCCGGCCATGATGCAGGCAATTGTGCGCTGGACGCTGCAGTTCAGGCTTCTGGTCCTGGCAGCAGCCGCGGGAATCCTGGCCTTCGGGCTCACCAGCCTGCCGAGCATGTCCGTGGACGCCTTCCCGGAATTTGCCCCGCCCCAGGTGGAGATCCAGACCGAAGCCCTGGGACTGTCGGCCGCCGAGGTTGAGCAGCTCATCACCTCACCCATGGAAGCCGACCTGCTGAACGGCGTCGCCTGGGTGGAGGCCATCAGGTCCAAATCCGTCCCTGGCCTGTCCTCGATCCAGATGGTCTTTAAGCCGGGGACCGACCTCCTCCGCGCACGCCAGCTGGTCTCGGAGCGGCTGACCCAGGCTCGCGCACTGCCCAATGTTTCGGCGGCGCCCGTGCTGATGCAACCGCTGTCCTCGACCAGCCGGGTCATGATGATCCGGCTGACCTCCAAGGACATGTCGGCCATCGACATGTCCGTCCTGGCCCGCTGGACCATGAAACCCGGGCTCCTGGCCGTGCCAGGCGTCGCCAACGTGGCGATCTGGGGCCAGCGCGACCAGCAACTCCAGGTCCTGGTGGACCCGGCGCAGCTCGAAGCCAAGGGCGTCACCCTGGATGAAATCATCAAGACGACCGGCAACTCCGTGTGGGTCTCGCCACTGAGCTACCTGGAGGCGTCCACACCCGGCACCGGCGGCTTCTTCGAGACGGGACACCAGCGGATCGGTGTCCAGCATGTCCTGCCGATCACCACGCCTGAGGACCTGGGCCAGGTCCCCGTCCAGGGTGCGCCAGGCAATCTCCTGCTCAAAGACGTGGCCACGGTGTCAACAGACCACCAGCCGCTGATCGGCGATGCCCTGCTGAGCAAGGAAGCCGAGTTGTTGCTGGTCATCGAGAAGTTCCCGGAGACCAACACGATGGACGTGACCCGGGGCGTTGACGAGGCCCTGCACGCACTCCAGCCCGGCCTGCCCGGGGTCGCGATAGATACCAGCGTCTACCGGCAGGCGTCCTTTATCGACGAAGAAATCGGGACGCTCGGCGCCGCCCTGCTCGTGACGCTGCTGCTCATTGTCGCCCTGTTTGGGGCCTTCTTCCGCTCCTGGCGCACCGCCTTGATCAGCCTGATCACGATCCCGGTGTCGCTGACCGCGGCGGCGCTGGTGCTCGACTGGCGCGGCACCGGGATGAACACCATGGTCCTGGCCGGCCTGGTGCTGGCACTGGCGGTCATCGTCGGAGACGTCGCGGAAGACCTCAGCGGCATCGCCCGGGCACGAAGGGCCGAGGCCAGGTCCCGCCGCGACACGGCCGACGGCGGGACGGAGCCCACGCCGTCACAGGATAGGCAGCCACGTGATTCGGTGATCCCGGGCGCCCTGCGGGCAGCCCGCACGCCAATGCTCTACTCACTGCTGATCATGGCGTTGGCCCTCACGCCCGTGCTGTTCATCCCGGGTGAGAACGGCGCCCTGTTCGGACCCTTGGTGCAGAGCTACCTGATCGCCCTGGTTGTCTCGATGATCGTCGCCCTCACCGTCACGGCCGCCCTCGCGTTCGTCCTTCCCGCAGGTACCAAGGCCCCGGAGAGGCGGTCCCTCAGGCGGCTCGAAGGCGCCTACGGCGGCTACGTGAAGCGACTGGCAGGGAAAACCCGGTGGGTGTTCGCCGCCGCCGCCGTTGTGGCGCTGGCCGGACTGGCACTCGCACCACAGCTGGCCGGAACCCATCCCGTGGTGCCCGTCCTGGCGGACAAGACCCTGGTGGTGCACTGGAGCGCGATCGCCGGAACCTCGGACCAGGAAATGAGCCGGATCACCGAGTCGGCAGCCGACGAACTTCGCACCGTGCCGGGCGTGGCCAACGTTGGCGGACACATCGGGCGCGCAATCACCTCCGATCAGGTCGGCGACGTCAGCTCCGGCGAGCTGTGGGTGACCGTTGCCCCCGACGCGTCCTACGCGGACACGGCCGCCGCCGTCGACCGCGTGATCGCGGGTTACGCGGGCCTGACCAGCAAAGTCTCCACCTATCCGCAGGAACGGATCGACCAGATCCGGGAAGAAGCCGACAGCGGCTTTGCCGTCCGGGTCTTCGGACTCGACCCCGCGATCCTGCGGCAGAAGGCGGCGGAGGTCAAAACAATCCTGGAGCACACGGCCGGGGTGGCTAATCCCCACGTCGACCTGCCCGCCGAACAGCCCATCGCCGAAGTCAAGGTGAACCTCGCCGCGGCCCAAAAGGCCGGCGTCGTCCCCGGCGACGTCCGGCGCGCGGCAGCCGCCCTCCTGCAGGGCATTGAAGTCGGCAACCTGTACGAAGAGCAGAAAGTCTTCTCCGTCATCGTCAAGGGCGCCGCGGCCACCCGCAGCAGCCTGGACAGCGTCCGCAACCTGATCATCGACACCCCCAACGGCGGGCACGCCCGCCTCGGCGACGTCGCACAGGTGACCATGGTCGGGAACGAATCCGTGATCCTGCACGATGACACCTCGCGCCGCATTGACGTGAAGGCCGACATCCAGGGGCGCCCGCTGGGCGACATCCAGCGTGACATCAACGCGGCCCTGCAGCAGATGCAGTTCCCGATGTCCTACCACGCCGAGATCCTCACGCAGTACGCCCAGCAGCAAAGCAATTACCAGTGGCTCTGGCTGCTCGCGGCAGTCGCCGCAGCCGGCATCCTGGTGCTGCTGCAAACGGCGACGGGGAGTTGGCGGCTCGCCGCCCCGCTCTTCCTGGGCCTGATCCTGGCACTGTCCGGCGGCGTGCTGGCCGCCCAGGCCACCGGGGGCGTCAACGCCCTGGTCGCCCTGGTCGCCTTCGCCGCAGTCCTTGGTATCGCCGTCCGCGGCGCCCTCCTGCTGGCAAGCCACGTACGGGACCTGCGGGCAACCGATGCTGAAGCGCCCTGGCCCGCGCTGGTGGTCCGCGGAAGCAGGGAGAGGCTGGGACCCGTCCTGATGTCCACCGTGATCACGGCCCTGGTGCTGTTGCCCCTGGTCCTGCTGGGCGGCGTCGTCGGAGCGGAAATCATCCTGCCGCTGGCCGTGATCATCTGGGGCGGCCTGCTGACGACTTCCTTCTTCACCCTGTTTGTCGTGCCCGCCGTGCTGCTTCGGTTCGAGCCGCAGCAGGCACCCGGCGCGCCGGCCGGCCAGGGCACCGCTGCACCAACTGAAAGCCGGGATGGGTCATGAACTCCACACCTTCGCCGCGGGGCAACAAGGTCGCGGTTTTCATCACCGCGCTGATCGTGACGGCGTTCACGGCGCTCTCCGCTACAGGTTGCGCCCAGGCACCGGAGGCCGCACCATCCGAAGGCGAACCGGCGGAGATCGCTGAAGTCCCGGGCACGGATCTTCACCGGCTCACCCTCACCGACCACGCCGTCGAACGGGTTGGGATCGCGACAGCGGTGATTGCAGTGGATCCCAAGACCGGGAAGCTCACTGCCCCCTACGGGGCCATCCTGTACGACAGCTCGGGCAAGGCGTGGGTCTACACCAACCCTGAGCCCCGCGTCTACGTCCGCCAAGCGATCACGGTCCAGCGCATCAACGGCGACGTTGCCGTCCTGACGGACGGGCCGCCGGCAGGGACCGTCGTCGTTACGACAGGTGCCGAGGAACTTCTCGGGACCGAATTCGATACGGCCGAGTGACATGCGCTGGCTCATCGGGATCAGCCTCCGTTTCAAGACGGTTGTTGTCGCCCTCGCGTGCGCCGTGATGCTGCTCGGTTCCCTGCAGTTGGGCGCCGCATCCGTGGATGTCTTCCCGGAATTCGCCCCGCCGCGCGTCGAAATCCAGACCGCATGCCTCGGGTTGACCGCCCAGGAAGTCGAAGAGCTCGTCAGTGTGCCGATCGAGGCCGCCGTGAGCGGCATGCCGGGCCTGGACGAGATACGGTCCAAGTCCGTGCCCCAGCTGTCCTCGATCGTGCTGCTCTTCCATCAGGGCACTGACCTGCTCAACGCCCGTCAGCTCGTCTCGGAACGGATGGCGTCGGTGACCGCGGCGCTGCCGACGTGGGCGGCCCCGCCGGTGATGCTGCAGCCGCTGTCCGCGACCAGCCGCGTGATGAAGATCGGGATGACGTCGTCGGAACATTCGCTCATCGAAATGTCCATGCTGTCCTACTGGACCATCCGGGCCCGTCTGCTGCGGGTCCCCGGGGTGGCCAACGTGGCGATCTGGGGCGAGCGGCTCCAGATGCTGCAGGTCCAGGTGGAGCCTGACAAGCTCAAGGCCCAGAACGTCTCCCTCAACCAGGTCATGGAAGTCACCGCCGGCGCCCTCGACGCCGGGCTGCTGAAGTACTCGCCGGGACGCTTCATCGGCACCGGCGGCTTCATTGACAGTCCGACCCAGAGGATGGGCGTCCGCCACGTCCAGCCGATCCAGACGCCCGCGGATCTGGCCCAGGTGACGATCCGGGAAAAGGACGGCGTGGCGCTGCACCTGGGCGACGTTGCCCAGGTTGTCGAGGACCATCAGCCGCTGATTGGTGACGCCGTGATCAACAACGGCCACGGGCTCATGCTGATCGTCGAGAAGCTGCCTTGGGGCAACACACTGGACGTGACCAAAGGCGTGGAGGAGGCCCTCCACGAGCTGCAGCCGGGCCTGAGCGGCATCAACTTCGACACCACGATCTTCCGGCCCGCCAGCTTCGTCGAGGAGGCGATCTCCAACCTCAGCATCGCGCTGTTGCTGGGCTGCCTGCTGGTGGTCATGATCCTCGTCGCGTTCCTCTTCCAGTGGCGCACGGCCCTGATCAGCATCATCGCCATTCCGTTGTCCCTGCTCACAGCCGCACTGGTGCTTTACTTCACGTCCAGCTCCATCAACACGATGGTCCTTGCGGGGCTGGTCATTGCGGTGGGCGTCGTGGTCGATGACGCGATCATCGACGTCGAGAACATCATGCGCCGCCTGCGGCAGCGACGCGCCCGGGGCAGTGACGAATCTGCGGCATCGGTGGTCTTGAAAGCCTCCCTGGAGATGCGCAGCCCGATCGTTTACGCGACCCTGATCATTGTGGTCGCCGCCGTACCGATCTTCTTCCTGGACGGTCTGACCGGCGTCTTCTTCCGGCCGCTGGCCGTCTCCTACACCCTGGCTGTCCTGGCCTCGATGTTCGTGGCGCTGACAGTGACGCCGGCTCTTGCCCTGATTCTGCTGGGCAACGCCAAACTCGAAGAACGCGATGCGCCGCTGGTCCGGGTGCTCAAGCGCGGCTACCACGCCGCCCTGTCCAAGGCCATGAACCGGCCCCGGTTCGGCTACGCGGGCTTTGGCGTGCTGGCGGTGGTGGGTTTGGTCCTCGCTCCCCTGATGGGTTCTTCCCTGTTCCCCACGTTCAAGGAACGGGACTTCCTGATGCACTGGATCTCCGAACCGGGTACGTCTGCCGCCGAAGAATTCAGGATTTCCCAGCGCGGCTGTGAGGAATTCCTCAAGGTCCCCGGCGTCCTGAACTGCGGCACGCACATCGGGCAGGCATTTGCCGCGGACGAGATCGTCGGTGTCAATGCCGGCGAACACTGGATCAGCATCGACCGCCACGCCGACTACGACGCGACCGTGGCCGCCGTGGAGGACGTGGTCAACGGCTACCCGGGGCTGCACCGTGACGTCCAGACTTATCTGAAGGAGCGGATTGAAGAGGTCATCACCGGCGCCAGCGAACCCATCCTGGTCCGGGTCTACGGAGACGACCTCAATGTGCTCCGGGAACAGGCGCAACGGGTCAAGACCATCATGGACTCGATCGAGGGCACCGAGGACCCGCATGTCTCCCTGGAGGTGGAAGTCCCCCAGATCGCCGTGACGGTTAACCTGGCCGCGGCGCAGAAGTACGGCCTCAAACCGGGCGACGTCCGGCGCGCGGCCGCGACACTCGTGGCAGGCGAGGAGGTCGGCGACGTCTTCCGGGACGGCCGGGCCTACGACGTCCAGGTCTGGAGCACCCCGGCCACCCGCTCCTCCGTCACCAGCATCGAGGATCTGCCCATCGATACGCCCAGCGGAGCGCGGGTGCGCCTCGCCGACGTCGCGGACGTGAGCCTGCAGGCGACGCCGAACCAGATCGACCGCACCAACGGATCCCGCCGCGTCGAGGTGGGATCCTTCCTGGCCAACGGCGCGGACATGGGAACGGTGGTCGGTGAGTTGAAATCGCGGCTGGAGAGCCTTGACCTCCCCACCGGCTACAGCGTGCAGCTGCTCGGCGAATACACCGAACGCGAGGCGGCAACGAACCGCCTGATGATCTACTCCGCGGCGGCACTTGTCCTGATCCTCCTGCTGCTGCAGGCGTCCTTCCGCAGCTGGCGGCTGGCCGTCCTGTCGCTGCTGACGCTGCCGGTCGCCCTGGTGGGCGGGGTCATAGCCGCCTACATGACCGGCGGCGTCCTGTCCCTCGGGTCCCTCGTTGGCTTCCTCACGGTGATGGGGATCGCCGCGCGCAACGGCATCCTGCTGATCAACCACTGCCAGCATCTGGAAACCTTTGAAGGCCAAACCTTCGGCCGCGACCTCGTGATGCGCGGGGCGGCGGAGCGGCTCTCGCCCATCCTCATGACCACCCTGGCCACCGGGCTTGCACTGGTACCCCTGGTTGTCATGGGCAACATCCCGGGCCATGAAATTGAACACCCCATGGCCGTGGTTATCCTGGGCGGCCTGGTCACCTCCACCTTGCTCAATCTGTTCATCGTGCCCTCGCTCTATCTCCGGTTCGCCAAGTCCAGGAAGACCAGGGAGAAGGAACGCGCTGCCGCCGGGCCGGTGTCCGTCTAACAGCGGCAGGCGTCAGAACCTCAACCCTCAGAACAGGGCGGCGGTCACGGTCCGGGTGAGCTGTTGAATGATCTGGGTGCGGGGGCCCATATCGGAGTAATTCCTGCCGCGGGTGTACACGACGAACACGAAGGCCCGGCCGTCCTTGTCCAGGACGGCCGCGTCATGCAGGTTTCCGAACAGCAGCCCGTACTTGTGGTGAACCCCTACCCCGGGCGGAACCGCCGGCGGGATCAGTGTCTCAAAGTTGGTGTTCTGCATATAGGACAGGAGCTGGGCGGTGTTGCGGGCATTGAGCAGCTGTCCCGTGTAGAGCAGCTGGAGGGTCCTGGCCATTTCTGCGGGCGTCAGCAGGTTGACCGTGCGGTCATAGGTGATCCCGATCGAGCCGGCGTAATCCGTGATGCCCCGCGCGCCGACCGCCCGCAGGATCAGCGCCCACGAGTCGTTGTTGCTCTGCTGGACCATCCGGCGGATCTGGGTGCCGGCCGTCGAGTTGCCCATGGGGGCGGTCAGCGAGGCGCGGCCGGTCTCAACGAGGTGGTAATACGCCGACGCGGCCAGAATCTTTGCCGTGCTGGCGGCCACAAACTTGTCCTGGACCCCATAGCCGTGGACCACGCCGTCGGAGACATCGATCAAGGACACCCCCAGGGCATAGGCACTGTTGGCCGCGATGATCCCGTTGATCTGGCTGTCCAGTTCCGGGTCAATGGCCGGGACCGCGACGGCAGGCACGGCGGGGATCTCAGCGGGCTTCCCGGCGGCCGCCGAGACGGCGCCGGCCGCGGGCGAAGCAGTAGTTGGCGAAGCAGTTGCGGGCAGGTCAGATGCCGGCGGAACGGTCCGGCCGGCATCCGTGACCGGCGCCGTCGGCGTCGCTGCAGCGGCCGGCGGGTCAACGGGTAGCGCCGCCTGGACGCCTGCATAGACGCCGGCGGCCACAAGGGCCAGTGCGACGGCGGCCGCCGTCAGATACTGTCGCCGGGTCCTCCCCGCACGCCGGGCGAGGGACCGCGGACCGGGCCGGGAACCGTCGTTGGCCCGGTGCCCGCCGGAGCGGTAGTGGCGCGGCGCCGGTTCAGGCTTCGGGACCGGCCCCGTGCTGTTGTTCGAATCGTTCGCAGGCATCATGCTTCCCCGAAGGTGACTGACCGCGGTGGGGCCATAGACTTCCAGCATTCTTCCCCCTGGCGGCTTCCCGCGCAAGGGTACGGCTCCGGGAAAAAGTGGGTCTGCCATCCGAAGCAGCGGCGTACGCTGGTGAAAACGTAAGGAGCGGAGATGCGCAAAATCATCCTGGCCATGCAGGTGTCCCTCGACGGATTCTTCGAGGGCCCGGACCGCGACATCAGCTGGCACATGGTCGACGACGAGCTGCACCGCCATTTCAACCAACAGCTCAGCACCATGGGTGCCTTCCTTGACGGCCGCGTCACTTACGAGCTGATGGAAGAGTTCTGGCCCACCGCGGACCAGGACCCGGCCGCCGGCGCAGTGATGGCCGAGTTCGCCCGGATCTGGCGGGACATGCCCAAGATCGTCTACTCCCGGACGCTGACATCTGCCGCCTGGAACACAACCTTGGTCCGGGATGTGGTGCCGGAAGAAGTGCTGGCCCTGAAAGAGCAGCCGGGCGGGGACCTGGCCCTGGGCGGGGCAGAACTGGCCGACACCTTCCGGCGGCTCGGGCTGATCGACGAATACTGGCTATACGTCCATCCGGTCCTGATCGGACGGGGCCGGCCCCTGTTCAAGGCTGCGGACAGCACAGCCCAGCTCCGGCTGTTGGAGACGCGCGCCTTCGGCAACGGGGTGGCGCTGTTGCGCTACGCCGCGTAGCCGGCACGGCGCAGCCGGGCGTGCGGCACCCCGCTGCGGCCGGCGCCGCGTCACTTTCTTAAGCGTTTCTTAAACGGCTGGCGGAAGAGTGGGAGTCGTCGCCTGTCCGGGCGCCCTTGTCCCGAGCCGGAGGATCCCATGACTGGACCTGCCCCTGTTAAGAGCGATGCGCCCCTCGGCGGTGCTGGAGCACTCAGCCGAAGTGGAGCACCAAGCCGTCCCGACGCCGTGCGCCCCGCCGCGGGTCCCCGGCTGTGGGCCCTCCCCCGGGTCCGCCACTGGCTAGTGCTGGGCGTCCTGCTGTCGGCCGCCGTCGTGGCATTGGGCCTGGCGGCGCAGCTGACACCCGGCTTCAGCGCCGCCGAGCTCGGGGTCGATCAGGACCTGAGCCAGCACCACGCCGCCGCCCTGACCGCCGTCGCGATGGCGCTGAATGTCGTGTTTGGCCCGGTGGCGGGCCTCGCGCTGATCGGCGCCGCGGCGCTGTACATCTGGCTGTTCCGCGGCGGCCTGGCCAAGGCGGTTGCCTTCGGCCTCGTGGCATCATCCGGCTGGGTGGCGAGTGAATTCTTCAAGCTCCTCGTGGCACGCCAGCGGCCCAGCCCTGCCCTGCTGTTCGATCCCCTGGCTCCGGAAACGGGTTCCAACAGCTTCCCGAGCGGCCACGTGTCCTTTGCGGTGGCACTGGGATTCGCAGTGTACTTCCTGGCCCGTGGAACCCGCTGGGCCAAGGTCACGGCCGTCGCGGCGGCGGTGATGGCCCTCGTCGTAGCCTGGTCACGGCTGTACATCGGCGTCCACTACCCCACGGATGTCGCGGCGTCGTTCCTGGCCTCGAGCGCAGCCGTGGTCCTGCTCGCGGGACTGTGGAACCTTCTCGCGCCGCGGATAGCGGAGCGGATCCGGGCTCGTTCGGGCAGCCGGCCGCTGGGCGCCGAGGAGAAATGAGAATGCCCGTCCTGGACGTTTTTGCCGCCCTTCCGGCCG
>Ga0207645_10004308_pt1 | contig 10557 bp, 8 predicted proteins | sample KBSM53metaG_FD_184331 | JGI IMG/M metagenome (GOLD analysis project Ga0207645, IMG submission 184331) | Miscanthus rhizosphere microbial communities from Kellogg Biological Station, Michigan, USA - KBS M5-3 metaG (SPAdes) (version 2) | ecosystem: Host-associated > Plants > Roots > Rhizosphere >...
CGAGTGAGGTGCAGAGAGGAGGGCGCTGACGGGTCAAACGCGCGCCAACCTCTCCGAACGCTCGCGATATATTCCTTTTCCGCGTGCGCAACCGCCGGTGCCAGAGCCTCGTGCGCGTGGATCTCAGCTGCTGCTGCATTGGCGATAGCCTGCTGATCGAGTTGCACTGCCTCGCCCTCAAGAATGCGAAGTTCGAACACGTCAGTTTTGATTACAACGATCTGCCGGAACCGGGGCTTATGCCCATGAAGCGGCTTCATACACAACACGAGATGGCGATGGACATCAGAGAACATGGCTGGAGACCGCCTAGGAATTGTTGGGGGGAGATTGACGCAGAGTGTGACTTCGGAAGCTGCGCGTGTCAAGCGTTCCACGAGTTTTTTTGAAACAGCCCTTGGCGGTGGAAAAGGGTCTGCTCGTGTTTTCTGGCATGCCGGCGGGCTGTCTCCGCGGCTCTTCAAAACATTCGTCGGCAACGCCTACCGGCGATAGGGGGCGGGTCGGTAGTTTGCCTAGCCGGGCAACCAAGCTGGTCCGCTCCCGCATAATGAAAGAAATTGCGGAACTAATGTTGGTGAAAACGCCTGTTTACTTCATCCCGTCCTTGCCTCCGCGTCGGCATGAGCGAGTCGACGAGAAGCAACCACAGGGATTCGTGGTGCTATCCTCTGGCACGGACGCTCTCGCTAACTCGCCTGATGTCGTCCGGGCCTGTTCCACAGCAACCACCAATCCAGTTGGCTCCGAGCCTCAACCAATTTTTGGCCATGTCCCCTAGATCCTCTGCGTGCTGCTTACCCACCCAACAGCGGTCGGCTGCGTTCCACTTCTGTCCGGAATTCGGATAGACGACAATCGGCTTTTCCGCCTCAGATCGGATCTCTTCGATGAGCGGAGCAATCAGTTCAGGCGCTGTGCAGTTAACCCCAATGGCGAGCACCAGATCTTCCTTCGCCACGACTCGCACACAGTCCCTCAGGCGCTCTCCGTGTGCCGTATGTAATCGGTCCCGGCACGTGAACGAGAACCAGGCGCACGATCCCGAGACTTGTCGTAGCGCGCTGAGAATCGCTTCCGCCTCCATCAGCGACGGAATAGTCTCGCACGCAAGAATGTCAGGGCCAGCAGCGTGCAGAATATTCAAGCGAGAACTGTGAAAGGTAAACAATTCCCGCATGCTGGCTTGGTAGTTTCCATGAAATTCGGAACCATCCCCCAGGGATGCCCCGTACGGTCCAACTGAAGCGGCAATTATGGGTAGGCGACTTCTCGGATGTTTCAGAAGGAATTTCTGACGGCTTGTTTGTGCCAAATGCACGGATTCTTGAAGCGCTTTGACCGTCTGTTTCCTGGATAAACCCGACTTGGAAAAGCCTTCGAAGGACACTTGATAGCTGGCCGTTGTAATGCAATCAGCACCGGCCTCCAAATACTCAGAGTGAACTTGTTCGACCATGTCCGGTCGATCGAGGAGTACTCGCGCGGACCACAGGCGGCTGCTCACGTCGCAGCCCTTTTTTTCCAGTTGCGTACCGAGCCCGCCATCAAGGACAAGTGGCTCTCCGGAATGAAATTGAAAGTTGTTCACGACAAGGTCGTTTTGCCAACACCAATATAGATTCCGCAGTCCTCTCGGGCCAGACAGTCTAGGGCCTTGGGCGGGTGATAGCGACAGGTTCAATCACTGGAAAGTCGCGTAGCATTCCGGCAAGCACATTCGCGTCGTGCCGAGAAACCATCAACAAAACCGGCCGCCAAGGGAGTGTTTGTGAAGATCATTCGTATGCCAATCTTTTTCACCCTCGTTTTGGTGGGAGGCTCCATAATCTCGTGAACGTCCGACAGGTTTCCGCAGCTTCGCTCCACCGCACTTCGTGGTTGTATCGATTTCCATTCGGAAGATGAGTTCCACGGCTGATGATTGCTCGTAGAACCTGCACGAGGTGCAACTGTACTGCTCGACGCTGGCACGAATTACAGACTGAGGCGAAACGTTATACCCTTCTCGGCAGCTACGAACCACTCGGCCGCTGGAGTTAATACTCGCATGTTCGATCGGCCCCCAGACCGTCCGTTACTAATCTTCGATGGAGATTGCTCGTTTTGTCGGGTCTGGGTTGAATACTGGCAGCAGATCACAGCAGATCGAGTTCTTTATGCTCCTTATCAGGAAGTAGGTGATTGCTTTCGCGATATTCCGCGGCAGGAGTTCAAAGCTGCGGTTCAATTGGTTCAGCCCGACGGAAAATTGTTCGGTGGTGCGCACGCAGTGTTTCGTTTGCTTGCCCTGATACCTGGAAAAAGCTCCTTATTATGGCTTTATGAAAAAGCGCCGGGCTTCGCTCCCATTGCAGATGCCGCCTATGCGCTGATCGCGCGACACCGGTCCTTCGCCTACCGTGTGACTAAGCTTCTTTGGGGAGTTCCTCTCGAATCTGAGACTTTTGGTCACGCCAGTTGGATTTTCCTGCGACTTCTGGGCGTCATCTATCTAATCGCCTTTTTATCATTTGGTGTTCAGGCCGGCGGCATCATTGGTTCTAATGGCATTTCGCCGGCAGGTGACTTCCTGCGTGCAGCTCGGGAATATTTCGGAACCGCGAGGTTCTGGAGCGTACCCACACTACTCTGGTTGGACAGCGGCGATGCCATGATCCAGAGCGTGTGGCTCTGCGGAGCAGTTTGTGCCGTTCTGCTCCTGCTTGGCGCGAAGGGCCGGTATCTGCGGGTGGCACTATTCGTTCTCTATCTTTCGCTAGTGGCCGTCGGACGCGAATTCATGACGTACCAATGGGACGCGCTCCTTCTCGAAGCCGGCTTCCTCGCCATTTTCCTCGGATCTTCAACGCTCATTGTCAAACTGTTCCGCTGGTTACTGTTTCGTCTTGTATTCCTTTCCGGTGCGGTCAAGTTGTTAAGCCACGACCCCTCTTGGCACAACTTCACGGCTCTTCCTGTCCATTACGAGACGCAACCCTTGCCTACATCCGTCGCCTGGTACTTCTATCAGCTCCCTCCGTCCTTTCAGCATGTGTCAGTAGGATTCGTGTTTTTGGTAGAACTCTTCATTCCGTTTCTCATCTTCTCGCCCCGGCGCTTGCGGGTATCGGCGTCAGTTGCAATCGCGCTTCTTCAAGTTCTGATCGCCCTCACTGGGAACTATGCCTTCTTCAACTTGCTCACTTTGGCTCTGTGTCTCTTTCTACTCGATGACGGTTTTCTACGCCGCTGCTTGCCGAATGTGATCACGAGTCGAATACCCGAATCGATGCCTGAAAACAGCAGCCGCCCGTGGGTCCGCCGATCTTGCCTCATTATTTATGTGCTTGTACTTTTCATCAGTTCCTTCGAAATGGTTGGGACGTTCTCCGATGTACATTGGGCACTCGCGGATAGGGTAATCGCTGCTGCCGCACCATTCGAATTCGTCAATCCCTACGGCTTATTCGCGGTAATGACCACCACGCGTCAAGAAATTGTCATTGAAGGCTCTGACGATGGGGTGACGTGGCTGGCTTACGAATTCAAGTACAAACCAGGAGACTTAGCGCGGCGTCCGTCGTGGGTTGCGCCACATCAACCCCGGCTTGATTGGCAAATGTGGTTCGCCGCGCTCGGCGATTATCACAGCAATCCTTGGATTCTTCGTTTCATGATGCGATTGTTGGAAGGCTCTCCCGAAGTCGTACGCCTCCTGTTCAGCAATCCGTTTCCTGATCACCCGCCTCACTACTTGCGTGCCGTGCTCTATCAGTATCAGTTCACGAATTCTCCTGAGAGGCGTCAAACTGGCAACTGGTGGGTACGGCAGCCAAGAGGAGAGTACGTTCCGATAATCTCATTGCGGGCTCTCTCGAAATGAACGCGTTGAGATTTCATAACTTCCGCAGTTTGCACCCCGACCGCAGTTAGGCCAAGCCCTTGCTGAGAGCAAATGGGGTCTAGGTACTCTACCAGGGCTGACCCACTATCGCCGTGAGAAGTGGGAGATCGCCAAAGCGCGGGATGAACTTTCTTGAACTACAACTTTCTGCGTGTTCGACCGAGTGTAACCGGCTAAGACCATGGATATCATGCGGGGTTATCTAATATCAGAGAGTTGTAGCCGGAGCTTGTGCGTTGCTCGGAACAACGTGTTCTTGATCGTGCTTTCGGTGGTGTTCAGTAGGCCGGCCACGGTTAGCAGGCTGAGACCATGGTAGTGCTTGAGTTCAAATACCATCCGCTCTCGTGGGGACAGCCGCCCTAAAGCGTGACGGATGCACTCGCGCAGCTCGCTGCCCACCAAGCTGCGCTCAGGGCTGGCGCCGGAGCGCTGATCGGGTACCCGATTGAGCACTTCCTCGTGTTCGCCAACGCTAGAACCTTTCCTGATCAAGTACCGCCCCCGAGATTGCTTCTTCCGCAGATGATCCAGACACAAATTGGTTACGATCCTGTAGATCCACGTATAGAAGGAAGACTCGAAACGGAAGCGGTTCAGGTTGATGTAGGCTCGCAGGAACGCCTCCTGATAGATGTCCTGACCATCATCTTCCGAGCCGGTGAGATGAACGGCTAAACGCAGGACGGCCCGGTCATACTGGTGCACCAGCTCTTCAAAGGCTGCGGTGTTGCCTCGCTGCGCCTCGCGAACCAGGGCGGCATCGTCCGCGTGTGTCGAACGGCTCGGTTCGGTCCTCCGGCTCGAAGGACCAAACCCAATACCATTCAAATAACCCGTTAGTTTAATTTTGGTTGACTCTGGCACGATCATGTCCCGTTGATCCGTTCCCCAGCCAATGAACCACGATGACAGCCATGTCGTCCTCGCGCGGCTGACTTCCTGCAAAATCCTCGACCGCGCTGAGCACGGAAAACAGCGTTGCGGAAGCGGTGGCACCACCACGCATTTGCACGGCTGTCAGCAGCCGTTCCACGCCGAAGTCAAAACCCTCGGGGTTACAACATTCGACGATCCCATCGGAATAACCGAGCAGCGTATCGCCGGACCGCAACGCAACCTTCCCGTTGGAAAATCCAGCACCGGTCATGACTCCCAGAAGCGGACCGCCTTCTTTCAGGCTCTCCACTTGTCCCTTAGCGCGCAACAGCAGTGCGGGAGGATGTCCCGCGTTGGAATATGTAACTTCCGCAGTCTTCATACACAGGCGAGCAAGAAACAAAGTGGTTAAAGGAACCTCGAGGTGCGTGCACAACAGATCGCGATTGACGGCTGATAACGTTGCAGCTGGGTCTCCACACTCTTCGAACTTCTGCCGGAGCAAGCTAAGGACATGAGTGAACCACATGCCTGCGGGCAAGCCTTTTCCGCTAATATCACCGATCGCGAACACCACATCGCCAGCGCATTCGAAGAGGCTGACAAAATCCCCGGAGAGGTGACGTACGGGAAAAATCTCACTGGCAACCTCAAGGGCTCCAAAGCGCCGGTGGCGTGGTCCGCAAAGTCTTCGCTGCACTTGGGCAGCCTCAAAGAACGTCCGCCGCAGATCATCGTGCTCATTGCGCAATCTCGCAAGGTCTTCTTCGAGAGCAGCTTGGTGGCTTAACTCTTCTGTAGAACCCATGAAGTTGCCTGGACGCCGGGGCGTTTCTGTCCGATGACCCCGTGTGCCGCTCGTACACTTTCGAATTGGCGATTGGTTTTCCAATTTCGGTTCCTGCGGCGACCCAGTGATCAACCCACGAATTTGTAGCCCGTGCCGTGCACAGTCAGGATGAAACGAGGCTCTTCCGGTTTGGGCTCGAGCTTTTGCCGCAAGCGGACAATGTGCGCATCGACGGTTCGCGTTGTAGGAAACTTGTCGTAGCCCCAAACTTCCTGGAGTAAGAGATCGCGGCTCAATGTTTCGCCCGGATGACACAGAAAGCACTTCAGCAGCTCAAACTCCTTCGAGGAAAACTCCAGCGCCTTACCTTTGCGCGAGACCTGACAACTCCGCAGGTTCACCTCAACATCTCCGAACGAATAGCGATCCTGCTCTTTGGGGACAGTGTGAGCGCGGCGCAGGACAGCCTTCACGCGGGCGAGCAACTCACGGATGGAAAAGGGCTTGGTGACGTAATCGTCTGCTCCCAGTTCAAGGCCGACTACCTTGTCTAGTTCCTGTCCCCGCGCGGTCAGCATGATGATGGGAATCGAGGGACGCGTGGACTTAAGCTGCTTGCAGACTTCGAGCCCGCTCATGCGCGGCATCATGACGTCCAGGATGACCAGATCCGGATTTTCCTTCAGCGCGCGCTCCAGGCCGACACTGCCATCCGGGGCAGTGATCACCTCGTATCCGTCGTATTCGAAGTTGTCACGCAAGCCCGCCACCATGTTGGGCTCGTCTTCGACAATCAGAATCTTGGTCACGTGTTGACCTCCACGGCTTTGCGTGGTTTCAGCTGCAACTCCAAACTTAGAGTAAGTGGGTGCCACGGTCAGTCCCTCCGCTACGATTGGGCAGACGCTGCCTTGCTATTGTTGGGTTCCGCGTTTACAGGAAGTGCGATAATGAACTTGCTGCCCTGGCCAGGGGCGCTGTCTACCGAGACCTCCCCACCATGAGCCTGCACAATGTGACGCACCAGCGACAGCCCTAGGCCGCTTCCTTTGGTGTTGTGAACCAGGGGATCGCCGACCCGGTAAAACTTCTCAAAAATCTTGTTCTGCTCCTGCTGCGGGATGCCAATCCCGTGATCCTCCACTTCGAGCTTCACCGAACCGTTGTCACGGTAGAGTTTCACGCCGATGAATTTTCTGTCCTGCGAGTACTTCAACGCGTTATTGACGAGATTCACTAAGGAGCGTGCCATGGCTTCGCGATCCACGCGCAACGGCGGCACGTTGTCTGCGATCTTCTCCTCGTAATCGAAACCGTGCTGTTCAATCTGGTAGCGGTAGGAGTCGAGCGTGTTGTGCACCAACTCGCGGAGGTCAGTCTCGCGAAAGTCATATTCCTTGCGGCCCGCCTCGATGCGCGAGAAGTCCAGAATATTGTTGATCAGCGCAGTGAGACGCTCGCTCTCCTTTCGGATGATGCGATAGTACTCCTGATATTTTTCGGGCGAGGTCAGACGGCCCATCTCCAGCGTCTCAGCGTAGAGACGAATCAGTGACAGTGGCGTGCGCAGCTCATGGGAAACGTTCGAGACGAAGTCCGATTTCAGCCGTGCAAGCGCCATTTCCTTGCTGACGCTTCGGTATGTGAGCAAAATTCCACCGGCAAGCAACAGTGAGAGTCCGCCGAGAATCAAGAAGCTGGTTCGCACGAAGCGCTGTCCAAGCTCCTCCAGCGTTGTTCCTTTCAGCTTGATGGCAAGAGTCAAGCCGGGAAATGCAGCTTCCATGTTGCGTTCGACCTCCGGGGGGCCACCATCCCATCCTTGCGAAGCGACCAATGGCTCGGATTCACCTTTAGGATGGATCATGAGTACGGCTTGATGCTCGCTCTGGCCTTCTGTCAAATTGCGGCTGATAACGCTTTGCAGAGCGTCAGGGAAGAAGTGCCCCTTCAAGTAGTCGGCGTCGAATACCATGCCTCCGATGGTGGCCTCAGCTGTGGACTTGTCCTTCTTCAGGAACATCACCAACACTTGGTACGACTTTTTTTCGAGTCTCGGGACCCAGTAGGGATAGACGTAGTATGGCGGCATTCCTTTCTTGTCCATGTGGATGATCTTTTCGGACACATCCTTGTAGTCCACCCTAAGCCAACCCTCGATCATCTTGGTCAGTTCGGAGGCCTCAGTGCGAAAGGAGGCGTCCTCTTTCATGCGATAGGGCTGGGAGCGAACGACTAAGCCCTTGTCGAGGTCGAAGAGGAAGACGTGGGCCAGGTAGGGATGTGAGGACAGAATCCGATCCAGGTTGTAGCCGCACCCTTCTCCAGGCATCGGAAAGTCATTGCGCACATCATCCGCCAGCGCAAACGCCTTGTAGTTCATCTGTTTCTCCGAAATATGGAGCACTTGGGTGAAGTCACGTTGGATAGCCGCCTCGACAGCCCGGTCGCGGCGGATTTGATTGAGATGCCACACGCTCACAATCACTAGCGCGGCGGCTGGCAATACCACAGCGAGTTCCAGAGTAAGTATCAGTCGAGTTCGCTCGTTCCACCGCCGCTTCGGTTTCATCGTGGTTCTTCATCCACTCTCTGCCTGGATGAGCTTGGTGGGAAACATAGTTGACCGCGACTGGGGAGGTGTCAATCGGGAGTAAAAAGACGTAAAAAGTTGTGAAATCGTCGATGCGAAAGTGCGATCAGTAATCAATAGTTCGAACGACAGAACGCTGCTGGCGCGGACGCACCTGCTTGAAGATGATTGCAAAGATTGTGTCCCAGCTCGTAACGTAGCGAGTCGCTTTGGAGCCTTTCTTAAACGTTCTGCGGGGACGGGGCCGTACCCCTACTCGCTGGGGGTTATTCTTGGATGCGTGCACACTTCTCTCGCTGTTACGTTCCTGAAAGTCCCCGAAAAAGTACCGGACTCATGCCTGCAAGCCCAGCACTCGACCAGATGCCTGTATCCTTGCCGCTTCTCCATCAAATCAGTTATGAAACGCCACGAGTTGGAACTGAGCGTTCCCACGCTTGTCTGATCGTTGAGGACGAAGAGCTTGGTCTCTGGCCGACGTATAGCTTCTGCAGCACCAACGAATAGATCCCGTATTCCTCAGCGCTCGGTGGTCACTCGCCCACAGCGCGGGCAGCGATGCGAATATCTTGAAGTGTAACGCTGATGCGGCGGATGACCAGTTTCAACAGATCTGCTCCGGCGGAGCGTTGCCAAACCAATCAGTTCGGTGCAACTTGTCGAATCAGGCTTCGTGGTTGTTTTTGGGCCGGGCTCAAGTGATCCATGCAACGAACTGACTGCGGCTCATGACGAAGTGATGGCTCCGGCGGCAGGACCAGATTTCAAAATCGCAAGCATCCTTCAATGGTGCAATCTGGCATGGTCAGCGCGAGGTCTGAATCGACTTTCGCAATCGCCTGCGCGCTGCGGACCGCAGCCGCATGAGTGCCTTAGCGCGCTATCTATTGGCACTTGACGATGAGACGCAGTAGAAAAGGCAGAGAGGTCCAGTGGTATTCAGGGATTCCGGCATGCGGCGTTTCTTGAGCATCGGTGACTCGACGCGAGCGTTCAACACGCTTCGAAATCTAGCGCTTCACGATGTCTCGCGCTGGGTGCTGGTCGGCGGTCTAGCCGTGGAGTTTCACTGTCTACGTGTCGAAAACTCTCATGCGATCCGCCACTTGAACGACATCGACTTCGTCGCCACTGCCTTCGAATGTATACCGGAGACCTTGGCGCGAGACTTTTTGTTTCGGCACGTGCACCCGTTCGATCCGCCTTGTAAAACCATGATGCAGCTTGTAGATGCCGACACCTCGTTGCGCGTCGATGTCTTCCGCACGAACGGAGAGATCATGAGTCGCGCGATCTTGGTTGATGGTCCGACTGGTCCGATTCGGGTCATCTCAGTCGAAGACGTAGTAGCCTGCGAGGCGAGACTCCTGCTGGACCTTGCGGCAAGCGTGCCCGTACCAGCAAAGCACGCCAATGACTACCTGAGACTTGCGGATTTAGTGAAATCGTCCAACCTGGAAACTGCGTGGCAGGATCATCGGAAGCCAACCCACCCGATGACATTCGGCGAGACGAGCACACTACTCAAAGGGTTGATTGCAACTCGCCGAAATCTCCTGATCAATCTTGAATACTCGAAAGACACCGCAGAGATCTGCCCCGTTGTGTGCGAACTTCTGCATTCCAGTTGGCTGACTCCAATCTCGTGCTCTCGTTGCTCGGGTATTGCTAGGCAGTTTTGGTGTAGAGTCGCCATATCGCGCATATCCTCTGTCCGGTTTGCTCCAGGATCACGGGCTGACCGGAAGTTAACTGCTGCAATCAAGCGATTTCACCAACTACGAAAAGGCCCCTTCCGGCAGGGGCCTTCTCTTCCCTCGCAAAAGGGCTAAGCCACAGTTTTCAGCTCATGAGCAGTCGTACACGTGCTAAACGCTGTCTGCGGAATCGTCGAGATACGGGATTCGAGATCGGTTGAGTGGATAGTGAAACATCTTGCCGCTGGAGTGGGAACAGACGCTATTGGCGATCACGTAGCTCCAAAGGCAAGAATCTTCACGCGATGTTCAGCCCAGCCACCCTTCAAGATGAATCTGCGATCTCGTGCACGCTGCACCTCGGCAAGAAGTTAAGTCAGCAGAAGATTAGGGGACTCAACGCAAAACGGGAACATTTTGTGACGCCGAGTTTTTCAATCGTCAGTTCACCCCATTTTAATCTTCCTGTAACCGGGCTTTAATCTTCCACGTTTATCAACATAGCACTAGGGGCATCGTGTGCTCGGGCAGTCCACCAGTTCTCAACTATGGCCCGCAGTCATTCTGCGGCAACTGCTCCCTGCGTCCTTTGAACGGTAACATTGAAAGGTCTATGGCGTCGCATGGCTCCTGCGCGAGCCGATTGATGTTTTGGGGATTAGTTTCTTGGGTGGTTGGTTCTGAGATCTTTTTCCATTCTTCACGGTCCGAG
>Ga0207645_10004310_pt1 | contig 10557 bp, 9 predicted proteins | sample KBSM53metaG_FD_184331 | JGI IMG/M metagenome (GOLD analysis project Ga0207645, IMG submission 184331) | Miscanthus rhizosphere microbial communities from Kellogg Biological Station, Michigan, USA - KBS M5-3 metaG (SPAdes) (version 2) | ecosystem: Host-associated > Plants > Roots > Rhizosphere >...
CGATCAGACTGGCCGAGCCCATGCCTACTCCATCGTCCTCCACTTCGACGATCAGGTGCGAGTCGGTGAGCCGGCTGCGCAGGTAGATGCTGCCGCCATCGATCTTCGACGACAAGCCGTGCTTGATCGAGTTCTCGACCAGAGGTTGCAGCAACATGCTGGGGACCATGGTGTCCAGCGATGAGGCCTCGAGTTCCTTGACCACCCGCAGTTTGTCGCGACCGAAGCGGACCACTTCAATGTCCAGATAGTCGTCGATGAATTCCACTTCCTCACGCAAGGGCACAAAGGCATCGCTGCTGTTGAGCAGGCGGCGCAGGATGTTGGCCAGTTTGATGATGAGCTGGCGCGCGGTATCGGGATCGAAGCGCACCAGCGAGGAGACCGAGTTCAGCGTATTAAACAGGAAGTGGGGATTGATCTGGTTTTGCAGCGCCTCCATGCGGGAATGCAGCAGCAGGCGTTCCTGCTCTTCCAGCTTGATCTGAATGCGGACACTGTTCCAGATCTTTAGTTCCGTTCCAATCACCGTGACCGAAGTGGCGTAGATCAGGACTTCGACCCACAAGGTTGGGCTCTCGAGGCTGAAGGTGCGATTGGGGGCAAAGCGCGAAAGCTCGGTTTGCACAAAGCGCAGCCCCACGATGGTGACGAAAAACATGGTCTGCCATTCGAAGGGGTGCGGTGTCGGCAGGTTGCGCCGGATCCAGCGATAAATGCTGAGATCCACAAACGGGGAAAACGACCAGATGTCCTCGCGATTGGGCGCGATGATACGCAATTGTCCAGCGACGAAACCGCACAGCACATTGAACGGCAGGGTCGCCCATTCTCCATGCCAGAGTGCGGGAAGAGCCAGCAGAACGCCGCCCAGGGTTCCGGTCAAGCGTCCCCCGATCACGCCCAGGAGCATGGTGGTTTCGAATGACAAATCGCCCGCGGCAAAACTTCTCGCGCCGAATCGGATCCAGACACCCAGGGTCAGCGGAATGCCGATCCACAGAACCAGATAAATTTTCTGCTTCCAGTCTCGTTCATCGCGGAAGAGCAGCGATTTAAACTCCACCGAGCGCCCCAGGATGCTGGCCGCGGAGGCCGCCACACCCAGTTTGATCAGCAGGTTAATGAGGATGAGTCGCTGTTCCATGATGTAGAGACGCGCTGTGGGAAATGTAGCACGTCCCCGATTTCCGTAGCGCCGCCGTCCCGGCGGCTGTGGCGGCGGGCGTCTCGCCCGCCGCGCCGAGGGCGGGACGCCCTCGGCACTGCCGGCTAAGCCTGCCCTGAGCGAGTCGAAGGGACGCCGGCGCTCTCAATACGGCCCGATGATGCCGCCGATTTGCCGCGCCGCCGGCGTCCCGCTCTTCTTCTGCTTCTCGAGTACGTCCAGGTACTTGAGACCTGAACCGGTGTTAAACAGCACGACCCTGTCTTCGGCAGAGAAGAAACCCTGCGCCCGCAACTTGCGATAGGCCACCAGCGAAGCGGCGCCTTCCGGCGCGGCAAATATTCCTTCCACTCTCGCCCAGTGGTGGAATGCCTCCATGATTTCCGCATCCGTTGCCGCCACGGCTATGCCGCCGCTCTGTTTCAGGATGTCAAGAATGAGATAGTCGCCATAGGCCTTGGGGACCCGAAGTCCGGCCGCTAAAGTCGTGGCATCAGGCCAGAAATCGGAGGTCAGACCGCCTTCATTCCACGCTTTCACAATCGGCGCGCATCCGGAAGATTGCACCACTACCATTTTCGGGCGCCCGGATCCAATCCAGCCCAGCGTTTCCATCTCCTCGAAGGCCTTCCACATCCCGATCAGCCCCACCCCTCCCCCGGTGGGATAGATAATGCCCTGCGGCACCTTCCAATCGAACTGCTCGGCGACCTCGTATCCCATGGTCTTCTTGCCTTCGAGCCGGAACGGCTCTTTCAAAGTGGAGACGTCGAACCACCCCTCTTTTTCTTTTCGCTCGGCCACCATGCGGACACAGTCGCTGATCAGGCCGTCCACCAGCGTGACCCTGGCGCCGTAGCTCTCGCATTCCACTCGATTAGCCATGGGCACGTCCCGGGGCATGAAGATGTGGGCCTCGATACCGGCCGCGGCGGCGTAGGCTGCGAGCGCGCTGGCGGCATTTCCAGCAGAAGGCGCCGCCAGTCTTTTCAGTCGGTAGGCCTTCGCCATGGTCACCGCGACTGACATTCCGCGCGCTTTGAAAGAGCCGGTCGGATTCAGGCCTTCTTCCTTTATAAAAACGTTGCTGAATTCCCGGCTGGGCAGCATGGGCGTGAAGCCCTCGCCCAGCGAAACCGGAGGGGCATCCGGCAGCACTTCGGCGTAGCGCCACATGGTCGCCGGAAGCGAGGCCAGCGAACCACGGTTAAAGTCTTTCTTTATGTTTTTCAGGCTATATCGAACGTACAGCACGCCCCCGTCGTTCGGGCAAACCGTCTGCGGGTGGTCAGCGTCGATGTGTGCACCACATTTGGTGCATTCGAAATGAGTAGTGCGGGACACTTCGCCAAGTTTAGCATTCGCGGTGGACTGTTTCGCCGGACGATCGACCTTCGCGTTTTCTACTCTCAGATGTCAGTTTCTGGTTGTCAGTTCTCAGTTCGAAGGCAGGCGCAACAATAGGGCGTTGGCTTTGCGAAACCAGGGCCGTTCACGACGGCGCAAATATCCCGGCATGGTGGGCTTCTTCGCCAGGATTTGCCGGGCCCACTCGCGGGCCTCTGCATTGCGCTGCTGGGAGTGGAGAAAGCATGCGTAGTTGTAGTAGGTCTCGGAAGAGGTGGAAATTTTAACCACTTGCCGGAAGAGGGCTTCGGCTTTCTCCGGCTGGCCGGTGTTGGCATAGGCGTGGGCCAGCAATCCGGCGGCGCGATGAAAATCGTAGGTGGAATCGCTGGCCACCACGCGCTCGAGATCGGGCAGCGCGGCCGCGAAATCGCCCATCATGATGGCCGCCACGCCGCGACGGTAGAACGGATCCGGAGAATCCGTGCGGGAGGAGATTGATTTGTCGTAGGCCTGCCGCGACCTGGAGTACTGCCCTTCCTCCAGGTAGAGATCCCCCAATTCTTCATAGTTTCCAGCCGAGGGGTTGTCCAGGATGGCGGCTTCCAGTTCACGGATACGCCTGCGTCGCGGAAAGACCTTGAAGGACTGGCGCAGCAGGCCGGCGTCGGGAACGGCTTCAACCGCGATATACACCAGCGCGCCCAGCCAGCCCCCGATGAGGATGATCCACAACCAGAACGTGTCGGGCCGTCGCCGGATAAAGTGAATGATTGCGAAGGCCTGGAGCAGAATGCCCCACCACGAAAACGCGAAAAAGAGGAGTGATCCCATGCGGAAGTAGCAGTATAGATGAACCAAGTGGGGACAACCGCCCCCGGCTGTCCCCACGTGGCCGGTGGCTGCTAAAATCGTCCCAGTGAAACCTCCCATCCGCCTTCTGGGTGTCGATATCGACGGCACTCTGCTGAACCCTGAATTTCAAATCTCTGCGGCGGATATGGCGGCTTTGCGCCGGGCCCATGCAGCCGGGGTAGAGGTGGTTGTGGTCACGGGACGACGCCACACTTTTGCCCTCCCGATTGTGCAGCAGCTGGGCTTCGACCTGTGGGTGATCAGTTCAAACGGCGCGATTACGCGCTCACTGGCCGGCGAAACCTTTCATCGCGACATGCTTCCCGTCCAAACCTGCCGCCGGCTCTGCGCCAGTATGCAGGAATTTCGCGGAAACACCGTCCTGACTTTCGATACCGAAGCCAAAGGCGCAATTGTGCTCGAGCACATGAACGAATTGAATGTGAGCATTCAGCGCTGGCTGGAAAAGAACCTGCAATATATCGACTTCGTCGTCCCCATTGAAGACGCGCTGACCAGCGATCCGGTGCAAGCCATGTTCTGCGGCCCCATTCCGCTCATGCAGCAGGCGTTGGCGGCGCTGGCTGCCAGTAACCTAGAGCGGGACATTACTGTGCTAAGGACCGAGTACGCAGCCCGCGATCTTTCCATTGTGGACGTGCTCAATCAGGGCTGCTCCAAGGGCCACGCCCTGGAGCGATGGGCCGGTCATCGCGGCATCCCTCGCAAAGAGGTCATGGCCATTGGTGACAACTATAACGACATAGAAATGCTTGCCTTCGCGGGCGTGCCGTTTATCATGGGGAATGCCGCCCCGGAGTTGCACCGCGAGGGCTGGATGGTGACTCTGCCCAACGATCAGAGCGGGGTAGCCGCCGCGATTGAAAAAGTGATGGGCTTTTCGTAGCGCCGCCCTCCCGGCGGCTGTCGTGAGGGCGTCCCGCCCTCACCTCGAGGGCAGGATGCCCTCGGGACAGCCGGCAAGATGCCGGCGCTACAAAATTAAGCCAGCGCGGCGAACGACAATATGAGGCCATCGAAAAAAATCGGGATCATACTGGGAGTGCTGCTCCTGGCCTTGCCCGCTCTGGGTACCGATCTGGCCATCCTGCGTAACGGCTTTTCCATCCGTCACGAGCGCCGCGAAACCGTGGGAGGGGCCACCCGCCTCTACCTTGGCAGCGATAAGGGCTACATCGATATTGCGACCGACCAGATCGAGCGGTTTGAGAAGGACTTGTCTCCGGCAGTTGCACCCGCCGCTTTATCGGTCAGTGCTCCAACCGTTGCAGCCGTTGTTGTGCCGGCCAGGATGGCCAAACCACAGAGCCTGAAACCGCAGGACCTGAACCAGGTAATCAATACCATCAGCGACCGCCATCACATCGATCCTGATTTCATCAGCAGCGTGATCCATGCCGAGAGCGGATTCAATCCCCGAGCCGTTTCACCCAAGGGGGCGCAAGGGCTCATGCAACTGATGCCCGGAACGGCTTCCAAGCTGGGCGTCTCCAATGCCTTCGACCCGCGCGCCAACGTTGAGGGCGGTACCCGCTACCTGACCGAACTGCTGCAGCGCTATAACTTCGACGTGATCAAGGCGTTGGCCGCTTACAATGCCGGACCGCTCCGCGTGCAACAGTACGGCGGCGTGCCGCCCTACCAGGAGACCCGCGCCTATGTGGCCCGAATCGTTCGCGACTACAATCGCAAGAAGGTCGCCCAGCGCAAGGCTGCAGCGGCGACCGCGAAAAATAATCGCAGGCAGAAGCCTCTAACCCAGGCTGCGGCCGCCCAGCAGGCCACGGTGCCTGCCGCCCTGGCCTCCCAGGCCTCGCGCTGAACCTTCCAGTTTCCGGACCCAGTACTCCATCCTGACGGCCCGATGCGTTGACCCGCGCCCCAGCGTCATTTACCTTGGAGCGGTTGCTTTGGGTCATTCGCCTGGGTCAGTGCCGTGCTCGGCGCCGCGCCAGCCATTGGGGTCCTTCCCTTCAACATGGATAGAAAACGCATTTTCCTATACGCGCTGGCGTTCGTCGCGTTCGCAGTGCTGGTTTACATGCAATTTCGAACCTGGCGCAATTTTGACTGGGCCACCTTTTGGAGGGAAAGCGGGAACCTGGGCAAGCCCCCGCACATCTACCACCTCTTCCATGCCGTGGCCCTGATCTATCTGGGATACGGATTGCGTGCTCTTCGTTGGAAGATTTTCCTGCGTCCCGTGCGACCACAGGCTTCATCCTGGAAGCTGGTCGCGCCTACCCTGATCGGTTTCACCGGCCTGGCGCTGCTGGGCCGTCCCGGGGAACTCATCCGCCCCTATCTGATTGCGCGCCGCGAGGACCTGACCTTCTCCTCCCAGTTGGCGGTGTGGGCGGTAGAGCGCATCTTCGACATTGGAGCTTTCACGCTCCTGCTGGTTCTCGCGGCCTTTTTCGCCACCGCGCCCAAGCGGCTGACCTATCACCGAAGCTTTCAGGAGGCCGGCCTCATTTTCCTGGCCCTCTCGATCGGCTTGACGATCGGCGCCATCGTGGTCAGCCGGGTCGGGGAGTCGCTGGCCAGCTGGGTTGAGCGCAGGTTTGCTCATGTCGCGGCCAATCTGGGTCACCGGGTGGCCACGCGAATTCGAGAATTCCGCGGTGGTCTCGACACCATCCACGACGTCTGGTCCTTCGCCATGCTCGCAGTGGTCTCGGTCGCCATGTGGGCAATGATCGCTGTTGCCTACAAGGAAGTGACTCACGCCTATCACGCCGAAGCCCTGGAGATTCCCCAAAGCCAGGTCCTTCTGCTCATGGGATCCAGCATGGTGGGCTCGGTGATTCAGTTGCCCGGCGTAGGCGGCGGCTCCCAACTCGCCACTATAGCGGCCCTGGAGCATATTTTCGATGTGCCCAGGGAATTGGCCGCCAGTTGCGGGATCATGCTCTGGCTGGTGACGTTTGTGGCGGTCATTCCGGTAGGCCTGCTGCTTGCCCACCGGGAACGGCTGTCGTTGCGCAAACTTTCCAAGGAAAGTCACCAGAAAGAAGAGGAAGTGGAAGCGCCTCCTGCTGGGTGAAGTACGGCGGACGGCTGGCGACAGACCTCCGGCGTCAGACCAGCCCGGTCCAAGATCCGAATACCGAGGTCCGGCGTCCGAGGTCCGAGGTCAGTCTTACTCCCCCTGTTACAATTGCAGGCGAAGACTCCCGTCTGACATGAAGTGTCCTTTCTGTGGCTTCGAAAATGACAAAGTGGTGGACTCGCGCGAGAGCAAGGAAGCCGATTCCATCCGCCGCCGCCGCGAGTGCCTGAAATGCGGCAAGCGCTTTACCACCTATGAGCGGATCGACGAAATCCCCTACATGGTGGTCAAGAAGGACGGCCGCCGCGAAAAATTTGACCGCCAGAAAGTGCTCAACGGCCTGCTGAGGGCGTGCGAGAAGCGGCCCGTCCCCATCAGCCGGCTGGAACAGATTGTGAACGAGGCGGAGGGGTTCGTCATTGAGTCGCCGGAGCGTGAACGTAAAACCAGCGAAGTAGGCGAGCTGATCATGAACCGCCTGCGCCGCTACGACAAAGTGGCTTACGTCCGTTTCGCCTCGGTCTATCTGGACTTCAAAGACGTCCAGGAGTTCATGGCCGAGCTGAAGGACTTGTTGAAGACGAAAGAAGTGCCGGAAGCGCGCAGCAAAGGCACGGTAAAGAGTTAGGTGTTAAGTAGCGCCGGCATCTTGCCGGCTGTCCCGAGGGCATCCTGCCCTTGGGGTTTGAGCTTCCACAGTGCGGGCGAGACGCCCCCACGACAGCCGGCGGGACGCCGGCGCTACAAAGATCAATATGGCTCACAAAGTCACACTTATTCCCGGCGACGGCATCGGCCCCGAAGTTATGCAGGCCACGGTGCGCATTCTTGAAGCCACCGGGGTGAAGTTCGACTGGGAAATCTTTCAGGTGGGGGCGGAGGCGTTTGCCAAGTACAACGAATACATTCCCAAGGAACTGATCGAATCCATCGAACGCACCCGGGTCGGGCTGAAGGGGCCGGTGACTACGCCCGTGGGCGGAGGCTTTGCCAGTATCAACGTTGCCCTGCGCAAGAAATTCGAGCTCTACGCCAACTTCCGGCCGATTCAGAACCTTCCCCATATTCCGACCCGGTACCCCGGCGTCGATCTCATCATCGTCCGGGAAAATACCGAAAGCCTTTATTCCGGGATCGAACATGAAGTGGTGCCCGGCGTGGTCGAGAGCCTGAAGATCATCACGGAAAAGGCGTCCACCCGCATCGCCCGCTTCGCGTTTGAATATTCCCGCAAGAACCATCGCAAGAAGATTCACGCCATCCACAAAGCCAACATCATGAAGCTCTCGGATGGCCTGTTCCTGCGCTGCTGCCGCGACGTGGCCAGGGAATATCCTGAGATCACCTACGGCGAGCACATCGTGGACAACACGTGCATGCAGCTGGTGATGAATCCTTATCAGTACGATGTAATGGTCATGGAAAATCTCTACGGCGACATTATTTCCGATCTCTGCGCCGCGTTTGTGGGCGGGCTTGGGTTCGTGCCCAGCGCCAACCTGGGCGATTCCTGCGCCATCTTCGAAGCGGTACACGGATCGGCGCCTGACATCGCCGGAAAAAATCTGGCTAACCCGACGGCGGTCATCCGCTCCGCCCAGTTGATGCTGCGACACCTCGGTGAACACCACGCGGCCGACATGATTCACGACGGCCTGGAAAAGGTCTATCGCACCGAAGACAAACGGACTCGCGATGTGGGCGGGAAAGCCGGGACCTCGGAGTTTGCCGATTCTATTATTCAGTTCATGGCAACCAGCACGCACGTTCCCAAGCAGGCCGAATCGTCTCACGCGTAACTTTATGAACTCAGGCAAGGGTTTCTGGCTGAAAGCGGTCTGGCTCCTCATTGCGGCCGTCGCCTTCGCCACACCCGCAACTTCGCAGAATCTCAAAGTCACACTTTTGGGGACGGGCGCTCCCCGCCCGGTGATGGAGCGTTTCGGCCCCAGCATCCTGGTGGAGGCGGGAAAGGAAAAGCTGCTGTTCGATTGCGGGCGTGGCGCTACCATGCGCCTCTATCAGCTCAAGATCCCATTCGATGACCTCAACACCTTGTTTCTGACTCACCTGCACTCCGATCACATTGTCGGAATTTCTGACTTTTATTTGACCGGCTGGATCCTGGGCAGGAGCACGCCTCTCCGCGTCTGGGGACCGGCGGGCACAGCGGACATGATGTCGCACCTGGAGCAGGCCTACCAGTTCGATATCCATGTGCGACGTGATGTCGATGAGATGCTTCCCGCTCCGGGCGTGGTCGTCGTGGCCAAAGACATCGAGCAAGGGGTGGTTTATCAGAGCGCCAATCTGAAGGTCACCGCTTTCACCGTGGACCACGCTCCGATCAAGCCTGCCTTCGGTTACCGCATCGATTATGGCGGGCACTCCGTGGTGCTCTCCGGCGATACCCGCTACAGTGAGAATCTGATCCACTTCGCCAAGGGCGCGGATGTGCTGATTCACGAGGTGATCGATCCCGAGGCTCTTCGGGCCGGCAATTTTATCTTCGACCCGGCACGAGTGCAGAAAGTAGTTGCGCACCACACCACCGCCGAACAGGCAGGAACGATTTTCAGCCAGGTCAAGCCCAGGCTGGCGGTCTATTCGCACATCGTGCCTCCGAATGCTGCCAACCTGGTGGCGCAGACACGAAAAACTTATTCCGGACCGCTGGAAGTCGGCGAAGACCTGATGAGTATCGACATCGGGGACAAGATCGAAGTCCACCGAACCTCGAAATAGCGCGTCAGCCGTAACTCTTCGTTGACGCGACCCACGGATTTTGAGTAACATCCTCCTTCTTCAAGGAACCCCGGGGGATGGCTAACCCAAAACGGCGGCTAGGAGTAGTTCTCTTTCAGCTCGGCGGCCCTGACACGCCGCAAGCGATCGAGCCCTTCCTTTTTAATCTCTTTTGCGACCCCGATATCATCGATTTTCCTTTTGCCCGGCTGGGACGCAAACCCCTGGCCAGACTGATTTCGACGACCCGCGCCAAAAAGGTGCAGCATCACTATGCAGCCATCGGCGGGGCCTCACCTATCCGGCGCTTCACCGAGCAACAAGCCGATGCGCTGCAACAGCGGCTCAGGGCCGACGGCATTGACGCTCACTGTTTCGTCGCCATGCGTTACTGGCATCCCTTCACGGCCGAGGCGGTCGAACAAGTGCGCGCGGCCAACTGCGACGAAGTCGTGCTCCTGCCGCTTTATCCCCAGTACTCGAGCACAACCACCGGAAGCAGCCTCAACGAATGGCGCCGCCTCTTTGATGATGACGTGCCAACGCAGACCATCGAGGCGTTCTACCGCCATCCCCGCTACCTGGACTCGTTGGTTGAGAAGATTGATGAAGCGCTGGCCCGCTTCCCCGAGTCGGCTTGCCCGGAGATCGTGTTCAGCGCTCACAGCGTGCCCGCGTCAGTCATCGAAAAGGGCGATCCTTATCAGCGCCAGATTGAAGAGACGGTCGAGCTAGTGATGCGACGCGGCGCATGGCCCCTTCGCCACCGGCTTTGCTACCAGAGCAAGGTCGGCGCCAGCAAGTGGCTGCAACCGTCGCTGCACCGCACCATCCGCGATCTGGCGGCCGAGCGGGTGCGCGAAGTTTGTGTTGTGCCCATCGCCTTTGTCTCCGACCACGTGGAGACGCTGGGCGAGATCGATCACGAAGCACGGAAAGAGGCCTCGGCACTTGGCATTCAACAATTCGAGATGACGTCAGGCTTGAATGATTCGCCGGCGTTCATCGCGGCTTTAGCGGCGTTGGTAAAGAACGCGATCGCAGCCGATGAGATCAGCGAAAGCGAGCGCCTGGTCGCAGCCGACTAAGCGCCGCCCACGTAGGGGCGGGTGCCCTCACCCGCCCAGCGGAGCAAAGCTCCGCCGGGGTTTGGACAGTCAGGTTCTCTGGATTAGGGTTCGGTAATTACGATTCGCTAGGTCAAGCTTTGGCGAGCTGCGCTCGCCCGCCCGGACGAGGACGTCCGGGCCTACGCGAACTGTGGCGGTAATTAAGGAGTGAAGGAACGGATGGCAGACGAGTCCAAGACGGGAATTCTCGGGCATCTACCGCCCTTGCCTCGACCGGCACTCAACAACTCCGTGATCGG
>Ga0207645_10004311_pt1 | contig 10557 bp, 6 predicted proteins | sample KBSM53metaG_FD_184331 | JGI IMG/M metagenome (GOLD analysis project Ga0207645, IMG submission 184331) | Miscanthus rhizosphere microbial communities from Kellogg Biological Station, Michigan, USA - KBS M5-3 metaG (SPAdes) (version 2) | ecosystem: Host-associated > Plants > Roots > Rhizosphere >...
GGCGGCCTGCAAACCGTTCGATCTCGACGCGCGCGCGCTGACGCTGTGGCTCGAATACAGTTTTCCCGGTAATGTGCGCGAATTGCGCAACATCGTCATCCGGCTCACCACCAAGCATGCGGGACAGGCGGTCAACGGCGAGCAGCTGCAGGTCGAGCTCGACATGGAAAGCATGGAGCTCGAGCTGCCGGGGCTGCCGGTCGGCCAGGACTTTAAATCCATACTCGAATCGGCCAAGAAGCACCTGCAGCTGCAAAAGAACTTCAATCTCGACCTGACGATGCAGCAGTGGGAAAAAGGCTATGTCGAAGCCGCGCTGCTGATCACCCAGGGCAATCTCTCCCAGGCGGCGAAATTGCTGGGCATCCATCGCACTACGCTCTATAGCCGCATGCAGAATTACGGCACGGCGGACGAGCCGCGGGCCGCGCCTGAATAGCGGCTTTTTCGCGTTCACGCTGAATGCCACTCCCGGACACGCCAGCGGATAAGCGATAACCCTGATGTACTACAACCATTTCGGGCTCACCCAGCCGCCGTTTCGCATTACGCCGAACACGGAATTCTTTTATGGCGGCGGCAACCGCGGGCCCATTCTCGAGGCCCTGTTGTACGCGGTCGGCCAAGGCGAAGGCATCGTCAAGGTTACGGGCGAGGTCGGCAGCGGGAAAACGATGTTGTGCAGCATGATGCAGGCGCGGCTGCCGGAAAATATCGAAACCGTTTATCTCGCCAATCCGAGCGTCTCGCCCGAGGAGATACTGCACGCGATCGCGCAAGAGCTGCATCTGAAGCCCGCGCGCGATGCTGGGCATCTCGACCTCATGCAAATGATCAACGCGCACCTGCTCGAACGCCATGCGGCCGGCAAGCAGGTCGTGATGTTCGTCGAAGAATCGCAAAGTATGCCGCTGGCGACGCTCGAAGAAATTCGCCTGTTGTCCAATCTCGAAACCGCGCACAGCAAGTTACTGCAGATCGTCCTGTTCGGACAGCCGGAGCTCGAGGAAAACCTGCGCCAGCCGCAAATCCGCCAGTTGCGCGAGCGCATCACGCACAGCTTTCGCCTGAGCCCGCTAAAACCCGACGAGATTCGCGATTACGTTAATTTCAGGCTGCGTGCGGCCGGCTATCGGGGACCCGACGTATTCACCCCGCAGATTATCAACACGATCGCGAAATCGTCCGGCGGACTCACCCGCCGCGTCAACCTGATCGCCGACAAAGCGCTGCTCGCCGCCTTTTCCGAGAACACGCATACGGTTCGCATCAAGCACGTCAAGGCGGCCATTCGGGACAGCGAATTCAGCCAGTACGATCGGCCGCTGCCGCGTCTGCGGTTCGGGCTCGCGATCTTGCTGTTTGTCGTTGGCGCCGGCTTGGGCATGGCATGCTATGCGCTGCTTTCCGCTCACCTGGGCGGTATGTCTACCCAAAGCCAACCGGTGCCTGCGGCCGCGGTTGCGGCCCCCGCCGCTCCCGCCCCTCTTCCCGCGCCCCCTCTCGCCGCGCCTGAACCCGCTGTTGCGCCCACGCAACCGGTCGCGGCCGAGACGCCACCGCCTGCAGCTCCCGCCGCTATCAGCCCTTCTGCCCCCACCCCCGTGGGCCCCGCCACAACGCCCGTGCCCGATGCTAAGAAAAGCGAGTTGGAATCTGTCCAGCCGCCTGTCGACTTCGTTAAACCGACAGCAGGCGCTAACTCACAACTTGCTCTCGAAACCAACGATGAGATCGAAAAACGCATGTCGGCCACCAAGCAGTGGCTCTCGCAGGGGAGCAAAAATCCTTACAGTATTCAGCTCATGGGGGCAGATAACCCTGCTCAGCTAAAGAATCACCTGAACGTCATTCGCAAATATATTGAAATTAATGACATTTTTGTGTACCGTACTGTTGCAAAACAAAAACCGTCGCTCACTGTGTTGTACGGGTCTTTCGACGATCGCCGGGCCGCGCAGGAAGCGCTGGCGAAATTACCGGCCAACTTGAAAGCGTACAAGCCGGTGTTGCGCACGATGCAGGGAATACGCGCCGAGATCGCTCAGCATCAGTCCTCTTAACAGAGCGGGTCACGGTTGGCGTTACGTGACGTAGCTTTTTACAGGGGATCGCACCATGTTTCTAAACTTGGCTTCCGGCAAGCGGAATCACGACAGTGTCCACGTCAACGGTCGCAAAACCGCCGCATGGTGCCCCCGCCCAATTCTTGTCAACACACTCGTGTGCGCGATCATGGCGACGGCGCTCGCCGGTTGCTATAAGCGCTCGGTGCTGCCGCAATCGGAAGGTCATGTCGCAACACCGGCGGCACCGGCGTCCAAAATCTCACTGGCGGACGTACCGCCGCCTACGCGCACGAGCGATTTCGCGCCGGCGCCCAAACCGTCCGTCAAGGCGCCGACTTACAGCGTGGTCGTCAACGAAGTCCCGGTAAAAGAGTTGCTGTTCGCGCTTGCGCGCGACACCAAGCAGAACATCGATATCCATCCGGGGCTGACCGGGCTCGTAAGCCTGAATGCGATCAACGAAACGCTGCCGGCCATCCTCGACCGCTTGAGCAAGCAGGTCAACATGCGCTACCGCGTCGAATCCAACACGATCATTGTGTCGCCCGACACCGCATACATGAAAACTTACAGGGTCAACTACGTCAACATGACCCGCGAGACGACCTCTACGATCGGCGTGTCTGGACAGATACAGTCCGGCTCCGCCGGCGGCAGCACCGCCGGCGCCGGATCGACCGGCAGCAGCGGCGCCAGCGGGGGAACCAACAGTTCCAGTACCCTGGTAAAAACGACTAGCAATAACAATTTCTGGGAAGCGCTGCGCGATAACATCCGCGCCATTCTGGTATCCACGCGCAGCCAGAGCCTGACGTCTGAACAACGTGCCGAGCGCGCCGAATCGCAACGGTCGGCACGCGAAGAGCGGTTACAGCAGGCTGAAGCGGTGGCGCGCGCGGGCCAGGCTGCGCCGCAACTCTTCAACAGTGTTTTCGGCGGCCAATCGGCGGCGTCGCCCGTTGCGGGGGACGTGCGCGACGATATAGTCGTCAATCCGGTTTCCGGCACCATCAGCGTGCTAGGGACGGAGAAGCAGCACGCGCTGGTACAACAGCACATCGACAGCATCACGCAAATGTCGCAGCGGCAGGTGTTGATCGAGGCGACAATCGCTGAAGTTACGTTGACGGATGCGTACCAGGCCGGCATAGACTGGAGCCGGCTCGCCGTCAGCGGTGGTATTACCTTCAATCAAAATCTTACCGCGGGCATCCCCAACGGCTTTTCGGCGGGCAGCCTGGCGATCGGCTACATCAATCCGACATCCGCGATTGGCAACATCGCGGCGAGCGTGAATCTGCTCAATCAATTCGGCAATACGAAAGTCCTATCGAGCCCGAAGCTCATGGCCATTAATAACCAGACCGCGCTCTTGAAGGTGGTCGACAATATCGTATATTTCAACATCGAGGCGACCACGACAACCGCCGCCAACGTCGGCACCAACACAACTTTTAACACCACCGCGCAGACCGTGCCCGTCGGCATGGTAATGAGCATGACGCCGCAAATCAACGAGAACGGCCAGGTCACAATCACGATCCGTCCCACCATCACGCGCGTCAACGGCTTCGCGAACGATCCGAATCCGAGTTTGTGCAGCGTGCAGATTGCCGCGTCGAACGGCGGCAAGTGCCTGACCAATCCGGTGCCACAGGTGCAGACCCGCGAAATGGAATCGGTGCTGCAGCTCGTGAGCGGGCAGACCGCAGTGCTCGGCGGGCTCATGCAGGACAGCGCGCAGTACAACCGCAATTCGATACCCGGCGCCGGCAACCCCGCGATCACGGGATTCCTGAGCGAATGGTTTGGCGCACGCGACGACAAGGTCAGCAAATCGGAACTGGTGATTTTCCTGCGTTCGACCATCATTGCCACGCCATCGCTCGACAGCGACGAATTGAAGTTTTTCAAAAAATTCCTGCCGCAGCAAACCTCCACGCCGACTGAAACCCTGCCTGGCGAACCGGCGGTGACACGTAAATGAGTCTGTTGATGAAGGCCTTGGAAAAGGCCGCCAAAGACCGGGTCGAAACCGGCGGCGATGCTGCACCCGCTGTTGACCCCGTTCCGCCGCCTCCCGGTCCTAAACGCGCCCCGCCCGTTTCGGAACTCACCTTGCAGCCGGTTCCTGAAATCGAAATTATTGATGACGCGCTTGCGGCGCGCACCCCCGAGCCGGCACCGACACCCCGCAAATCCGGAACATCCGCAAGGTCCGCCACGAGCGCGCGCGAAGCCGCGCAGGCCGCAACCGTGCTGCGCGCCGGACAACGCGAACCGGGCTCCAACGTCGTCCGCTATCTGCGCGAGCGTCCACTGGTGGTTTTCGGCGCGCTTGCCGTGCTCTTTTTGCTCGGCTTTGGCGGCTACGTATATGTACAAATGAATCCGGCAATGTTCGTAACCCAGGCGCCGCGTCCCGCGCCGGCCACGCCGATCGCCCAGGCGCCGGCGCCTGTAGTGCAACCCGCTGCCAATGCCGCGAGCGCACCTGCAGCGCCAGCCGCGCCGGCCGTGCCCTTACCGCTGACATCGCTGCTGCCGCCGGAACCAAGCGCTTCAAAGGAGAAGCCCTCCGCGCCGGCGCCGGTTGTGCCGGTGGCTGCGAGCATTCCGGCGACGCCGGCGCTGCCAGTCGCCGCAGCTGCGCCTGTCCCAGCGACCGCGTCGACGCCGCGCGAAACCATCAAAGTCACGACTGCCAACAATGCGCCCGCAATCAGCCCCGTTCTAGTCGATGCGTACGCGGCGCTCTCGGCCGGCAAATTGGAATCGTCGCAGCAACTCTACAATCAGTTGCTCAAAAGCGACCCGCGCAGTATCGACGCGCACCTGGGGCTCGCCGACATCGCCAGCCAGCAGGGCGATCGCGATGCCGCCAGCCGGCACTACGTGAAAGTGCTGGAACTCGATCCGCGCAATCCGCTGGCGCAGGCGGGACTGATCGGCTTGCTCGGGCGCGCGGACCCGCAGGCGGCGGAAACGCGTGTCAAGCAATTGATCACGCGCGATCCGGGTGCCGCGTACCTGCATTTCACGCTCGGCAACACTTATGTCGATCAAGCACGCTGGCCCGACGCTCAGCAGGCGTTTTTTCAGGCGCACCACCTGCAGCCGGACAATCCCGATTACGCCTATAATCTCGCGGTAGCGCTCGAGCATATCGGCCAGCCCAAATCGGCACTGGATTTTTACCGGCGCGCAGTGCTGCTCGCAGCGGCAAAGGGCCACGCCAACTTCAGCCCCACTGCCGCCCAGGAGCGCGTCACCAAACTCGAAAAAGTCGTCCAATAACGGCTGCCGGTACGCCGGCTTGATTGCGGCAGGCGGAAGGAAGCGCTATGCAATGCAATTCACAGTCTGTAAGACATTAGATCCCGATGGCTGAACAGCGCAAAAAGCTCCGGTTAGGCGAACTGTTGGTGCAGCAGGGTCTGATCACGCCCGACCAGCTCGGCATCGCGCTCGCCGAGCAGAAGCAAAACAATATCCCGATCGGCCGCCAGCTCGTTCGTCTCGGCTTCATCACCGAGGCCGCGATCCGCGACATCATGGCGCGGACCGTTGGGCAGGAGTCGATCGACCTCGCTCAAGTCGTCGCCGATCCGGAGGCGCTGAAACTCGTCCCGCAGGATTTTGCGCGCCGTCATCGGCTGCTGCCGATCGCGTACGACGCGGACGAGCGCCAGCTCAGCATTGCCACGACCGAAATTTTTAATGTCGTTGCGCTCGACCAGCTGCGTGCGACGCTGGGCCCGACCGTCGAGATCAAAACCCAGCTCGCGGGCGAGGCCCAGCTCGAAGACTACATCGACCAGTTTTACGGACATGAGCTGTCGGTCGACGGCATTCTGCAGGAAATCGAGACCGGCGAAATCGATTATCAAAGCCTGGGCGTGGGCGGCGACGAATACACCCAGCCAATGGTGCGATTGGTGAATGCACTGCTGGTCGATGCGGTAAAGCGCGGCGCTTCCGACATCCACTTCGAGCCGGAATACGCATTCCTGCGCATTCGGTATCGCATCGACGGCGTGCTCGAGACCGTGCGCAGCCTTCATAAAACTTACATGCCCGGCATCACGGTCCGGATCAAAGTAATCAGCGAAATGAATATCGCCGAGACGCGCGCGCCGCAGGACGGGCGATTGTCGCTGACGCTGAACGGGCGGCCGATCGACTTTCGGGTCTCGACCCATCCGACGGTACACGGCGAGAATATCGTGCTGCGGATTCTCGACCGCGAAAAGTCGATCATCAGCCTGGACAAGATGAATCTCCCGACGGCGACGCTGACGCGCTTGAGCCTGATGCTCGCGCGGCCGGAGGGCATTCTGGTCGTTACCGGGCCGACCGGCAGCGGCAAGACCACCACGCTGTACTCGCTGCTGTCGCAGGTCAACGATGAAACCGTGAACATCATGACCCTTGAAGACCCGGTCGAGTATCCGCTGACGCTGATGCGGCAGACGTCGGTCAACGAAGCGGTGAAGATGGATTTCGCCAATGGCATCCGCTCGATGATGCGCCAGGACCCGGACATCATCCTGGTTGGCGAAATTCGCGACCACGACACGGCCGAAATGGCCTTTCGCGCGGCCATGACCGGCCACCAGGTCTTTTCCACGCTGCATTCCAATTCGGCGCTGGGTGCGTTCCCGCGCCTGCTCGACATCGGCATCCAGCCCGACATCATGGCCGGCAATATCATCGGCGTCATCGCGCAACGCCTAGTGCGCGTGCTGTGCGTGCACTGCAAGGAAGCCTACGCACCGACGATCGAAGAGCGCAAGATCCTGGGGGCCGCTGCCGCTGACGTCGCGCACATCTACCGGCCGACAGGCTGCCTCAAATGCGCCAACAAAGGCTATAAAGGCCGCTGTTCCGTCATGGAACTGCTCGTGATGGATGGCGATCTCGACGAGCTGGTCGCGCGGCGCGCGACCGCCAAAGAACTGCGAGCCGCAGCACTGGCGAAGAATTTCCGCCCGCTGGCCGAAGAGGGAATCGCGCTCGTGTTGAACGGCACCAGCAGCATCGCGGAAATTTCGCGCTCGGTCGACCTGACGGGCCGCTTCAACTGAGCCGCCCCATGCGCACCTCGCCGCGGCGAACGAAAAAGGCATCTCGCGTGTGGTGCGTCGCCTGCAACGCGCGCGTCGTGCAGTCTGGCTGACCATGCCCTCTTTTCAGTACAAAGCGGTCGATAAGACAGGCCGTCCCGCGCGCGGCGGACTCGACGCCGTCAACGAGGTCGATCTCGAGCTGCGGCTGCGCCGCATGGGCCTCGATCTCATCACGTTTCGCGAAATCGAGAAAAGAGGAGGCAGTTTCGGCAGCGGCGGCAACATCACGCGCCGCGACCTGATCACGTTCTGTTTCGACATGGAGCAGATCACGCGTTCGGGCATTCCGCTGCTGGAAGGCATTCGCGATCTGCGCGATTCAATCGAGAACCCGCGCTTTCGCGAAGTTCTGGCAACCCTCATCGAAGACATGGAAGGCGGCCGCGTTCTATCGCAGGCGATGTCGCAGCACAGATATGTGTTCGATAACGTATTCGTGAGCCTGATCCGCGCCGGCGAGCAAGCCGGCCGCCTTACCGAGGTATTTGCGAGCCTCGGAACCACGCTCAAATGGCAGGACGAACTCGCGTCGCAGACTAAGCGCCTGCTCATGTACCCGGCTTTCGTGCTGGTGGTCGTGACCGCTGTGATGCTGTTCATGCTGATCTTCCTGGTCCCGCAGGTTACCCAGTTACTGAAGGCGATGGGCATCGCGCTCCCGCCCCAAACGCGGGCGCTGATTTTTCTCTCCAACGTCGTGGTCGATTACTGGCCGTTCGTATTGGGCATTCCTATCGTGCTGGTCATCGCGACCGTTGTGATCGTTAAGCAAAGCCCCAAGGCGCACTATTTGTGGGACTACACCAAGCTCCACATTCCGGTAATCGGGCCGATTATGCAAAAAATAATTATGTCGCGATTCACCAATTTTTTCGCTCTCATGTACCAATCGGGCATCACGATTCTGGACGCGATTAAAACCTCCGAAGACATCGTCGACAATCGCGTTATCGCGGACGGCCTGATGCGCGCCGGAGCGCAAATTACCGCGGGCGACAGCCTGACGGAGACATTCCAGAACCTGGGCATTTTCCCGCCGCTCGTCATCCGCATGTTGAGGGTCGGCGAGGCCACCGGCGCGCTCGATACGGCGCTGATGAACGTGACTTATTTTTACAATCGCGACGTCAAAGAGGCCGTCGACAAAGGTATGGCAATGATCGGTCCCGTGCTCACCGTGTTTCTGGGCGGCATCATGGTATTTATCATGTGGTCGGTATTAGGACCTGTCTATGATATTCTCGGTAAGATAAAGTTCTAAGGGTCTAATCGCAAAGACAAAACAAGCTCGCCATGGCGGATAAACTACTGATTTCCGTGTCAACGATCCAAGTCAGCGCAGCGCGCTGGCACGGGGGTCGTCTGGGCATCTGCACCATTTTCGAAAACAGCGACGCCGGGCTCGCTGTTTTCAGGGATTACCTCGACCAGGGTCCGCATCTGCCGGTTGAAATAATGGTGGATGCGGTAGAGGAAGACTATCGTTTCGAATCGCTGCCGCACAGTTTCGGCAGTGACCGCACCGAAATGATTGCGCGCAAACTGAAGCAGCATTATCGCAGCACACAGTTTTGCAGCGCGCGCATGCAGGGCCGCGACCCCGGCAAGCGGCGCGACGACCGTTACCTGTTTTGCGCGCTGACCAACCCGGAATTGATAAACAACTGGCTGGAGGCCGTCACCGAGGCCGAGTTGCCGGTCGCCGGCATTTATCTTCTGCCCACCGTCAGCGCAATGCTGATCGAGAAGCTCAATCTCAAGCAGACCAACCTTCTGGTGGTGTCAATCCACGGCGCCGGTTTGCGTCTGAGCTTTTTCCGCGAGCAACAACTGCGCATCAGCCGGCTGGCGCGCATCGACGGCAGTGCCGGCGAGGCAATTAAGAATTACGCTGAAGAGATATCCAACACGCGGCTGTATCTGCACGCGCTGCGCGTAATGACGCTCGACGAGCATCTGTCGGTGTTGATCGTCGACCGCAACGACACGCTGACCGGACTCGAACACGTAATTGCGCGCGACAATCCGAACATCGAATGCCGGCGCCTGGGGCAGAAGGAAATCGTTTCGAGCCTAGGTGTCACTATACCGGTCATGGACTCGTCGAGTGATGCACTATATCTGCAGTTGCTCGGCTTGCGCCCACCGGACAACAATCTCGCGCCGGCCACTGTCACTCTAGGCTATCGGCAGCACCAGCTACGGCGCGGCATTTATGCGCTGAGTGGAGTGACCGCGCTCATCGTGGCGCTCTGGTGTGCGACGGCCGTCTACCAAATCTTCGATGCACAGGCAGACACGGAAACCACGCGGCGTCAGACCACCGAGTTGCAACAGAAATACCAGGAAGCGACCCGTCAGTTCCCGGCTGCCCCGACCACCGCAGAAAACCTGCGGCGCGCCGTCGAAGTTTCGCAGAAAATCGGCGCGACTACTCGCACGCCCGAAATCATGATGGATCTGGTAAGCCAGGCGCTTGAGGCGAATCCCGCGATAGTGATGAAATTATTCGACTGGAAATACGACAATAGTGAGTTTGCTGCCGCGCGCGATGCGAACCCCGGACAGCCGTCGACGCCGGCTTTTGTTCCACCACCCGTCGCGCAGGTTGCGGGCAAGCGCAAGGAATCCGCCCTAATCGAAGGCGAGGTGCGCCCGTTCCGCGGCGATTATCGCGCGGCAATCGATTCCATCAACCGCTTCGCGGAGAGCCTGGCGCAGCAACCGAACGTCGGGGACGTTAAAGTCGCCAAGCTGCCGCTTAATATCAGCCCCGGTCTTACGTTGTCGGGAAATACGACGGACAGCCGGGAACAGGCTGGGAAAGCCGAATTTATAATCATCGTGCAGATGAAGCCGTCCGCATGAACGCCGCCGAATTAAAAGCGCTACAAGCACCGTTAATAATCCTGGTCATTGTGCTTGGCCTCGGCGCCGGTATTGTTTATCAACTCGATCAAACACTGAGCGCAACCAAGCGCGAGCTCGCGCAACAGCAGGCACAGATGCGGGAAGCACGCACCCGCCTGCAAAAATCCGGCGAGGAAAAAGAACTGATAGTCCGCTATCTGCCCAATTATGAGTACCTGCAGCGCATTGGATTTGTCGGCGACGAGAAGCGTCTGAATTGGCTGGAAGGCCTGCGGCTTTCGAATCAGCAAGCCCAGCTTTTCGGAGTTCAGTACCAGATCGGCTCCCAACAGCAGTATCCGTACGCGGCAGAGCTTAGTCCCGGCCAGCTAACGCTGCATCAATCGGTCATGAAGCTTAGTTTCCAGTTGCTGCATGAAGGCGACCTCATGAGCTTTCTCAAGGCGCTGGGCAAACAAGGTGCGGGATTTTTCGCGGTCAATGAGTGC
>Ga0207645_10004312_pt1 | contig 10553 bp, 8 predicted proteins | sample KBSM53metaG_FD_184331 | JGI IMG/M metagenome (GOLD analysis project Ga0207645, IMG submission 184331) | Miscanthus rhizosphere microbial communities from Kellogg Biological Station, Michigan, USA - KBS M5-3 metaG (SPAdes) (version 2) | ecosystem: Host-associated > Plants > Roots > Rhizosphere >...
GAGCCAGTCGGCGCCCAAGGCCGCGGGCGTTACGCCTCCGTCGACGAAGTGGAAGAACTTCGGTCCGGCCGAGTGCACCGCGCCGTCGAAGCCGGCGACGAGCTCCTCGAGCGTCTGGATCGCGCCGACGCCCTGCTCGGGCAACGAGCCACCGAACCTCGCGGCGACCTCGTCGGCTCGCGGATCTCGAACGGGGCGGTCGGCGAGCGTGTCCAGGTATTCGCCGGCCTCGCGCGCCGCGAAGTCGACGACCTTCTGGAGCTCGGATGGATCGGGCCTGCCCACCGTGCCGTCGAGTCTACGTCGACGGGTTCGGAGCGTTTCCGGCGCATATCCTGGGTGGATGGACCGAGCGAGGCCGCTGGTCGCCGTTCCCGCGTACCGCCTGGAGCCCGGCCGGGTGACGCGCTGGCCCGATGGCGGCTACGGCGTCCCGGCTCCCTACCTGGATGCGCTGCGCCGGGCGGGAGCCCGGACAGCCATCCTCGCGCCCGGTGAGGCGGTGGAGGCCGACCAGCTGCTCGACCCGTTCGACGGCCTGTTGCTGGTCGGCGGTGGCGACGTCGACCCCGCTCGGTACGGGGCCGAACTCGGTGCGCACGACTACGCCGTGGACCCGGTCCGCGATGCCTTCGAGATAGCGCTCCTGCAGGCCGCTGAACGGGGAGGAATCCCGACACTCTGCATCTGCCGTGGCGCGCAGGTGATGAACGTGGCCTACGGCGGGAGCTTGCAGCAGCACCTTCCCGACGTCGACGGTCTGTTGCAACACGGGGTTCCGCTCGACGACACGACCGCGATGCACGATGTCGAACCGGTCGAGGGGACGAGGCTCGCCGCCACCGCCGAGACGCCATCGGTGCTGCGCTGCTCCTCGCACCACCATCAAGGCATCGCCGTCGTCGGCGAGGGCCTCACGGTCGCGGGGCGAAGCAGCGACGGACTCGTGGAGGCGATCGAGCGGGACGCGACCGACGGCGGTTGGATGCTCGGCGTCCAGTGGCACCCGGAAGAGACCGCCGCCACGGATCCGAAGCAGCAAGCGCTGTTCGACACGCTCGTGCAGCTCGCCGGGGAGCGCGCCGTCGGCGCGCACCCGGCTTGATGGTCAGACGCGCTCGCCGCCGACGAACGTCGCGGCCACTTGTCGCCAGTACGCACCGATCGGCTCGACCGGCATCAGGGACGACAGCTCTTCGCCGGGAGCGTCGTGGAGCTGGAGATCGAACGAGCCCGAGTAGGCAGGTCCCGTTTCGACATCTCGGGAGCGCAGCACGACGAGCTCATCGAGCGCGTCGCCGGCGCCGTCGATGGCAGGCATCCACCGCGAGTGGAGCATCGGCAGCGCGTTCACGAACCCGGCGGCATCGGCCGGACCTTCGATGGTGAAGACGGCGTCGATCAGGCGCCGATCGTTCGCGGCGAGCGTGGCGCCGATCCGGCCGCCGGCCTCGAGCCGTGGGCCCGCGCTGCCGATCGAGGTCGGCCGTGTCATCCAGATCGACCCGAGCTTCTTCGGGTAGCCCTGGAACCATCCGCGCGCCAGCGCGAAGTCCTTGTCCACCCAGATCAGGATGCACCGCGAGTACGTTGCGCCGTCGTGACGACACCGCACGACGACGAACGCCTCCTTGTATTGGGAGCGAACGGGGTCGAGCAGCTCGGCGCCGACCTCGCCGCACGACTGCCAATCCGCGAACACCACCGCGACCGCGTCGGGGTCCTCGTCGGCCGGCTCCACGCCGCCGGGGAGCCAGCGCGCGACCGAGCCCGGGGCCGCTCGATATTCGATGGTGAGGACATCGCCGGCGTAGTGCCACGGGGGAGCGGGAACGAGCGACGCCGCGCCTTCCGGTGAGCGTGGCGCGAGGAAGCCACGGAGCTCAGGCATCGAGCGGATAATACGTCGATGGAGACACGCCGCATCGTGATGCAGGGTGCCCCGGTCACGGTGACGCGCGAGGGCGACGACCTCGTGACTGAGGGCGGCGACCGTGTCGCGATCACCGGGGCGGAGCATCTCCCGCCCTGCGAACCGTCGAAGATCGTCTGTGTCCATCTCAACTACGAGAGCCGGCGGGCGGAGTTCCAGGCGGCGCTCGGCCCTGCGCCGACGTACTTCCACAAGCCGGTCAGCGCGATCAACCATCACGACGGCGAGGTGGTGCGGCCACCGCGATGCCGCTACCTCAACTACGAGGGCGAGATCGCGATCGTCATCGGCGGACGCACCCTGCACGTCTCGCCCGCCGAAGCCGAGTCGCGCATCCTCGGATACACCGTCGCGAACGACTTCGGCCTCCACGACTTCCGCGACACGGACGCCGGCTCGATGCTCCGGGTCAAGGGCTCGGACACCCTCTGCCCGCTCGGTCCGGGGCTCGTCACCGGGTGGGAGTTCCGCGGCAAACACATCGAGACGCGGGTGAACGGTGAGGTCCGGCAGTCCGGCAATACCGACGAGATGATCTGGGACATGCCCTACCTCGTCGCGGACATCGCGCGCACGATCACGCTGGAGCCGGGTGACGTGATCTTGTCGGGGACGCCGGCCAACTCTCGTCCGGTCCTGCCGGGCGACGTGGTCGAGGTCGAGGTCGAGGGTCTCGGCACACTCCGCAACACGATCGTCGAGGGCGACGTGGCGATCCGCGACGACGTCGGCGCTCAGCCGAGCACCTCCGAAGAGGTCGAGTCGACCGCGTTCGGCGGCGACTGGGAGTTCCGCGGCATCCGCCCGCCCATGAAAACCTGACCGGGGGTATCCTCGGCCGAGGAGATAGTTCGTATCCGAAGGAGTCGAGTGGAGACGAACGGGACGCGGCTCCGCCTGCTGTGGTCGGACATCCACGGCATCGAGCGAGGCAAATATCTCTACGGCAACTGGCAGGAGCGCGGGCGCGCCAACTTCTGCCTCGCGACGTTCCCCCTGACGTTCGATCGCGAGATCCTGCCGATCGAAGGACTGGCGTTCGACGTCGGGCTCCCCGACCTCGAGGCCACGATCGAACCCGACAGCCTTCGGAACGGCTGGGAGCCCAACACGACGGTCGGGATCGGGCGCCTCGGCCGGCTCGGCGCGCCGCTGGCCGTCGATCCGCGGCACCTGCTCGAGCAGGCCGTCTCGGCCTGGATCGCGGACGGGCTCACCCCGCAGATCGCCTTCGAGTTCGAGTTCTTCCTGTTGCGACCGGACGGCGATGCCGGGTGGCTGCCGCTGACCACGCCCGGCTCGCGGGTCTACGGAACCGGCACGGCGGTCGATCCCGACGGGGTCGTCGCCGAGATCGTGGAGGCGGCGATCGGGTCCGGCATGGACGTGGAGGCCTGGTGCACCGAGTTCGACGACTCGCAGTTCGAGGTCAACATCCGCTACCGCGACGCGGTGGGGGCCGCCGACGACGCGTTCTTGTTCCGCGTGCTCGCGCACGAGATCGCCACGTCGAGGGGACATCGCGCGACCTTCATCGGGCGCCCCCTCGCGGATCGCGGCGGCTCCGGATTGCACGTGAACATCAGCCTGTGGGACGGCTCGGGCACGAACGTGCTCCACGATCCGAACGACCCCGAGGGACTGAGCGACATCGCGCGCAGCTGCATGGCCGGGATGCTCGCCCACCACGAAGGGACGGCGGCGATCCTCGCGCCGACGGTGAACGCCTACAAGCGATTGCTCCCGGACATGATGAACGGCTACTGGTCCAACTGGGGCCACGACGACCGCACCGTGGCGATCCGGATCGGTCCGGATCGCGGCGACGCGACCCGTCTGGAGAACCGGGTTCCCGACGGCGCGTGCAACCCGTACCTCGCGGCCGCGGCGCTCCTGCACGCGTGCCGGTTCGGCGTCGAGGACGCGATGACCATGCCGCCGCCCCAGCCGATCGCGGCGCAGCCGACCGGCGATCACGTCCCCGCGACGTTGGAGGCCGCTGTCGAAGCGCTCGGCCGTGACGAACGGCTCTGCCAGGCGCTCGGCTCGTCGTTCGTCGACGCCTTCTCGCAGCTCAAGCTCGCCGAGTGGAAGCGCTACACCGAAGCCGTGGACGACCCGTCGACGCCCGAGCCGACGCCGTGGGAGCTCGACTACTACACACCGTTCTTCTGATGGAGGGCCTGTGACGACCGCGCTGGACGGGATCGATCTCGCCGACCCCGACAACTTCGTCGACGGGGTCCCGTTCGAGTGGTTCCGGCGCCTGCGCCACGAGGCCCCGGTCGCGTGGCATCCCGAGCCGGAGCCCAACGCCGGGTTCTGGGCGGTCACACGGTACGACGACCTGGTCGCGATCCATATGGACTGGGCCACGTACTCCTCGGAGGTCGGCGCGGTCTCGCTCGAGGAGCTCGATCAAGAACAGCTCGAGATCCGGCGGTCGATGCTGGAGACCGATCCGCCGCGCCACACGAAGCTCCGGTCGGTCTGTGCCAAGCGCTTCAGCGCGCGCGGCGTGGGGCAGTACGCGGACTGGATCCGCGACGTCGCCCGGGAGGTCCTCGACGGGGCGCTGGTCGGTGACGAGCCGTTCGACTTCGTCGCGGCGATCAGCCGGGAGCTCCCGATCCGGTTCCTGTGTTCGATCTTCACGGTGCCGCAGACGGACGCGCCGCAGCTGATCTCGTGGGGCGACAAGATGATCGCGAACCAGGACCACGAGCTGTCGGCGGCGGTCGTCGACAAGGTCGACACCGAGGAGTACCGGCTCCTGCCGTTCCGCTCCCCGGTCGCCCGTGACGTGTTCGCGTACGCGGACGCGCAGGCCGATGAGCGACGGACGGAGCCGAGCGACGACGTGATCCAGGCGCTCGTGACCGCACAGAGCGAAGGGCTGCTGAACGAGCGCGAGTTCCACAACTACTTCTCGTTGCTGATGATCGCGGGCAACGAGACGACGCGGCACACGATCAGCGCCGGGATGCTCGCGCTGATGGCGAACCCCGAGCAGCTGCGCCTGCTCACCGAGGAGCCCGAACGCATCCCTCTCGCCGTCGAGGAGATCCTCCGGTGGGCGACGCCGGTGCTGCACTTCCGCCGGACCGCGACCCGCGACGTGGAGCTGCGCGGCGAGACGATCCGCGCCGGCGACAAGGTCGTGACCTGGTACGTCAGCGCGAACCGCGACGAGGAGGTCTTCGACGAGCCCGACCGGTTCGACGTGACGCGGAAACCCAACGACCACGTCACGTTCGGTCCCGGCGGCCCGCACTTCTGCCTGGGCGCGCACCTCGCGCGCCTGGAGGCGACGATCCTGTTCGAGGAGCTGCTGCCGCGGATCCGGTCGATCGAGCTCGCGGGGCCCACCGAACGGATCCGGTCCAACTTCGTGAACGGCATCAAGCGGATGCCCGTCCGGATCGTGACGTCTTGAGGGGTTCCGGGTGTTAGGAGGGGCCACAGGGCGGAGCGTCCACGCCGCACAGGACGAGATCCACGTCTTGCTCGACCGACGTGACGAGCTCGCTTCGATCCATCAGCCGCAGACCGCCACCGTCATCGAACGACGGCACGGAGCCCGGCTCGGTCCCCGGCGGCGCCTCGTAGGTCACGCACCCGCCCTGCACCGGGATCGTCGTGACCGAAGGATCGGTCGGGCAGGTCGCGAGAAGCGTCACGACCACCGGGCTCGTCAGGTCCGAACCGATCCCGACCGTGAAGGTGGCGCGGTCCTTCACGACCGAAGCCTGCTCGGTCCCCCAACCCAACGGCAGCTCATCGATACACGGCAGCTGGGCCGCGCTCGGGACCGCCTGTGCCATCAGCTGCATCGTTCGGCCGGTCCCACAGTTGGCGTTCCCCACCTCGCCGCGCGATGGGATGAACAGCGCGACCCCCATCAGCACCGTCAGGAATACCAGCAGAAGCGTGGCCACGATCAGTAGGACGCGACGCATGCTCCACCGCTGGATCCCGATGGGCTTGCGGGCGGGCGCGAGCCCGCGGAACGTCTCGAGCAGCCCGCGACCGTCCGCCTTCATCGATGCGCGCAGCTGCGACGGGCTCGCGACGCCGCGGGTAGCCGCGAACGCCTCGGCGAGCTCGTCGGGGGTGAAGTACGCGAGCGCCTTCTCGTACACGTGCTCGGGATCGGAGCGCAGGGCGAGCACGAGCATCATGTTGCCGAGGTCCACCGCCTGGCGCCAGGGTGACGGCCGGACCTGGACGAAGAACACGTCGATCAGACGCAATCGCCCGTCCTGCACCATCAGGTTGGCCGGCTTGATGTCGCGGTGCGACAGGCCCGTGTCCCACATCTTGCGGATCAGCTGGAGCCCGTCGTCGATGATCTGATCGTCGACCTCGGCCTCGCTGATCTCGACGGCGTCCTCGAAGAACTCCATCGCGATCAGGTATTCGCGTTCAGGGGTGATCTCGACGATGTCGAGGGGTTCGGGTGTCGAGAAGCCCTTCTCGCCCAGCAGCCGAAGCGTGTAATCCTCGTACTCCACGAAGCGGCGAACCGTGCTGAACGGGGTCTCGTCCTCCAGTCGGCCGTAGAGCATCGACCGGCCGAGCTTGTACCAGCGGTCCGCACGCACGTGGTTCTTCGCGTAGAGCTTCGCGAAGATCGATCGCTCGACGCCCTGGTCGTCGACGACGCGCATCTTCAGCGGCGTCGAGCCGCCGGAGCCCTCGAGGCCGACCGGTTTCATGCTCAAGACGTCGTACCCGAGCTGTTCCTGCATGGCCTGCTTGATGGCCTCGCCGCGTCGACCCGAGACGTCGAGGTGCGCAGACTTCGCGTGGCGTCCGTACTGCACGGGGTAGACGTCGTTCGGCGCCCACGCGCGGAACAGCGCGACCGGGATCGAGACGCCGATGAGGATGCCGAACAGCGCGTCGGTGAAGTGGTCGACGCCGAGATAGATGCGCAGCAGCGCGACCAGGATCAGCAGGGCCGCTGCGACGCCCTTCGCATACAGCCGGGGCCGGCCGGGCACCACGAGCATGTAGACGATGCCGACGATCGCGACGGCGAGGCCGCCCATCGGGAGCGAAGGGGCCGAATAGCCCTCCCAGGTTCCGATGATCGTGACGTCGAACGGACGCGGTCGCGACGCGAGCAGCAGGAGCCCCTGGGCCACCAGGCCCGAGAGCGCAACGCCGATCAGGAACATCGCGAGGTGTCGCCACCGCTTGAACCACGCGACGCCGCCCACCGTGAGCAGCATCAAGATCCCGAGTCCCCACCGCGAGCCGAACGTATTGAGCGAACGGGCGACCGAGTCGAGCCACCCCACGCGGAGCGACACCACGGCATCGGTGATCGCGGCGTCGAACCGATCGAGCGGCCCGGGGTTGACGTGCAGCCAGATGCAGCCCGGGACGACGACGACCGCGAGCAGGAGCAGGCGGAGCACGCCGGTCGCGCCGATCTTCTTCGGCAGCGGCGGTGGCGCTCCCGTCGGACGCCGATGCCGCCGGCCGCCGCCCTGCGACACGTCGACGACGGGTTCGGTCCGGGACGGATGTGTGTGCTGTTCCAGCGGAAAAGCCCCCTCGGGGTTGATCCTTGCACGATCGGCGTTCATCGGCCCGCCCGCCGGCGTCGTCAGCGATGCTCGGTGCCGTCGCGATCCTGGACGCTGCGGGACAGCGACCGGAGCATCGAGGCCAGTCGATCCTGGTCGCGTTCCGCGAGCGCCCCCGCGATCGCCGTCTCCTCGGCGTTGAACCTCGGGAAGAGGTGCTCGATCGTCTTGCGACCCGCGGGGGTCAGTGACACGAGCACGCTGCGGCCGTCGTCCGGGTCGGCGCGCCGGGCGATCCATCCGCGAGCGTCGAGGGTCCGCAACACACCGGTCGCGGTCGGGCGGCTGATCCCGATCGCCTCGGCGAACGCGTTGGCTCCGAGCTCTCCCCACACCCAGAGCACCCACAGAGCGACGAACGATGTCCACGACACCCGTTCGGTCGCGAGGACCTTTGCCTCCATGTGCCGGCGAACGGCGGCGGCGCTGCGGAACAGGTTGGAGATCGCCCACATCGCGCGGAAGTCCAGCGGACGGTCGCCGAGCGCCTCCATCACCTTGCGCTCCGCAGGCAGCAGGTCGTCGGTCACGCGGCTCCCGAGGTGAGCCGCGCGCCGAGCTCGCGCGCGACGTCCAAGATCGCCTCGACGTCTTCGTCGGTCGTCCGGAAGTTCACGAAGCACGGACGCAGCCAGACCTCGCCGTCGATCAGCGCGGAGGCGAGGTAGATGCGGCCGTCGGCCAGGATCGCGTCGGCCAGCCGCTCGTTGTGCGCGTCGACCGCCACCCCCACGGGCGCATGACGGAACGGCACGATCGACAGCTGTGGGGGCGCGTCCATCACCTCGAAGTCCTCGCTCGACTGCGCGCGGCGGTACAGGAGGTCGGCCTCCTCGAGGTTGCGCGCGATCGCGTCGCGGAACTGGTGCGCTCCATGGGCTCGGAAGGCGAGCCAGGCCTTGAGCGCGCGGAACGGCCGCGAGTACTCCAACGTGATGTCGGCGGCGTGGAGCTCGTGCTGCTGGTGGGGCAGGTAGCCCTGCTCGTGCGAGAAGGACTCTTCGAAGACCTCGCGGTGCCGGCTCATCACGACCCCACAGGCCTTGGGCAGGTAGAGCCATTTGTGGGCGTCGACCGAGCACGAGTCGGCACGCGCCAGCCCCTCGAACAACTCGGGACGGACCGCGGCAGCCGGCAGGCCGTAGGCGCCGTCGACGTGCAGCCACACGCCCGCCTCATCGCAGACGTCGGCGACCGCGTCGAGATCGTCCACCGCACCGGTCAACGTCGTGCCCGCGGACGCCACCACCGCCACCGGTGTTTCGCCGGCCGCACGATCCGCCGCGATCGACTCCGCCAGCAGATCGGGGCGCAACCGCCGCAGCGGATCGAGCGGGATCGCCCGCAGCCGATCCGAGCCGATCCCGAGCAGCTCCACCGCCCTCGTGACCGAGTAGTGGACCTCCTCGGAGCAGTAGACGACCGGTCGCTCGCCACCGAGCCCGGCGTGGCGGGAGCCGGGCAGCGCACGCTCGCGAGCGGCCGCCAGCGCGGTCAGGTTGCTGATCGTCCCGCCGCTCGTGAAGGCGCCCGACGCGACCGGGAACCCGACGAACTCGCCGATCCAGCGCACCGCCTGCTGCTCGACGACGGTCGCCGCCCGCGCGTCGACCGCGAGGTTGATGTCATAGGTGTGCGCCAGCAGGTCGCCGATCGCGCCGATCGGCAGGCCGCTCGACCCGATGAACGCGAAGTAGCGCGGCCGCGGCTGGGCGATCGACTCGTCGAGGATGCGGGCGGCGTCGTCGAGCGCCTCGTGCACGGGCACGGCGTCCTCCGGCAGCCCGGCGCGGATCAACTCCAGCACCCGCTGATCGAGCGGCGGCTCCTCCGGCCGGAACCGGTCGAACGATCGCCACGCCTCCTCGACGAGCCGGGCCGCGTGCGCCAGCGCCTCCTCGCGCGGGGCGTCGAGGCGCAGCGGCCGCTCGTCGTCGATCATCCGATCCCTTCTGCGCGGACGCCCGCCGGGTTGATCCCGGCCTCCTCGTCCGAACGGAGTTCGTCGAGCACGCTGCTCGCGGGGGGCCGCCCGCGCATCGTCACGGCGACGACCAACCCGAGGACCGCCCACACGGCGACGTAGCGCCAGACGAGGTTGAACGGGGCCGGCTGCTTGTAGATCCCGCCGAACACGGCAGCCACCGAGATCACGATGCCGATCGCGGCGGCGATCACCACTCCGGCGTAGTTGGCGCCTCGTCGCAGTCCCCAGAACGATCCGAAGGCGAGCAGGCCGTAGACGATCATCAGCGCGAAGCCGCCGAACGTCGACAGCCACAGGAACATGTCGAAGAAGTGTGGGCTCGGACTCGCGTCGGCGAACACCGTGTCCGCGAACTGCGAGATCCCGACCATCACGAGCGAGATCACTTCGACGAAGGCGATCGCGGCGACCGGCGTTCCACGGCTGTGTGACACCACTGCCAGGCCGCCGGGGATCCGCCGGTCGCGCGCCAGCGCGAACACGCCGCGCGCCGACGCGACCGCGGCCCCCAGACCGACCGCCAGGATCTCGAAACCCTTCTCCCGATACTGCTCGTACATCTTTTCAAGGTCGGTATATTGCGGCGTGTTGCCGCAGAAGCTTGCCGTGTTGACCAACAACAGTACTTTGCCACGGAACTGGCCCAATGAGACCGGCTTCCCTTCGATATCATTTAGCGTAAAGTCATAGACCATGGGCGTCTGTGGTGCCATGAGTACGGTCCCTTCTTGGTCCGCCTGTGCGACGCTCGGCTCAAATTGGCCACTCGACTCAACAATGACGATCATGCCGATCGTCATGACGCGCCGCGCACCCGGGGTCAGGCCGAAGACGTTCTCGGTCCGCTGCTTGAGCAGGGCGATGTCCCACTGCTCGGGATAGGAGTTGGGCGGGATCGCCTCGCCGACGATCGAATTGACGGTCTCGGTGGGCATGTCCTCGACGACGTCGCCGACCGTGTCCGCGTCCATGATGTCCGCGCGCTGCTCGTAGATCACCTTGCGCTGGTCGTTCATGACGTCGTCATATTCGACGA
>Ga0207645_10004313_pt1 | contig 10548 bp, 7 predicted proteins | sample KBSM53metaG_FD_184331 | JGI IMG/M metagenome (GOLD analysis project Ga0207645, IMG submission 184331) | Miscanthus rhizosphere microbial communities from Kellogg Biological Station, Michigan, USA - KBS M5-3 metaG (SPAdes) (version 2) | ecosystem: Host-associated > Plants > Roots > Rhizosphere >...
CGGCGTCGCGCTGGCGGTCGCGCCACTTGTCACCGCATTCAGCTGCCCTGATTTCACCGTCGACTTTTCCGCGTGCGTCGCTCCGACGGTGCGCAGGTAGTAGGTCGTCTTCAACCCGCGCAGCCAGGCCAGCTTGTAGGTCTCGTCGAGCTTCTTGCCGGATGCGCCCGCCATGTAGATGTTCAACGACTGCGCTTGGTCGATCCACTTCTGGCGCCGCGCCGCTGCCTCGACCAGCCACTCCGTCTCGATCTCGAACGCCGTCGCGTAGAGAGCCTTCAGATCGGCGGGGACGCGGTCGATGCGGCGCAGGGAGCCGTCGAAGTGCTTCAAGTCCATGACCATCACGTCGTCCCAAAGACCGAGCTTCTTCAAATCGCGGACGAGGTACTCGTTGACGATCGTGAACTCGCCCGACAGGTTCGACTTGACCGACAGGTTTCCGAACGACGGCTCGATCGAGGCGCTGACGCCGACGATGTTCGAGATCGTCGCGGTCGGCGCGATCGCCACGCAGTTCGAATTGCGCATGCCGTGCTGCGCGATCCGCTGGCGCAGCGCATTCCAGTCGAGGGTCGCGCTGCGGTCGAGCTCGACATAGCCGCCGCGCTGCTCGGCGAGCAGGTCGACCGAATCGATCGGAAGAATCCCACGGTCCCAGAGCGAGCCGTGATAGCTCGAGTAGCGTCCGCGCTCGGCCGCGAGTTCGGTCGATGCCCAGTAGGCGTGATAGCAGACGGCTTCCATCGAGCGGTCTGCGAACTCGACCGCCGCCTCGGAGGCATACGGCACGCCGATCTCGTACAGAGCGTCCTGGAATCCCATGATGCCCAAGCCGACGGGACGGTGCCGCAGGTTCGAGTCGCGCGCCTTCTTGACCGCGTAGTAGTTGATGTCGATCACGTTGTCGAGCATCCGCATCGCGGTCGCGACCGTCCGCTTCAACTTGGCCTGGTCGAGCTGGCCGTTGGCCAAATGGTGCGCCAGGTTCACGGAACCGAGGTTGCACACGGCGATCTCGGTATCGCCGGTGTTCAGCGTGATCTCCGTGCACAGGTTGCTGGAGTGCACGACACCGACATGCTGCTGCGGCGAGCGCACGTTGCAGGCATCCTTGAACGTGATCCACGGATGACCGGTCTCGAACAGCATCGACAGCATCTTGCGCCAGAGATCGCTCGCCTTCATCGTCTTGAAGAGCTTGATCTCGCCGCGTGCCGCCTTCGCCTCGTAGCCGGTGTACGCCTCCTCGAAGGCCTTGCCGAACTTGTCGTGCAGGTCGGGACAAGTGCTGGGGGAGAAGAGCGTCCAGTCGCCGCCTTCCATCACCCGCTTCATGAAGAGATCCGGAACCCAGTTCGCGGTGTTCATGTCGTGCGTGCGCCGGCGGTCGTCACCGGTGTTCTTGCGCAGCTCCAGGAACTCCTCGATGTCGAGGTGCCAGCTTTCCAGGTAGGCGCAGACCGCACCCTTGCGCTTGCCGCCCTGGTTGACTGCGACCGCCGTGTCGTTGACCACCTTCAGGAACGGCACGACGCCCTGGCTCTTGCCGTTCGTACCCTTGATGTGGCTGCCGAGCGCACGGACATTGGTCCAGTCGTTGCCGAGCCCGCCCGCGAACTTCGACAGCAGCGCGTTCTCCTTCAGCGCCTCGTAGATCCCGTCGAGATCGTCCGACACGGTCGTCAGGTAGCAGCTCGAAAGCTGCGAGCGACGCGTTCCGGCGTTGAACAAGGTCGGTGTCGAGCTCATGAAATCGAACGTCGACAGCACCTCGTAGAACTCGATCGCACGCGCCTCCCGGTCGATCTCGTTCAGCGCGAGGCCCATCGCGACTCGCATGTAGAACGCCTGCGGGAGCTCGATCCGGACTTCGTCGACATGGAGAAAGTAGCGGTCGTACAGCGTCTGCAGGCCGAGATAGTCGAACTGGAGGTCGCGGTCCGCTTTCAGTGCTCGGCCGAGCGCGGCAAGGTCGTACTGAAGCAAGCGCTCGTCCAGCAGCTCGGCCTGTACACCCTTCTTGACGAACAGCGGGAAGTACTCGGCATAGCGCGTCGCCATGTCGGCATGCAGTACCTCCTCGCCGAGGATCTCGCGCCGGATCGTGTGCAGCAGCAGCCGCGCCGTCGCACGCGTGTAGCCCGGGTCCTTCTCGATCAGGGTGCGCGCCGCCAGAATCGCCGCCTTGTGCACCTCGTCGATCGGCACGCCGTCGTACAGGTTGCGTTTCGTCTCGGCCAGGATCGGGCCGGCCTGCACGTCGTCTCCAAGCCCGGCGCAAGCCGACTCGATGATGGTCTGCAGGCGCCGAAGATCGAGCGGAATCCGCTGGCCACGGTCGAGTACGGTCAGGACCGGCTCGGGTGCCGCGACTGGGCGCCCCTGCTTCGCGCGCTCCTGGGTCCGACGCTCGCGATACAGAACGTAGGCACGCGCCACCTCGTGGTGGCCGCCGCGCATCAAGCCGAGTTCGACGTGATCCTGAACATCCTCGATGTGAAAGGTGCCGCCGCCCGGGCGCGAGCGCAACAGCGCCCGGACGACCGTCTCGGTCAGGCTGTCGACGGTCTCGCGGACGCTCGCCGATGCGGCGCCCTGGGTGCCGTGAACGGCAAGAAATGCCTTCATCAGCGCAACGGCGATCTTGTTCGGCTCGAACGCCACGACCGCACCGTTGCGGCGAAGGATCTGATAGCCCTGATAGGCGGTATTCGAGGCGCCTTGGCTGGCGACCAAGCGCGGGCCGGCGGGTACGGCCGTCGTGGCAGTGACTGCTTGCATTGACTTCCTTGTTGGGACCTGGATGGATCGATCCAGGATCATCATGTTCGGGTCGGCCCTTTGCAGATGCGGCAACCGGCGGGCCGACCCTGTTGGAGCGCTCGTCGCAGCGGAAATTCAAAAGAATTTATGCAGCTTGCGACGGGCATTGGACGAAATCAGGATCGCACGGTGCAGACACTATATCTGGGGTCCGACACCTCTTCAAGCACTAGATATAGCGTAACAACCCTAGGACAAGTGTGAACTATTCACACTTCGCAAGCGCTCGTCACAAGACCGTCGGCGGTGCTGCCGATGCGCCCGCAAAACGCTCTGCAGGCCACCCCAGCTGCGCCCTCAGACGTCCCCAGTCGAAGCCCGATCCGGGGTCCAGTTTCCGCCCCGGCGCGACGTGTTGATGACCGACGATGTCGCCGATCGGATAGCGCCCTGCCAAGTCGTCCAGCAGGCGGGCCAACGCGTCGTATTGGGCTCGTTCAAACAGCAGATCTTCGAGGCCTTCGAGTTCGATGCCCACCGAAAAATCATTGCACTGCGAGCGCCCTTTCCAGACCGAAGTCCCGGCATGCCACGCACGGTCATCACAAGAAACGAACTGGACGAGTTCACCGTCGCGGCGGATCAGGAAGTGGGCCGATACCGCCACGCCACGGATCGTGGCGAAGTAAGGATGGGCGTCCCAGTCGAGCCGATTGGTGAACAGCCGCTCGATCGCATCGCCGCCATAGACACCGGGTGGCAGGCTGATCGAATGGATCAGCGCCAAGTCGACGACAGTGCCCTCGGGCCGCTGGTTGAAATTGGGGGACGAGCACCGGCGCGCCCGTTCGAGCCAACCGCCCTGCCAGACAGCAGGCCGCGCGCTGCGCAGTGCGGGCTGCTTACTCGCGTTCGGCTCCCGCAAGATCGCCGCCGACATTGACGCCGAGGCGTGCCATTCGATAGCGGATCTGCCGCAGCGAAAGCCCCAGGCTCGATCCTGCAGCCGTCCGGTTGTAGCGGTGCTGCTCGAGAGCCCGAACGAGGATCTCGCGCTCGACCTGATCGAGATACTCGGCCAGATCGCGTGGCAGCGGCTCTTCGACCGGGAGCGGCGAGACCGCAGCCGGTGTGGGTTGCGTCGCTTCGCCGATCCGCACGATCGAGCTTGCGCTGTGGGGTGCCGGCTCCAGGTTCGAGCCGTCACGCGTCACCACGTCCGGCAGATTCAAGTCGTAAACGTCGATCGTCTCGCCGCCCGACAGCGCGACCGCGCGGTGCAGCAGGTTTTCCAGTTCGCGCACATTGCCGGGAAACGGATGGCGAGCGAGGTGGACGAGCGCTTCCCGGGTCAGGCGCGGTGCCGGCCAGACACCGGCTTCACGCGACAGGCGTTCGAGTACACGCTCGCTGACCAGCGAGAGGTCCTCGACCCGTTCGCGCAGCGGCGGCACGTGGATCTGGATGACATTGAGCCGGTAGTACAGATCCTGCCGGAACTGTCCGGCCTGAACCTCGGCCGCCAGATCCTTGTGCGTGGCACTCAGGATCCGAACGTCCACCGGTGCTTCGGCAACGGCGCCGACCGGCCTCACCGAGCGCTCCTGGATCGCGCGCAACAGCTTCGACTGCATCGACAACGGCAGATCGCCGATCTCATCGAGGAACAAGGTTCCACCGTTCGCGGCCTGGAAGAATCCTTCGCGGTCGTCGGCGGCGCCGGTGAAGGCGCCTTTGCGATAGCCGAAAAATTCAGCCTCGAGAAGCTGCTCCGGGATCGCGCTGCAGTTGACCGGCACGAACGGCTGGGCGCCGCGCGTGCTGACTTCATGAATCGCGCGGGCGACCAGTTCCTTGCCCGTGCCGGACTCACCGCTGACCAGAACCGGCGCCATGCTCCGCGCCACTTTCTCGACCATCGACCGCACATGCTGCATGGTCGCCGACAGGCCGGCCATCCGAGCCAACGCCGCACTCGAAGCAACTGCGGGCGCCGGCGTCGGCGCCGCGCGCGGCGGCTTGGCGACGCCGGTCACGCGCTGCTCCGATGGCAGGTTCCCCGGCACGACGACCGGGCTGTACGAGCCGCCGCGGCCGAGGGCGGACGCGACCACCGCGCGGAACTGCTTCAGATCGACCGGCTTCGTCAAATAGTCGTAGGCCCCGGCCTTCAGCGCGTCGACAGCGTTCTCGGCCGACCCGTACGCCGTGATGACGATCGCCTTCTCGCGCCGACCGCTTTCCTCGAGCCAGCGCAGCACGTCGAGGCCGCTGCCATCAGGCAGCCGCATGTCCGTGATCACGGCGCTGTAGATACGATCCTTCAAATGCAGGAGCGCTTCCTGGACGGTACCTGCGGTGTCCATGTCGTAGCCCTCGCGCAGGAGCGTCAGCTCGTAGAGCGTGCGCAGATCCGGCTCGTCGTCAACGACGAGAAGGCTGAAATGGGAGGCGGTGGTCATGTGACGTGCAGGCTGGGCTCTATGGCGGTCAGCGCGGCGCGCCTCATGTCGACGAAGAACCCGTTGCGCTGGGAGCCGGCATAAGGTCGCAACCGATAGTCGATGCTGGCGCCGTAACGTTCGCAGAGCTCGCGGCAAATGTACAGGCCCAACCCGGTGCCGCGGCTGCGAGTCGAGAAAAATGGCTCGAACAAATAGGGCTCCACGTCAGCCGGTATCGGTGCCCCATCGCTGAGGACGCTGAGGAACACGCGGTGTTCGTGGCCGGCATCCACTCGCAACGCGATGGAGCCCGGCACCCCGGTCGCATACCGATGGGCGTTGTCGAGCAGATTGACCAGCACGCGCCGCAAGTGCTCGGCATCGAACGAGACCCCGACCGGTTCGGCCGGGAGCTCGAGGCGCAGCGGGCTCCCCTCCCCCAATCGGATCTGGTGGGCCGCAGCCCAGTCGGCGCACACCGATCTGACCTGCGCGGTGGCGTCGATCGCACCGACCGGCTGGGCCTGCCCGGGCGCGACCTCCATCACGTCGTCGACGATGCGTTTCAAGCGTTCGACGTTGTCGGTGACCATGCGCGTCAGCTGTCGCTGCGCCGGATCGACGGTCTCCTCCGACAGCAACGCATTGGCCTGTGCGATTGCCGCCAGCGGGTTGCGGATCTCGTGCGCGATGCCGGCCGAGATCCGGCCCATCGCGGCCAGCTTTTCCTGGCGGCTGCGCGCCTGCATGTTGCGGATGTCCTCCAGAAACAGAACGCAGAACTCTTCGCTGGACTGCGGCTCCTGCCGGCGCGTGAAGCGCACCCGCACCCGCAACGTTCGCCGGTTCTGGGAATCGAACTGCAGCGCGACATCCCTGCCCGCGGCTGGCCAGCGCGCTTCGCTGAAGGCACGCTCGACGGTGCGCACAAGAGATTCCCAGGCAGGCACGCCGCGCAACTGGAACGGCGCCGCGCGGCCGATGCCTCCGGCACTCAGCAGCCGCCGGGCCGCCGGATTGGCGGCACGAACCCGGCCGCGCCGATCGACGACCAGAACGCCGTCCTGCATTTCCTCGATGACGAGCTGATTCAACTGGGCCTGTTGACGAGCCAGCTCCAGACTTCCCCGTGCGCTCATCTCCTCTCGCGCCAGCCGCCGCGCGACCTCGCCGGCCAGCACGGTGATGACGAAGAAACCGCTGCCCGCGAGGCCGGCTTGGGTTATCAGCAACGTCGTGTCGCCCCCCGCAGGCACGCCGATCCAGGCACTCGCCAACAACATGAGCGTGACGGCTGCCGCAGTCGCCAACGCCATGAGGCGCGGTGTCAGGATTCCCGCCATCAGCACCGGCAGGACCAGGAGCGCCTGGTAGTTCAGGCTCGACCCTTCGGCCAGGAAGTGAAGCGCAGTGAAGCAGACCAGGTCGGCACCGATCGTCGCGACCCATTGCCGCCGTCGAAGCCTCGGTCCGACACTCGAATCGGCGGCGCCCCGGAAGCGTGGCAGCAACCACATGCTGATCGCCAGCGCCGCATAGGCAATGCTGACCAGCGACACGAGCGGCGTCGGCCGCAGGCCGAACAGGCGTGCCAACCCAAGCGTGACCACCAGTGCAAAACCGAGCGCGGCGCGCGACGCGATGAACGTTCGATAGATCCGCTCGAAGGTCGTCGTGCCAGCGTCGATATCGTCGCCATCCATCAACGGCGGTTGCGAGTCTCGCGCCTCTTCTGCCTGGCGTCGCTCGCCGGGTTCGATGGCCGGATCGTCGACCGCGACGGCTGTTTCGGCCGTCGAGTCGGCGGACCCGAACCACAGTTCATCCGGCCCCGGCGCTGACGATACGACGCGCCGGGCGCGCACCCGCCGTTCACGAAACGGAGGTGCCGCGCTCACGTCAAGACCCCTTGTTCGCTGCCCAACCGCAAGCCGCCGTCACTCCGGATGCGCCCGCTCGAATGCGGCGCGATGCGCATCGCCGCAGAACACGCCACCGCGACCTGGAAGCGCTTCGTTGACGGGCAAGTGCACACCGCATTGCGCGCACGCCAACATCTGCAGCGGACGGTTCTTCGATGCCGAAGCGGGCGGCTGGGCGCGCCGACGCGTGAACGTGCCGCGCAGCAGCCAGAGCAGCGCGACGATCGCCAGCACAAAAAGCAGAAATTTCATCTCACCACCTCAAGCGGTCGGCGACCGGTGCAGCAGCACCTCGAAGACAAAGCGCGAGCCGACATATGCCAGCAGCAGCAGACCCGTCCCGACGTAGAGCCAGCGGGTCGCTTGGGGTCCGCGCCAGCCGAAGGTCTTGCGCCCGACCAGCAGCGCCGCAAAAACCAGCCATCCGAGAACCGAGAACACCGTCTTGTGATCCCAGCGCCATGGGCTGGCGAACCAGGCACCGAGCAGGATCGCGGCCGACAAGACCCCGAACCCTGCGGCGACGAAGCGATAGGTCAGGCGCTCGAGACGCAGCAGCGGGACGCCCGCGATCGGCCCGGGCGCTCCCGGTGAACGACGCAAGAGACGTTCGGTGCGGTTCATCAATGCCGCATGAAGGACGGCGACACCGAAAAGGCCATACGACGCGATGCCGAGCAGCCAGTGCAGCGGAGCCCAGTTCGATGCGACCTGGGGATGCAGTTGCCCGGGAAAGACCCAGGCCAGCGCAATGACGGCGCAGCCTGCCAACGCCAGACGACGACGCACGCCGTGCAGCGGAATGAAGCGACTCTCGAGCCCATACACCGCGAGCACCAACCACAGCGTCGTCGACAGCGCCGGCGCGAAGCCGAAGCGGGCACCGGACGACGATGCGCCGATGCCCGCAATGTCGACCACGATCGCGGCGCCCTGCGCCAGCCAGCCGAGCAGGAGAGCGACGCGGAGGCCGCTTGAAAACCGCTCGCCGGGCAGTGCAGCTGCCGCGTAACAGAGCAGCGCGGCGAGGCTCAAGCTGCTCAGCGCCAATGCAGTCCCCGAGCCCGCTTCGGAGCTCGGGCCGAACGATAGAATCATCGGCAGAGTGTACTTTCGCGCCCCGTCCGCAGCGACGGTGCCGCACCCCACCCAATGGCCTCGAACCTCACCGAACGGCTGAGCCGCCTCGTCAAGACGATGCGCGGCCAGGCGCGCATCACCGAGGACAACGTGCAGGACATGATGCGCGAGGTGCGCATGGCGCTGCTCGAAGCCGACGTCGCGTTGCCGGTCGTCCGCGACTTCGTCAACCGCATCAAGGAGCGTGCGCTCGGCGCCGAAGTCGCCGGCTCGCTGTCCCCTGGCCAGGTGCTCGTCGGCATCGTCAACCGCGAGCTGACGGCGGTCATGGGCGAAGGCGGCGCGGAGCTGGACCTTGCGACCCAGCCGCCGGCGGTCATCCTGATGGCCGGTTTGCAGGGTTCCGGGAAGACCACCACCACTGCGAAGCTCGCGAAGTTCCTGATCGAAAAGCGCCGGAAGAAGGTGCTGACGGTTTCAGCCGACGTTTACCGCCCCGCGGCGATCGAGCAGTTGAAGGTGGTGACGCGCCAGGCAGGTGCCGAGTGGTTCCCGTCGACAATGTCGGACCGGCCGATCGACATCGCCCGGGCGGCGCTCGATTACGCGCGCAAGCATTTCGTCGACGTGCTGCTGGTCGATACCGCCGGACGACTCGGCATCGACGAGACGCTGATGACCGAGATTGCCGACCTGCACGCCGCGCTGCAGCCCGTCGAGACGCTGTTCGTCGTCGATGCGATGCAGGGGCAGGACGCGATCAACACCGCGAAGGCCTTCAAGGCCGCGCTGCCGCTGACCGGCATCGTTCTGACCAAGATGGACGGCGACTCGCGCGGCGGCGCGGCGCTCTCGGTGCGCTCGATCACCGGCGTGCCGATCAAGTTCGCCGGCATCAGCGAAAAGATCGATGGACTCGAGGTCTTCGATGCGCAGCGTCATGCAGGGCGCGTGCTCGGCATGGGCGACATCGTCGGGCTCGTCGAGGAGGTTCAGAAGGGCGTCGACATCGCGGCAGCCCAGAAGCTTGCCGACAAGGTCAAGGCCGGCGACAGCTTCGACCTGAACGACTTCCTCGCTCAGCTGTCGCAGATGAAGAAGATGGGCGGGCTTGCCGGCCTGATGGACAAGCTGCCGTCCCAGCTGGCTGGAAAGGCCGGCAACCTTGGTGCCGCCGACATGGACCGCGCCGAGCGCGACGTACGGCGCATGGAAGGCATCATCTGCTCGATGACTCCGCTCGAGCGCCGCAAGCCGGACTTGCTGAAGGCGACGCGCAAGCGCCGGGTCGCGATGGGCGCCGGCGTGCAGGTTCAGGACGTGAACCGGCTGCTGAACCAGTTCAACCAGATGCGCGAGATGATGAAGAAGATGAAGGGCGGCGGCATGATGAAGATGATGCGACGCATGGGCGGCATGAAGGCGCTCGGCGGCATGGGCGGCATGCGCTGATCATGGGCGCAGCCGCTGCGCCTTCCTGCGGCACGATCGACCGCTGATTACTTGCGCCCGCACGATCCGGCCCGAATGGATACGTTGTTGCCTCTCTCGATCGCGATCGTCGCGGTGCTGGTTGCGGTTTGGTGGCTGATCAGGCGGCGCTCGCGAGCCGATCTGGCTGACGGCGACTCGGGCGACCGGCTCGACACGCTCGCCGGCTGGCCACCGGCCACGACGCAGATCCTTCGAACCTCGGAACGGATTGCCTACAGCACGCTGCGTCTGGCGCTGCCGGGCTACATGATCCTGGCTCAGGTGCCGATTGCGCGCTTCATCACGGTACCGAAGCGGAATTCCTATGCCGAATGGATGCGGCGTCTGGGAAGTCAATGCGTCGATCTGGTCGTCTGCGACGTCACATCGCAAGTCGTCGCCGTCGTCGAAGTGCGCCCGTACAACGCCCAACTGACCGATAGCGTGCGGCGGCGGCTCGCACGGGTCAGCCGTGCACTCGACGCAGTCGGCATCCCGTTGCATGTCTGGAACCAGGAATCGTTGCCGTCTGTCGAAGCGGCGCGCGCGACGATCGCGCCGAAGATGCCGGCTGTGCCGCTCGAACTGGCCGCACGCCGGGTCGCGGCGCAAGCGGTGCCAGTGGTAGAACCCGGCGGCAACCCGTTCGAGGATACCGACCGGAACTGGACGCCCGACGAAGGCATCGAGGTGACGGAGGTGCGGGAGCCGACCGCCTCGACCTGGTTCGACGAGCTCGACTCGATGCCGGCGACGCTCCCGCCGCCGACACCGGGACACCTGCAGCGTCGCTGACCCCGGTCAGGCGCCGCCGACCAGCGCGTCGGCAAACTCGCGGGCGCTGAAGGTCTGCAAGTCCTCGA
>Ga0207645_10004316_pt1 | contig 10540 bp, 11 predicted proteins | sample KBSM53metaG_FD_184331 | JGI IMG/M metagenome (GOLD analysis project Ga0207645, IMG submission 184331) | Miscanthus rhizosphere microbial communities from Kellogg Biological Station, Michigan, USA - KBS M5-3 metaG (SPAdes) (version 2) | ecosystem: Host-associated > Plants > Roots > Rhizosphere >...
ACCTCTCCGGAACCTGGAACGGTTTCTTCTGGGCCCTCGGCGGCTTCTACTATCCGATCGAAGGTACGTTGCTGCTCCAGATCAAAGAAGACGGAACATTTACTGCGGCGATGAGGCCCACCCCCGGCGCCAACAACATTGCCAAGGCGTCGAGCTGGTCCGGGACGATCGGCCAGCGCGGACAGCACGTCGTCTTTCACTTCTCGCAGGGGCAATTGCCGGTGTGGTCGTCGCTCGCTCGCTCCGCGGACACCATGTACGGGGTGGCCAAAGACCCGGCGACCGGGTTCGGCATCGGAATCATGCTCGAGCGTACCCGCGGTGGGGCCTGAGAAGACCGGCGCGGGCTCCCTCGGCCATCTCACCCCGCCCATTTTGACTTCTTGCGCACACCTCGCGCCCTTGCGGTACGGTCCTGCGTCCAACCGGTGAATCGCGGCGCGGTCAATCGGCGACCGGAGGACACACGCATGGATCCAGACTCGGCGTTCGAGGTGTCCCGCGGCGTCGCGGTGGTCCCTCACTCGATACTGAGGGTTCACGGCGCCGACGGGACCGAGACGCTCGATCAGCTCGCGGTGGAGGAGCCGCTCGAGATCCGGTTGGGCGGCCTGGCGTTCACGGTTACCATGCGCACGCCCGGAGCCGACGAGGACCTCGTGGCCGGCCTTCTCCATACGGAGGGCCTCATCCGCGGCGCCGACAACCTCGACGTGATCGCCCGGTATCGCGGTACGGACGGCGAGACCGATCCGGGCAACGTGATCAACGTGCTGCTCAAGGGCGACGTGCAGGTGGCGCGCGAGCGGCTCCGCCGCAGCCTCGTGGTGTCGTCGGCGTGCGGAGTGTGCGGCAAGGTCACCATCGACTCGATCAAGACCGCGTGTCCTCCGGTGGTGTCGGACGCGGCGGTGCCCGCCGGGCTCTTCCCGCGGCTCCTCGACTCGATGGCCGCGGCGCAGTCCACCTTCGAGCGGACCGGCGGCCTGCACGCGGCTGGTCTCTTCGATACGGACGGGATCCTCGTCGTGCTGCGCGAGGACATAGGACGGCACAACGCGGTGGACAAGGTGATCGGCCACATGCTGCGGACCCGCCGGCTGCCGCTCGATCGGCACATCCTCATGGTGAGCGGCCGGGCGAGCTTCGAGATCATGCAGAAAGCGTGGGTGGCGCGCGTCCCGATCGTGGCCGCGGTCTCGGCGCCCTCCAGCATGGCGGCCCAGATGGCTCTCGCGGCAAACATGACCCTGGTGGGGTTTCTGCGCCCGAGTGGCTTCAATGTCTACAGCGGGGCCCAGCGGGTGCTGCCCGCGAATACGCGTCCGTCTTCCCACGCGCCCGGCCGCGCCGGGCGCCTCGCCGCGCCGGGTGCGCTCACGGAGGCTTGATCCATGCACGAGGTGACCCGCCGCGACTTCCTGAAGGTCGGAGCCGCCAGCGCCGCCGTCGGTATCACGTCCCTGGGCTTCGACGTCGCCGCCGCGGTCCAGGTCAAGCAGAGCTTCCGCATCGAGGGGGCGAAGGAGGCTCACTCCCTCTGCCCCTACTGCGCGGTCGGCTGCTCGATCCTCGCCTACACCAAGCAGGACGCCAGCGGGAACACCCGGCTCCTGCAGATCGAGGGCAATCCGGACAGCCCGGTGAACGAGGGCCGGCTGTGCCCGAAGGGCGCGACGTCGATGCAGCTCGCGGTGAGCAACCGCCGCGTGGAGAAGCCGCTCTACCGGGCGCCGGGCAGCGACAAATGGCAGGAGATCGACTGGGACCAGATGCTCGATCGGCTGGCCCGGCACGTCAAGGAGTCGCGCGACGCGACCTTCGTCACCCAGGACTCCGAGGGCCGCACCGTGAATCGCTGCGAGGGCGTCGCCTTCGCGGGCGGCGCCACGTTCAGCAGCGAGGAAGGGTACTTCGCCACCAAGCTGATGCGGGCGCTGGGCGTGGTGCACTTAGAGCAGCAGGCCCGAGTCTGACACGGCCCCACGGTCGTCAGTCTGGCGGCCACATTCGGGCGGGGCGCGATGACGAATCACTGGCGTGACATCCAGCACGCCGACGTCATCATCATCAACGGAGCCAATCCGGCCGAGGCCCATCCGGTCGGCTTCCAGTGGTTCATGAAGGCCAAGCTGAACCCCAAGCGCGGCATCGGCGCGGGCGGCGGGGCGAAGATGATCCACATCGATCCCCGGTTCACCCGGACCTCCGCGGTCTGCGACATCCACGGACGGCTCCGGACCGGAACGGACGCCGCGTTCTTCGGCGGCCTGATCAACTACGTGCTGGAGAAGAACCTCATTCACCTCGAGTACGTCCGCAACTACACGAACGCGTCCTTCCTGGTAAAGGACACCTACGGCTTCCACGAGGGACTGTTCAGCGGGTACGACCCGGCCAAGCGCACGTACGACACCTCGACCTGGGCGTACGAGGGCGACGCGGTGGAGCAGGTCGCCTACGAGCGCCACGAGCAGGAGATCCGCGCCAATGGCGACGGGCCGAAGGTGAACGCGGGGGTGGCCCTCGCCAAGCGCGACATGCGGCTCGAGCACCCGCGCTCGGTGTTCCAGCTCATGCGGAAGCACTACGCCCGCTACACGCCCGAGGTGGTGAGCTCGATCACCGGTATCCCCACCGAGCAGTTCCTGGAGATCGCCCGGATCGTCGGAGAGTGCGGGCGGCCCGACAAGGTGATGACCGTCGTCTACGCGGTCGGCCTCACCCAGCACACGACCGGGGGGCAGCTGATCCGCAGTGCGGCCCTGCTGCAGCTGCTGCTGGGCAACATGGGCCGGCCCGGCGGCGGGATGAACGCCGAGCGCGGCCACGCCAACATCCAGGGCAACACCGACCACGCGATCTCCTGGGAGATCCTGCCCGGCTACCTCCGCATTCCCGCCCCGGGCCAGAAGAACCTGAACGACTACGTCGCGCGGAGCGCGCCCAAGAAGTTCGACGCCAACTCCTGGAACTTCTTCGGCACGAACTACCGCAACTTCATGGTGAGCCTCCTCAAGACCTGGTACGGCGACGCGGCCAGGCGGGAGAATGAGTTCGCCTTCGACTTCGTGCCCAAGCCGGCCTCGAACTCGTCATGGATCTCGATCTACGACCAGGCCCTGAAGGGCAAGATGCAGGGCGTGATCCTGTCCGGCATGACCGCGACCAGTATCGGCCCCGATTCGAACCAGGTGATGCAGGCCCTGGGCAACCTGAAGTGGCTGGCGGTCATGGACCCGCTGCCGACGACCAGCTCGGAGTTCTGGCGACGGCCGGGCGTCGATCCAAAGACCATCCAGACCGAGGTCTTCATGGTCCCCACCACCCACTGGATCGAGAAGGACGGCTCCTTCGTGAACAGCGGGCGCTGGTCCCAGTGGAAGGAGCAGGTGATCCCGCCGCGCGGCGGGGCGCGTCACGACCACTGGGTGCTGGCGGAGGTGTTCCAGCGGGTGAAGAAACTCTACCAGGAGCAGGGCGGCAAGTTCCCCGACCCGCTCATGGCCCTGACGTTCGCGTACAAGGACCCGATCAAGCCGGAGCTGGAGGAGCTCGCCAGGGAGATCAACGGCTACGACCTGACCACCGGTCAGCGCCTCGACACCTTCGGCAAGCTGAAGGACGATGGGACGACGACCGCCGGCGACTGGATCTACACCGGGTCCTACCCGGAGGCCGGCAATCTGGCGCAGCGGCGAGACGGGGTCCAGGATCCGGGAAAGAACGATCCGACCGGCATGGGCTTCTACCCCGGCTGGGCCTGGAGCTGGCCGCTCAACCGACGCGTCATGTACAACCGGGCCTCCGCGGACCTCGACGGCAAGCCGTGGGATCCGGCACGCCCCGGCATCCAATGGGACTCCGCGCAGAAGAAGTGGGTCGGTGACGTCCCCGACTACCCCGCCACGATGGAGCCTCGCAGCCCCAAGGCGTGGGGCCCGTTCATCATGAACAGCGAGGGCGTCGGGCGGCTCTTCTCGGCCTCGATGCTCGACGGCCCGTTTCCGGAGCACTACGAGCCGATGGAGTCGCCGATTCCCAATCCCCTGCACCCGAACCAGTCGGAGTCGCCGGTGGTCTTCCTGTACGACAAGGCGGCCGGACGAGAGAGCCGGTTCGGCACCGCCAAGGACTACCCGTACGTCGCGACGAGCTATCGGCTCACCGAGCACGAGCACTACGTCACCCAGCACGTGCCGTACCTGGACGCGCTCCAGCCGTTCCCCTTCGTGGAGGTGCCGGAGGACGTGGCGAACGAGAAGGGCATCAAGAGCGGTGACCGGGTCCGCGTCTCATCCAAGCGCGGCAAGCTGGAGGTCGCGGCCATCGTCACCAAGCGGCTGGGTCCGGTGATGGTGGGGGGCAAGAAGGTCTATCACATCGGGATCCCGATCCACTGGGGCTTCGTGGGCATCGCGGCCGACCGCGATCCGACCAAGGGCGCCAACTGGCTCGCCAACGCGCTCACTCCGTTCGTGGGAGACGCCAACGCCCGGACCCCGGAGTACAAGGCGTTCCTGGTGAACATTGAAAAGATCTGAAGGGAAGAAGACCTGATGGAGAAGCTCCAAACCGCGCCCGGCGGCGCGCCATCGTGGGCGGCGCGGCGGCGGCGGGCGAGCACGCTCCGGGACCGCTGGCCGCACGCGGAGGAGATGCTGTCTCTCTACGGTGCGCTGCTCGGGGTGCAGGAGCGTGCGGTGGAGGCCACGCTCGACGACCGGCCGTCGCCCGGCGCGCTGGCCGGCTACGTGGCCGCGCGGGTGATGCCCGGCATCGTGGAGGTGACACGGGCGGCGGGTCCGCCGGCGCTGGTCGAGGCGGTGGGGGAGCCCCTGCCCGCCCCGGACGCGGCGGTCCGTCGCTGGCTGTCCGGAGAGCCGCAGCCGCCGGTGCCGGAGTACCTGGCCCGTGGCGCGAGCGCCCCGGTGCTCGAGGCGCTCGGCGAGGTCTCCACTCTGCCGCGCTCGCCTCACGACGGCGGGTGCCCGCGCTGCGGAGGTCGACCCCAGCTCTCGTACTTCGTGGAGTCGGGCGAGTCGCTGCTGACCGCGCCGCGCCACCTGCTCTGCTCTCGGTGCACCGGCTCCTGGATCCACGAGCGCACCGCCTGTCCGTCGTGCGGTGAGCGATCCACCGGGAAGCTGCCCATCTTCGCCGACACCGAGCGTTTCCCGGCCCTGCGGGCGGACGCCTGCGAGACGTGCCGACGGTACCTGATCACGGTGGACGGCCGGAAGGACCCGGCGGCGGTACCCATCGTGGACGAGCTGGTGGCGCTGCCGCTCGACCTGCACGTGCGAGAGCGCGGCTTCTCCAAGATCGTGCCGAACCTCATGGGGATATAGGAGAGCGCACATGGCACGGACGGTCGGCTTCTTCACCGACACCACGCTCTGCATCGGCTGCAAGGCCTGCGAAGTGGCCTGCAAGGAGTGGAACCAGCTCCCGGGCCACGCCGCCAAGTTCCTCGACGGGTTCGACAACACCGGCCGGCTCGACGACCAGAACTGGCGACACGTGCAGTTCCACGAGCGGAGCACGCCGGCCGGCGGGGTGGCGTGGAGCATGATGAGCGATGTGTGCAAGCACTGCTCGCTCGCCAGCTGCATGGAGGTTTGCCCGACCAACGCGATCATCCGGACCGAGTTCGACACCGTCTACATCCAGCCCGACGTCTGCAACGGGTGCCGCGACTGCATCGCGGCCTGTCCGTACGCCGTCATCGGCTTCAACGAGGAGACCGGGCTCGCGCAGAAATGCACCTTCTGCTACGGGCGGCTGCAGAACAACCTGGTCCCCGCGTGCGCCAAGGCGTGCCCGACGGAGTCCATCAAGTTCGGCGACCTGAGCGAGATGCGCAACGTGGCCACCGCACGGCTCCAGCTCCTGCAGTCCCAGGGCGTGGCCAACGCCCAGCTCTACGGGGAGAAGGAGTACGGCGGCCTGCACGCGCTGTTCCTGCTGACCGACAAGCCGGAGGCCTACAAGCAGCCCAACACCGAGAATGCGGTGCTGCCGAGTCGCAACAACACGCGGAGCTACCTGGCCTCGCTGGTGACGGCGGTGCTGGGCGTGGTCGGGGCGGTGATCGCCTTCCGCCAGCGCGGCGAGGAGGGCTAGCCATGCCTCAGCACTTCGTCGCGCCGCCGCAGTGGGAGTGGTACATCGTCTGGTACTTCTTCCTCGGCGGGCTCGCCGGGGGCGCCTACCTGATCGGCACGCTGCTGCGCCTCATGGGCGACCCGCGAGACCAGGGCGTGTCCCGGCTCGCGTTCCTCGTGGCGTTCCCCGCGATGGTGATCTGCCCGATCCTGCTCACCCTGGACCTCGGCCACCCCGCCCGGTTCTGGCACATGCTCGTGAACAGCCGGACGGGGGCGCTCAACTTCAAGTACTGGTCCCCGATGTCGATGGGCGCGTGGGCACTCCTCGGCTTCGGCCTCTTCGCGACCCTGTCGTTCATCGAGGCCCTGGTGCAGGAAGGCCGGTTACGGCATGGGCTGGCCCGGGGTATCGCGGACGTGATGGGAGGCGTGCTTGGCCGGCTCTTCATGGTCCTCGGCGCGCTGTTCGGGCTGTTCGTGGCCGGATACACGGGCGTGCTCCTGAGCGTGAGCAACCAGCCGGTCTGGAGCGACACGTGGGCGCTGGGCGGGCTGTTCCTGGCCTCCGGGCTGAGCGTGGGAGCGGCGACACTGGCGATCGTGACCCGGGCGCGGGTCGACGCGCCGACGACCGAGCGCAAGCTCTCCCGGGCCGACCGCGTGTTCATCGTGCTCGAGCTGGTCCTGCTCGCCGTGTTCTTCGCCACGCTCGGCGCCCTGGCGGGTCGCCTGTTCGCGCCTCGCTGGCTCGTGCTGTGGGTGCTGGTGGCGGTGGGCACCCTGGGTCCGCTCCTGATGTACCGGGCGCCGGGTGCCGGCCGGCGCGGCTCGCCGGTGCTCGCGGGGTGGCTGGTGCTGCTGGGCGGATTGGCCCTGCGCATCGTCGTCATCTTCGGCGCTCAGATCTGACGCCGTGAAGATCGGCGTCCGTCTGCCCTCCCGCTTCACCGATGCCGGCGACTACCTGGCCGATGTCCGGGCCCTCGACGCCATCGGCGTGAACTCGCTCTGGCTGCCCGACGACGGGTTCGATCCCTGGCTGATGCTGGCCGGCATCGCCACGGTCACCGGACGGACGCGGCTGGCCGTCTCGGTCTCGGCCCGCGACGACGAGGCCTCCGACGGGCTCGCGCGGCGGATGGCCACGCTCGATCGCCTATCGCGCGGGCGCGTCCTCACGATCGTTGCCCCCGCGTCCGAGCTGGTCGGGATCAAGGCACTGATCGCCCGCACCCGTCGCCTCGGGCCGGGGCCGGTGATGCTCGATGCCCTGGACGTGGGTCACGCGATGGTCGGGGCCCGGCTCGCCGACGGACTTGTCGTCGCCATCGAACCGGCCGACTGCCACGCCGTGTTCGACCAGGCCCGCGACCGCCGCCAGCGCGACCGGCTGACCGCGCCGTTCGAGCTGTGGGCGCGGGTCGCGTCGCCCGAGGGACGGGAGCACTGGCGAAGCATGCTCGCCGCCGCCGTCGCCGACCGCACCACCGGCGTCATCGTCCCCGCCGGCCCGAGGCTCCTCGATCTCCTGCGCAACGCCGACGAAGAGGACGATCGCTCCGATCTGATCCTCGCCCAGGGCTGACCCACTCGCGCCGACCCCATGGGATCTCTTGCGCCAGCGTCACGGTGCGCCCCGACATGCCTCATGCTCGAGGAGCGTCCCTGCCTTGCCCATTCCCCCATTCATTCCTGGGCCGCGCCGGCAAGAGTGAGCAGGCAGGTGCTCTCCTCGAGAGCTTCGACCTCGTGCGGTACGGTCGATTCCAGCACGATCAGATCTCCGGCCCTGAGACTCTCCACACGCGCGCCGGCCCGAAAGGTCACCGAGCCGGTGAGGACGTGGAAGGTCAGAGGCCCGGCGGCCCGATGCTCGGAGAGCCTGGTTCCTTTGCCGAGCAACATCAAGACCAGGCGGAGGCCGGGCTCCTTGGTCAGGGTGATCGAATTGCGTCCTCTCTCGCGCCAGGTGGGCTCCTCCCGGAGCTGCTCCAGTTGCTCGCCGAGCCGCAGATGAAGGAGCGGCGCCTCGATCGGTCGATCAGGTCTCGCCTTCCACTCGTCACTCATGAACGGCTCCGATCTCGTGTTCCATCGCCAGTTCCGCTTCGAGACTCTCCCGGTCGCGAAAGATGCTCGCCACCGCAAGAATCCGATCACCCACCCGGTACCGCACGCTCACGTCGTGCTGCTCGAGGCTGCCGTCGATCTCGATGGTCTCCCAGCGCTCGGCATGGCCGACGTAGTTGATGGAGATGTCGTAGTGCTGGCTCCAGAAGAAGGGCACGTCGGTGAAGGGCGTACGCTCGCCGACGATGGTGCGGGCGACCGCCTGGCCCTGCCGCTGGGCCAGCACCCAGTGCTCGATGCGCACGAGGCCGCCGCCGCGGGGGTCCGGCCAGCGCGCGGCATCCCCGATCGCGAAGATCCCCTTCGTGGCGGTCTCCAGGTAGGCGTCCACGACGATGCCCTTCTCCATCCGCAGTCCCGCCTGCTCGGGGAGATCGACGAGCAGCTGACACGAGGCGAGCTGGCCGCGGCGAACCTGCCCGGGGTCTACAGGCCCGAGGAGCGTTCGAGCACGCGGCCCGCGTTCGAGGTCTGCTTCGTGACCCGGGACGTCCAGGGGGCCTTCGACCGCGCGATCACCGAGGGCGCCGAGGCCGTGACCCCACCGCAGACCAAGCCGTGGGGCCAGGACGTCGCATACGTGCGCGACCCGGACGGCAACCTCGTGGAGCTGGCCTCCCCCGCCGGCAGCAGCCCCCAGTAGAGGCGACCGGGCTTCAGCCCGACACGCGGGCGTAGACCTCGTCGAGCAGCGCCTCGGGGTCGTCCAGCTCGAAGTTCTCCGAGAGGTAGTGCGCGGTCTCCTCCCGCGAGGAGCCGTTCAGGGCCATGTTGAGCGCGATGACGCGCGCTCCCTCCTGGCCGGCGGGCGCGGGCTTAGGCGCGGGCGCGGCCTCCTCTGGCGCGGGCGCGGCCTCCTCCAGCGGGGCCTCCTCTGGCGCGGGCGCGGCCTCCTCCAGCGGGGCCTCCTCTGGCGCGGGCGGGGCGTCCTCTGGCACGGGCGACGCCGCCTCCGGCGCGGCCTCCTCTGGCGCAGGGGACACCTCCTCTGGCGCGGGCGCTGCCGGTGCCGGGGTCGCGGCCGCTTCCGTGGCTTCCGCCGCCTCCTCGCGCGCGCTCGCCATTCCTTCGCCCACCGCTCGCAGCTCCTCGAGGTCAGCCCTCAGGGCCGAGAGCTCGTTGCGCACGCGGTCGGCAAGCTGCTCGAGAGAGCGCTCGATCTCTTCCGCGCGGGCCGAGAGCCGCTCGGCGACCGCCTGGGCCTTTGCGAGCTGTCCCTCGATCTCCTCAGCGGCCTCCGCGCGCAGGTCGGCCGCGCTCTGCTCGGCGGCCTCCAGCACCGCGCGGACCCGCTCGGCCGCCGCGGCCGCCGACGACTGCTTCTCACGACCTGCGCTCATGGCGAGCTACTGCTTGACCCGGAATGCCCCGCGCATGAACGGGTGGATCCGGCAGAAGTACGTGTACGTGCCCGGCGAGAGGTTCTTGGGCGTCCTCCAGCTGAGGAAGCCCGTCGCCGGAGTCCGCGCGCCGAGGGTGCCCGACTCGAACTGCACGTTGCCGTCAGCGATCGGGTACGCGATGCCCGTGGCGCGGTTGCAGGGCGCCTTGCACGAGGTGATCGAGTGGTAGATGCCCTTCGCGTCGTCACCTGCGTCGCGGAAGGTGAGCGACTGTCCCGGCTTTATCACGGGCGGGTTCCTGACGGGATCCCCGAGGCTGAGGTCGCCGAGCTGGTAGCGGAAGTTGACCAGGTTGATGAAGCCCGGGTTCTGTTGCCCGTCCGGCAGCCGGCGCGGGTCGGGCAGGGACGTCGGCCCGCCGCCGTGGTTGTCGTTCTCGGGCAGGTGCCCGTGGGTGACCCGGCCGGGCCTGTCGACCTTGTGCCTGAAGGGGTTGACCCCCGGGCCGCCGCCCGCCATGAAGGTGGGCATGATCCCCATCGCCTCCCACCAGGAGCCGCGGCTGGTGTCGTAGGTTGCGCTGACCGAGAGCACGTCGCCCTTCTTGACCTTCACCCTCCAGTCCGGGCGGCTGACGGTCATCGCGACGTCCCACGACACGGCACCGGCCGGCTCGAAGTACTTGGCACGGGACCTGAACAGCCGCACGGTCTTCCCGTTCCTCGTCAGCTTCAGATCCGTGTAGAGCCCGCCCGGATGCAGGTGGCCCCCGGTCGCCACGAGCACGCCCGGCCGGTCGACGACCCACTGGTTCCGCTTCGGCTGCCCGCGGTAGGGGTTCTTGGCGTCGTTCGGGTAGGTGAAGCGGCCGTTTCGACCCGAGCCCTTCCGGACGTTGAAGACGGGATAGAAGTCGCTCTCGCCATTTCGCACGTCCATCCAGATCGGGTGCACCGG
>Ga0207645_10004321_pt1 | contig 10534 bp, 7 predicted proteins | sample KBSM53metaG_FD_184331 | JGI IMG/M metagenome (GOLD analysis project Ga0207645, IMG submission 184331) | Miscanthus rhizosphere microbial communities from Kellogg Biological Station, Michigan, USA - KBS M5-3 metaG (SPAdes) (version 2) | ecosystem: Host-associated > Plants > Roots > Rhizosphere >...
CGCCGACCGGACCCGTCGCGCCGACCCAGGCGCAGGACGGTCTTCTTTCCGGTCTCATCGGAGGATTGCTGCAACCGGTGGTGAAGGTCGTCGGCTTCGTAGCCGATGCGACCGGACTCACCGTTCACCCGGTGGCCTGGGGCGACGATTACGAGCGCGTCACACACTCGGTTTCCGGAGTCATCACTCCCTGGGGCGGCACGCTCGCCATTCCGGAATCGGACTTCACTATCACTTTCGCGCCTGGCGCGTTGAATGAGTCGACCCGGATTACGATCACGTCGGATCCGAATTTCGTCGCCTACAAGATGGAGCCGACGGGTCTTCGCTTCGCGAAACCGGTTGTCGTCACCCAGCGGCTGCGCAAAACGGCGGTGTATGGTCAGCCCCTCTCAGGCCAACTTTTCGGCGCGTACATTGCCGATGACTTGCTTGACCTGAGCAAACTACTGCATGCGCTTGAGATCGAGCTCTCGACCACGATTTTCCAGCCTTCGGACCCGTCGCTCCCGGAGACGGAAATCTGGAACATCAATCACTTTTCCAGATACATGCTCGCTTCGGGGTGACATCGAGCAAGTCGAGACCGACTTTCGGCAAAGGATGAGTTTCCCCAACGAGGGCGGTCTACATGACGAAAAATGACGATGTAGAACGCGCACATCTGCTGGTCGAAAAGGCCCGATCAGCAGAGCAGCTGGAGGAGAGCGCCAAGGCGCTCAGTTTGTACGATGACGCGTTGAATCAATTCGGCCCGGATAGCCGCGACCCGCTCGTCCCCGAGGTGCTGCGCCGGAAGGGAACTATCCTGAGGGAAAGGGGAGACACCGACGGAGCGTTTCGGTGCTACACGCTGAGCCTAGAGAAAGCGCGACTCATCGGATCCGAGCGCGCAGAGGCCCATGCGTTGAACTGTCTCGGTACCGTAGCGCAGCGAAGATGCGATTACAGGGAAACAGAACGGCTCTACGGAGATGCCGCGGCCCTCGCAAGAAAGGCGGGTGACGCGCGTCTGCTCGGAATGATCGAGCAGAACCGCGGAGTTCTGGCGAGCATGCGCGGCGATTATGCAAATGCCGCCGCCTGCTACTCGAACAGCCTCGGCGCGTTCGAGATGGCCGGAGACGCCGAGCCGACTTCCTGGGTGCTCAACAACCTGGGCATCCTTCACACCAAGGTCAAAAACTACGACGACGCGCGACAGTTTCTCGAGCGCGGTCTCGCGATCGCCTTGAATCGAAAAGATCCGGTCGTCGAGAACGTCGTTCGACTAAACCTGGCTGAAGTCTGGCTCGGGCTTGGCCGGCTGGACAATGCGAACGAGTGTTGCGTCGAGGCCCTCGATCAGGCCCAGCGCCGCGGAGACCACCTCTCGGCTGCGGGCGCACTGAAAATTCGCGCCGCGATAGAGCGCAAGCGCGGCGCACTCGACAAGAGCATCGCCACTCTGAGAATTGCCATTTACGAGGCTGAAAGTGCGGAGGATCGGCTGCTGCAGGCAGAGATGCTGCGCGAGCTCGGAGAGATCTCGCGGGCTGTCGGGAATCAGGGTGCCGCTCGATCTGCCCTCCGCGAAGCGGCGATCTCGTACGAGCGGCTCGGCGCGCAAGAGGAGCTGGCGGAGATCCGCACCGAGCTCCGCGCCTTTCCAGGCTGAATTCCAGCGAGCTAAGCTCAACCGCCACTAGCGGTTGCTGGAGCGCGCGCTCCATCGTCTCACTATCGCTGGCCTGATACCCTGTCGCGACATCGCGCGACAAGGCATCGTGGCTGCCATCGTCGCGCAGTCATGACAAACCGACACACCATCGAACTCAAGGCGGTCGAGTCGTCCGCCGTCCGCGAGAACATAGACCTCGCCAAGAAGGCTGAGCGTGAAGGCCGGTGGGCGGATGCGTGCGCGATCTACGAGACACTCGTACGCGATCCAAACGCCAACGCCACCACGCGCCTCGCCGCGTTGCGCTGGCTCGGCCGCGCTTATCTGGAACAGGGGAACCGCGCCGCCGCTCTCGACGTGCTGGAAGCGGCAGTCACGTCAGCTGACATGCTCGGATCCCCGCCCGCGGTCGCTCAGGCGCTCAACGTCGTCGGCATTGTCTACCAGGTCGCGGGCGACCTGGATCAGGCAGCGGCGATTTACGGCGCGGCGCGAGCCAAGGCCGAGCAGGCTGGTGACGCCGCGCTGATAGCAATGATCGACCAGAACCTCGGCACCGTTGCCATGATTCGGGGTGACCTCCGTGGGGCGCTCGAGGCATTCCGGCTCAGCCACCTCGGGTACCAGACGTTGGGGATGCGCAATCACGAGGCGCAGGTGCTCAACAACATCGCCCTTGCTTACATGGAGCTGGGGGAGTTGAGCGACGCGGAGGCGGCGTACAACGAGGCGGCGCGCGCCTTTGAGGAAGAGGGTGATCGCGCGCGTCAGTTCGATCTCGCCGTGAACAAAGTGCAGCTCTACATCGCCGGCAAGCGATACGACGAAGCTCTTGCGCAGTGCTCAGAGCTGCTGGCAGTGTCGACCGACGAAGCGCCGTGGCGCGGCGAAGTGTTTCGCCACGTTGGCGTCATCGCCCGCGAGCGCGGTGACCTCGCGTCCGCATCGGAGAGTCTATTGAAAGCCGAGCGCCACGCGCTTGAGAGCGGGGACCTCTTGTTGCGCGCCGACGTTTCGGAGCAGCTGGCAGAAGTTAACTGGGCCCAAAAGCGCCACCGGGATATGCTCCAGAGACTCAACGAAGCGCACTCACTCTACTCGCAGCTCAAGGCGCAACACCGTGTCGCCCAGGTCGAGAAGCGCAACGGCGCCCTCGAGGCTCGATTCCTGGAAATGGCTAGGCAGTGGGGCGACTCGATCGAAGGCAAGGATCGCTACACCCAGGGTCACTGTGAGCGCGTGGCGTTTTTCGCGTGCGTGCTCGCGGATAGCGCCGGCTTCAACGCCCGGTCTCTTTTCTGGTTCCGCATCGGAGCGCTGTTGCACGACATCGGAAAGATCATCGTCCCGACCGAAGTGCTGAACAAACCGGGCAAGCTCACTGACGAGGAGTGGGCGATCATGAAGCGTCACCCCGAAGCGGGGCTGGAGCTCGTTGCCGACATCGATTTTCCGGGAGACATCACCGCGATAATCCGGAATCATCACGAGCGCTGGGATGGGACGGGATATCCCGACCGCCTCAAGGGAGAAGACATTCCGTTCGCGGCCCGCATCCTGTGCGTTGCCGACGTTTACGATGCACTGACTACAACCCGCTCCTACCGGCCCGGACTAACGCACGCCCGCGCTGCCGAAATCATGCGGTCCTCAACGGGACAGTTCGACCCTCAGCTCCTCGAGACCTTCCTCACCTGGGCGGAAACCGCTGACATTCCCGGACGCCCCACCCCGCAGCGCCTCGCCATTTTCGCTTCCAGCGCCGGCGACTGAGCCCGAAGGAAAACCGGCAAAGAAACGTAGCCGCCGGTAAAGAAACGTTGTACCAAAATGATTCCCTGATCAGGCAGCAAATCGCAAGTCTGTGTGGATTCTCGACTTGCGATGGGCACAAGGTCTGCCAAGGATCACCTATGTAAGCCAGATTCTCTTACCAAGGTGGTTCACTATGACAGGTCACCGAGTTCTCCGGTACCTCGCGCTTGTGAGCGCCATTGCCGGCCTGGCGTGTTCGGATGCAACCGCTCCGACCACTCCGGCAATTCAGAAGTCGGTCTCCCCGACGGCTCCCGTCGGTGCTTCCTTCTCGAGGTACATTCTCATCTCCGGATCCTGGGTTTGCGTCGAAGGTTGTTCCCTCGAGCAGCCCGAGTCCCTGCACGGTCCCATCCTCCAGGATTTACCTAACTGAGCAAGGATTGGGATTTTGTTGTACAATTTAGGCTGAAAAAATCGGGAGACTCATGCTCGAGGGCATGAATGATCGGATCGACAGTCGCGCCCGTTTGACGCAGGCTGGTGAGCCGCTTTCGCGGCGCCTGGTCGAGCTGGCCCGCGAAACGGAACGTCGCGGCGATGCGTCTCGCGCGCTCGGTCTATACGACGATGCGATCGAGGCGCTCGAGCGTGAGCAGAACTTCCAGCTCCTCGCGGATACACTGCGCTGGAAGGGTACTCTGCATCGCGAGCAGGGCGAGACCGAGGCAGCCTATCGCTGCTACACGCAAAGCCTGATTCAGGCGGAGAAATGCAATTCCGTCGCAGCGAAGGCGCACGCCTACAATTGCCTCGCCATCGTCGCGCAGAGACGCGGCAACCTCGCCGAAAGCGAAAAGCTATACTGGCAGGCTGGTGAATTCGCCGGACGCGCCGGCGACATTCGGTTGCTTGGAATGATCGAGCAGAACCGCGCCGTGCTCCTCAACATGCGTGGCAACTTCGTCGCTGCCGAGGCGCGCTACTCCAACAGCCTCGGTGCGTTCGAGCGCGCGGGTGACGACGAAGCGGTGTCGTGGGTGCTCAACAATCTTGGAATGCTGTACACCAGGCTTGGGCACTACCAGCGGGCGATCGAGACTTTCGAGAGAGGTCTTGCGATTGCCAGATCGCGCAGCGATGCGCTCGTGGAAAACGTGCTCACCATCAACCTCGCCGAGGTGTGGGTCGCGATCGGACGACTGGACGATGCGGAGAGGTCGTGCAGCGATGCGCTGGAGAGCGCGCGGACGCGAGGCGACCACCTGACGATTGCCGAATCCCTGAAATGCCGAGCTCGGATCGAGCGCGAACGCGGTGCGTACGACGCGAGCATCGCCACTTTGCGCATCGGAATCTTCGAAGCGGAAGGACTCGAGGACAGGCTGCTTCAGGCCGAGATGCTGCGCGAATTCGGACAGACATCCAAGGCCCTCGGGAATTCGGCCGACGCCCGACTGGCCTGGAGCGAGGCGGCCGAGTCGTTCGAAGACGTAGGCGCCCAGCGCGAAGCTGCAGAAATCAACGCCTTGCTGGCATCGCTCCCAACCTGACGTCGCCGGCGACGACCGCCTGAGCCAGTCCCCCAGCGGGCATTACGGCTGAGTCGTAAGTCCTGAAGAATTCGTGACTTGGCTCGCCAGTCCGTCGTCTCGTAGATAGGCCAGGAACGCACTTCCGGGCCTGATTCGCTCGATCAACTCCCAATCCCCGCGTCGACACTCACCTCGCCGCGAGAAGGAACGGTGTAACTATTTCAGCTCGATCGCAGCAGACGCCCACGGACCGCTGGGACACTCACATCATCGGTGAGAGCGCCGCCGTCCGGGAAGCAATGGGGTTGGCGGCTCAGGTAGCGGCCAGCCGCAGCGTCACGGTATTGCTCGTCGGGGAGACCGGGACCGGAAAGGAACTGTTTGCCCGGGGTATCCACGCCGCCAGCGCCCGGGCGGCCGAACCGTTCGTAGCGATCAACTGCGCGGCGATTCCCGAAACCCTCCTCGAGAGCGAGCTTTTCGGTCACGAGCCCGGCGCATTCACCGACGCGCGCTCCCTCAAACGGGGTCTGTTCGAGGTAGCCGGTTCCGGCACCGTTTTTCTCGACGAAGTTGCAGAGCTCCCTCTCAAGCTCCAGGCAAAGCTTCTTCGGGTGGTCGAAGACAGACGTTTCCGCCGTTTGGGGGGATCCGAAGAACGCGCTCTTGACGCGAGAATCATCGCAGGGACAAACTCGTCACTGGAAACTGGCGTCGCGGATAACCGATTCCGCGCCGACCTGTTTTACCGACTGAACGTGGTAAGGCTCGAGCTTCCTGCATTGCGTGAACGAGAGGGCGACATTCCCATCCTCGCCAACTATTTCGTGAAGCGCCACGCGGAAAGCGAGGGAAGGGAGAATCTGCACTTGGGTCAGGATTCGATAAGCGCGTTGGAACGCCACCGGTGGCCGGGCAACATCCGTGAGCTCAAGAACGTCATTGAGCGCGCGGTCGTCGTCTGCAACGGCGACGTCATCCAACCGCATCACCTGTCCCTGCAGCGCCGCTCCTACATCCCACTGGTCGAGAGTCCTGCTGGTGGTGGCGTGATCCGAATCCCCGCGGAAGGGAAATCCCTCCAGGCGATCGTTGATGAAGCGATTCACACCACCATCGGTCTGACCGGTGGCAATTTGAGCGCGGCAGCCCGCATCCTCGGCATCTCTCGTCCAACCCTTACCAGAAAACTGCGCGACGAGGGGTCAGCCCGTCGCACGATCCTGGCATCGTCATGAACGAGCATTCCACTTCTCGCGCAGGCGAGGTGGAAACCGTGACAATAAAAGCACTCATAGGAGAGGCGAAGCTCGCCGAGCGGGAGCGTCGCTGGAGCGACGCGGCGGTCCGCTACGAAGGGTTGGTGCGCAATCCGCTGGCTGACGATCTGGACCGCCTTTCCGCGCTGCGCTGGCTCGGTCGAGCCTATCTCGAACAAGGCAATCGCGGGGCAGCGATGGATGTGCTGGAGGCAGCGGTTGCGGCCGCGACGCAGGCGCGCTCGCAATCATCCATCGCTCAGGCTCTCAACGTCGTTGCAATAGCGCATCAAACAGGCGGCGATCTGGATCGCGCCGAGTCGATGTATACCGAAGCACGAATCACAGCGCAGTCCATTGGCGATGGCGAAGCGCTGGCGATGATCGATCAGAACCTGGGCACTGTTGCGAACATTCGCGGCGACGTTCATCGCGCGCTGGCGGCCTTTCAGCGCAGCCTCGAGGGCTATCGCGCACTGGGTAAGCGCGAACAGGCCGCGCAGGTTCTCAACAATATCGGTCTCGCCTACAGCGATCTCGGTGAGCTTCAGAAAGCCGCGGTCGCGTACGCCGAAGCAGAGCGGACCTTCGGCGAGCAGCAGGACCACACCAACAAACTGAACGTCACGCTCAATCAGATTCAGCTGTCCATCGTCACTGAACGATTCGAGGAGGCGCAGAGCAGGCTCGAGCCACTCCTGGATCTGGCCGGCGAGCTCGCACCCTCATGGCGCGGCGAGGTTTTCAGGCACGTCGGTGTAATAGCACGCGAGCGCGGCGATTACATGAAAGCGGCCGAGTACCTCGGCCGGGCAAGTGAGTGCGCCGAGGAAGCCGAGGATTTGCTGCTGAAGGCGGACATTTCAGAACAGCTTGCCGAGCTGTACTGGACGCAGAAACGACATCGCGACATGCTCGCGAATCTCAACAAATCCCACGCGCTGTACTCGCAGCTCAAAGCGCAGCATCGCGTCGCGCAGGTGGAGCGCCGCAATTCCGCGCTGGAAGCGCGATTCCTGGAGATGGCGCATCAATGGGGCGATTCGATCGAGAGCAAGGATCATTACACTCAGGGTCACTGTCAGCGGGTTGCATTTTTCGCCTGTGTTCTCGCCGACAGTGTGGGCATGGATTCGCAGTCGCTCTTCTGGTTCAGAATCGGCGCTTTGCTGCACGACATCGGGAAGATCATTGTCCCCACCGAAGTGCTCAACAAAGCGGGGAACCTGTCTGAGGGAGAGTGGGCGATCATGAAGCGCCATCCCGAAGCGGGGCTCGAGCTGGTCGCCGACATCGATTTCCCTGGCGATGTGAGAGCAATCATCCGCAATCATCACGAGCGCTGGGACGGCTCCGGTTACCCCGACGGCCTCAAGGGAGAAGAGATTCCTTTCGCAGCCCGCATTCTTTGCGTCGCCGATGTGTACGATGCGCTCACAACCGCGCGCTCGTATCGTGACAGCCTCAGTCACAATCGAGCTGCGCAGGTGATGCGCAAATCGAAAGGACAGTTCGATCCACAGCTGCTCGAGCTTTTCCTGGACTGGGCTTCGAGTGCGAATGCCGGTGGCCGTCACACCCCTCAGCGCCTCGCGACTTTCTCCATAGGAAATTCTGCATGACGCATGGCCGTCTTCTTTACTCGATCACGCTCTCCGTTTTCCTTCTCAGCGCGTGTTCGAGCGAGAGGCGCGTGGGCGGAACCATCGTTATGTCTTCGGCCGCGGATGCCGACGTCCTCTTTCCGCCGCTGACTTTCACTCTGCAGGGCAAGCAGGTAGTCGATCAGATCTTCGACAACCTGGCCGACATGGGTCCTCAGCTGAATACCGTTGGCGACCAGGGCTTCACGCCGCGGCTGGCCGACAGATGGCGGTGGAGTCCGGACTCGTCATACGTCGCCTTTCACATCAACCCGAGTGCGAAGTGGCATGACGGTGTGCCGGTGGGCGCGAACGATGTGCGGTTCACCTTCAATTTGGTCAAGGACACCAGCCTCGCATCTCCATTGTCTTCCAACCTCGACAACGTTGATTCGGTGACGGTGCCGGATTCGCTCACGGCTGTCGTGTGGTTTCACCAGCGCACGCCGGATCAGTTCTATAAAGCCGCCACGCCCGTCCTGATACTTCCCGAACATCTGCTGTCGAAGGTGCCACCGGCGTCCCTGAACGAAAGCCCTTTCGCGCGAGCACCAGTCGGCAGCGGACGCTTCAGATTTGGCAGCTGGGACAAGGGTAGCCGGATTGTATTGCTCGCCGATTCCGCGAACTATCGAGGACGTCCCAACGTGGACCGCGCGATGTGGCTCATCGCCGCGGATTATCCAGCGGCCTCGTTGAGATTCCTGAACGGTGACGCGGATTTCCTCGATGTCGTTCGGCCTGAGCTGGTGGCGGAAGCAAAGTCGAAGGGCAAGAACCTCATTGTGTCGCCTGGAAGTCTCGACTATGGATACGTCGCCTTCAATTTGCGCAACGCATCAAATTCGGCGGCGCATCCAATCTTCGGTGACCGGGAAACGCGGCGGGCGCTCGTGATGGCGGTCGACAGAAAAGCCATCGTGCGAAACGTGTTCGACACGCTCGGGCTCGTTGCTCATGGACCCGCCACCAGGATTCTGGCCACGAGCGACACTACCCTCGGCATTCCGTACGACGCCCAGGCTGCTGGGCGCAAGCTCGACTCCCTCGGCTGGAAGCCGGGCAGCGATGGAGTACGCGCGCGCGGCAGAACGCCGCTCGCTTTCGCGCTCATGGTACCAACGTCGAGCCCGATAAGGATGAAAATTGCGACTTTGTTACAGGAGCAATGGAGAAAGATTGGCGCGACCGTCCGCATCGACGCGATCGAGCTGAACACCTTCGGGGGCCGAATGGAGGAGCGCAAATTTGAAGCGCTCCTCAACGCCTGGCATATCGATCCAACGCCGTCGTCCGTGCGCGAAGAGTGGGCGAGCTCCGAGATAAAGAAGGGCGGTTACAACGAGACGTCCTACCGTAATCCGGTCTTCGATGCCGTGATAGACAGCGCGATCAAAGAGATGAATCCGGTGCGCAGCGCCGATCTCTACCGGCGCGCCTACCGCGTCCTGACCGACGATGCGCCGGCGCTCTGGATCTACGAGCTTCGCAACGTGCAGGGCGCCTCGCAGCGAATCCAGCCTGTTGGAATCAGGCCAGACGCGTGGTGGGCTGGCCTCGCTGAATGGACGGTCGCCAGCAAGTAGGCCCATTGAGACGGCTGGTTCAGTCCGACTGCCGATCCCTTAGCTGACGCTCGGGCGCATCGAAATAGCGACAATCTGTTGCGGCAAGGACGCAACTATGGCGGTGCCCAAAAACTAAGTGGCAGTGACAAAAGGACTTGCTTGGGGGCACGTCGTATGCTTGCGGGCGGGCTCAGTCTCAGGGATTATACTGTAGTCGACCTTCAGCTCGAGGGGAATGCGATGACGGTCCGCCGGTTTCTGTGGTGCCTCGCGCTTGCTTCAGCGGGGTCCGGCATTGCCTGTGGAGACTTCACTGGCCCAAACAGTCCGGAGCACAAAAGCCTCTCATCTCCGGTAAGGGCGTCCAACACTCGATACATCCTTATCTCCGGCGTCTGGACCTGCGTTGATGGTTGCGACGAGGTCGGAGGTCCTGAGCAAAGGGAGCAAGGCGAACTGCAGACGCCACCCGAGGCCACCGAGACGCCGGTAGAAGCGGCTGATTCGACGACCGGAGAAGCGGCTGATTCAACAGAGAACTGACGCAATCGGAAACAAAAAAGCCCGACTGGTTATCCAGTCGGGCTTTTCTTTTTCTGGTCGTTTTACTTCTTGTCGTCGACGATCTCGTAGTCGGCCTCGACCACGTCGTCCGGCTTGGCTGCGCCGGCTTCCGCTCCAGCGGTTGGTTCAGCTGACGCACCGCCTTCTGGCTGGGCGCCGGCTTGCGCCTGCTGCTGGTAGAACGCCTGACCTGCCTCGCTGAACACCTTCGTCAGCTCTTCCTGCGCCGAGCGGATCTCGTTCATGTCGTCGCCACGCAGCGCCTTGCGAGCCCGCTCGATCGCTGCGTCGATCTTTGTCTTCGTGTCGGCTGAGACCTTGTCGCCCCACTCCTTCACGTTCTTCTCGACTTCATAGGTCATCGAGTCGAGACGGTTGCGGGCGTCGATCGCTTCACGCTGCTTCTTGTCCTCGGCCGCGTTCTTCTCCGCGTCCTTTACCATCCGATCGATCTCTGCATCCGACAGACCGCTCGAAGCTTCGATGCGGATCTTCTGCTCCTTGCCCGTGGCCTTGTCCTTCGCGGTCACGTGCAGGATTCCGTTGGCGT
>Ga0207645_10004322_pt1 | contig 10531 bp, 10 predicted proteins | sample KBSM53metaG_FD_184331 | JGI IMG/M metagenome (GOLD analysis project Ga0207645, IMG submission 184331) | Miscanthus rhizosphere microbial communities from Kellogg Biological Station, Michigan, USA - KBS M5-3 metaG (SPAdes) (version 2) | ecosystem: Host-associated > Plants > Roots > Rhizosphere >...
ATCGCTAAGCTCCTTTTCAAGACCATCGGGAAGTACAACTGCTTCATCATCGAGGGCACGTATCTGAACGGCTTCGTCATCCCATGTGTAAACATGATCAAGCCCACCGTTCACGTTTATCACAAATCGCTTTTCATCGTTTGAGAGATAGGGCGATACTTCTACGTGATAAGGCACCTTGTCCACACGAAGGTCATAGCTGAGCTTTTTGCCTTTATTCTTTTGCATAACAATATTTTTTTGGGATTATTAATTAATAGACTTCTCCATTTATCAGCAATTGTTGGTGATACAATTATCATTCCCGTAAATGGGGGAAAACAGGCTGGTATGTTTATTTATAGAATCCGGAGAGATTCATTTTATCTGCTAACACGCTTATCCGATACACGAATGAAAGATATATCACTATATGTTGGAATTGGCGCCGGGATATGTACAGCCATTTCATTGCTGCCTCAATTAATAAGGATCATCAAAAAGAAGAAGGCAGATGACATTTCATTTTTTATGCTGATCATTTTGCTGATTGGTCTTTCGGGTTGGATATGGTACGGAATGTTGCGAAAAGATTACCCCATAATCATCACCAATGCATTTTCTTTTATTGTAAATGTGCTGATCATTATCTTTTCCGTCCTGTACAAAAAAAAATAGATTTAGCGCTTCCGGACTTTATCGCGATAGAATTGAAGAGCGTTAACTATGTTTTACTGTATCCTGTATTTCGATTTTTTTCAGCTGCCTGTCCGCAGGCCCTGTCAGCACGTCTCCGTCCACATCGTATCGGGCGCCGTGACAGGGACAATCCCACGAACATTCTGCCGCATTCCATTTTACTTCACAACCTAAATGGGTACACGAGGGACTAAGTGCATGATACATGCCCGCTTCATCTTTGTAAAGAGCCATTTTTTGTTTTTCATAATCGACCAACCTTCCTTCACCGGTCGCCACATCCGCCAGTTCATCAAGATCTTCATGTGAAAACAACTTTTCCGCAAAATTCTTGACAACCCCGGCGTTGTGCTTGATAAAGTTTGTAAAACCTGCAACGGGTTTGATCCGGTTTGGATTGAGCACTTCGATAAGCGGATCACCTATTCCTGTCAGCATGTTTGTTAATAGTACGGCGGCCACATGAGAATACACCATTCCATTGCCGCCAAAACCGGTTGCAACAAAAATATTATCCTGTTGCCCGGGCAGGTGGCCGATATAGGGCAGGCCATCGGCTGGTTCAAAATACTGAGAAGACCATTCATACTCGAATTGATCCACGTTGAAATACTTGCGGCAATGTGCCTTCAATTCAAGGAAAGGCTTTTCTGTGTTTTCTTCCTGTCCTGTTTTATGATCATAACCACCAACGATCATGTATTGCGTTCCATCTATTTCCTGGCTGCGATAATAATGATAAGGATCATACATGTCGTAGTATAACTCTTTGGGGTAACCGCCCTTCTTTAATTGGAAAGCAGTGGCGTAGCTTCTGTAAGGTGCGCAACGCAAATGCACCAGGTTTACTGTTGGTGGGATATGTGTCGCATATATAAGATTTTTTGCTTTAAATATCCCATTGGTTGTCGTTATTGTAACAACATCGTTATTGTCAACGTCTGTGACCCTGCTGTTGATAAGAATCTGGCCGCCTTTTTTCTCGAATTCTTTTGCAAGCGTATACACGTAACGTACGGGGTTGAATTTCGCCTGCGATACAGCTCTCAATATTTTATTAAACGGAATGTTTAATTCTAAACTGTTTGCTGATGCAACTTCCACACCCACCTCGAGTGAGCGTTCCAATATATCTTCGAGTTCTTTCGTTTGTTCTTCATTTTGCGAAAAGAGGTAAGCATTTGCTTCGGAGAAGGAACAATCAATTTCATATTGCATGATATTGGCCCGAACAAGTGCAATGGCTTCCTTCACCCCATTGGCCACCTGGATAGTTTTTTCTTTTCCAAAATTCTTAATCATTTGCGGATACGTCGTATCGAGCAATGTATTTAAGTGGGCAGTTGTGCCGCCGGTAGTGCCGAAGCAAAGGTTTTTCGCTTCAACAATGATGCAATTGAAGCCGGCCTCCTGCAACAGTAATCCCGTTGTGATGCCCGTGATGCCACCTCCTGCAATAAGCACATCATACAACACGTTTTTCTTTATAATTTTTTCCGGGACATACGGGTCTACTGCATTCTGCCACAGACTTGTTTTTTTCCCATCACGTAATATCATGGTGTACCGATTAAAATGAACAAATGAAGGTTTAATTACTGAACTTAAAATAACATGCCATTTAAAGGATCAATGACCAGATTATAATTTGGCCGGGGATTGAAAATCGGGATAAAATAATTGATAAAGACTGCCTGTATTAACAAACACATAATGAATTAAAATGTGGATTTTTTGCCACTTCTTTAAGAGACAAACCGCTGCTGTCAGATAATTTCCCCGATTATTTATTGGCATGTAAATAGAAGAGTAGCCGCTACATACAAATGCATTCATGGATAACATCACGCTATTTCAATTTTTCCATTGGTACATACGACCCGAAGATAAATTATGGTTACTGGCCGGCGCCGAGGCCGAACGGCTTGCATCACTGGGTGTAACCTATGTATGGTTGCCTCCGGCTTATAAGTCTGCATATGGCCTGGGCGAACCAGGCTATGCAGTATACGATCTTTATGATCTTGGTGAGTTTGATCAAAAAGGAACTGTTCCTACCCGTTATGGAACACGGGCCGAGTATGTGGCGGCTATTAATAGTTTTCATGAAAAGGGGATAAAAGTATTGGCTGATATTGTGCTTAACCATAAGCTTGGCGCTGATGAACAGGAAACCGTACCGGTACGGAAAGTCAACAGGGAGAATCGTACTGAAATAGCTGAAGAAAAGGAGATGAAGGAAATCTGGAGCCGTTTTGTTTTTCCCGGAAGAAAAAAAGAGTATTCAGATTATGTATGGGATTGGCACAGCTTTACCGGGACAAGCGAAGACCAGGAAAACATTTACCTGATAGATAATGAACATGCCAATGAGAAATGGGAAAAAATGCTCGATAATGAGAACGGCAATTATGATTACCTGATGGGGCTCGATATTGAATTCAGGAATCCACACGTGCGGGAGGAATTAAAAAAATGGGGACGCTGGTATGTTGAATCTACGCAGATTGACGGTTTCCGGCTGGATGCATTGAAACATATTTACCATGGTTTTTACAACGAGTGGCTGGACGATTTGAAAAACTACTTTAAAAAAGATTTTTTTTGTATTGGCGAATATTGGAAAAGTGATGTGGGTATTTTACAAAACTATATAGACGCTACCGGCAATCGTATTCAGCTCTTCGATGTACCGCTTCATTATAATTTTCACGCGGCATCCAGGAAGGGTGTTGAATACGATCTCAGGGCAATATTCGATAATACACTCGTAAAAGTAAAACCGGAACTGGCGATCACGTTTGTTGACAACCACGATACGCAACCGATGCAATCACTGGAGTCAAGTGTAGATCATTGGTTTAAACCACATGCGTATGCGTTGATCCTTTTAAGACAGGAAGGAATTCCCTGTGTTTTTTATCCAACTATTTATGGCGCGAAATATTGGGGAAAAGCAGAAAACGGTGACGTAGAAATTGAATTGCCGGTGATTGCCTGTGCTGAAACAATGATGATGGTCAGAAAAAATCTTTCTTACGGCGTGCAGCGTGATTATTTTGATGATCCGGTCCTGATCGGTTGGACAAGGGAAGGTATAGATGACAGGCCAGGCTCGGGTTGTGCGGTCATACTCACTACCGGTGCGGCAAATACGAAAAGGATGGAAGTCGGAAAACGACACGCCGGTAAAGTGTTTAAAGACATTTGCGGGCATTGTAATGAAGAGGTGCTGATCGACATGGATGGGTTTGGTGTATTTCTTGTGAAAGATGGTTCGGTGTCGGTTTGGATAAGAGCCGATGCGGCGGCATTATAAATAAAGATATGAGTACAGCATTTCCGATTATTTCATGGGGCAATGGTTCCAATATTTACGAAGTGAATGTCCGGCAATATACACCGGAAGGGTCATTCCAGGCTTTTATGAAACATATTCCGCGGTTGCGGGATATGGGTGTCGATATTTTGTGGCTTATGCCGGTAACGCCGATCAGTGTAGAGAAACGGCAAGGCACATACGGAAGTTATTATGCAGCCAGTTCGTATACCGACATTGATCCAGCCTATGGAAGGGAGGATGATTTCAAAGAGTTGATTAAAACAGCGCATGATCTTGGTATGAAAGTGATCATTGACTGGGTGGCTAATCATACCGGTTACGATCATCAATGGACATTGAAGTACCCGGGATGGTATCGCAAAGATGCGGAAGGAAAATTTACGGAACTATATGGCTGGATTGATGTCATTGATCTTGATTATAACATTCCCGAAATGCGGATTGAAATGATCCGTTCGATGAAGCATTGGATATCCCGGTACAATATTGATGGCTTTCGTTGCGATATGGCGCGAACAGTACCGCTCGATTTCTGGCTTGAGGCGAGAGCAGAATGTGATGCATTGAAACCTTTGTTCTGGCTGGCAGAATGCGAAATACCGGAATATCATGAAACGTTTGATCTTACCTATGGATGGGAAGTAATGCGGGCTTTGGCTAAATATGCCAAACATGAATTAACACTGGCGGATATCTTTCCCTTGCTGACAAAGTATGCCGGTTACCCGGTTGGATCGCGCAAGCTATTGTTCACGACTAATCATGACGAGAATACATACGAGGGAACGGAATACGAAAGGTTTGGCGTATTCGCAAAAGCATTGGCTGTTTTCACCTGTACGTGGCCGGGCATTCCGCTGATTTATTCCGGGCAGGAACTTCCACTAAAAAAACGTTTACCTTTTTTTGAAAAGGATCATATCGAGTGGATCCAGGATAAAGAACCGGGCTTACACCGGTTTTACAAAGCAATGCTGCAACTGCGCAAAAGGAATAAATCGTTACAGGAAAATGCATCAGTTTTACTGATAAAATCACAGCCGGAGGTAACGCTTGCTTATTTGTGCAGGCGTCAGCAGGACAAAGTGCTGGTATTATTAAATCTTTCTGAAGATGAATCAAATATTGCCATTGATCACCCGGCAGCGGCGGGTAAATATATAGAGTTGTTCACAGAAAAATCCGTGCATTTTACCAGAAGGATTACTATGCAGCTGGAGCCGGGCGGATATCGCTTATATCACTCGACTATTGAAAATGAAACAGCATCGTGATGGCATAATAATGGAATAAGACTCTGAAACATTATTCAATGCAGACTATTAAATGGGGAATTATCGGGCCAGGTGCTATTGCGGAAGAATTTGTAAGAGATTTATCATTCGCAAAAAGAAATCACCAGGTGATTGCAGTATTGAGCAGGACGATGGAATCTGCGAATAAATTTATTTCAAAATTCAGTATTCCAAAAGGCTATACCAGGATAGATGAATTGATTACAGAAAGCAGGCCGGATATTGTTTATATCGCTACTCCGCACCCTTATCATTTTGAGTCTGCATTATTTTGCCTGCAAAATAAGATACCCGTCCTTTGTGAGAAACCGCTCTGCATAAATGAAGAACAATGCAGAAAACTGATTGAAGCTTCGCGCGGCAATAATGTATTTTTAATGGAAGCCATGTGGATACGCTTTTTGCCCAGTATACAAAATCTTCTCAATTTTATTGGTAATGGTACAATTGGTGAAGTGCTCATTATCCAGGCTGCGATGCATTATAAAGCGCCATACGACCCGGACAGCCGTTATTTCGATCGATCGTTGGGCGGCGGCTCATTATTGGATCTCGGTATATATCCTGTATTTCTTTCAATTTTGTTATTAGGTAAACCTGAAATTATTAAAGCTGTCACTACACTTACCGATGATAAAGTGGATAGCATCAGTTCGGTTGTTTTTAAATATGCCAACGGAAGCCAGGCGATACTGGAATCTTCATTAGTTATAAATAATGATGAGCCGGCAATCATTCATGGATCAAAAGGAACGATTAAAATTCTGCATCCATGGTTTGAAAAATCCCCCGGCCTTGAAATTCATGAAGACGGTAAAGGCGTAAGAATCTATCCTGTAAGATGGGAGGGACATGGTCTCCAGTTTGAAGTTGAAGAAGCAGTGAAATGTTTAGAGGATAAAAAAATAGAAAGCCAGCTTATGCCACATTCATTGAGTCTCGAAATCATAAAGGCACTGGATGAAGTACGCCGCCAGAATAGCATTAAGTATGAGGCATTTGAACAATAAAAATTGGATCGCTTTATTTATACAATTTTATCCGTACTGTTCTTTTCACGCATGCGGCACAATTTTTAAAGCCGTTTAACCGGTGGAAAAGAAAATTTCATTTAAAGGAATTTTAGAACTGGTTAAAACCTCGTTTAAAGGATTTAGTGAAAATAAAGTTCCCAAGCTAAGCGGTTCGCTCGCGTATTGCACCGTTTTTTCATTAGGTCCTTTGCTGATAATCATTATTGGCATTTGCGGAATATTCTGGGGCAGAGAAGCCATTGAGGGAAAGATTTATGGCCAGCTTGAAAATTTTATGGGACATAATACTGCACTTCAACTTCAGCAGATCATAAAAAATGCATCGATCAGCGGCAAAGGAAAATGGGCAGCGACGATTGGAGGAATCACTTTACTCATTGGGGCCACCAGTGTGTTTGCAGAGATACAGGATTCAATCAATACTATATGGGGATTGAAACCCAAGCCCCGGAAAGGTTGGGTTAAGCTGTTAAAAAACCGGTTTCTTTCATTTTCAGTTATTGTCAGTTTAGGTTTTCTTTTATTGGTGTCACTGGCTTTTTCTGCAGTAATTGAAGGCTGGGGAAATCAAATGCAAGCCAACTTAAAAGGAATTTCTGTTGTTTTTATTTTTATTGCTACTCAACTGTTGAACTTCATCTTCACCGCCATTCTTTTCGGAATCATCTTTAAAGTATTGCCTGATGCGCAAATACGATGGAAAGATATTATTGCAGGCGCTCTCGTAACGGCGTTTCTTTTTACCATTGGTAAATCGGCTATTTCTATTTATATCAGTAAAACCAATACGGGAAATGTTTTTGGTACTGCCGGTTCATTGGTAATCTTGCTGCTATGGGTATATTATTCATCCATTATTTTATACTTCGGAGCAGAGTTTACAAAAGTGTATGCAAAAACATTTGGCGCAGAGATCCGGCCTTCTTCTTATGCAGTGACAACCAGGGAAGTTGAAGTAGAGACAAACAAAAAAACAGTATAACAGCAGGCTGGCACAAATATTTTAGTATAACCTTAAAATTCAATCATATGGCAAAGTATTCAAAAGGTGCACAGAAGAAAGTGGAAAAAGTGATGCACGAAAAGAAAAAGGGCACATTGAAAAGCGGCAGAAGTGGTAAAAAAGTAACAAGCCGAAAACAAGCCATCGCTATCGGTCTTTCGGAAGCACGCAAGGCCGGCGCAAAAGTACCGAAGAAAAAAAGTAGCAGCAGTGGAAGAAAGAAATCGTCGGGAAGAAAAAAGAGCAGCTAGTTAGCTGGTTTAGAGAATGAACAGATAAAGGCTATCCGAACGCTAATGAGGAGTTGAGATGCGGTTAATGATTTTTTATGAAACGGCCTTTAACAAAAAGACGCAGGCGCCTATGGATCATTCTTGGAGCGATTACTATCCTCCTCATTGCAGCGCGGTTGGTTCTCCCGTACGTTCTTCTTCGGTTTGTAAACCGGGAATTAACTAAAATAGATGGCTACCGGGGACATGTAGACGACATTGATGTGGCATTAATCCGGGGTGCGTACACCATTAAGCGAATCAATCTTGATAAGATCAGCGGAAAAATTCCTGTCCCCTTCTTTAAAGCAGACGTCATTGATCTTTCTGTAGAGTGGAGTGCCTTGTTTCACGGGGCATTCGTAGGTGAAATCGTAGTCGCACACCCGGTATTAAATTTTGTGAGTGGCCCCACAGAAGCGACTTCGCAAACTCATGTAGATAAAGACTGGATCGACGTAGTGGACGAATTAATGCCATTGAAACTAAATCGTTTTGAAATTAATGACGGTGAAATTCATTACCGGGACTTTCACAGCTCTCCCAAAGTAAATATTTATTCGGATGCTATTCATATCGTAGCGGAAAACCTTAACAATGCCCGTCATCATAAAGACTTGTTACCGTCAAACGTTGAGGCTACAGCGAAGGTATATGGCGGCTCGGCCCGGCTAAAGATGAAACTGGATGCACTGAACCATTCACCAACATTTGATGCCAACGCTGAATTGCGAAATGTGGATATGAAATACCTGAATGATTTTTTAAAAGCCTATGGAAAATTTGATGTGGAGCAAGGCACTCTTGGTTTGTATACGGAAGCTGCCGCAAAAAAAGGTGCAATCCGTGGTTATACAAAGCCGATAATAAAAGATCTGAAGGTAGTAGACCTGCAGGAAGATAAGGACAAACCGCTGAAATTGATCTGGGAATCTATTGTACAAGCGGTTGCATGGGTGTTTAAAAATCATACGAAGGACCAGTTAGCGACACGGATCAGCTTTGAAGGAAATGTAAAGGATCCTGATGTAAGTATATGGGTAATAATCGGGCAGGTATTGCGCAATGCATTTATCCAGGCGCTGTATCCATCTCTTGAAAATTCCGTAAATATCAAGTCTGTATCAGACGATAAGAAGGAAACGAAGCTGAGTAAAGCATTTAAAGAAAGTGCGAAACAGAAATGATTTTTCAGTTGTATGGGTTGTTCAATTCCTGCATTTCCAGGTAAAAGCGTTCCCTGCAGAAAATGCACCGATTCCGGCGTTCCAAAGCGGCAATTCGGCAATCATTTTTATCTTATTGGCTTTTCGCAGAAAATTGATGACAAAATTGGTATAATTTTTTATCAGGTTACAGGGATAGCTCTTTATTTAAGGACATTTCAATTTCAATATATGTGTAAATTATACATCCTCGTAAGCAGAGTATCATTGACTATCTTTCTTTTTACCGCAATTTGTTTTGAAAGCTTTTGTCAATCGGCAAGTCCTGCACCAACAACAGCAGGTGGAATAGCTACGCCCAATGATTTTAAAGCTGTTCCCGGCAACCGTTTTGTAGACATTAACTGGACTACATCGTTTGAACTCAATGTTGAGCGGTTTGATATTGAATATAGTCCCGACGGAAATGATTATGCATTGGCGGGTTCTGTACTTGCAAAAGGAGGTTCAGAAAATAACAATTATCACTTCGAGCATAATTATTTAAAACCGGGAAATATTTATTACCGGTTGAAAATGGTTAACTACGACGGCTCTTATCAATATTCAAACGTCATCGTTACTGATTATAGCGGCTATTCAAATTATAATTTTATTTACCCTTCAACGGTTCGTCGTGGTTACCCGGTAAAATTTTTTACCAATGAATATTTTGATAGAGCTGAAATGATCAGTCAAAGCGGTTCTGTTCTCTTTAAACAAAATATAAAAGGAATGATCGGGCGGTTTGAAATACCGGCGACGATTAACAGTTCGGGAATTTATTACGTACGACTTAGTAATAGTGATCGCTTTATGATTCAGAAGATAATGGTAACTGATTAACACAAGTTGTTATAAGATTACCGTTGTAATTAGTTATTGTGACATAGCATATTATCTTATTGATAACAACCTGGATTATGAAAAAGAAACCTAACGACAGGCACCTGGATGTGCCGGCGGAAGCAAACAGGGATAAGCATATCAATTTTTTGGCATTGGAGAACAATGATAAAGATCCGGCAGATATTCCGGCGAAGAAAAAACCGTCAGAAAGAAAATCTGCGAATAAGAAAAATGGAGAAAAAGACAGGACTAATAAAGACTGATTTGCTATTTACTTTTTTTTGCTATTAATTTTTCCAGCGCCAATTTACGCTTTGTCCATTTTTGCAGTGGCTCAGGTAGAAAAGCCGGGTTATCTTTTTTATCAACCAAACCGGTGGATTTCATCAGACGCATACTCAATTGATTTATCTTCTTATTTTGCTTTTTGGCTGAGGGGTTACCCAGCACGTATTTGAAATTCTGAAGCGCAGTTTCCACCACTTTCAGTTCTTTTTTATATTCTTTCTGTTTCCGGTAAAGCATCATCAGCCGTTGATAAGCGTATTCTTTTTTCGGATGTTCTTTTATAAGATGCCCGTAGGCGTCAATGGCTTCGTCAATTTCTTCCTCCTGTTCTTTTTCTTTCGCAAACGTAAGCCACTCTGTAAGCGACTTTGTTTCATTTTTATTTATATGGACTGTTTTCATGTACGATGTAAGTGTTTAGATAGAATGGACTGTATTTTTTCTTTTAAAGATGGCGGACAGTTTGTGTTGAATAATACATGCGGTGGATTTGTTTCAAAATGATAACACTGGCTGGGTTTCAGCTGAATGCCGTCTGCTTCCACCTGTTGTTTTTCCAGTTCC
>Ga0207645_10004323_pt1 | contig 10530 bp, 8 predicted proteins | sample KBSM53metaG_FD_184331 | JGI IMG/M metagenome (GOLD analysis project Ga0207645, IMG submission 184331) | Miscanthus rhizosphere microbial communities from Kellogg Biological Station, Michigan, USA - KBS M5-3 metaG (SPAdes) (version 2) | ecosystem: Host-associated > Plants > Roots > Rhizosphere >...
AGCTCCTCGACGACCGCGGTCACGGCCTTGTCGATGCCGCGCTTCAGGTCCATCGGGTTCATGCCGGCGGCGACGTACTTCATGCCTTCGGCGACGATCGACTGCGCGAGCACCGTCGCGGTCGTCGTGCCGTCACCGGCGACATCCGAGGTCTTGGACGCGACTTCCTTCACCATCTGCGCGCCCATGTTCTCGAACTTGTCCTTGAGCTCGATCTCCTTCGCGACCGACACGCCGTCCTTGGTGATCGTCGGGGCGCCGAAGCTGCGCTCGAGCACGACATTGCGGCCCTTGGGGCCGAGCGTGACCTTGACCGCATTGGCCAGGATGTTCACGCCGACCATCATCTTGTTGCGTACGCCTTCGCCGAAGCGGACGTCTTTGGCTGCCATATTGGTTCTCCTGAATGCTTGTGCTTGGGGATGGGAGGATTAGTCGACGATGCCGATGATGTCGTCTTCGCGCATGTGCAGAAGATCCTGACCATCCAGCTTGAATTCCTGGCCCGAGTACTTGCCGAACAGCACCTTGTTGCCGGGCTTGACGCCCATCGGGATGACCTTGCCGTTGTCGTCAGTCTTGCCGGGACCGCAGTAGACCACTTCGCCCTGCGAGGGCTTCTCGGCGGCGGTGTCGGGAATGACGATGCCACCGGCGGTCTTCCTCTCTTCTTCGAGACGTTTGACGATCACGCGATCGTGCAGGGGACGAATCTTCATGGTAAGCGCTCACTCCTATAGAAGTTCATTACAAAACATAGACTTGCGATGACACCGGCGACTGTGACTCCGATGCCTCGTTCGGCGCAGAGATGTTGTTAGCACTCAACGCCAGCGAGTGCCAATAATACGGACTGAACAGGGCGAAAGCAACCCCCGTAGCGCTGATAGGCCTCGATCCGACGCCTGAGACCGGGCCCGGCCGTCCCTCGTGCTAACGTACGCACCCCGCCGTTCCGCCGAGGTGCACACATGGCCGATCCGTTGGTGCCGCGCTCCGACTCTTTCGGTTCGGGCTCCGGTTCACAGCCCCGAGGTGCCCCTGCGACCGTTGCCGCAGGCAACGGACTTACCTGGTGGACTGAAGGCTGGCGCCTCTTCGCCGCATCCCCGTGGCTCTGGATCGCGATAGTCATCGTCTTCGTCGCGATCATGGTCGCCCTCGCGTGGGTACCGCTGCTGGGCAGCTTGGTGTCCACCGTCCTTTCCCCGGTCCTGGTGGCGGGGATCATGGCCGGCTGCCAGGCTCAGGACCGCGGAGGCCAGCTCACCTTTGAGCATCTCTTCAGCGGATTCTCCGATCGGCTGATGCCACTCGTCGTCGTCGGCCTCCTGTACCTCGCGGGAACCGTCGCGATCGCACTCATCTTCGGCGCGCTCTTGATCGCGGTCGTGGGCGTGAGCGGCCTCAGCGCGCTCATGTCGAGCGACCCGCTACAGGGCGGCTGGGCGATGCTGGCTACATTGGGCCTCGGGGCCCTGATCGCCCTGCTGGTGGCAACGCTCGCCGCGCTGCCGTTGATGATGGCGTGCTGGTTCGCGCCGGCGCTCGTGATGCTCCGGCACGACGAACCCGTGGCCGCGATGAAGACGAGCTTCTTCGCCTGCCTCGCGAACGTCATGCCGATGCTGGTCTACGGCTTGATCGGAATCGTGCTTTGCATCGTCGCGTCCATTCCCTTCTTGCTCGGCTGGCTCGTCCTCGGCCCGGTGTTCGCCGCCAGCGTCTACACAAGCTACAAGGACATCTTCGGCGCGTCTTAGTGCGCTTTCTCCCAGTTGGGGCCGACACCGGTATCGACCACCAGCGGTACCGAAAGCGCAGCGACGCCGGTCATTCGCAATGGAAGCTCCTGCCTCACGCGCGCGAGCTCGGACTCCGGAACTTCGAGCACCAGCTCGTCGTGGACCTGCAGCACGAGCTTCGTCGCGAGCCCTTCCGCCAGAATCCAGTCGCGCACCGCGATCATCGCGAGCTTCACCAGGTCCGCGGCCGTCCCCTGCATCGGCGCGTTGATCGCCGCGCGCTCGGCGCCGGCGCGCCGCGGCCCGCCCCCCGCGTTGATGTCGGGCAGCCATAGGCGCCGTCCGAACACCGTTTCGACGTAGCCGTGCTCGCGGGCGAAATCGCGCGTCTGCCGCATGTACGCGGCAACGCCCGGATACTGCTGGAAGTACTTGTCGATGAATTGCTGCGCGGCGCCGCGCTCGATGCCGAGCTGCTGCGCGAGGCCGAACGCGCTCATCCCGTAGATCAGGCCGAAGTTGACGGCCTTGATGTAGCGGCGCTGATCGGTCGTGACCTCCGCGAGCGGCACGCCGAAGATGTCCGCCGCAGTCGCGCGGTGGATGTCGGCGCCTTCGTGGAACGCGCGGAGAAGCGCAGGATCGGAGGACAAGTGCGCCATGATGCGCAGCTCGATCTGCGAATAGTCCGCGGACACGATCACGCTTCCGGGAGGCGCGACAAAGGCCTCGCGGATGCGCCGGCCTTCAGCCGTGCGCACGGGAATGTTCTGCAGATTGGGATCGAGCGACGCGAGCCGGCCGGTGACCGCCGTGGCCTGGCCGAACGTCGTGTGCACGCGGCCGGTCTCCGGATTGACCATCTGCGGCAGCTTGTCGGTATACGTCGATTTCAGTTTCGACAGCGCGCGATGCTCCAGCAGGATCTTCGGCAACGGATAGTCGGCCGCGAGCATCGTCAGCACATCCTCGTCGGTGGACGGCTGCCCGGTCGCCGTCTTGCGCACTGTCGGCAGCTTCATCTTGTCGAAGAGGATCTCGCCCAGCTGCTTCGGCGACGCGAGGTTGAACGGCTGGCCCGCAAGCTGGAATGCCTGCTGCTCCAGGGCCATGACCTTGCCGCCGAGCTCACGGCTTTGCGCAGAAAGCAGCGCCGCGTCGAGCATGACGCCGTCGCGCTCCATCCCGTACAGGACTTCGCGCACCGGCATTTCGATCGTCGTATAGATGCGCTCGAGCTTGGGATCCGCCGCAATGCTCGGATACAGCCGGCGATGGAGCTGCAGCGCGATGTCGACATCCTCGGCCGAGTAGGCCGTCGCTTCGGCGATGCCCACCTGGTCGAACTCGATTTGTTTCGCGCCCTTGCCGGTGACGTCGGTGTAGGCGATCGTCTTGACGTTGAGGTGGCGCCACGCGAGGTTGTCCATGTCGTGGGGACGGTGCGCCTCAAGCACGTAGGATTGAAGCAGCGTGTCGTGCACGACGCCGCGAAGCACGAGACCGTGGTTCGCGAGCACGTGCTGGTCGTACTTGAGGTTCTGGCCCACCTTCCTGCGCGACGCGTCCGCAAACCACGGCGCGAGGCGCGCGAGCGTCTCGGCGAAAGGCAGTTGGTCGGCCACCCCCGGATAGCGGTGCGCGAGAGGGATGTAGCACGCGACTCCGGGCTCGGTCGCGAACGACAGCCCCACGAGCTTCGCTCGCATCGGATCGAGCCCGGTCGTCTCGGTGTCGAAGGAGACGAGGTCCGCGCGCTCGATTTCCTTCAACCAGCGCAGGAGCGCGGCTTCGTCCAGCACGGTTTCGTAGTGTCGCGGCACGGGAGGCGGCGCATCGGCCGCGGCGGGAGCCGCGCGCGCAGCCGGATCGTCGAAGGGCCGCGTGTCCGCGCGCGCAATGCGGTCGGCGCGCGCAAGTGCGGCATCCGCGCTCGATTCGCGCGGCGGCGCGGCGCCCTTCGCATCCGCGCGGGTTTCGCGGCCCGTGCCGTCGCGAAGCCACTGCTTGAATTCGAAGCGCTCGTACATCGCCTTCAGCCGTTCCGCGTCCGCGACCTGCGGCGCGAGATCGGCGGGCGCATGCTGCAGCGCGCAGTCGGTCTTGATGGTTAGGAGCCTCTTGCCCTGCGGCAGCCAGTCGAGCGTCGCGCGCAGACTGTCGCCGACGACGCCGCCGACATCGCTCGCATGCTCTATCACCGAGTCGAGCGTGCCGTATTGCGCGAGCCACTTCGCCGCCGTCTTGGGTCCGACCTTCGGCACCCCGGGGACGTTGTCCACGGCGTCGCCGGTGAGCGCCAAGAGATCGAGCACCTGGTCGGCGCGGACGCCGAATTTCGCGAGCACGCCGGCTTCGTCGAGCGTTTCGTTCGTCATCGTGTTGACGAGCCTGACTCTCGGGCCGACGAGTTGCGCGAGATCCTTGTCGCCGGTGGAGATCACGCAGTCGATGCCCGCAGCCGACGCGGCAACCGCAAGCGTGCCGATGACGTCGTCCGCCTCGACGCCTTCGACCATCAGGAGCGGCCAGCCGTGCGCGCGGACGAGATCGTGGAGCGGCTCGATCTGCCGCACGAGGTCGTCCGGCATCGCGGCACGCTGCGCCTTGTATTGCGGATACCAGTCGTCGCGGAACGTCTTGCCGGGAGCGTCGAAGACGACGGCGAAGTAGTCGGGCTTCTCGTCTTCGGCTATCCTGCGCAGCATGGACAGGACGCCGCGCAGCGCACCGGTCGGCTCGCCGCGCGACGTGCGCAGATCAGGCAGTGCGTGAAATGCGCGATACAGATACGACGACCCATCCACGAGAACGAGCGTAGGCATGTATCAGACCACCAAGATTCCGGAACTCATCGATCCGCAGGCGACGTACACCACCAACGGGCAGGAAGCCTGGCGGGTGCTGGGAATTATGGCAGAGTTCGCTGCCGCGACCGAAAGGTTGCGCGGCGTGCGGCCAGCGGTCTCCATGTTCGGGAGCGCGCGCACGAAGCCCGATCATCCGTATTACGCAAAGGCCGAGCGCATTGCGCGATTGCTGTCAGACGCGGGGTTTGCCGTGATTTCGGGAGGCGGTCCCGGGTTGATGGAGGCCGCGAATCGAGGAGCGTTCGCGGGCAAGTCGCCGGCGATCGGCCTCAACATCCTGCTGCCGAACGAAAAGGGCGGCAACGAATTCCAGGACGTCGGATTCGACTTTCGCTATTTCTTCGCGCGCAAGATGATGTTCGTGCGCTTCGCTTCCGCCTACGTCGTGCTGCCGGGCGGGTTCGGCACGCTCGACGAATTGTCCGAATGCCTCACGCTGGTGCAGACCGGCAAGAGCCGTCGCATTCCGATCATTCTCGTCGGCGGCGAGTTCTGGGGCGGCCTCGTCGACTGGATGCGCAACAAGCTCGTCGGCGAGGGTATGGCGAGCGAGGCCGATCTCGGATTGATGCAGGTCATCGAGGAGCCCGAGGCCATCGTGGAGGCGATTTTCGACTTCTACGAATCGCGCGGCTTCCAGCCGACGCGCGACGAGCGCCGCAAGATGTTGAACCTGTAACCAGCCGCCGCTCGTATCGAGTGTACCGGCACGGCGATGCCGATGTGCAACTGCGACAGGCGGCACGACGAAGCCCCTGCTCTGCTAGAATCGAGCGACAATGACTCTGCCCCGCTGCCGTCGATCGTCGTTGCAGAGCTGCCTCGCGGCAGCGCTCTTCGCGGCTGCCGGACTTGCTTTGGCGCAGATTGCGCCTCCGCCGCCGCCCAACCTCGAGCCGCTTCCCGAGATTCCGCCGCCACCGGAGCTCTCCGGAGAAGTCGAGCTCGAGCAGCAGATCACGATCCGGCGCAACGAACGCGAGACCGTCGAGGAAGCGAGAGTCAACGGTCAATTGAAATGGATCAAGGTGACACCGCGTCATGGCAGGCCGTACTTCCTGATCCCGGATGCCGCCGGCGCGACGTTCGTCCGGCGCGACAGCCTCGACTCCGGACTCAAGGTTCCGATGTGGCTGCTCTTCGAATTCTGAACTGATCCTCCTTTCCCGGAAGTCCGCCCGAGCCGGCGCACCTTCAGAAGCGCCGCGATGCCCGATGTCGGTTTACACGCCCGTTACTGCCGAGGAACTGGAAGCCTGGCTTACGCGTTATGCGGTCGGTGGGCTCGTCTCGCAAGCGCCGATCGCGACCGGCATCGAGAACACGAACTATTTCGTGACGACGACGAGCGGTCGCTACGTGCTGACGCTCTACGAGCGCCTGCCCGCCACCGAGCTGCCGTTCTACCTGAACCTCATGGCGCATCTCGCGAGCGCCGGCGTCGAGTGTCCCGCACCTATCCGTGACCGGACGGGCACGCTTTTCGGCACTCTCAACGGCAAGCCCGCGAGCCTCGTGACAAGGGTCGACGGTGCCCCCGTCGAATCGCCTGACGCGGTGCATTGCGCCGCCGTCGGCGCGGCACTCGGGCGCCTGCACGTCGCATCGGCGACGTATCGCGCCCGCCTCACCAATCGGCGGGGACCGTCGTGGTGGCGGCAAGCGGCCCGCGCCGTGCGTCCCTTCATCACATCCGCGCAGAATGAACTGCTGGCGTCCGAGCTCAAGTCCCTGACGGGGTTCGCCAAGGTTCGGTTGCCGCGCGGCGCGATCCACGGCGATCTCTTTTGCGACAACGTCCTCTTCGTCGGCGAAAAGGTGTCGGGCATCATCGATTTCGGCTTTGCCGCCACCGATGCGCTTGCCTACGATCTCGCCATCACTGTCAACGACTGGTGCATCGACGAGTCAGGGAGCGGGGCGCTCGCGCCCGGGCTCGTCGCCGCGCTCGCCAGCGCGTACGACGCCGTGCGACCGTTGACTGCGGACGAGCGCGCGCAGTGGTCCGCGCTCCTGCGCGCTGCCGCCCTGCGGTTCTGGCTCTCGCGGCTCTACGATCTGCATCTCCCTCGCCCCGGCGAGCTCGTGCACGCCCACGACCCGGCGCACTTCGAGCGTATCCTGCGTCATCGCATCGATGACCGCGTTCCGTTGCCGGAGCCGTCGCGTGGCGCGACCGGTCTGGAATCGGGAGCATGAGCGCGATGGGCCGCTCCCGAGCGCGAATTGCCCCGCAGCGCGTAGCGCGGAGGGTAGTCCAGTGAGCACAGAGCCGCCCACGATCGATTTCGTGCGCTACTCGGGGCGCCGCGGCGCGATCTGGCTCAAGGACGCCGCGGCGATGCTTTCCGCCGCGCGAATTCCGTGGCTCATGCTGCTCCTGTTCTACTACATGATCCAGCTGCTGGTGAGCGTCATTCCGCTCGCCGGGCCGCTCGCGATGATGGTGCTCCGGCCGGTGTTCACGGTGGGCTTTCTCGCCGCGGCATGGTCGCAGGAACGCGGCCGGATGCCGGAAATCCGGCATCTGTTTCGCGGCTTTGGGGCCAATCTCTGGGCGCTGCTGCCCGTCGGCATCGTGCTGATTCTCGGAACTGCGCTCGCGGTGCTGTCGACGGCGCTCGTCGATGGCGGCGTGCTGCTCGACGCCATCACGTCGAGCGCCAAGCCCGATGAAGCACTGGTGGCCAATTCGCGCGTCGAAGGCGCGATGCTGATGGCAATCCTCGTCGCGCTGCCCACGCTCCTCGCGATCTGGTTCGCGCCGGCGTTGATCGTGTTTCAGGACTGCGGTCCGGGGCAGGCGATGGTGACGAGCCTGCGCGCGGCGCTCGCGAACTGGCGGCCCGTGGCGGTCTACGGCCTGCTGCTCTTCTTCTGCGGCGCCGTGCTTCCGGGAATGGCGATCGCGATCATCTCGCTGCTGGTGCCGCCTGCCGTGGCGCCGTACGCGATCGCGCTCACCGTCGTGCCTTACGTGTTCCTGTTCGTAGCGGCGCAGGCGATCTCCGACTACATCGCTTACCGCGACATCTTTCACGCGGGCGAGGGCAACGCTCCGGTGGAGTCCGCCGACTAAGGGGCTTGGCTGGCTGGCGAATGCCCGTCGAGGCGGGCAACCGTTAGCGGCCCGAGGCTATGCGGCCTCGAGCTTCGCGTATTCGAGCGCCAGCCACTTGACGCCGGCATCTCGGAAGTTGACCTGGACGCGGGAGTCGCCGCCGCGCCCCTCGGCGTCGATGATGATCCCGAGACCGAACTTCGCGTGGCGAACGCTCTGCCCGATCCGCCATCCGGGTGATGTGTCGGAGGTGCGGCGCATCGTCGCGGAACGACCGGGCGCCGGCGTGATCGCCGCGGCGCGCTCGCCCCATTCCGCCGGGTCGATGTCGACCGCGGCGCCCATTCGACGATTCGGCGGCGAAAGCCAGTGGACGATCTCGCGCGGCAGCTCAGCCAGGAAACGCGACGCGATGTGGTAGCGGACCTGGCCGTGCAGCATGCGGCTCTGCGCGTGGCTCAGGTAGAGACGCCTCTTCGCGCGCGTCACGGCGACGTACATGAGCCGCCGCTCCTCCTCGACGCCCTCGAATTCGTCGCGGCTGTTCTCGTGCGGGAAAAGCCCCTCTTCGAGGCCGGTCACGAACACGGTGTGGAATTCGAGCCCTTTCGCCGCGTGCACGGTCATGAGCTGCAGGGCGGGCCGACCTTCGGCCGCTTGCGTCTCTCCCGCTTCGAGCGCGGCGTGCGCGAGAAAGGCGGTCAGCGGATCGGTGGCTCCGGTGTCGGCCGCCGCCGCGGCATCGGCGTCACCCGGCGCAAGCATCGGCGCGTCCACGGCGAGATCGGCCTCGCGAAGAAAGCCTTGCGCGGCATTGACGAGCTCGACCAGATTGTCGAGGCGGTCCTGACCGTCCTTCTCGTTGCGGTAGTGGCCAACGAGTCCGGAGGCGACAACGACGTGCTGGACGGCCTCGGGCAAAGGCAGCCCGGCGGTGGCGACGCGCATCGCTTCGATGAGCCTCACGAACGCGGCGAGGCTCGTATTCGACTTGCCGCTCACCTTGCCGCCCGCGCAGGCGACCTGCCAAAGGCTCGTGCCTTCCCGGCGCGCCGCGTCGACGAGCGTCTCCAGCGTCCTCGCGCCGATCCCGCGCGGCGGGAAATTCACGATGCGCAGGAAAGCACCGTCGTCGATGGGCGTGGCGATGAGGCGCAGGTACGCGAGCGCACTCTTGACCTCGGCGCGCTCGAAGAAGCGCACCCCGCCGTAGACGCGGTAAGGGATCGCCGCATTGAAGAGCGCGTGCTCGAGCACCCGCGACTGCGCATTCGAGCGGTAGAGGACGGCGACCTCCGACAACACGACACCCGCCGCCGCCAGTCCCTTCGTCACGTCGACGACGAAAGCCGCCTCGTCGAGATCCGAAGGCGCCGCCAGCGCACGAACGGGCTCGCCCTTGTCGTCGCTCGTCCACAGGTTCTTGCCGAGGCGCGTCTGGTTGTGCTTGATGAGCGCGTTGGCGGCATCGAGAATGTTGCCGTGCGAGCGATAGTTCTGCTCGAGCTTGATGAGCGCGACCGGCATGCCCTCGCGCTCGAAATCGCGCTCGAAATGCTGCATGTTGGCGACGTTCGCGCCGCGGAACGCGTAGATCGACTGGTCGTCGTCGCCGACGGCGAACACGGCAGTGTGCTCCCCGGCGAGGAGCTTCAGCCATCGATACTGGAGGACGTTCGTGTCCTGGAACTCGTCGACGAGGAGATGGGAGAAACGGCGGCGGTAATGCTCGCGGAGGCCGTCGCGCTGCGCGAGGAGCTCGTAGCTTCGCAACAGGAGCTCGGCGAAATCGACGACGCCTTCGCGCTGACACATCGCCTCGTAGAGTGCGTAGTGCTCGACCCGTTGCCGCGCGAGCTCGTCGCCCGCCTCGACCTGGTTCGGGCGCCGCCCCTCCTCCTTGGCGCCCGAGATGAAGTACTGGAGCTCACGCGCCGGGTATCGGTCGTCGTCGATGTTGTGCGCCTTGTACAGCCGCTTGATCAGCGCGAGCTGGTCCGCCGTGTCCATGATCTGGAAGAGCTGCGGGAGATTCGCGTCGCGATAGTGCGCGCGCAGCATCCGGTTGCACAGGCCGTGAAACGTTCCGATCCACATGCCGCGAATGTTGATGGGCGTCATTGCCGAGAGGCGGACGAGCATCTCCTTCGCCGCCTTGTTCGTGAACGTGACGGCGAGGATCGACAGCGGCGACGCCTGCCCGGTAGCAAGCAGCCACGCGAGGCGCGTCGTGAGGACCCGTGTCTTGCCGCTGCCCGCGCCGGCCAGGATCAGCGCCGAACGGTGGGGCAGCGTGACGGCGGCGAGCTGCTCGGGATTGAGGTTGGCGAGGAGCGATGAGGTCATTTGCGGCACTCGCAATTATACGGGGCCTGGGCGCTATAATCCGCGCTCCTCGCGACGCCGCACCCTCCTAGCCCCGCCGTCTTCGATGCCGCCGAATCCCAATGCCGCGCCGCCCGCCCATTCGGCGACTACGCGCGCGTTCGTTCAGTGGATCCGCTCCGCGGCGCCCTACATTCACGCGTTTCGCGGCAAGACGTTCGTCATCGCCTTTGGCGGTGAAGTCGTCGCCGACGACACGTTTCTCGGCATCATCCACGATCTGAACCTGCTGCACAGCCTCGGCGTGCATCTCGTCGTCGTCCACGGCTCACGGCCGCAGATCGAGGCCATTCTCAAGCAACAGGGGATCGAGAGCCGCTACGCGTTCGGCTTGCGCATCACCGATGCCGAGACGATGGACTGCGTGCTCGAAGCCGACGGCCAGGTTCGCTCGCGCATCGAGGCCCTCTTGTCGCTCGGCATCGCCAACTCGCCGATGGCGGGTGCCCGCATCCGCGTCTCGACCGGC
>Ga0207645_10004325_pt1 | contig 10526 bp, 9 predicted proteins | sample KBSM53metaG_FD_184331 | JGI IMG/M metagenome (GOLD analysis project Ga0207645, IMG submission 184331) | Miscanthus rhizosphere microbial communities from Kellogg Biological Station, Michigan, USA - KBS M5-3 metaG (SPAdes) (version 2) | ecosystem: Host-associated > Plants > Roots > Rhizosphere >...
GAAGGGTGTGAAGTTTGCCTATCTCGCCTACACTACCTACCAAAATACCGACGCACCCGCCCAAAACAATTATGGCGTCAACGTATTCAGCCAGGATTTTGCAAGCAAGCAAATCGCCGAAGCCAAGCGGCAAGGCGCGCAGATCATCATCGCCAGCATGCGCTGGGGCACCGAGTACTCAACGACCGTCGATGCTGAACAGCAGAAAGATGCGCAGTTCTTAGCCGACCAAGGGGTGAGCTTGGTGCTCGGCCATGGCTCCCATGAATTACAGCCAGTACAGCAACTCGCCGGTGCCGGCGGCAACAAAACCACCGTCTGGTACAGCATCGGCAACTTTTTAAACACCCAGGAGCCGCCGGAAACGTTGTTCAACGGCTTGCCGATTCTTGACATCGACATCAAAACCAAGCAAATCACCACCATGCAGTTCCTGCCAACCTACATGCATTACACCTGGACTGCTGCGCAGGCGGCCGCCGACGACACCAACGCCCGCAAAAACGTACAGATCTACCTACTCGAAAACGCCACCCAGGATATGATCAACCAACAGCAACTCAAAACCACGATCAGCGCGCAAAAACAGCGCATCACCAGCACACTCGGCGCTTACGGTTTACAAATTCCGCTCATCACCGCCGATAAACTCTAGCTAGTAGTTTTTCCCGCCTGATACACCAAAGAATTCTTCGAGCGTTGCAATGCCTTTGTTGTGCATTTCGGTCGCAAGCTCCGTACCGACGTAGCGTACGTGCCACGGCTCGTATTCGTACCCGGTGGTGGCAACTTTGTCGGCAGTGTAGCGAATGATGAAGCCGTATTTGTACGCATTGGCGGCCAGCCATTTGCCTTCGGGTGTGTCGGCAAAACATTGCTCAAGTTCACACTTTTGCGTGCTCGGTTCGATGTCGGCGGCAAGGCCGGTTTGATGCTCGCTGTATCCGGGCCGCGCACTTTGCGTGTCGGCCATCGCCTGGCCTTGGGTTTGTACATAGCCATTGTACAAATTAACCTGATATGTGTACGAACGATAGCCGCTTGAAAGCATCAGCTTAAGCCCGGCGGTTTTAGCATCGGCAAACATAGTTTCAAGCGCGGACGCCGTTTGCTTCCGCACCTGCATCGACTCATTGCCCGGTACGCGCAGGGGAACATTCGGGAAGGTCAAATCGGCTGGCGCATAGTTTTTAGGATTGAGTGGGTGCTGCTTGTTCACAATAACCCAGATGCTTGTCGGGTCAGTGGTCGAATACTGCGCTTTATGAAAGCGGTCACCGTTTTGCTTTTGCGCAGCTTGGTTGCCATTCTGCGTATTCGAGGTCGTATGGTCGCGCTTAATAACAAATGTGCCGGCGCCCACCACAATAGCCAGCAAAATAACAATATATAAGAATTTTTTCATACTTCGATTATACCAGCCGACTTTTTGGGATCATCGCCTATCTACAGCAAAGCGCCAGCAAAAAAGAAGCCTCGTCGCGATTGACAAGGCTTCTTTATGACTGACCACTCTAGCTAGAGCTTGATAACTTCTTTGGAACTATTACGAGTTAAGTACTCGGTCGATCCGTAGAATTTTCTTGTCCTTGGTCGGAGCTAATTCGAACGCAAGGCCGCTTTTGGTGAAAAAACTCATTGGCTTCCCCTTTTGATTTTTAGTTTTTAACGTGTTTGTTTTGTGATCACAACATTGATAATTATATACAACTTATGCTATTTTGTCAATGCTCTGTTCGTATCACTAAGCTCAGTGTAGCAAACAAAAATTCAGCCCTGCAATATTGAAATGTTGCAATTTTGATGACGAAATACCGGTGTATAGTATGCGTATCTACCTAGAAGCCCCGGACGACACGCAGGCAATCCCACTTGTCGTCTTCGGCGTTATAGATGAACCTAATGTAATCGATTTTGCCGGCCACAGTACTAAGCGCGGGACGCGGGACATCGGTAGAAAAACGGTACTTCGTGTCCCAGGTAACAGTGCGTGATCCGGTGACGTCTTGCTTGAGCCGCAGGAGTAATTCTTGGCCGGACGCCGCCACGCCACTCGGGTTGGCAATAGTGCGATTGCCGCCCAAAGTAATGATTCCCAGATCTGTTGTAGTTGCCTTAGGCGTGATTGTTGCCGCGTCGGTAAGGGTAGTGACACGCTTGCTGGTTGCCGTTACACTGCTGCCGAGCACTTTCCAGCCGGAAACCGTGTCACTCATAAGCACTGCAAAATCATTCTGATTATTAAGAACCAGTGAAGTTTGGTTCACGTCGATTGGCTGTGCACTGGTCGTTGCGATGGTCACTGCGTTGGTCGTGCTATCGACTTTTTTGATGATGTATAGCCGGACGCCGAGGCCGCTATAACTCGGAAGCGTGATAGTGAATGCGCCGCCCGCGCTATTGGCAAAAACTACGCCGTCGGTCGCGCTGAGTGTCGTGGCGCTGCCAACACTGCGTGCCGAGCCAAACCCGAACGAGCCATTCACCGTATGCGTCGAAGTCGAGGTCGCACCACCGACCGAAAGCTTCTGGTACGCAGTGGTGTTGCCATTCATGTCGATCGTAACGGCGCTCGAACCGAACTGCGTTTTGACTACCAAGCCGCTGTTGCCGGTTCCGGGATTTATGGTAAGCGTGCCGGCCATGGTGTCACCGGCTTTGAGCAACCGGGCGGACAGGTCAGCGGCAAGCCCGGCAATTGCGCTTTCGGGAAACGCGCCGCTCGGCACCACGGGCGAGGCGGCGAACGTCTTGATGCCGGCAATCATTTCATCACCCGTCACGTGCACATAATCCGAGCTCATGCTCTGCATCTGTGCGCTCGTAACCGGACTGATCGGCCGCCAGGTATTGCTGTGTGCATGGTAACTCAGCACTTGCGCATCCTGCACGGCATCTACCGCGACATCATTCAGACCGGCCAGGGTGTTCGTAAAAGTTTCGGCATTCTGGATGGCGGCTTTTAACTGCGGCGACAGGTCGGCCTTAGGAATACCGCCCACAGGCAGCTCGTATTTTTTCGCCAGAGAACCGTCGGCGCGTAATTGGCCGTTTTTGTCGTGTTCAACCAGTAAAAAGGCATTCAGAATATCACCCCAGGCGTCGTCATCGCCGCCGGGATTGGGTAGCCGAACCATTAAAACTCCTTATTCTGCGAGTATCTTCCAGCTGCAACACATTTTCAGCCAAAAGTCACATCGTGAGTTACATACATTGTGTGTTGCACAAAGTTTAAGCATAAGGGTAAGCGCCTTGCTTGTCAACGTCCCTTGTGCGGCAATGCAGCTTTTATACCGTTTTTGGCGTGAATAAGGGCAGTAACTTGGTTGCCGTGCTGAAACTTCTGACGGTCATACGCTTGTATGCCGGATTGCTTGCTAGTTTTCCACCGGTGGTGCGGCTAAACTTATCCCACGATAACGACTGGTAGAGTACGCCCGCTCCCGGGGCCAGCGCCTCGATGCCGGGCTTGAGCTCGCCGACCGCCTCTACCGCTTCGGTGGCAGTAAAGGGTCGGAGTAAAATGATCAGATTGTGTTTCCAGGTGCTGTCCTGGCCCCAGGTTTTGGGCGCCTTGGCAATAACGTCGCGCCACATGGCTTCGCTGAACACCGCGACACCGACGGGAAGCTTGAAATCGTGTTCCAGTACATGCTCGACCTGCTTGGCAAGTTCCGCAACATCCTGTTCTTCGGCATCAAAAAACACATTGCCGCTTTGGATATAGGTGCGGACATTCATAAAGCCCGCTGTTTCGAGTGCCATGCGCAGTTCGGCCATTTTGATAATCCCTTTGCCGCCAACATTCACGCCGCGAAGTAACGCCAGATACGTCTTCATACCGCTTAGTGTACTACGTTTGCTTAAGGTTTATTAGTCAAGTGACGCGATCCAGGTTTTGAGGAGTTTTTTGAGCTCGGCGCGTTCGTGGGGTTCGACAAACGTGTGCTCGGCGCCGGCAATGGTGTGAATTTCTTTTTTGCCCGGCAGTTTGTCAAACAGGATCTGCTGATGCACCGGCGGCGTCGGAATGTCTTTGGTGCCAGCGATCAAAATAACGGGCATGGTGAGGCGGTCGACTTTCGGCAGTAAGTCGTATTTGAGCCGGTCTTCGATGTGCGACCATTTGAGGCGTTTTTCAATCTTGCCGTCACGACTGTACATAATCTTGATGCCATCTTTTTTCCATTTTTCGAGCGTTTCGCGGCCGTAGGTATCGACATTAAGATGGCCGGAAACCACCGTCGAAATCGGCGCCAAAGCTTTGACGCGCTCCGGATATTTCTCGGCAAACAGCGCGACCGAGATACTACCCAAACTGTGGCCGCAAAGCACAAATGGCTCGCTGTACCAGGCTTGCTCTTTGGCCCAAGCAATAACGTCTTCGAGGTCGGCATAGTAATTGGTAATGGTGGCGTCAGGGTAATCCTCGGTGCCCTCGCTTTCGCCAAAGGTGTGCGAGGTGTCGAAACTAACCACGGTGTAATGGTTTTCGAGGAAGGCTTCGATCATAGCGCGGATGTGTTTTTCGGTTTTCCGACCACTCAATCCATGCATGACAAACGCCAATCTGCCAGGCTTTGGCGCACCTTCCACGACCACACTGAGTTTTTTGCCTTCACGGTTTTTGATGAACAGTTTTGTGCGAGCGTATTGCATATTCTGCGGAACAGGCGGCGTGAGCTCGATGGGCTTGGCGACAACCCCAGCCGTTTCAAGCATCATCGAAAGCAGCGTCGTTGGCAAACCGACAACCGTGTCATAGTGACCGCTGATTTCTTTGATGAGTGGCGCCGCGCCACTTTGGATGCCATACCCGCCAGCCTTGTCGGCCCAATCTTTGGTGACCAAATACGTTTTAACCGCCGCTTCGTCATAAGGTTTGAACATGACCCGTGTCGTATCCACGCCCGTAATCTGCAATCCATCTGATTTTCGTACGATTGCAACACCGGTTGACACGAGGTTGGTTTTGCCGGCCAGCAGTTTCAGCATGTCGTGTGCCTCTTGTTGGTCACGCGCTTTTTCGAGCTGCTTGCCGTCGATGGTCACGATCGTGTCCGAGCCGATCACCAATGCGTCGGGATATTTCTCGGCCACATCGAGCGCCTTGCCGAGCGCCAATTCCATAGCCACCGTTTCGGGCGAGCGGGTATCATCGAGCTGTTCGTCAAAATTACTGGTAATCGCTTCGAAATCCACCTGCATGTGGGCGAGCAGTTCACGGCGGCGCGGGGATTTGCTGGCAAGGATAATCTTCATTTCCGCAGTATAGCAAATTTGCGCCGGAACCTAACAGTCGCTAATATCCGGTGAAATGATCTGTTTTGATATGAGCGCGCGGCACGCCAAGCGCAACGAGTGCCTGCTTGTAATGCGTGACGAGTGCGTTCGGCCCCGAAATGTACACTAAGCTCCGTTTGAAAAGCTCCAGGTTGTCGCGCAAGGTCTGCTCCTCGAGCCGACCGGTTACATAGCGCGTTTTCACCCCAACGCTTTCGGCCGTCGCCAAGGTATCTTTGTACACGAAATCCGCGGCCGTATTCGCCAGATAAAACAGCGTGATGTCCCGCGCTTCTTTCTTATCGACCAAATATTGGATCATGCTATGAAACGGTGTGATGCCAATGCCACCCGCGATGAATACCAGTGGTCGGTCGGTTTCAGCTGGCATCATAAAACCGCCAGCCATATGTGCCACCCGTATAGCACCGCCCGGCTGCAGCGCCAGCAACGCCTTTTTGAAACTACTGCTTGGCTCGTACGTTTTGATACCAATGTGCACCTCCGGTTCCAACGGTGACGACGTAATGCTGAACATGCGACGGTTGCCACGCACGTCGGTATGACGGTGTTTGAGCGTCCATTCCAGATATTGCCCAGGCGCAAACGAAACATGTGGCGGACGGGTGAACGCCAGGTCGTACTGGTTCGGCCCAATAGCGGTGATTCGTTTCAGCCGGAGTACCGCGCCCATGGCCGGCGCCAATAACACCGTAGCAATATTACCCACCAAGAGCGCAGCCTGCGGCGTGGCCGAAAGCCGGCCCCAGTGCAACTGCGAAGAAAACACCACCCCGACCAACACCGCGACCAACAACTGGTAATAGCGCGTCGGCGGCAAGGTGCTGGGTTCGGTAAGCATAATACTGCCCATAAATATGATCGGCCACGAGACAATCCCAGCCTTAATCGTGTCACCAAGCGCAAGACCATGCAGCCCGGTGTTGATATATATCAGCAGCAATCCAGCAGCCACCGCAAAGGCAAAAAATACCGCGAACTGTCGTTGTTTGCGCAGCACGATCAGCGCCAAGATTGCCGTGAAGGGCGCCAAAGGGGGCGTCGCCACCCACCACGTTGCCGGCAATAATTCCGCAACGCTCATCACAAATACGGCAAGGGCAGCGGGGTTTAACACATGCGTGCCGCGGAGCACCAACACAAACTTGGAAGCCATAGCAATAACACCGCACAGCGCTACCATGAGTGCGCGATGCAGGCTATCGATCGGCGGTAGCAAAAATACCAGAATCATCGCCGTGATAAACCAGGATTCGGCGTTAGTAGTTGCTTTCCACGCCCATGCGAACAACTGGTTCGAGAGATAACAAACACCCGCCAGAACACCCGCCGAAAGCAATAGCCCCACCGGCCCGACCGCAATCATGTTCAACCAGGCCAGCACATCGGCGACCACAAACAAACCGCTGAGCCCCCAAAGCATCACTTTGTACATGGTGTACCGGTTGAGTATGTTGTCAAAAATTTGCAGTATATGTTGCATGGCTATGCTTCGGTAAATAATTCGCCCGTGTAGTCCTGGGAGTGCACAACACTGCCATCAGCATAAACGATTACGTACGAGAATGAAAAGTCTCGCAAAAGTTTTTCGGGCGTGACAAAAAAGAGCGCGGTTGCGAGGCCGTCGGCGAGCAAGGCCGAGTCGGCAATCACCCAGATAGCCATGATGTGGCGCGGCGAATCAAGCGCCTCCGGATCGATGATATGGTGATATGTTCCCCACGCCCGACGATTGGTAGCCGACCCGCAGAGTGCCTTGTTTTGTAGCAACGCCACACCCACGATCTCGCTGAAATCCTGCGGGTTTTCAAGTCCGATACGCAGCGGCTCATCAAGTCCTTCGCAGCGCATATCGCCACCCGCATCAATGCAAAATCGCGAAACGCCGTGCGCACGCAAAACTTCGGCAACAATATCCACCAAATAGCCTTTGCCGGCAGCGCCAAAATCGAGGAGTATGGGCCGGTTTGTCCTGAGCGTGTTGCTTTGGTAGGTAAATGCCGCGTCCCACGTCGGTGGTTTCGTGAGGGGTTTGCTTTTGAGCGAATACGCGGCGTCATATCCGGCATCAGCGAGCACCTGCCCGATCAGCGGCGTTACCGCACCATCCGTTGCATCGTATAATTTTTTGTAGAGCGAAAATAACTCCTGGCTGTCCGGCGGCAGGGCGTATGTACCGGCCTTTTGCGCGATCGCCGCAACTTGCGAATCCTCCCGAAACCGTGAATACGTGCGGTCGAATGTTTCGATGCGCTCCTGCACTTGGTGCTGCAATCGTGCGAGCGCCTTGTTGCCAAGCGATTCATACACCCCAATCCACCACGAAGTCCCGATCGCAGCAAACGACCATTCGTGCGCGAGTTGCTGCGTCATGTTTTAGGCCTTTGCCTGGGATTTGATCTGGCTGATCGCATTGTTAAAACCTATCGGCGTCAGCGAGGAACCGGACACCCGGCTCAGGCTTATATTTGCAATGCTTTTGCCGACCACCACGGTTTTGTAGTTCTTTATAAACTTGTTCTGATACTCTTCGGCTTCGCTGTCGGTCGCGCCGTTTTGCGCTGACGTATCGGTAATCACCCCGTTTTTGAGGGTGACTTTGATGGTGATTTCCTCGCTACCACCCGGCGATTGATAACCGCCCGTCGCCATGTATTGGCCGTCTTTGTAACCTGCGCTTGCGGTATTGGTGTCTGCGGTTGCCGATTGCGTGGTTGCCGCAGCCTGGTCGGATGTCGCCGCAAAAGTACTGGTCGCGCTGCTGGTGCTGGCGACATCTTTTTTACTGGTTGCCGTCACGGTACCGACAATCACCACAATCACGAGCAGCACCGCGAGCGTCGCGACTACCTCCCGTTTACGGCTCGTAGGCTGCTGGTCCATGACATTCCTTTCGTTATATACAGAGTATAGCAAGCTAATTCTTGGAATGAGCTTTAAACAATTGGATATCAGGACGTGCGCTATACTAAGGCATATGAAAAAGCCCGATCCCCAACTTGCCGTATTGCACCGCCGTCTAGCTCCGTTGTACATAGCTGCCTTCTTCCAGAGTTTCGTACTGTGGTACACGATTGAAAAACTGTTCATGCAGCACATCGGGTTTAATAACGCCACAATCGGTTTGATGGTTGCACTGTATTCGGCCGTCATGTTGGTTTTTGAGATCCCTTCGGGTATTTTGGCCGATCGCTGGAGCCGTAGGGGTGTGCTCATTGTGGCGAGTTTTTGTTTGTCGCTCAGTGCGCTGGTATGCGGCCTGAGCCATAGCACCGGTGTGTATCTGGTAGGGGCAATGCTCTGGGGCGTATTTTTTGCTTGTTATTCGGGCATGTACGATTCGATTATTTACGACACCATCATCGAAACCACTGGCAAAAGCAAACTGTACGACCATATTTTTGGCCGCGTCCAAGTAATGGAAAGTATCGCGCTTATTATTAGCAGTATTCTAGGCGCGCTGCTCGCCGCTAAGTTTTCATTACGGACGCCGTACTATATTACCGTCGCACTTTCTTTGGTTCCGGTGGTCGCGCTGTTGAAGTTCAACGAGCCGACCTTACACAAGCAGCAAGCCGTCCTGTCGTTTACGCGGCAACTGCGCGACACCGTTCGTGCGGTCACCACCAAGCACACGCTCTTGCCCGTAGTCGCAACTCTTGTGCTGCAATCGACTATCACCTATTGTATTTATGAATTCGCTCAGCTGTGGCTGCTTGCACTACATACCCCTACGGTTTATTTTGGCGTTGCAAATGCGGTACTTTTGGCTTCGCTTGGTGCTGGTGGCATTTTGGTGAGCCGACTGCATTTGTACCGCTACATGCGCATGATGTATGCGCTCGGTTTACTGCTTGTTGGCGCCGTTGGTTTGATCGCCCTGCGCAACACGGCACTTGTCGTTATCGCACAGTTCGTTGTCACTACCGGGCTCGTCTGTATTCACATCATTTTTAGCCGGATTTTACATGATAATGTCGCGCCAAGCATCCGTGCTGGCGCTTCTTCGGCCGCCTCTAGCCTTGGCCGGTTCCTGATTATCCCGGCAGCGATACTTATTGGATACGTCGGGCAGCGGTCCAGTATTTTTACCGCAGCATACATATTACTAGGGCTCACCACAATTATGGGTATTTTTATCTTGATAGTCGCTGGGCAAAATGGACACACCGGCTTGCACCATCAGGATGAGGGTGTCGAAGCGGCATAACTGGAATAAGCGCTGTGGAGTATCCGCTCCACTGCTTTCACGAACTGCTGCGCGATTATCGTTTCGTTAGCATCTAGGAGGCGAGGAAGGCAGCGGGCATCAGAAGCATTGAATCATGTATCCGCGCCTGCAGACGGCGTACCAAAGGCACATCCGTCCTTCATTGGAAGATCGGAGAGACTGCATGGATGGATAGCCTCTACTCGACTGCCGGTCAGATGAATTGCCGCTCATGGTTTTTGCCTTCCTCACAGATATCTAACCACGACCGTCGTACGGAGGCATTGATCGAGGTCACACTCGGCGAGTGGCAAATTGCATAGCGCAGACGGACTAAACTTGACACACTGGTTCAGCAAGGAGATAATATGACTTCCGAAAAAGACACACAAGAATCACACTCGGCCATCGAAACGCTCAGTAGCCGCCAAAAACGCATATTTACCTTTCTAACTGAGCAACGCACCGCCGTGCTTTCAACGGTTACACCCGAACATACGCCCCATGGAACTGTCATATACTACACCATTACCCCTGATTTCAAACTGCATATACTCACCAAACAGGGCACACAAAAATACCACAATATACGGCACAACTCCCAGGTTATGTTGACGGTGTTTTCGGCGCGGAGCCAAACCACAGCACAAATAACCGGCCATGCAATCGAGATTACCGACCCCGACCATATCAACCGGGTGGCAACTGCTCTGTTCGGCAAGGCGCACGCAAGTTCCGGCCTGCCGCCTATTATGAAACTGCAAGCTGGCAAATTTACTTCGTTTCAAATTACCCCATCGCAAATCCGCATTGCGCGGTACGCACGGCCCCAAGCCGGAAGTCACGATGAGCTATTCGAATCAATCGAGTCGTTCGACCTCGACGGCAATAACACCTAAACTTCTTTGCCCAGTATTTTCACCAGTTGTTTGAGGTCATTGACGACGATACCGTTTTTGGTGACGTCCACAAGGCCGGCAGTTTTTATTTTACGCATCTCGCGGTTGATGGT
>Ga0207645_10004327_pt1 | contig 10524 bp, 10 predicted proteins | sample KBSM53metaG_FD_184331 | JGI IMG/M metagenome (GOLD analysis project Ga0207645, IMG submission 184331) | Miscanthus rhizosphere microbial communities from Kellogg Biological Station, Michigan, USA - KBS M5-3 metaG (SPAdes) (version 2) | ecosystem: Host-associated > Plants > Roots > Rhizosphere >...
TGCACCCGTCGCGCGACCTGCCCGCGGGGGAGCACTTCGAGGACTTCGTGCTCTCGCTGATCGTCGGCCGTCCGACCCAGACCGCGGTGTGCGCGGCCCGGCTCATCTTCACCGGCACGCTCGACCGTCACCCGCGGCTCTCGCTGCTGCTGGCCCACGGCGGCGGCGTGCTGCCCGCCATGGCGGGGCGGCTCGACGCCACCTGGCGCGCCTACCGTCCGGACCGCTGGCACGGGCCCGACGTGCTGACCGCGGCTCCCTCCTCGTACCTGACGCGCTTCCACGTGGACAGCAACGTGTGGTCGGCGCCCGCGCTGCGCCTGCTGCTGGAGGTGCTGGGACCGACGCGCCTCGTGGTGGGCAACGATCAGCCGCCGGTGTGGTTTCCGCTCGCCGAATCGCTCGACCTGCTGGACTCGCTCGGGCTGCCGCCCGATCAGCGGGACGCCATCCGCTGGGGCAACGCGGCCCGCCTCTTCGGCCTCCCGGTGCCGGCCGCGGCGGTCGCTTCCGCGTGACTCCGGTGGCCGAGCTCTGCGCCGCCCTCGGCGCCTAGGAGCGCGCGTGTCCGCGATCTCGGTCGAGCACCTGAGCCGCTGGTGGGGCGAGACCCGCGCGGTGGACGACGTGAGCTTCGAGGCCGCGGCGGGGCGCCTGCTGGTGCTGCTGGGCCCGTCCGGCTGCGGCAAGTCGACCACGCTCCGCCTCATCGCCGGGCTCGAGGTCGCCACCCGCGGGCGCGTGACCATCGGCGGGGTCGACGTCACCCACCTGCCGCCGGCGGAGCGTCGGCTCTCGATGGTCTTCCAGTCCTACGCGCTCTTTCCCCACCTGTCCGTCGCGGAGAACATCGTGTTCGGTCTGCGGGTCCGGCGCGTCCCGGCCGCGGAGCGGCGGGCGCGGCTCGCCCGCGTGGCCGACCTCCTGGGCCTGGGCGCGCTCCTCGACCGTCGGCCGTCGCAGCTCTCGGGGGGCCAGCAACAGCGGGTCGCGCTCGGCCGGGCCCTCATCTCGGAGACGCCGGTCTGTCTCATGGACGAGCCGCTCTCCAACCTGGACGCCCAGCTCCGGCTCGAGATGCGGCGGGAGATCCGCGCGATCCAGCAGCGGCTCGGCGTGACCATGGTCTACGTCACCCACGACCAGACCGAGGCCATGACCATGGCCGACCAGGTGATCCTCCTCCGCGCCGGCCGCGTGGAGCAGGACGCCGTGCCGGAGGTGCTCTACGCTCGCCCCGCCACCGCGTTCACGGCGCGCTTCATCGGGACTCCGCCCATGAACGTGCTCGCGTGCGCCGACCGCTCCGTCCTGCTGGGGGTGCGCCCGGAGGACGTCCGCCTCGCCGCCGCGGACGAGCCCGGCGCGGTCGCGGCGGTGGTGCAGAGCGTGGAATATCTCGGCGCGGACTCCATCCTGACCGGCGCGGTCGGCGCCCAGGGCCTCGCCGCGCGCGTGGCGGGCCGGCTCGCGCTCGCGCCTGGAACCACGGTGTACCTCGCGTGGCGCCGGGACGCCGTCCACCTGTTCGACGCGGAGACCGGCCGGCGCCGCGACGAGGTCGCCACCATCCCATCCATCGCTCCATGACGAGGAGACCAACCATGATCGCCAGACTGCTCGCGTCCCTGCTGCTCGTCGTCCTGCTGGGCGGCGCCTCTCCGCTCGGCGCCCAGGCCCCGGTGGAGCTCTCGTTCTACTATCCGGTGGCGGTGGGAGGCCCGGTGACGAAGATCATCGACGGCCTCGCGGCCGACTTCCAGAAGGAGAACCCCGGCATCCACGTCAAGCCGATCTACGCCGGCACCTACCAGGAGACCATCGTCAAGGTGCTGACCGCGCTGAAGAGCGGCGAGCCGCCCCAGATGTCGGTGCTGCTGTCCACCGACATGTTCACCCTGATCGACGAGGACGCGATCGTCCCCTTCGACGACATGGCGACCGCCGCGGAGGACCGGGCCTGGATCAAGTCGTTCTTCCCTGCCTTCATGCTGAACAGCCAGACCGGCGGCAAGACGTGGGGCATCCCGTTCCAGCGCTCCACCATCGTGCTGTACTGGAACAAGGAGGCGTTCAAGGAGGCGGGCCTCGATCCGAACAAGCCGCCCGCGACCTGGGCCGAGCAGATCGAGTTCGCGCGCAAGCTCACCCGGCGCGACGGCAGTGGCAACGTGACCCAGTGGGGCCTCGAGGTGCCGTCCTCCGGGTTCCCGTACTGGCTCTTCCAGGGCTTCACCACCCAGAACGACGTGCTGCTGATGAACCAGGCCGGCACCGAGACCCACTACGACAAGCCGGCGGTGGTGGAGGCGCTCCAGTACTGGGTGGACCTGAGCACCAGGCACAAGGTGATGCCGACCGGGATCATCGAGTGGGGCACCACGCCCAAGGACTTCTTCGAGCGCAAGACCGCCATGATGTGGACCACGACCGGCAACCTCACCAACGTGAAGAACAACGCCAAGTTCGATTTCGGGGTGGCGATGCTGCCGGCGGGGAAGCGGCGCGGCTCGCCGACCGGCGGCGGGAACTTCCACATCTTCAAGAAGAGCACCCCGGCCCAGCAGGCCGCCTCGCTGAAGTTCATCAAGTGGATCACGTCGCCGCCGCGGGCCGCCCAGTGGGGCATCGACACCGGCTACGTGGCGGTGCGCCCCGACGCGTGGGAGACGCCGGCCATGAAGCAGTACGTCTCCGGCTTCCCGGCCGCCGCGGTGGCGCGCGACCAGCTGCAGTACGCGGTGGCCGAGCTCTCCACCCACGACAACCAGCGCGTGACCAAGGCGCTGAACGACGGGCTGCAGGCCGCGCTCACCGGCTCCAAGCCTCCCGAGCAGGCGATGAAGGACGCGCAGCGCGAGGCCGATCGCATCCTGCGGCCGTATCGGCGCTGAGCGGCGCGGGCGTGAGGCGGGCGGAGCCGGCGGCGGGGGGGCGGGGCTCCCGGGAACGCGCTGACTCGCTGCCCGCTTCCTGCTCTCGTATGGAGCCACGAGAGGACCGTTGGCGACTTCGACCACCCGCAGAAGCCACGGTTCCCGGGAGCCCCGCCCCCCCGCCGCCGGCTCCGCCCGCCTCACGGGGATCCCAATGAACCACCAGAACGACCCGGCTGCCGGTCGCAGCACTCCCGCCGCCGGTGCTGCGGCCACCGAGCGATGGCGTGTGCACGTGCAGGGGTGGCTGATGTTGCTGCCGGCGGCGGTGCTGCTGGTGGTGTTCACGCATTTTCCGGTGGGGGCGACGATCTACCACAGCTTCTTCTCGAATCCGCGGCCGGGGCGGGCCGCGGTGTGGGTGGGGCTCGACAACTACCGGGCCATGGTGGAGGACCCGGTGTTCTGGCAGGTGCTGGGCAACAACCTGTGGTTCGCGGCGGGGACGATCCCGCTCTCGATCGCGCTGGCGCTGCTGATGGCGGTGTGGGTGAACGGTCGCCTCCCGGGCCGCTCGCTCCTGCGCCTGGCCTTCTTCACCCCGACGGTGCTGCCGATGATCGCGGTGGCCAACATCTGGCTCTTCTTCTACACGCCGGGCTACGGGCTGCTCGAGCAGCTCACCGGCCTGATCGGGCTGCCGAGCCACAACTGGCTCGGGAGCCGGCAGACCGCGCTCGGGTGCCTGGTGGTGGTCACGGTGTGGAAGGAGGCCGGGTTCTTCATGATCTTCTACCTGGCCGCGCTGCAGTCGCTCTCGCCGCAGCTCGCGGAGGCGGCGGCCCTCATGGGAGCGGGACGCTGGTACTTCTTCCGCCGGGTCACGTTCCCGCTCCTGATGCCCACCACGCTCTTCGTGCTGGTCAACGCGGTGATCAACTCGTTCCGGCTGGTGGACCACATCGTGGTGATGACCAAGGGCGGGCCCGACAACGCCACCGCGCTGCTGCTGTACTACATCTACGACGTCGGCTTCAAGTTCTGGGACCAGGCCTACGCGGCCGCCCTGACCCTGGTGCTGCTGGTGATCCTGGCCGCGGTGGCGCTCGGCCAGTTCCTCCTGCTCGACCGCCGGGTGCACTACCAGTGAGCCGCGCGCTCGAGACCGCGGGGGCGTGGCTGCTCGGGATCCTGTGGGCGCTGCCGCTCGCCTACGCGGTGTGGACCGCCTTCCATCCCGCGGAGTACTCGACTCGCTTCACGCCCGGCGCCCCCCTCACGCTGGAGAACTTCGCCAAGGCGTGGGCCGCCGCGCCGTTCGCCCGCTACTTCGTGAACACCACGCTGCTCGTGGCCATGATCCTGGCCGCCCAGCTCGTGCTCTGCACGCTGGCCGCCTACGCCTTCGCCCGCTTCGCCTTCGCGGGCCGCGCGGCCGCGTTCCTGCTGGTGCTGGTGCAGCTCATGATCATGCCCGACGTGCTGATCGTGGAGAACTACCGCACCATGAGCCGCCTCGGGCTGCTCGACACCCTCGCCGGCATCGGGCTGCCCTACATGGCGTCCGCGTTCGGCGTCTTCCTCCTGCGCCAGACCTTCAAGACGGTGCCGAAGGAGCTGGACGAGGCGGCGCGGGTCGAGGGGGCGGGGCCGCTCGAGACGCTCTGGCGAGTCTACGTGCCGCTGGCCCGGCCGGTGTACATCGCCTACGGGCTGGTCTCGGTGAGCTACCACTGGAACAACTTCCTGTGGCCGCTGATCGTCACGAACTCGGTGCAGTCCCGGCCTCTCACGGTGGGGCTGCAGGTGTTCTCTTCCGTCGATCAGGGAGTCGACTGGTCCATCATCACCGCGGCGACGCTGATGACGTCGGGGCCGCTGCTGGTGGCGTTCCTGCTCTTCCAGCGGCAGTTCGTGCAGAGCTTCATGCGGGCGGGCATTCGCTGAGGCGCCCGCGCCGGTGGGCTAGCGGTCGCGCGGCTCTCCGCGCGGGCCGCCGCGATCTCCACCGCCGCCGCCCCGCTCCACGTTCTTGCCCTGGCCCGGATGCTCGCCGGACTGGCGACGGCCCTTCGGCTCGCCGTGGCCGTCACCGCCCTTGGGCGGGGCCGGCGCCGGCGTCGGTGCGCTCTGGACTCCCGGCGCCGGCGGCGCGGGGGGAACCGACTGGCGCGCGGCGGGCGCTTCGCGCGCGGCGCCGCCCGGAGCTCCGGGCTGACCCGCGGCGGGCGCGTTTCCGCCGCGCTCCCGGCCGCGGCGCGGGCCCTCGCCGTCGGCGCCCCGCGGGCCGCCGCCCTGGCCGCGGGGCGCTCCGGCCGCCGGCGGCGGGGGCGACACGGTGCGCGCGGGGGCGGGCACGATGCGCTGGTGCGTCTGCGGCGCGCTCGTCGTGGTGGCGGAGAGACCCTGGGCGCGCAGGGAGGCGGAGGGATCCTGGGGCGCGCGCGTGGCCACCACCGCGCGGGAGCGCACCGCATCCGGCGGACGCACCGACGCCGCGGTCGCGCTGGCGGTGAGGCTCGCGCTGCTCGGCCGCACGTCGGGGGCGCCGTGCACCGGGGCCAGCCCGCGCACCTCGGCCACGTCGGTGACGCGGGCCGGCCGCGCGCCGGGCCGCCCGAAGCGATCGGCGGACACGCCGACCACCGCGTTGGTCACGTTGACGTTGCGGTAGACCGTGATGTTGGTCACGTTCACGGTGGCGGTGCGGGCGACCACCACGTTGTTGACCACCCGCGGGCCGCCCCAGCCGCCCCACCAGGCCACGCCCACGAAGCGCGGGCCGCCCCACCAGCGGATCACCGGCTCGCCCCAGCCGAGCGGCGCCCAGTAGAGCGGACGGCCGACCACGACCGGTCCGCCGAGGAACACGACCAGCGCGGGGGAGTAGACGGGGCGGACCACGAGCGGACCGGGGGCCCATGCCCAGTACGGCCCGACGAAGACCCAGCGTCCGTGATGATAGGGCGCCCAGCCCCACGGGGCGTCGTCGAGCCACGTCCAGCCGAAGCGTGGATCCCAGACCCAGTGCCCGGTGGTGTAGGGCGACCAGCCCGCCGCCACCCCGGTGGGCACCCACACCGTCCCGTACGTCTCGACCGAGCGCCACGTGCCGTGCTGGTCGAGCGTCTCGCTGCCGTAGACGCCCGCCGAGACGTAGCGCGCGCTCGCGGGCTGGACGAGGTAGTCCGAGCGCTGGTAGTTCCAGCGGTCCCAGGTGCTGAGCGGTGCCGCGGTCCCGGTCTCCGCGCGCGGGGTCTCGGCGCCGGAGAGCACGATCTGCTGGTTGGCCGCGACCGGCGTGGCCGCGCCGCCCGACGGCGTCATGGTGGCGGCGCCGCCCCGGTGCGTGCGGAACGTGGTGGTGTCGGCGCCGACCTCGGCGTGGTAGTAGCCCGCGCGCTCCATCGTGAACGCGGCGGCCGGCGTGTCCAGCTCCACCGCGTGGCCGGCCGGCAGCTCCCGCAGATCCACCGCCGCGTAGCCGGAGGTCACGCGCAGCTGGAGGAAGTCCGGCTCCTGGTTGTCGAGGCCGAGCTGCGCGCCGTAGGCGGCGCGGACGAACGCGCGCGGGCCGACCTGGACCTCCACGTTTCCGGCCGGGCCCGCGTAGAGGACGTCGCCGGGCGCCAGCGGCATGTTCAGCACGGCCGGCGTCCAGTCCTGCGCGCCGGGCCGCCAGAACGATACCTCGCCGTGCAGGTAGCTGATGCGAGGCGGCGTGGGCTCCGAGGCGTCCTCTGCCGGGGCCTGAGCCTGCTCCGCGGTCGGGGTGGCTCCGGCCGGAGCCGGGGCGGGGGGCTGGGCCGCGGGGGGCGCGGCGGCAGGAGGCGGTGCCGGCGCCGGCGGAGCTGCGGGAGGAGGCGGCGCGCTGCTTCCGGCGCCGGCCCCGGTCGTGTCGCCGATCAGGGCCGCCAATGCGAGCAATCCCGCGTACATCCAGCGCGAGACGGTCATCGTGCAACCATCGTATCAGATGGCGTTGGAACCGCCGGGGCGATATGCTCGGTTGTACGGTAAACAACTGCCGACCGACGCTCGTCAAAACGAGGCGATGAACACCATGAAGAGAGCCGTGTTGGTGCTCCTGCTGGTCGCTGGCGTGCTCGCCCTGACCGTGACGCCGGGCTACACCTGGGGTCACTGGCGAGGCGGTGTCTTCGTGGGAGTCGGACCCTACTGGGGGCCCTACCCTTATTACTGGTACCCGCCTCCGCCGGTCTACTACGCGCCGCCCACGGTCGTGGTCGAGCAGCCACCGGTCTACGTGGAGCGGCAGCCCACTCCGCCGCCGGCTCCGACGGCCTACTGGTACTACTGCTCGAGCGCGAAGCAGTACTACCCGACGGTACCGAGCTGCCCCGAGGAGTGGGTGAAGGTACCGGAGCGCCCTCGGTGACCGACGGCCGTCTGCTGCGCGTCGGCCTGCCGGTCGCGCTCGTGGTCGCGCTGCTCGCGACCGGCTGCGCGAGCGTGCCGACCGGCCCGAGCGTGATGGTCCTGCCGGGCACCGGCAAGAGCTTCGAGGCGTTCCAGGTCGACGACGCGGTCTGCCGGCAGTGGGCCGCGGAGCAGACCGGCACCAGCCCCGGCAAGGCCAGCACGCAGAGCACCGTGGGCGGCGCCGCGATCGGCACCGTGGTCGGCGCCGCCGCGGGCGCCGCGCTCGGCGCGGCCGCGGGCAATCCCGCCATCGGCGCCGCGGCGGGTGCCGGCGTGGGCCTCCTGGGCGGCACCGCGGTCGGCGCCAGCCGAGCCGACGCGTACGGCGGCTCGGTGCAGCGCCGCTACGACATGGCTTACTCGCAGTGCATGTACGCCAAGGGCAACCAGGTGCCGATGGCGCGGGGCGCGCGCATCCAGCAGCCGGCGGCCGCCCCGGCGGGGCCGCCGCCTCCTCCGCCTCCGCCGCCCGCGGCGGTACCTCCCGGCACGCCTCCACCCCCGCCGGGACCTCCGCCTCCGCCGCCCCCGACCCGCTAGCCCGCGATCTCCCCGCGGCTCACGAGCCCGCCTGACCGGGGGCGCAGGCTCGGCCGCGTCGCACGCGCCGTCTGCCTACGACGGCGCCCAGTCCGCACGCCGAGCCCTACGAGCGAGGCGCGGCCCGGCGAGAAGTCTTCCTTAGGGCCGGTGCGGCGGAGGCGGCGGCGGCACCACCGTGGTGCCCGCCGGCACCCACACCCAGTAGTACGGCGCCGCCGTCGTCCCTTCGCCGTAGAGCTGGTAGCGGCCCTGCGTCGCGGTCGAGCTCGCGACGCGCGAGGGCGGCAGCGGCGGAGGCGCCGTCGGCGTGCTGCCGGTCGGGATCCACACCCAGTAGTACGGCGACGCGGTGGTGCCCTCGCCGTAGAGCTGGTAACGCCCGCCGGGATACTCGACGGTCCGCGGGTTGTTGTCGCCGAGCACCGCGCCCTTCGTGGGCGGGTACGTGGGCTCCTGCATGCTGGTGCAGCCGCCCAGCAGGGTCGCCGCGGCAAGCGAAGCGGGCAGGACGAATCGAGTGGAGCGCTGGATCGCACGATACATGATGGATCCTCCCTGTAGCAGGCAGGACAGCATGGGCTGTGCCACGCGAGAGCCGCGAATGAAAGTCGTCGATCGCGCGAGCATTTCCACGCGCGTCCCCACTCGCCGGCCTTCCGCGTGCCGGGCGGATCTACCGGGCAACCCTTTCCGGGCGGCGCACGGCTCGCCCGCTCTTTTCCTGCTCTGGCCTAGCTCCCGCGAATCGGCTAGCATCTGCTCCCATGACCCGGGACGAGCTGAAGCGACAGGTGTTCGCGGCGATCGACCGCCGCGCGGAGGAGATCGTGGGCATCGGCGAGCGCATCCGCCGGCAGCCCGAGATGGGCTTCAAGGAGGCGAAGACCGCGGGGCTCGTGCAGGAGACGCTCGGGCGCCTCGGCATGGCGCCGCGGGGCGGTCTGGCGATGACCGGCGTCCGCGCGGAGATGACGGGGCGCGGCGGCGACGGCCCGACCTTCGCGCTGATCGGCGAGCTGGACGGCCTGCGCGTCACCGGGCATCCCGAGGCCGACCCCGCCACCGGCGCCGCCCACGCCTGCGGTCACAACGCGCAGATCGCGGGCATGCTGGGGGCCGCGATGGGCCTGGTCGACGCGGGCGCGTTCGACCACCTCGCGGGTCGCGTGGTCTTCTTCGGGGTACCGGCCGAGGAGGGCGGCGACATCGAGTGGCGGCAGGAGCAGATCCGCGCCGGCCGCCTCGAGTTCCCGTGCGGCAAGCAGGAGCTGATCCGCCTCGGCCACTTCGACGACGTGGATCTCGCGATGATGATCCACACCAACTGGCGCGCGGACGACGGCAAGGCCGGCGTGCCCGCGTCGAACAACGGCCGGGTGGGCAAGACCGCACGCTTCATCGGGCGCGCCGCGCACGCGGGCGGGGCGCCCCACATGGGCGTCAACGCGCTGTACGCGGCCCAGCTCGCGCTGGCCGGCATCAACGCGGTCCGCGAGACCTTCCGCGACGAGGACTCGATCCGGGTGCACCCGATCCTCACCCACGGGGGCTCGCAGGTGAACGTGATCCCGGGCGAGGCGCGCCTCGAGATGTACGTGCGGGGCAAGACTCCCGAGGGCGTGGCCGACGCGAGCCGCCGGGTGGATCGCGCCCTGCGGGCCGGCGCGCTCGCCCTCGGCGCGCGGGTCGAGATCGACACCCTGCCGGGACCGATGCCGCTCCGCTGCGACTCCACCATGGCGCGCTTCTTCGCGGACACCGCGCGCGGCCTGGTGGGCGCGGAGCACTATCGCGACATCCCGCACCGCTCCGGCTCCACCGACATGGGCGACCTGAGCCAGGTGATCCCGGTGCTGCATCCCTACATGGGCGGAGCGCGTGGGCCCGGCCACTCCGCCGACTTCGCGATCATCGATCCGGACCTGGGCTACGTGCAGCCGGCCAAGGCACTGGCCGCGATGGCGGTGGACCTGCTGGCCGACGGCGCGCAGGGGGCGCGCGAGGTGCTGGCGGGCCCGCGGCCGCCCATGACCCGCGCGGGTTATCTCGCGTTCCAGCGCGGCATCGCCCGCCGCGAGGACTTCGACGGAGGAGAAGGGACATGAGCCAGTTCTTCAAGATCCTGAGCCACGTGAGCGTCACCGTCACCGACGTCGCCAAGGCCCGCGACTTCTACGGCGGCGTCCTCGGCTTCCAGGAGATCCCGCGCCCCGCCTTCGACTTCCCGGGCATCTGGTACAGCCTGGGCGGCGACCTGCAGCTGCACATCATCCTGAACGACCAGCTCGTGCGCCCCGCGGTCGAGCGGGAAAAGATCGAGGCCCGCTATCCGCACTTCGCGCTGTGGACCGACGACTGCGATGCGACGGCCGACCGGATCGGCCAGCTCGGCCTCGTCTGCCGTGACGTCTATTCCGGCCCCACCGGCCTGCGCCAGGTGTTCGTGAAGGACCCCGACGGCAACATGGTGGAGTTCATCGGGCCGAGCAAGAAGGCCGGTGCCCGCGTGATGGAAGCCACCGGGACGCACCGCTGATGGCCGCCCACGGCCTGTTCCTGGTCCGCATGGACGTGGCGCACGATTACGAGACGGCCTTCAACGAGGTCTACGACAAGGAGCACGTCCCAAATCTGAAGGCGGTGCCCGGCGTGCGGCGCGCCG
>Ga0207645_10004331_pt1 | contig 10511 bp, 9 predicted proteins | sample KBSM53metaG_FD_184331 | JGI IMG/M metagenome (GOLD analysis project Ga0207645, IMG submission 184331) | Miscanthus rhizosphere microbial communities from Kellogg Biological Station, Michigan, USA - KBS M5-3 metaG (SPAdes) (version 2) | ecosystem: Host-associated > Plants > Roots > Rhizosphere >...
ATGACATGATTCTCTTTGAGAATGCGGCGCAGCGTGGGGATGTCGTCCATACGCCGGGGAGTATAGCTCTACTCCGGCTTTGCGCCCGACGTATTAATGACCTTCGCCCATTTCTCGATATCGGAGCGCAGGATTTTCCCGAACGCTTCCGGCGAAGTCGGCACCGGCTCGAGGCCCTGCACGCCGAACTGCTCCTTGATGGCGGCGGAGCGCAACACCGCGACCGTTTCCTTGCGCAGCTTTTCCAGGATCGGCTTCGGCGTGCCGCCCGTGACGAGCATGCCGTACCAGCCGCTGCTTTCGTAGCCGGGCACACCCGATTCGATCACCGTCGGCGTATCGGGAAACATGTAAAAGCGCTTGGCCGTCGTCACCGCGAGCAGGCGCAGCTTGCCGGCTTTCACGTGCGGCAACGCCGTCGATACGTTCGACATCAGCATCTGAACCTGGCCGCCCAGGAGTTCGGTCATCGCTGGCCCCAGCCCCTTATAAGGAATGTGCAGCATGTCGAGCTTCGCCATCTGCAGAAACAGCACAGTGACAAGATGGCTCGTGCTGCCGATGCCACCCGAGCCATAGCTGATCTGCCCGGGTTTCGCCCGCGCAAGCGCGATCAATTCGGTCATCGACTTCGCGGCGACCGCCGGATGCACGACGACGATGTTGGGCTGCTCGCCGACCATCGTCACGGGCGCCAGGTCCTTCAACGTGTCGTAGGGGAGCTTCGGATAGAGCACGGCGTTGACCGCGAGCCCCATGCTCGCGATCAACAACGTATGGCCGTCGGGCGGCGCCTTGGCGACGATGTCGGCACCTATCGTGCCGCCCGCGCCGCCGCGGTTATCGACGACGACGGGCTGGCCCAGCGCTTCGCCCAGGCGAATCGCGACGATGCGCGCGACGACGTCGTTGGCGCCGCCGGGTGCGAACGGCACCATCAGGCGTATGGGCTTGGTCGGATACTGCTGGGCTGAGGCGGCGCCGAAGAAAACGAGGCCGGCGCTTAATGCAACTGCAATTGCGCTGCGTCTCATCCTTGTTCAGCGCCTCAATCCGTGATCTGCTTGACGAACTGCTCGACGAAGCCAAGCGTGACCTTGCGCATCTCGTCCGGCGTGAGGTTGCTGATCGGATGCGGAAGCTCGATGAACGGATGGCCGTCCATGCCTTTCGCGCGGAACGAATGCAGCGCCGCGTTCTTGAACGTCGAGGTCAGAAACACCGTCGCGGGGATGCCGCGTTTTTCGAACTCCACTGCGTCGTGCACACTGCACAACGTGCAAGACCCTCATCCGCCGACCGCGGCGGCGGCCACCTGCACCCTTTTCGCCATCGAATCGAGCTGCGCGGCCGTTGCCGGCTTCGAGAACGCTTCCTTCTTCTCGATGATGACTTCCTTCACGCCGTAGCGCGTTTTGAGCTCGTGCGCGATCGTTTCCAGGATCACGTCGGCCTGCTCTTTGGTGTTGTCGATGAGACCGACCACCTTGCCGACCAGATCGATCGGCCGCGGCGCCAGCGGAATTTTCGTCTTGTTGCCGCCCGCGCTCGGGTCGACAAACCATAATTCGTCAGCCATGCATATCCCCTAGTTGACCTCGTATTTGCCGTGCACGGCGCGGCTCGTTTCATTCCACCCATGGCACACCGCGGTGATCGGGCCGAAACCGCCGGCGACGATCAGATGGAGTCCCGCGGGATCCTTGACGGCCTTGATCATTGCATTATCGTCATTAGGATCAACGCCCATGTGCACTGCCCGCTCGGCCCGCCAGTTGCCGCCGCGCTTGAGATTGCCCTGCGGGCGCGCCGCGAGTTCGCACAGTCGTGCATGCACCTGCGCGCGCGTCATGCCGGCATCGGCGCAGAGCTTCGCGTGCTGCGGGCTCATCGCTACAACCTCGTTCGACGCGAACCACATATTCCACGAGCCGGTCGACGTCATCGAATCTGCGATGCCGGTCAGAAGCCGCTCGGGCTCGGTGCTCACGTCGTCGAAATGCAAACGCGGGCATTCGACCATCGCAACGGTGATCACGTTGTCGTCGGGCTGGTAGCCGCGGGACACCGCGAGCGTTTCCCATGGCGTGCGCTCCATGTTCTCGGTGATGCACGCGGTATAGCGCATCGGCGAGCTGAATATCGTCGCCGACGCGAGACCCGATATCCCGCCACCGAGATTGAGCAGCATCAGCCGGATGGCGCGGCCGATCGCCACGTTGGCGCGAAAACCCGGGCCGAAGCAGCCGTTGCCGCCATGCAGGCCGATCTTCTGCGCGTAAGGGCCGTTGACTATCATCATCGGCGCGACGCCGTGCATCGTGCACTGCACGCCGCCCATGTTGAGTTCTTCTTTCAATATCTGCTCAAGGCCGCCGAAAACCACGGGCAGGTACTCGGGCTTGCACCCGGCCATCAGCGCGTGGATAGCCACCGAGCGCACGGTCGCGGTTTCCATCGCCGGGGGCACGCGCCCGACCACTTCATCGGGCTTGCGTTGGGTGCCCGTCAGCATCCACTGGATGCGCTCCTCGGTCGGCGTGACCATCGGAAACCCATCCGACCATTCTTTCTCGAAGAAATACTCGAACTCGTCTATATTGCCCAAATCGATTTGCTCCTAAAGCTCCGTCATTCCGGCGCAAGCCGGAATCCAGTGTAGTGCTCACGAAAAAAGAATCCGTCATTCCGGCGGAAGCCGGAATCCAGACAATTCAATGCCGACTTAATGCGATCCTGGATTCCGGCGTACGCCGGAATGACGGCGGTTTTTTTGGCAAAGTGATTTTACTTCGTTTCCGATTCACGGTTTCGCGCGCAGCTGCGCGGCTTTCACCACCGCCGCGTACTTGGCGATTTCCGCCTTGATGAAAGCACCGAATTCTTCCGGCGTGCCGCTGCCGGGTTCCGCCCCGCTCTCGACCAGGCGCTCGCGCAGGTCCGGGCGATTGAGTATGCGCAGGATCTCGCCATTCAGTTTCATTACGATGTCGCGCGGCGTGCCGGCCGGAGCGAGCACCCCGCTCCACTGGATCACCGAATAACCGGCGACGCCGCTTTCCGCCACCGTTGGAATGTCCGGGATCGCCGGCCAGCGCGCCGGGCTCGTCACGGCGAGCCCGCGCAGGCGGCCGCTGCGCACGTTCGGCAGCGCTTCGAGCACATTCACGAAACCGGTTTGCACGTGCCCCGCGATGATGTCGATCAGCGCCTGGCCGCCGCCCTTGTACGGGACATGCACCATCCCGACGCCCGTTGCGCTCTTGAACAATTCGCCGGCGAGATGGCTGATCGAGCCCTCGCCCGAGGATGCATAACTGAGACCGCCGGCGCGGGACGTGGCCAGTGCGATCAGCTCCTTCACGGATTTAGCCGGGATCGCCGCCGGCACGACGAGCACCAGCGGTACCGTCGTGGTGCGCGCGACCGGGGCAAAATCCCTGACCGGATCGAACGGAACCTTCGCGAACAATGGATTGACCACGACGGTGCTCGCCGTCGCCATCACGAGCGTATAGCCATCGGGCGCGGAGCGCGCAGCCATCTCCGTGCCTATCGTCCCGGCCGCGCCGGCGCGGTTGTCCACTACAACCGATTGTTTCCACGCTTCCGTCAGCGGCTCGCTCAGTAGGCGCGCGACGATGGAAGCGCCGCCCCCGGGCGCGAACGGCGCTATCAGGCGGATCGGCTTCGACGGATAAGTTGAGGCCGTCTGCGCCTGGACGGCGCCCGCGGCGAGCGCGAGTGCGGGTATTGCAACCACCGGCCATGGCGGCTGCCATTTCAGGCGATTTCGCATCTCGGTACGGCGGCTCCGGCGCGGTGCATTTGATGCGGTACTTTATCAGCAATGGCCAAGCGGTTGATTCGGTCGCCGTATGCCGCCCGCGCGAAGCTCGGAAAATCTATCAAATTTGATAGATTTGCTTTCTCTTTTGCGCCGGATTTAAATGACGCTATGCGCGAAGCGCATTCCATGCAGGCCGCAAGTGTTGTTTACGCCGCTTCTCCGGCGACCGTAACGACGCGTAAATTTGGCGGAAGGCTTTCGCACACGGGACTAACCACACTGCGAGGAGAATACGATGCCGCTGGTCAGACACAAAATCAAACGTTATGGCTGGGTGCCCGATACCCCCGATCAGCGCGACCATTTGTACGCCGCGCCGGTCGCGCGCATGAAAACGCTGGCAAGGCGAATCGACTTGCGGCGCCAATGCCCCAGAACCATCTACGACCAGGGCCAGCTCGGCAGCTGCACCGGCAACGCGATCGGGTGCGCCATCCAGTTCGAGCGCCTGAAGCAAAAACGCAAGCCCGACTTCATCCCGTCGCGGCTCTTCATTTATTACAACGAGCGCGACATGGAAGGAACGATCAAATCGGACAGCGGCGCGCAAATCCGCGACGGCATCAAGAGCGTGGCGAAGCTCGGCGTTTGCCCGGAACCCGAGTGGCCGTACGACATCAAGAAATTCACGACCAGGCCGCCGAAAAAATGCTTTACCCACGCTCTCAAATACAAGGCGGTGTCGTATCAGCGGGTCATCCAGACTCTCAACCAGATGAAGGGCTGCCTCGCGTCCGGTTATCCATTCGTATTCGGCTTTTCGGTCTACGACAGCTTCGAAAGCGATGCGGTGGCGAAGACGGGCATGGTACCGATGCCCGCGCCGAAAGAGAAACTGCTCGGCGGCCACGCCGTGCTCGCCGTGGGCTACGACGACAAGCAGCAGCGCTTTCTCGTGCGCAATTCGTGGGGCAAGAGCTGGGGCCTCGGCGGATACTTCACGATGCCATACGCGTACATGACGGATTCCAATTTGTGCGACGATCTATGGACGATCCGCGTGATCGCGAATTAACGCTCGCCAACGCCCGCCTGGGAGAACCCGATGGTCGACGTAACCCGCAAGAATGGAAACTTTTCCGTCAGGGCGTATCGCGGCGACGCAAAAACGCTGCTCGCATTCAATCTTGCCAAAGCCGGCACGAAGAATCTGGCGGGATTCACGATCCAATGCGAGCCGAATGGACTGGCGGCCTACTATATCTTCAACCAGCTGCAGTTCGAGAAACCCGGCAACCACACGCAGGTGGCGACTGAACCGGCCAACTCGAGCGTCAACGCGCCGATCCACAAATTCCGCTGGATCCATGTGCCGGGTTCCGTTCATCAGGGACTGAAACCATTCTTTGGCAAGTACAAGTACACGGTGACGCCGCGCTACTTCGACGAGCGTCGCTCGATGCTGCCGCTCAACCCCGCCCTGAGCGCCGCGGTGAGCATTGAGGTCGCGCCGTTTCAAAAAGGCAAGATCGCGATCGGCTTCACCCGCGGCTTTACGCAGTCGCAGGCGTTCGTTCATCACTTCGGCAAGACTGCGCTGATACGCCCCAAGACCAAGGAGCTCGTCTTCGACACTTCGAAGCAATCCGGCGTCAACGCGGTGGGCGAGAAATACACGTATGCCGACGAATACGAATGGCTGGGGTTCACCGCGCGCGAGCGCGTCTTTGCCCTGCTCAACGAAGTCCTGGCCAAAAAAACGCTGCGCCTGGACATGTTCGCCTACGACCTCAACGAGCCCGACCTGATAGACGCGGTCCTCAAGCTTGCGAAGCAGGGCCGCGTGCGTGTGATCCTGGATAACGCGTCCCTGCACCACAGCACCAGCGCGCCGGAGCCCGAGGACGAGTTCGAAAAGCTGTTCACGCAGGCCATGAAAGGCGATGCGGCGATCCTGCGCGGCAGGTTCGGCAGCTTCGCGCACGACAAGGTGCTGATCGTGTCGAACAAGACCGCCGCCATCAAGGTGCTGACCGGCTCGACCAACTTCTCGGTGACCGGCTTCTATGTCAATTCGAACCACGTGCTGGTATACGAAGACCCGAAGGTCGCCGCCACCTACGCCGAAGTGTTCAAGCAAGCCTGGAACGACGGCGCGAAAAAGGACAAGTTCCAGCAATCAAGGTGGTCGACGGAAGTCTTCGAATTCAAGGCGCAGTCCACGTCCATCACCTTCGCGCCGCACGACACAACGACCGTAGCCAAAATACTCGGCGACGTCGCCAAACGCATCAAGCAGGAAGGCACGAAGAGCAAGGGCAATGTGCTGTTCGCGGTGATGGCGCTCGATATCAGCACCAGTCCAGTCTACGACGCGCTCAACACCCTGCATGCCGACGAGTCCATCTTCAGCTTCGGCATTTCCGACACGACCAAAGGCATCCGCCTTTATAAGCCCGGCAGGAAAACCGGCGTGCTCGTGACCGGCAAGCCGGCAAAAACCGTGCTGCCGCCGCCGTTCAACCAGGTTCCCGGCGTCGGCTTGGGCCACCAGGTGCATCACAAGTTCGTCATCTGCGGGTTCAACCGCGACGACGCGGTGGTCTATTGCGGATCGTCGAATCTGAACGACGGCGGCGAGGAAAAAAACGGCGACAACCTGTTGGAGATCCACGACAAGGACATAGCCACCGTGTTCGCGATCGAGGGCTTGGGATTAGTCGACCACTTTAATTTCCTCAATCGCTACGCCGACGGCGGACAACCCGCCGCGTCCCCTCAGGCCGCGGCTGTCGCCGCGGAGTGGTTTTTGTCGACAACCGACCGGTGGACGCTGCCGTACTTCGATGCTGACGACTTGAAGTGCGTTGACCGGCTGTTGTTCGCCTGATGGAACGTTTTCATGAGAGCGTTGTAAAAATCTGTTCGGAAGAGGCCCTCATCACAAGAATTTCGCCGACCCAAAATGGCGCCTGCTGGTGACCTCCGCCGGCCTCGCGGCGTAACGGACACATCGGCGAGGCGACCCGGATGCTGCTGAAAAAAGATTTGCACGAACGCTCAGCGGCCATCGAGCGCAGCGTCGGCGCGCCGGTCAACCTTAGCGCACCCGCCGCTGGTATAGCACCGGCCAAACCGCGGGTCGCGGTGTTCGTCGCCCACGGCATGGGCCAGCAGGTTCCATTCGAAACGCTCGACAACATTGCGGAGGGCCTCGCCCGGGCTGCAGGGAGGCATAGCGGCACTCCCGTCGCCGGCATCCGCGCGCGCACCGTCCAAATCGACGACATCAAGACCCAGCGCACCGAATTCGACATGAAGGATGCGACCGGCGCCGACGTCGAAGTCCACGTCTACGAAGCCTACTGGGCGCCCTTTACGGAGGGACAAATCAATCTGCGCGACGTAATGTCTTTTCTGCTCCGTGCGGGACTCAACGGCCTATTGAATTGCGGGTCGACATTCCAGCGCTGGCTGTTTGGCGGCGTGGTTTCGTTCGGCAAGCAAAAAAGCTCGGCGCTTATGCTCGCGGCAACGCTCGCCGCGGTGTTGAGCCTGGCCGTCCTCAACGCCGTCATCGCGCTGGCCGCCGGCGACCGGCTGCTCAATCCCGTCCTGCATGGCAACAATCCGACCGTGATCCCGCCGGCGACCTTCGATGCACTGACCAGCCTGACCGGCGCCTATCTGCTCGGGAGCCTGCTGGTCGGCGGCGTGCTGGCCGCGCTTTACTATGGGAAGCGCTCGATCAAGTCCCCGTCGAACAACAAGTCCTGGCAGGCAGTTAACGCCTGCGCAGAGGTTCTGTTGTGGGCATGGGTGCCGTTCACCATCGCGACCGCGGTCATTGCCGCCCTGCTGCTCGGCACAACTGTTTTCCCGCCGGAATTGCTGCATTGCCGGTGGCTCAGCCAGGTGTGGATACTCGTGTGGGGCGCCTTGCTGGTCGCCTCATGGTTCATCCGCGGCGTGCTGGTCCAGTATATGGGCGACGTCGCCGCCTACGTTTCGGCGCACTGGCTCGACCGCTTCAACGACCTGCGCAGGAAAATAAAGGACGCCGCGTTCAAACAGGCTAAGGCCGTCTATTCGGTGCCGGACTACCAGCGCATTGCGATGGTCGGCCATTCGCTTGGCTCGGTCATCACCTACGATACGCTGAACGCGCTGATCAACGAAGACGTGATCGGCAAAGCGCAAGACCTCGCGGGCAATCCGCTGGACGTGGTCAGGCGCACCAGACTGCTGCTCACATTCGGCTCGCCGCTCGACAAGACTGCCTTCATTTTTGCGACTCAATGGGCGAATACGACTGCCACCCGTGAAGCGCTCGCAGCGTCCCTCCAGCCTATGATCACGGACTACGTGCCGTACCGAAACATCAAGTGGATCAACATCCATGCATCGCGCGACATCATTTGTGCGCACCTCGACTTTTACGACGACGACAAGAATCCGCATGCCGCCGGGCGGACGGTGGATAACGTGCCCGATCCAGACGCGTTGATACCGCTGATCGCGCACGTCGAGTACTGGCAGAACGAGACGCTGTTCGACAAGCTTTACGCGAATATCTGAATAGCGGAAATAGCCGCTCCGCGGCGCAAGTTTTCTTGTAGTATCGTGCCATCTCAAATGCGTGCAGATCGCCGGTTTCCCCTATGCGGCCTTGCAATGCTGTCCCCGCTTTCGCTTTAACGCTGCTTGTCACTCTCGGACAAATTGCCGCAGCAGCTGAGCCTTATCCCATCCGCCCCATCCGTCTCCTCGTCGGCTTCACGCCGGGCGGCGCCGCTGACGTTTCCGCGCGGGTTATTACGCGCAAGATGGCCGAATCGCTGGGCGTCAACATCGTCGTCGAGAACCGCCCGGGCGCGGGCGGAAATATCGCGGCGGAGATCGTCGCGACGGCGAATCCCAATGGTTATACGTTGTACTGGAGCAGTGTCGGCCCGTTGACCGTGAGTCCCGCGCTCGGCATCAAGCTCCCCTACGATCCGGTGACGGATTTCGCGCCGATCAGCATGGGCGTGCAATCGTGCAACGTGCTGTCGGCGCGTCCCGGATTCCCGGCGAACACGCTTGCGGAAGTCATCGCGCTCGCCAAGGCCAAACCCGGGCAACTGAAATACAGCACGCAGGGCGTCGCTTCGACCGGCCATCTTTCGGGCGAACTCTTAAGGTCGCTCACGGGCATCGACATTGTGCAGGTGCCGTACAAGGGCGGCGCCGAGGGTGTATCTGCGCTCTTGAGCGGCGAGGTCGAACTCGGATTTCTGAGCGGACCGAGCATACGCGCGATCGGACCCGGCCGCATCAAGACCATTGCGATCACCTGCGTGAGGCGGGACACCACGATGAAGGACATCCCGACCTTCGCCGAGGCGGGTGTGCCGAACTTCGAAGCGACTTTCTGGTACGGCTTGCTGGCACCGGCGCGCACGCCCGCGGCGGTGATCGCGAAACTCAACCGCGAGATGACTGCCGCGCTTGCCGACCCGACGGTCATCCAGCAACTGGAAACCCAGGGCCAGATTCCCGCGCCGACTTCGCCGGAAAGTTTTGCGAAGACCATCCGCGATGAGCTGGCGAAGTGGAAGAAGGTATTTTCCAGCACCGCGCAACGCTGACGTAGTCAGCGTTGCTGCGCTGATCTCATCTCGCCAGCGGGGTGAGCGAATCCTCAGCCATCACCCTCAATTGCTTCAAGCCATTGCAATTGAGTACTTCGAGAATGCGTGGCACCGGCACACATAGGCCCATATCATCACCAACAATTACGTTCTTTTCTTTAGTTGTCCAGTTGCCATGCCAAAGTCCAAGAAGCCATACGCTTCCATACTGCCACGCCCTAACCATCGGAACCTTGACCTTGTCACCTTTTTTGGCTCCCGCTGGCGGGACAAAATCGGGCTCTGGGGCAAGACCTTTCAACGATCTCCGAACAAATACCGGTGAGCCACTAGATTCGGGCAACGTGGTTACCTGAACCAAATAGCCGTGAATCTCGAGATACTCCGCTTGCAGAGAGGGCCACCAATTTCCGGTCAGCATGATTTCATCATGCCCCATTGATGCAATATGACCTGTATGTACAAATGGAACGTTTTTGTTGATGCCGCGGAGTTTATTGAAAATACCCACAACATACGCAAGATCACCAGCGCCAAAATTCTTAGTACCAATTTTAAATTCGGTGGCAAAAGATTTTGTCGGATGATGAATAACGCGCGCCCATGTCGGAGCCTGAAATGGCATGGCGGCTACATCAACGCTTAGATCAGTTGGGTGATAGTGCCAATTGGCTGTGTCAACAGTAACAATCCCCCCTTGACCGTTATCGTCACGATTGAGCCTGATATCAACTGGACCATCATTAAAATCGACAGCTACGTGAGCCGCAGTAACCAAGTATCCATGCCCCTCATGATGGACAAGGAACCCGGTTCCATGGGTGTCTATTTCAGTCTCACTACCAGGACGCTTGCAGCCAATGTAAACGACCGACCGCAAGTAGGAATCATCTAGCCGCACAAATACCCCGCTTCCCTATGGCCACTCAGCTTTTCTGGGCGGACTGAGTTCAATTGGGAGCTTATGGTAAACGGTATCTTGTTGCGGGCCTACTTTCAGTTTTTCGTCTGCCTTTTCGGTTCTTTGACAAACAACAAGCCCGCCTGCGCGGTTCTTTATTCTCAAAGCGAATGGGGATATCTACTCG
>Ga0207645_10004334_pt1 | contig 10506 bp, 9 predicted proteins | sample KBSM53metaG_FD_184331 | JGI IMG/M metagenome (GOLD analysis project Ga0207645, IMG submission 184331) | Miscanthus rhizosphere microbial communities from Kellogg Biological Station, Michigan, USA - KBS M5-3 metaG (SPAdes) (version 2) | ecosystem: Host-associated > Plants > Roots > Rhizosphere >...
CGCCACCGGCGGTGCCACTCAAGACCCGGACGAGAGAGGTTGTATTCCAGGTACTGACCGGATCGGCGCCGGGGATTCTTGCATCGGTCGAAGCGGGGGCCTCGGGCGCCATACTCGGGTTTGCCGCATGCGCGCCGCAGGCGTGCCAGGAGGTCTACCTGGCATGGAAGGATCACGATACGAAGCTGGCCGAAGAGAAGCAGCAGCGCATTGCCAATGTCAGCAAGCGCATTGTTGGCGAATTGGGAATTAGCGGAGTGAAATATGCCTGCGACTTCAATGGCTACTACGGCGGCTACGCGCGCAAACCTCTGCTGCCATTGACTGCACAAGAGAAGTCAGAGATTGAAGCGTTGTTGGCCGGGACGCGAAACTAGGAGCTTCATTCTCTGAACGCCATTTCCTCTCGCGAGTAGGGAACTTTTGGATGTAGATTATCTGCGAGTGCCTTCTAGTCAACGGAACTCCATCGGAAGTGCAGACAAATGGGAACTTCAGGGAAATCCGAGCCGGGTGAAAGTCGAGAACGTTCCTCTGAATCCCGTGTGCTGTTGATCGACAACGATCGGCCCGGAGGAAGTCTCGAACAGCAATTGACGAGTCTTCACTGCCCATTTACTCGCGCCGCCGGAAGTGCGGACGCCCTTCGACAACTGCGCGTCACTCCCTACGCTGTAGTGGTCACCGATCCTGACACCAGCATTCGTGAGGATCTCGCACTGGTAGACGAAATCCGGCATCTGAGACCCCGCGTGCGCGTGATTCTCCTCGCTCCAAACGGTACACCAGAGGATCTCATTGCCACGTTGCGCGAGCGAGTCTTTCTCTGCCAATGCGCGCCTTTTAACGAGAAAGAAATTGCAAGGTATGTGGTGAGTGCGATTGAGGCGGACAATTGCGCCACCGGCATTGAGGTGCTTTCCGCCGATCGCAGCTGGATATCGGTTCGGATGCACTGCGATCTATTGAATGCCGAACGGCTGACCGCATTCTTCAAGCAATTCCAGATGACACTGCCAGACCACCCGCCCGAAGAGATGATGATTGCGTTTGAGGAAATCCTGAACAATGCCATTGAGCATGGTGCTCAGAATGACCCTTCAAAGATATTGGAAGTGGCCGCTGTGCGGACGGCGCGCGCCTTCGTTTTCTATATCTCGGATCCGGGGAAGGGATTTCGTCCGGATGACATTCCGCATGCCGCGATTTCATATGCGCCGGATGACCTGATGAGCCATATCGAGGTTCGCAACAGATCAGGAATGCGTCCCGGCGGATTCGGAATTCTCATGGCGAGCGGAATCGTGGATGAATTGATCTACAGCGAAGTTGGAAACGAAGTGCTCCTTATTAAACACATGGATGCTTTGGAGGATCGGCGCTCCAGCTTCGAAGAATCATCCTGGGTTCCGAGCAGGAGCAATGACTTGATGGAGTGTTAAAGATTTAGGGGGCTACTTTGTCCCCATTATCGGCAATGTCCGATAACGTATATTCTGTATACTTAAACCAAACAAAGAACTACGTAAGTCTAATAGATTCAGCATTAATGGTTTAGATGGTTGCCTGTTGGGAGATGGCTTCCCTACATTTTGTAACGACCGAGGTCTTCGTCGTTCAGGCCTTCAAGCCAGCCGCGCAGTTCTTCGGCAGTCGGGCCCTCGGGCGGGCCGGACATGTTCAGCTTGGCGGATTGCATGACTTGTTCTGAAACGTAGATTGGGCAATCTGCGCGCAAAGCCAGAGCGATCGCATCCGATGGGCGCGCATCGATGGTCATCAGATCTCCATCCTGGCGCACCCAGAGCAAAGCGAAGAATGTATCGTCTCTAAGTTCTGTAATTACTACTCTTTCTAGGTGAGCATTCATGTGACGGATTAGATTTCGCGTCAAATCGTGTGTCATAGGCCGCGGTGCTGCCATTTTTTCAATCTCGATGGCGATTGCATTCGCCTCAAAAATGCCGACCCAGATGGGCATGACGGTATCGGAGCTCACGTCCTTGAGAACGACAATGGGCATATTGGTGGCGGGGTCCATCATGAGGCCCCTGATCCGCACTTCGATATCCATGGCTTCCCCTTCCTCGATGCTGGCGAGTTAGACGGCCTCGCCAACGAGACTGTTTGGATACGTGTTGGTTATCTTCACCTGCACATAGCTACCGGGGGCGGGGGAAATTAGATGCGGCGTCGTGAAATTGACGGGCTTGTTCTGACTGCTACGACCGCTAATCTGGCCGCGTGAGGGATTCGCGCCTTCAACCATTACTTCCATTATCTGACCTAGATGCTTGCCGTAGTTTACGCGCTGGATCTCGCGTTGCCGATCGAGCATCGACTGGAGGCGCTTTGCCTTCTCCTCGTCGGGAATGGAATCGATCATGGTGAGAGCCGGCGTGTTGGGGCGCGCCGAGTATTTGAAGCCGAAAACGCAATCGTACTGAACTTCCTGAAGCAGGTTCATGGTCTGAATAAAGTCGTCCGGAGTTTCACCGGGAAAGCCCACGATGATGTCGGTCGAAAGCGAGATGGGTCGCTTCGCTGCCTTAATCCAACTGATGCGCTCAAGGTACCAATCCGTTGTGTATTCCCTTGCCATGAGCTTGAGAACGCGCGAAGAGCCGGACTGGACCGGCAGGTGCACATGATCGCACAAGGTGGGAACGGCGTCGATGACCTCAACAATGTCGCGAGTGAAGTCGCGAGGATGGCTGGTGGTGAACCGAACGCGCCGGATGCCCGCAACCTGTCCGATCGCGGCGAGCAACTCGGCGAAGCTCAACTTCCCTTCCGGATCGCGATAGCTATTGACGTTTTGGCCGAGGAGTTGAATCTCTGTATATCCCTGGTCGGCGATGCGGCGCGCCTCGTTGAGAACTGAGGACGAACCACAACTGCGCTCTTTGCCACGCGTGTACGGAACCACGCAATAGGCGCAAAACTTGTCGCATCCCTCAATGATGGTGATGTAGCCGCGATAGGGATTCTGGCGGGCCGTGAATTCCGTTTCGAAGGTTTCGTCGGTCTGGCGATCGTCAAGACCGGTGATCCGGTTCTCGCCTGCCTCAAGGCGGGAAAGCATTTGCGGCAGCTTGCGATACGAAGCAGAGCCTGATACCAGCGAGACGTAGGGCGCACGCTCGAATATCTTCTCGCCCTCCTGCTGGGCGACACACCCGAGGACACCGAAGCGCTTTCCGGCTTTGTGCAGTTTCTTGTAGTCGTTGAGGCGATTGAAGACTTTTTGTTCGGCTTTGTCGCGGATGGAACAGGTGTTGTAGAGGATCAGGCCGGCTTCTTCTTCGGATTCAACCTGCCGGTAGCCCTCATGCTGCAATGTGCCAATAACCTTTTCAGAGTCATGGGCATTCATCTGGCAGCCGAAGGTCTCAAGGTAGAAGGTTTTTTCGGGTGCCATAGCAATCCTGAGTATAGAGCATTCCCGCATTTGGAATCCCAGAGCATGAGGTGGACGACGAGGCGTGAATCGTTCATTAGCGAACATGAATGCGATGAATCGGACAGTTTTTCTGATCAGGCGTGTCGGTCTGCAACGTTTTATCAACAACTTGCGTATATGGATTCTTGGCGGTCAACGTGCTTTGTAGGTGACCGAACCTATCCCCGGAGGAAGAAACTCGTCATGTCCATTGAGATTCAGGGCCTGGCTCCCCTGCTCCAGGTCTTCGACATGCCCACTTCGATAGCGTTCTATCGCGACGTGCTCGGCTTCAAGGTGATTACGACTTCGCCGGCACTCTCTGAAAATCCCGACGATGTGAACTGGGCGATGCTTCGCCTCTGCGCAACTACGGTGATGCTGAATACCGCTTATGAACCGGAAGAACGTCCGTCGACTCCCGAGCCGGAGCGCGTGGCCGGACACACAGATGCCGCGCTTTTTCTCGGCTGCCCGGATGTCGAGGGAGCGTATCAATATCTTCGCTCGAAGGGGCTCAACATCGCAGGACCCAAAGTTGCCCCATACGGAATGAAGCAGCTTTACCTTACCGATCCGGATCAATACTGCATTTGCTTTCAATGGACCGCCTGACGATTCCCCTCGAAGGAGCGCCCACCATGGGAACTGTGCTTCAAGATATTCGCTACGGCATTCGGCAACTCATCAAGATGCCCGGGTTCACGCTAACCGCAGTACTTTCGCTCGCCCTCGGAATTGGCGCGACAACGGCAGTGTTCAGCGTTGTCTACGCGATCCTGATGGATCCGTATCAGTATCGGGACCCGGATCGGATGATCCACATGCGCCTGACAACTGCGACGGATGATCTGCGCGGATTCGGAGTGAACGGGCCTCAGTGGCAGTTGCTTCGGAAGTCGCCTGTTGTCGAAGACTCGTTTCTCGAAGATGACTGGAGCCTGACTGTTACCGGAAGCGATTTGCCGGAGGACGTGCAAGGCGTATACCTCAGTTCGAATGGATTCAACTTTCTGGGTGTTCCGACGACATTGGGACGCGGGTTGCAGCCATCCGACGCGATTGATGGACAGGACCCACAGCCCGTTGCGGTGCTGGGCTACAAATTCTGGCAGCGACACTTCCACTCAGACCCGACGATCGTGGGAAAGACCATCCAGCTTGTTCGCAAGAACTACACCGTTGTCGGTGTGGCGGGATCGCGATTCACGTGGGGCGACGGTGACGTTTATCTGCCGCTGAAGGTGACTGGGGACCAGGTCAGAGCATATTACGCAGGCGTTCGCCTCAAGCCCGGCGTGAGCCACAGCCAGGCTGACGCCGCGCTTCAACCGCTGATTGAGCAATTCGCAAAAGAGACGCCGAAGCATTTTCCGCCAGACCACCTGAAGCTGCACGTGGTTGGGTTGAATGAAGACTTTATCAAGCAACTGGGCGGCACGCTCTATCTGCTGTTCGGCGCTGTGGCACTGCTGTTAATGATCGGCTGCGGCAATGTATCGATTCTGCTGCTGGCGCGAGCTACGGCCCGGGAACACGAATTCGCCGTGCGCTCAGCAATAGGGGCAAGCCGGAAGCGAATCATTCGCCAGTTGCTGACGGAGGCGCTGCTTCTGTCGATCACCGGGGCTGTACTTGGCCTTCTACTCGCCTACAAGACGGTGGGTGTGATAGTCGCCAATCTGCCGGAGTTTTCATTCCCGCATGAAGCGGCGATTCAAATCAATTTGCCGGTCCTTATCTTCTCGATCGCTGTTGCTGTCGGCACCGGAGTTCTCTTTGGCCTGTGGCCGGCATGGCAGCTTTCACGACCTGAAGTAAGCCAGGTGATGCAATCGAGCACCCGCAAGACGACGCGCGGAGTGAACGGACGCAGAACGCACAACACACTGATCGCCGGCCAAATCGCACTGACGCTACTGATGCTTGCCGGTGCTGGTGCGGCGATCGAAGGTTTTCTGCGCGTGGCGAATACGAACCTCGGCTATGATCCGCATAACATCATGTCGGTTGGAATTCCGATTCACGACGGGACCTACAAGTCGTGGCCGGAGCGTGCCGCCTATTTTGAACAGTTGCACGATAGGGTCGCGGAGACGCCCGGCGTAAAGATCGCTGCCATTTCGAGCAACGCTACGCCGCCCTCGAACGGGTTTACTACGAAATTTGAGATTGTTGGAAAGCCGGCTGGGCAAGACCAGTCGTTCCGATTCAACATGGTGAGCCTGGAGTATTTTCCGGCGTTGAAGATTCCCCTGGTGCAAGGGAGAATCTGGGACAAAGATGAGAGCCATCGCGGTGCGGCCGTCATCGTGGTCAACCAGATGTTCGTCAAGCGTTTCTTCCCGAATGGCGACGCAATCGGCCATACGATCAAAGTGCCGGAACTGGTGTCGCAGCCTCCGTTCTTCTTTACAGCGCCGGGGGTACAGGGCGGGATGCTGATTGTCGGAGTCGTGGCTGACAAGCTCGACGACGGCCTCGCAAAACCGATCTTGCCTGAGGTATTCGTCCCTTACACGGTGGCGATGGGGATGTACACCCAGATACTGGTTCGATCGGAGGTCCCGCCCCTTTCATTGCTTCATGCGGTGCGGACCAAGGTGAATTCTGTCGATCATGACCAACAGACGAACGGGGACGTGCGCGATCTCGAGCACTGGATTACGCGCCTGCCGGAGTATGCTCGCGGGCAGCTTGTTTCCTGGCTCTTCGGGGCTTTTGCTGCGCTGGCGCTGGCGCTCGCGGCAGTGGGGCTTTACAGTGTCGTGTCGTACACCGTTGTGCAGCGGACAAACGAATTTGGCATCCGCATAGCACTTGGCGCACAGCGCGCGCACGTGCTGCGGATTGTGTTCCGCTCGACGCTGGTGAGCGTATGCAGCGGTATCGTTGCGGGAATTGTGCTCACGGTGGCGCTCAACAAGGTGATGGCAAGCTGGGCAGCGGAGAGTTCGCGCGATCCCCTGCTGCTATTCGGCGCGACTTGTGTGCTGTCACTGGTGGCCGCGTTGGCCTGCGCGATTCCGGCGCGGAGGGCGTCGGGGGTCGATCCGATGACTGCGATTCGGTACGAATGATGCTCTGTGGCAGTGGAAACACGGAATCGGAGCGTAGCGAAGGAACCCAAATCTCATGTGACCTTCCGCTCCGATGCGGGGTGGTCTCTCTCCCGGAGGCGTGAGCGACCTCCGGGAGAGACCCGCATTACCACTACCGCAATCCCGTGTGCAGATAGGCCAGGAGGGCGGACATTTGTTCGTCGGTGAAGCGCCCATTGAAGCCCGGCATCAGTCCCCTGCCCGCCAACACTACGCGTTTGACTTCCGAGTCTGTAGCTGGAACACCGCTGGGCAACGTCGCGTCTTTGAAGACGCTATGCAGATTCGGCGGAATCTTCTTGAGGGCAAGATCGTTTTCTTCGTGGCAATGCGCGCAACGAACGATGTAGAGGTGCTTGCCGGCGATCTCCTGGCTGGTCAGCTCTGGCGCGGAATGGCAACCAATCAGAAGTCCGACTGAAGAAGCCATCGCCGCGCTGACGGCGACGGAGAACCCGAAACAACGCATTGCGTAAGGCAATCCAGGAAGCAATCCGGACTTTGTCGTTCTTCGCAAGCCGTCTATTGACATGATTCCAGTTAATCACTTGAAAGACGGCCGCGATCTTTGAGTCGTCAAATTGCACTGAATGAACCGGACAGTTCGTCCAGTTGAGATTCGGTATGCTGGAACCATGACGCTTCCCTCCCTCGTCCAGATTCGCGAAGCCCAGGCTGTGGTCTATCGCTATATGCCGCCCACTCCCCAGTACAGCTGGCCGCTTACGAATAAGCGCCTGGAAACTGAGGTCTGGATCAAGCACGAGAACCACACGCCGATTGGCGCGTTTAAGCTGCGCGGAGCACTGGTCTACATCGAATGGCTCAAGCAGAGCCGGACCAGTCTTGAGGGCGTGGTCGCGGCAACGCGGGGTAATCACGGTCAGGGCGTTGGGATGGCAGCCCGATTGCTCGGATTGAAGGCTGTGGTTGTCGTCCCTCAAGGCAACAGCGTCGAGAAGAACTGCGCCATGTTGGCTCAGGGCGTCGAGCTGGTTGAGCGAGGGCATGACTTTCAGGAATCGTTGGAGTTCGCGCGCACGTTGGCGGAAGAGCGTGGATTTGAGATGGTCGATTCGTTCCACGAGCGACTTGTGATGGGGACGGCCACCTACGGGCTGGAGATGTTCGAGTCCGCTCCGCCACTCGACAAGGTGTACGTGCCGATCGGTCTTGGTTCGTCGATATGCGGGGTAGCGGCGGCGCGGAACGCTTTGGGGCTGTCGACCAAGATTGCAGGAGTGGTATCGAGCGAGTCCCCGTCTTATTCGCTGAGTTTCGGGCCGCGCAAGGTGGTCGAAGCTCCGTCGCGAACGTTGATCGCGGACGGGCTGGCCTGTCGTACGCCCAATCCAAGAGCGATGGAGGCAATCTGGGAAAACGTGTCTCACGTCGTCGAGGTTACAGACGCCGAAATTGCCGACGCGATGCGCTCTCTCTATCAGGACACGCATAATGTTGCCGAGGGCGCGGGAGCAGCAGCGCTGGCTGGTGCTCTTAAAGAAAAGGATCTCAATCGCGGCAGGCGAATTGGTGTCGTCCTGACAGGCGGTAATGTCGATGCACAGATCTATAAAAGGGTGCTCGCCGGAGAAATATAGAGAATGATGAAGCCACACTTTGACAACCTGACGCCTCTTGCCCATGCTGCGCAGAATCGTTGCTTTGGTTGCGGTGAAGCCAATCCCGGGGGTCTGCAGCTTGACTTTTTACTGGCACCGGACGGCACCGTCGTCTGTCCCGCAAATATTGCGATTACCTTCGAAGGCCACCCCGGCTATTTGCATGGCGGCATCATCGCGACGCTGCTCGATGAAACCATGAGCAAGGCTGTTCGTGCGAAGGGCCTGACAGCGATGACGCGTCATCTCGAAATCGACTACAAGCGTCCGGTTCCCTCTGCGACGTCGATTCGGATGGAAGGCCGGGTCGTCCGCAGTGAGGGACGGAAGCACTGGGTCGAAGCACATATTCTCGACAACGAAGGAAAAGCTCTTGCGCACAGTAAAGGGCTCTTCATCGAAGTGACTGCTCGATAGATCGTGAAATGAATTTTAGAGTGCGGGACGTTTGTTCCGGCTCTCGCCTGCCATTCTTATGTCATGGGAAGGCGCCGCCGGCTGCATTCTGAGCATACGCGGCGGAGCTAGAGATTTTGCGTTGCGACGAGTTGGCTAGTGGATCATGTTGATTGTTTCCTGGGCAATGGTATCGAACGTTGTAACGGCTTTTGAATTGGCTTCGAATGCCCGTTGCGCAATGATCAGCTCTGAGAATTCAGCAGCGATATTTACATTCGATGCCTCAAGCGCTCCGCCGACCATCGTTCCCAACCCTGACGTTCCGGAGATTCCAATGGTTGCCGTTCCGCTCGCCAAGGTTGTTGCGTAGTCACCATCGCCCAGGTGCTCCAGCCCCTGAAGATTGACGACGTTTCCCAATGCGAGCTGGCCAACATTCAGTTTTTGTCCATTGTTGAAAGTGGCTGTGACCGTGCCATCTGAACCAATAGAGAATCCTGTATAGTTTCCGCTCGCAAACCCGTTCTGGATGGTGGAGGAGACAGCGGAGGTTTGATTGATCTGGCTGAGATTTGCAGCGCCATCTGTGCCAAACAAGGCCCAGTTCATGGACATATTAGAGGCTCCATCGGAGAGACCCGAGAATGTAATGCCGCCTACATCGGTCGATGGACTGACCAGATTGCCGTTGGAGTCGAAGGTGAGATTGCCATTTGCGCTTACCGATGCAATCGGATCTTGAATGACACTGCCAAGAGTTGAGATACCAGGACCGCTGATGGAGAGCTGACCCGCGGCCGAGGTGGTGACGGTCGCAGTTATGCCTGAAGCACTGAGGGCAGCGGTCAGGTCATTCGCGTACTGGGTCAACGATTCGCCTGCCGTCACTGCTGGAGGGGTGATTGTAGTTGAGACTCCACTGGCGTTCGGTCCCGTGATCGTGAGATTCGTTGCCGGATTCACCGTGGCCATCGCGCCGCCGCTGGAGCCGAAATTGTAGTTGACTGTCGTGGTGCCGGCGGTGGTACTCGAGTTGGACTGCAGCGTGTCAGGCATCGAGATGCTATAGGACCAGGCGTTGGTGCCTGCCTTTGTGTAGGTCACGGTGGCCTGGTAGCTGCTGCCGAGCGAATCGTAAACCTGCACTTTTCCTGAGAGAGTGCTGCCTACGGCTGCGCCTGAGTTCAGCGTGGCTTTCATGCCGAAGCTGGTCGTTGCACTTGGTGCTTCAACTTCGCCGACCGGAATATGAATCGGCGTTATGGGAGAATTCGTGTCAACCACACCATTCGTTGCCGGAAAGCCCATCACGCTCAATCCGTTCGCAGTGATGAGATTTCCGCTTGCATCGAGAGAGAAATTTCCGGCACGCGTCAACAGACTTGTGGCCCCGTCGTTGACGACGAAGAATCCGTTTCCCTGCAGGGCTACATTCGTGTCTACGCCGGTGCTGCTGGGAGATCCGTTCGAGAAGTCTGTAGCGATCGAAGAGACCTTGGCGCCGGCACCTAACTGGATGGGGTTGCCCGATCCGGTTGAGCCGATCTGCTGGTAAAAAAGATCGGAGAAATGAACCGACTGAGACTTATATCCGGTCGTATTCATATTCGCCAGATTGTTCGCAACAGTATTGAGCGCCGTCGAGTCAGCGTCGAGGCCTGTAAGTGGAATGTAGAAACTCGCCATGGTGTTTCTCCTCTTGAGTTGGAACAGGCCATCACGGCCGTGTTTGTGAGTCGATGAAATGGGAAGCCAGGAGACTACAAGGCCCTGGCTTTGCCGGCGAGAGACTCCGCTACCCGTTGCGCAGCGGGCTGCGTGACAGGAACCGTAAGGTTGCCTGACGCAAATCGGGCGACGGTTTCCGGATGAGCAATGTTTGAATGTAATGCTGCCCCCGGCTGATCGGCTGCCTGATGCATCTGACCCGGCAGAGAACCAG
>Ga0207645_10004335_pt1 | contig 10506 bp, 9 predicted proteins | sample KBSM53metaG_FD_184331 | JGI IMG/M metagenome (GOLD analysis project Ga0207645, IMG submission 184331) | Miscanthus rhizosphere microbial communities from Kellogg Biological Station, Michigan, USA - KBS M5-3 metaG (SPAdes) (version 2) | ecosystem: Host-associated > Plants > Roots > Rhizosphere >...
ACGACGCTGTCACCCTGCGCGATGTGCAGCGGCGCGATTCTGCTCTACGGCATCCCGCGCGTCGTCGTCGGCGAGAACCAGACGTTCATGGGGGAGGAAGATCTGCTGCGCGCGCGCGGCGTGGTCGTCGAGGTGGTGCAGGATGAGCGGTGCACCGCGATGATGAAGGCGTTCATCGCGGCGCACCCCGGGTTGTGGAACGAGGATATCGGAACGTAGGGCGCTGCTGCAGCGCCGCGCGGCGCGGTCGAAACCGCGCCCACGTCGCGTTCAGCGAGCGCCAGCGTGAATCGTCAGCGTCTGGCCCGGCTGGACGTTCACGTCGTAGTTGAGCGGCGGATAACCCGGAGCCCGGACTTCGACCGTGTGCGAGCCGGCTTCGAGGTTGAGGCGTTGGAACGTGCCGTCGAAGTTGTCGACGACCCCGGCGTAGGCGCCGTCGACGTAGACCTCGGCGCTTCGCACGGCGCCGTCGATGCGGATGCCGCCGAACGCCGCGCCTCGATACGAGACGTACCCGGCCGGATACCCAGGGTAGCCGTAGGCATACGGGTATCCGTACGGGTAACCGTAGCCGTAGTACGGATAGCCGTACGCGCCGTAGAAGCTGCCGTACCCGAAGCCGACGCCGATTCCAACGGCGAAGCCCGGGTAATAGGGGTAGTAGCCGTAGCGGTACGGGTAACCATACCGGTACGGATAGCCGTAGTACGGGCGGTAGTACGAGCCGCCCGCGTGGCCGTAGCTGCGGCCGCCATATACGCGGCCGCCGCCGCCGTGCACGACTCCGCCGCGCGGCACGGCGCGTCCCACGGTCGGGCCGCCGCCTTGAGGGCGAGCGCCGCCGGCTGAGCGGGCGCCGCCGGCGGAGCGGCCGCCGCCACCGCCGCCGCGGCTGCGACCCTGGGCAGCGGCCTCGGTGGCGACGAACATCGCGCACACGGCTGACGCGAGAAGGACAGTGATCGATTTCGAGTAGCGCATCGGACGACCCAAACTACTCAGGCGGCGTGGCTGGCTCTGTGATTCTAGCGCAGACAGGGATTCGGGAGTGAGCAGGGATTCGCGCAGCCAGCCCCCAGCCCAGGTGCCCAGGCCCTACCTGGCGGGGTAGTAGCGGACCAGCCACTCGGCGGCGCAGGCGGGCTTGTCGCTGTGCTCGCGCTCGATCGTCACGAGCCACGTCACCTGGAATCCGCCGGCGACTTCCTCGACAGCGTGAACGGTGATGCGCGCCCGGATGCGCGCGCCCGACGGCACCGGCGAGATGAAGCGGACGCGGTTGAGGCCGTAGTTGATCGCCATCCGCAGCCCGCTGAACCGGATCGAATCGCGCAGCAGCGGGCTGAGGAGCGACAGCGTCAGGAAGCCGTGCGCGATGGTCGACTTGAAGGGCGATTCAGCCGCCGCGCGCGCGCGATCGACGTGAATCCATTGCCGATCGCCGGTCGCGTCGGCGAACTGATCGATCCGCTCCTGCGTCACCTCGAGCCAGTCGCTGACCCCAATCTCCTGGCCGATGCGATCCGTCAGCGTGCTCACTTCGATGTCGATCATGACTTGAGGGCAGCCCTGAAGGGCTGTGCTACTCGAGGCTCCGGCGCTATCGTAGCGCAGCCCTTCAGGGCTGCCTCACGCCGGCGCGGCCGCTTCGCTGTAGAAGCCGCGCCCTTCGGCCGCGAGCCGTTCGAGCAGCGGCGCCGCCGCCCAGTAGTCGCCGAACCGCCGGCGATAGTCGGTGACGCGCGCGAGCACGCGATCGAGGCCGACCGTGTCGGCATAGAACATCGGCCCGCCGCGGTGGCGCGGGAAGCCGAACCCGTAGACGTAGATGACGTCGATGTCGCCGGCGCGCGTCGCGTAGCCGTCCTCGATCACCCGCGCGCCCTCGTTGGCCAGCGCCGTGGTGATGCGCGCGATGATCTCGTCGTCTGCCACCGGCCGGCGCGCGATGCCGCGTTTCCGCGCTTCGTCCTCGGCCAGTTGCTCGATCAGCGGATCCGGCGTCCGGTTGCGGCTGCCCGGCGCGTCGTACTTGTACCAGCCGGCGCCGGTCTTCTGGCCGTAGCGCCCCATCTCGAACAGCCGATCCGGGACCGCCGACTGCGGCCCTTCGGCACGCGACTTCCCGATCGACGCCAGGTACTGCCGGATGCGCGCGCCGACGTCGATGCCGGCGATATCCTGCATCCCGAACGGGCCCACCGGCAGGCCGAACTCGGTGAGCACGCGATCGATCTGCTCGACGCTGGCGCCTTCCTCGAGCAGGAGGTACGCCTCGCGCATGTAATAGGCCAGCATCCTGTTGGCCACGAACCCGAAGCAGTTGCCGACGACAACCCCGACCTTGCCGAGCTTCTTCGCCAGCTTCAACGACGTCGCGATCACGTCCTTGCTGGTCTCGCGGCCGCGGACGATCTCCAGCAGCTTCATCACGTTTGCCGGGCTGAAGAAGTGGTGGCCGACGACCTGCGCGGGCCGCCCGCTTGCCTTCGCGAACTCGTCGATGTCGAGCGTCGACGAGTTCGACGCCAGGATGCAGTCGGGCCTCGTCACCTTTCCCAGTTCGGCGAACGTCGACTTCTTGAGATCCATGTTCTCGAACACCGCCTCGACGACGATGTCGACCTGGTCGAAGCCGTCGTAGCTGGTGGTCGGGGTGATCAACGCCATCGTCTTCTCGACTTGCTCGGCCGTCATCTTTCCCTTCGACATCGTCACGTCGTAGTTGCGCCGGATCGTCGCCAGCCCGCGCTGCAGCGCCGCGTCGTCCACGTCCTTGAGGAGCACGGGGATGCCGGCGTTGGCGTAGGTCATCGCGATGCCGCCGCCCATAGTGCCGGCGCCGACCACGGCGGCGCGCTTGATCTCTCTGGCCGGCGTGTCCTTCGGCACGTCGGGCACCTTCGCGACCTCGCGCTCGGCGAAGAACAGGTGACGCAGCGCTTTCGACTCGGTCGAGACGACGCATTCGGCGAAGAGCTCGCGCTCGCGCACCGATCCCTCGTCGAATCCGAGCTTCAGGCCCGCTTCGATCGCGCTGACCGCCGCGAATGGCGCCTGCATGCCCTTCGCGGTTTTCTTCAGCGCCGCTCGCGTCGCCTCGCAGGCCGCGAGTCCCGCTTTAACGGCATCAGCAGCGTGCGGGATGTCGCGCACCTTGCGTATCTCGCGCGCGCGCGCTTTCTCCCTGGCGAACGCGATCGCGCCGCTCAGGAGATCGCCGTCGACGATGCGATCGATGATGCCGGCGGCAAGCGCCTTTGGCGCCGCCACCGGCTTGCCGTCGGTGCACATCTCGAGCGCCATCTGCGCGCCGGCGAGGCGCGGCAGCCGCTGCGTGCCGCCCGCGCCCGGGATGATGCCGAGCAGCACTTCGGGCTGGCCGACCTTGGCGTCCCTGGTCGCGACGCGGAAGTGGCACGCCTGCGCGACCTCGAGGCCGCCGCCGAGCGCGTTGCCGTGAATGGCGGCGACCAGCGGCTTGGTCGAATCTTCCATTCTCCGCAGCAGCGCGTGCGTGCCGGCCGAACGGGCGATCGAGTCCTGCGGTGTTTTCAGGAGGTCGAACACCTTGATGTCTGCGCCGGCGATGAAGGTGGTGCCGGCGCCGATGAGCACGGTCGCTTCGGCCGCCGGATCGGCGACCGCGCGCTGGACCGCCTGGTCGATCTCGGTCCAGACGTTCGGCGACAGCGCGTTGACCGGCGGGTTGTCGATGGTGACGACGGCGACGCCGTCTTTCACTTCGTAGCGAACCAAGTCGGGCATGTACGTTCCTCGTAGCGCAGGCCTTCAGGCCTGCCGGCGCTCGCCGCGAAGCAGCCCTGAAGGGCTGCGCTACGCGTGGCGAGCTATGGTTCCAGCGGCCCGCGCGGCGCCTCGACGATGATGCAGGTCGTCGTGCCGTGGGCGTAGAGCTTGCCGTTGCGATCGACGATCCGTCCTTCGGATGTCGCGGTGCGGCCGCCGAGGTGGACGACTTTGGCCTCGCAGAACAGCTGCCCGACTTCGTGCGTCAGCGGCCGCGTCAGGTTGACCTTCAGCTCCAGCGTGGTGAAGCGCTTGCCCGGCGGCATCAGCGTGTTGATGCAGCAGCCGAGCGACGAATCGAGCAGCGTCGCGGCGTAGCCGCCGTGCGCCACGCCCATCCCGTTGTAATGCTGTTCCTCGACCGTGCCGGTGAAGACGACTCGCCCTTCGTCGGCTTCGATCAGGCGGATGCCGAGCAGCGCGAGCATCGGCGGCAGCGGGAACTCGCCGGTGATCATCCGGCGGAAATACTCCAGGCCGCTCAGGCCCTGGCGGATGACGGGCATCAGTTCTTCTCGGTCGCCGATTCGGCGTACTCGGTGCGCAGGACGCGGTACAGGATCTTGCCGACCGCGCTCATCGGCAGGGTGTCGCGCACCTCGACGCTGCGCGGCACCTTGTACTCGGTGAGGCTGGTGCGGCAGAAGTTCACGATCTCCTCCGGGGTTGCCGACGCGCCGGGCTTGAAGGCCACGCACGCGCGCACGGTTTCGCCGTGGTAGCCGTCGGGGATGCCGATCACCGCGGCCAGCCGCACCGCCGGGTGCGTGTAGAGCACCGCCTCGACTTCCGACGGGTAGACATTGAAGCCGTCGACGATGATCATGTCCTTCTTGCGCTGGACGATCGAGGTGTAGCCCTCCTCGTCGACGACCGCGATGTCGCCGGTGTGGAACCAGATCCGGCCGTCGGCATCGGCGCGCAGCACCTGCGCGCTCTCTTCGGGCTTGTTCCAGTAGCCCTTCATCACCTGCGGGCCGGCGATGCACAGCTCGCCGGCTTCGCCCGGCGGCAGCTCGCGCACGCCGCTCTCCACGTCGACCACCTTGATGTCGGTGTCGGGAAACGGCACGCCGATGGTTCCGAGCTTGCGGCGCGCCAGCTGCGGCGTCGAATGCGTCACCGGCGAGGTTTCCGAGAGGCCGTAGCCCTCCATCAGCGGCCGACCGATCCGGCGCTCGAATTCCTCCATCACTTCGACCGGGCATGGCGCGCCGCCGCTGTTGAAGTGACGGACCCGCTCCAGCCCGAACTCCGACACCCGCGGGTGGTTGAGCAGCGAGACGAAGACAGTCGGCACGGCAGGGAAGTAGGTCGGACGGAAGTCCCTGATCGAGGCGAGCACCTGCTCGGGATCGTATTTCGGGTGGATGATTTGCAGCGCCCCGACCCACAGCCCGGTCATCATGCAGACCGAGAAGGCGTAGATGTGAAAGTACGGGATGACGACGAGGTAGCGCTCTTCGCCGCCGAGGACGTACGCCGGGTTGGTCCAGGCGACGGTCTGCACGACGTTGGCGAAGATGTTCGCGTGCGTCAGCATCGCGCCCTTCGGCGTGCCGGTGGTGCCGCCGGTGTACTGCAACACCGCGAGGTCGTCGGGCTCGATCCGCGCCGCGACCGGAGCAGAGACGCCGGTTCTGGTCAGGTCCGCGAGGGCGAGCGTGCCATCGATGCGCGGCGGCGCGGCGGCGGCCGCTGCATACTCTGCCAGCGAGGTGACGATGACCTGCTCGAGCGTCGTGTCCTTGCGGACGCCCAGCACCAGCGGCGCCAGCGCGTCGAGGGTGATGACGATGCGCGGCGCGGCGTCGTTGGCGACGACGAGGAACTCGCGCGGCGTGTAGCTCGGGTTGATGTTCACCACCACCGCGCCGAGCTTGAGGATCCCGAACGCCGCGATGATGTACTGCGGGCAGTTCGGGAGCATGATGCCGACGCGATCCCCCTTGACGATGCCGAGCGCGGCGAGCGACGCGGCGAGCGCATCCGCGCGCTGCTTCAGCTCGAGATAGGTCAGCTCGGCGCCGAGAAAGTGCGTCGCCTTCTTGTCTGGCCGGTGCACCGCCGTCAGCGAAAGGATGTCGCCGAGCGGACGGCCGGGATAGGTCAGATGCGGCCGGACCCAGTAGTCGTAGTGCCGCAGCCACGGCCGCCGTGCGTAGAGTGATGGCGTGCTCACGCGATGGTTCGCCCCCCGTCAACCACGATCGTTTGTCCGGTGATGTAGTTCGAGGCGTCGGCGGCGAGAAACACCGCCACGCCCTTGAGCTCGCCCGCGTCGCCGACGCGCGGGATCGGGCTGCTCGCCTTGATCGACGCTTCGTTCATCGCGATCGCGCCGTCGGCCAGCCGCGAGTGGAAGAATCCCGGTGCGATGGCGTTGACGCGGATGCCCTTGCGCGCCCAGGAAACCGCCAGCTCGCGCGTCAGGCCGATGAGCCCGGCCTTGGTCGCGGCATAGGCGGCGTAATGCGGCCCGGCGACCGACGCGTGCATGCCGGCGATCGAGGCGATGTTGACGATCCGGCCGTGCTGCCGCTTCAGCATGTCGCGGCCCGCCGCCTGCGCGAAGAGAAACGCGCCGGTGAGGTTGACGTCGACCACCTTCTGCCACTTGTCGAGCGGCATGTCCTCGGGCTCCGCCGCCCAGGTGACGCCGGCGTTGTTCACCAGGATGTCGACGCGTCCGTAGACCGCGATCGTCTTGTCGACCACCGCCTGCACATCGGACGGCTTCGACACGTCGCAGAGCGCGCCCTCCGCCTTGAAGCCGCGCGCGCGCATGGCGTCGACCGTCGGCGTCAGCCATTCGGCGCGGCGCGCGCAGAGCATCAGCGACGCGCCGGCTTCGGCGAGCCCTTCCGCCATCTCTTCACCGAGACCGCGCGATCCGCCGGTGACGATCGCCACGCGATCGTTCAATTGGAACAATTCGCTGATGCCGGGCACGATGTCAGGCTTATACTTCTCCGCCGCCGCGAGAGTCAAACCGCTCAGAGACTCAGAGGCACGGAGACTCAGAGAAGTCACAGAGGGCACGGAGACTCAGAGAGATGCAGACGCAGGCGCCGGTGACCGGCGGGCAGTTCCTCACCTCGACGCCGCAGCCCGACGCTGTGTTCGTGCGCGAGGAGTTGACCGACGAGCAGCGGCTCTTCGGCCAGACTGCCGCCGAGTTCATGCAGAAGGAAGTCGTGCCGGTGGCGCAGCGCCTCTACGAGCACGACTGGGCGCTGACGCGGCAGCTGCTGAAGAAGGCGAGCGATCTCGATCTGCTGCGGCTCGAGATCCCGCCGGCGTACGGCGGCCTCGGCCTCGACTTGATCAGCGCCGCCTACGTCGGCGAGCAGATCGCGGTCAACCCGTCGTTCGGCGGCTCGCTCGGCGCGCATACCTCGATCGGCACGCTGCCGCTCGTCTACTTCGGCACCGACGAGCAGAAGGCGCGCTATCTGCCCCGCCTCGCCAGCGGCGATCTGATTGGCGCCTACGCGCTGACGGAGCCGCAGTCGGGATCCGATGCGCTTGCCGCGCGCACCACCGCCACGCTGACCCCGGACGGCCGCCATTACGAGCTGACGGGCCAGAAGATGTGGATCACCAACGGCGGCTTCGCCGACCTCTTCACCATCTTCGCCAAGGTCGGCGGCGATCGCTTCACCGCCTTTCTCGTCGAGCGCGGCATGGGCGTGGTCAGCGGCCGCGACGAGATCAAGCTCGGGCTCGACGGCTCGTCGACGACGGCGCTGATGCTCGACAACGTCAAGGTGCCGGTCGACAACGTCCTCGGCACGATCGGCCAGGGGCACAAGGTCGCCTTCAATGTCCTCAACTTCGGCCGCGTCAAGCTCGGCGCGCGCAACATGTCGGGCGTGCGCACGGCGCTGAACCACGCGGTGAAGTACGCGAAGGAGCGGCGCCAGTTCGGCCGCGCGATCGCCGAGTTCGGGCTGATCAAGCAGAAGCTGGCCGGCATGGCGGTGCGCGGCTTCGTCGGCGACGCGATGTCGTACCGCACGCTCGGCGACGTCGACCGCGCGCTCGAGCACGGCGACCGCGCCGACGGCGCGCTGGTGATGAAGACGATCGAGGGCTTCTCGGTCGAGTGCTCGATCAACAAGGTGTGGACCAGCGAGGCGCTGGCCTGGGCCGTCGACGAAGGGCTGCAGGTCTTCGGCGGCAACGGCTACTCGCGCGAGTTCCCGCTCGAACGGATGTACCGCGATGCGCGCATCACGCGCATCTACGAGGGGACCAACGAGATCAACCGCATGCTCGTCCCGACGCGGCTGCTGAAGCAGTCGCCATCGCTCTTCAATGCCGAGGCGTCGCGGCAGGCGCTCGTCGCCCAGCCCCCAGCCCCCAGCCCCGACACCGCGCTGGCCGCCGAGCGCGAGTTCATCGCTCGCCTCAAGCGGGTCGGCATCGCCCTGCTCGGACAGGCGGTCGCCGCTCATGGTGACGCGCTCAAGGACGAGCAGGAAGTGCTGGCGCAGATCGCCGACGTGGTGATTGAAACCTACGCGAGCGAGAGCGCGCTGTTGCGGGCCGCGAAGATGGCCTCGCGGGGCGACGGGCGGGCGGCGCTCGCCGACGACATCGCCCGCGTCTACGTGCACGACGCCGCGGACACGGTGGCGGCGGCGTCACGCCAGGTGGTCGAGGCGCTCGGCGATCGCGGCGCCGACGGCGCCCTTGGCGAACGCGTCGCGCGGCTCGTGGCGGCGCCGGCGTTCGACGCGATTGCGGCGCGGCGCCGCATCGCCGATGCCGTGATCGAGGCGGGCCGCTTTCCACTCTAGCGCGGAGCACAACATGTCTGGGTCCGGGTACGCGCTGGCGGTGCTGTTCGCCATCAACCTGATGAACTTCTTCGACCGCCAGATCATCGGCGGCGTCGGCGAAGGGATCCGCCGCGAGTGGGCGCTGACCGATACCGCCCTCGGGCTGCTCGCCACCGTCTTCACGCTGCTCTACGCGGTCGTCGGCCTGCCGCTCGGGCGGTTGTCGGATCGCGTCGAGCGCCGGAAGATCCTGGCCGTCGGCGTCTTCGCGTGGAGCGTGCTGACGGCGTTCTCCGGCATGACGCGCAGCTTCGGCCAGCTGATCGTCGCGCGGCTGGGCGTCGGCGTCGGCGAAGCGACCTGCTCGCCGGCCTCGACCTCGCTCATCGGCGATCTGGTTCGCCCGACCGAGCGGGCGCGCGCGATCGCGATCTGGATGCTCGGCCTGCCGCTCGGCCTCGGCCTCGCCAACGGCGCCGGCGGCTGGATCCTGCAGAACTGGGGCTGGCGCAACGCGTTCTACATCGCCGCGGTGCCCGGCATCCTCTGCGCGATCGCGGCGCTGATGATGCGCGAGCCGGCGCGGGGCACGCGCGAAGTACACGCGGTTGGCGACGTAGCCCCACGACATCGGGGTGTCCTTCACGACCACCGGGTTCTTGCCTGCCGCGGCCGCGAGGCGGCTGATCGTGGCGATGGTGTCGTCGGACGTCTTCGGGGCGCGGACGATCTCGTTGGGCGGGCCGCCCGGGCCGAAGCGCAATCTGATTCCACAGCCGGATCGAAGCGTCGACAACTCCACGATCTGGCAACCCGACTTCAACTCTGATTACTACAAGGAGCTCCTCTTCGCCGACGCCCCCGGCGCCCTTTCGGTGCGCAACTACTATCTCGAGCAGTCGTCGGGGCGCTTCACGATCAGCGGCGACGTCGCCGATTGGGTCCACCTCGCCTTCAACGAGACCACATGTAAGCCCGGCTCGGCGAAGGCGCGGGTGATGGACTGCGCGCTGCCGGACGGGACACCGTCGACCGTCCAGCTCAGGGTACTGCAGGGCGTGGAGTCGGAGGTAAATGTCGCCTGCTGGCCCGTCAGGAGCACCACCGAGTCGCCGGGGTCGCGGTGGAAGGCCGCGACGAGGGGATCGGCGGCGAGCGCGGCAGGAGCGGATACCCCTCCCACCGCCATAAGGACGAGCGCAGCCAGGAGCGCGCACGTGGCGGCTCGGGAGGGAGAGGAGAAATGGGAGGACAGCGAACTAGCCAGCAGTCCAGAGGTACCACACCAAGGCGGGTCTGTCCTGTTACGCGAGCGCCTTTTCAGCGCCGCGAATCAGGCGCTCGCCTCGGCCTCGTCCAGCTCGTGGCGCAGCGACTTGATCTCGTCGCGGAGCTTGGCCGCGTACTCGAAGCGAAGATCGTCGGCCGCGGCCAGCATCTCCTCCTCCAGCTCCACGATCGTCCGGCGGATCTCCTCCGCCGACATCCCCTCCGTGTCGCGGCGACGGCGCCCGCGCCCGCTCGGCACCTTCGACTCCGTCATCAGGAAGTCGGAGATGTCCGAGATGCCCTTCTGGATCGTCTCCGGGGTGATGCCGTGCTCCTCGTTGTAGGCGACCTGGATGGCCCGCCTGCGGTTCGTCTCCTCGATCGCGGTCCGCATCGCCGCGGTCTCCTTGTCGGCGTACATGATCACCTTGCCGCGGATGTTCCGGGCGGCGCGCCCGATCGTCTGGATCAGCGACGTCTCGCCGCGGAGGAAGCCCTCCTTGTCGGCGTCGAGGATCGCGACCAGCGACACCTCCGGGAGGTCGAGCCCCTCGCGCAGCAGGTTCACGCCGACCAGCACGTCGTACTCGCCGAGCCGCAGCTCCCGGATGATCTGGATGCGCTCCAGCGTGTCGAT
>Ga0207645_10004338_pt1 | contig 10503 bp, 5 predicted proteins | sample KBSM53metaG_FD_184331 | JGI IMG/M metagenome (GOLD analysis project Ga0207645, IMG submission 184331) | Miscanthus rhizosphere microbial communities from Kellogg Biological Station, Michigan, USA - KBS M5-3 metaG (SPAdes) (version 2) | ecosystem: Host-associated > Plants > Roots > Rhizosphere >...
AGCATCGCTGGGGCGGTTGTCCTTACTACAGTCTCTACGCGCATCTCAACACGATCTCGGTCGAGACCGGGCAGACGGTGAGGTTGGGGGAAAAGCTCGCCATCATGGGACACACGGGCAGTGGCATCAATCGCGAACGCGCTCATGTGCATGTCGAGCTGAACCTGCTGCTGAACGATCATTTCGCAGAGTGGCACAACACCTCCTTCAAGAACGATCCGAACCGTCACGGGATCTATAACGGGCTAAACCTGGCCGGCTTCGACCTGGCACGGCTGATCCTTGCGTTGCGTGGGAATTCTTCACTCACGATTCCCGCGTTTCTTATCCGGGAAGAAGTTTTCTACAAAGTCATCGTGCCCAATTCCCCTAACTTTCAGTTGCCAGAGCGCTATCCCTGGTTGATCGACGGCGCACCCGGCGAAAAGCCGGTAGCGTGGGAAATCTCCTTCGCCCGCTCTGGTGTGCCCCTGCGACTCACGCCGAGCGCCAAGGGGGTGAGCGCGGCTGAGCTTTCGTACGTGAAACCAAGCCCGATTGATTGCCGCAACCTGACGCGCGGAAATGTGGCCGGCCGCGGGGCCAGCGCGCACCTGACCGAGAGCGGCCGGGCCCTCATGCGCCTGTATAGTTTCCCGGATTAACGAACAATGCGGACCCTCAACCGGCGACAATTTCTTGGCCTCGGCCTCGTCGCCTTGCCCGCGGTTGCGGGGATCGACGGTCGGTTTGCCGAACCGACCTGGCTCCGCCTCACCCGCGTGGATCTTCATTCAGAGCCGACCTGCCGTTTTGTGCACTTCAGCGATCTGCACTACAAGGGCGACGCCGACTACGCGACCAAAGTTGCGGGCACGATCAACGCGCTTGCGCCGGAGTTTGTTTGTTTCACGGGTGATCTGGTAGAAGAGGCTCGCTTTGCGCCGGCCGCCCTCGACTTCATCCGGCAAATTGCGCGGCCCGTCTATGGATGCCCTGGGAATTGGGATTACAATAGCGGCGCCGATTTCAAGGAATATAAGAAAGCCTTCGGATCGACTGGCGGCGCGTGGCTGGTGGATCGCAGTGTCGTGCTGGAGAAGCATAATCTCGAATTGATTGGGATGGGATTGCGTGGCGTCCACGTGCTCGGCAAATCCAAAGCCGCGCGCCGTATTCTGCTCATCCATTATCCGATCCAGGCCGATCGGCTCAATGGTCGGCGTTACGACTTGATTCTGGCCGGACATTCCCACGGGGGTCAGGTCCGCCTTCCGTTCTACGGCGCGCTCGTCCTCCCCTACGGCGTCGGTCGCTATCAACAGGGTCGCTACGATTCGTTAGGCGGTCCGCTCTACGTCAATGTCGGCATCGGCACCTACATGTTCCCGGTCCGGTTCAATTGCCGCCCGGAGATTACCGTCGTGAACGTTTAGACTCGATCGTGTTTATTTTTTGACAGCCGGGGCTAGTCCGCTACTTTACGCACCCCGCCGCGTGCACCGCGGACCTAATTCAGGAGAGCCAGCCGGCTCGTTGGAACTGAAATCAATATGCAAAAAAATCGCAGCAAACGTTATCGCGCGGCCGCCGAGCAGGTGGATCGCAACAAAACCTACAGCTTCTCCGATGCCGTCACTGTATTGAAGAAACTGCCGCCGACCAAGTTTGACCAAACGGTCACGATGTCTTTCCGGCTCGGAGTCGATCCCAAGCAATCCGACCAGATGGTTCGCGGCACCTGTCCGCTTCCCCACGGTAGCGGCAAGCAGGTGCGGGTGCTCGTTTTCGCGCAAGGCGCAGCAGCGCAGGCCGCTAAGAATGCCGGTGCGGAATACGTTGGCTACGAGGATTTGATCAAGAAATGCCAGGAAGGATTTCAGGATTTCGATGTCGCGATCGCGACGCCCAGCGCCATGTCGGAAGTGCGCAAGCTCGGCAAGGTGCTTGGCCCGCGTGGGCTAATGCCGAATCCTAAGACCGGCACAGTGACCGAGGATACCGCCAAAGCTGTGGGCGAAGTGAAGGCCGGCCGGGTCGAGTTCAAACTCGACAAGAACGGCAACGTTGCGGTGCCGCTTGGTAAATTTTCTTTCCCCGAAAACCAGTTGGTCGAGAACGGAACGGCAATCATTGAAGCGGTCGTGAAGGCGCGGCCGGCAACGGCCAAGGGCCGCTTTGTCGAGGGGATGACGCTCGCCGCGACGATGTCGCCTGGGCTGCATATCGATCCGTCGCCCTACCTCAGCGTCTAAATCGCCATCTCTCAATTTTCGCCTAACGACTCTCAACCTCTCCACCAATGAGACCTGAAAAAGCCAACATCGTTTCGGATCTATCCGAGAAACTGAATCGCTCGCCTTTCCTTTTGGTGACCGATTATCAAGGAATGAAAGTCGCCCAATTCGGCGAGCTGCGGAATCGGCTCGCACCAACCGGCGCCCAGGTGCACGTGGTGAAAAACAGCTTTCTCAAGCGTGCCATGACTGCGAGTGGCCTTCCGGACGTTGCCGAGCAACTCAGCGGGCAAACCGCACTCGTTACGGGCGACAAGGATGTCGCGCCGGTGGCGAAAGTGCTTAAGACTTTTGCAGCGGAATTCAAAGTCGCGGCGGTCAAGATCGGTGTGGTCGACAAGAGCGTGCTTTCGACCGCGGAAGTGGAATCGCTGGCCGACCTGCCGTCGCGCGAAGTCCTTTTGGCCCAGTTCCTCGGTGTTCTTTTGGCGCCGGCGACGAAACTGGCCCGCATTTTGAACGAGCCGGCGGCGTCGCTTGCCCGACTCTTGAATGCCAAAGCCGCGAAGGAAGGTCAACCGGCCGGAGAGGCAGCCTAACAACAAGAATTTCGTCCCGCATCTGCGGGACGAGTAACGAAAAACAACAACACTGTCCGAGCCGATGGCTATCGGCTGTAATTTCCCGGAGGCTTTCGGGAGCGGCAATTGGAGGAAACAAAAATGGCAGATATGAACGCAATTGTGGAGCAACTCAGCGGGCTGACCGTTCTCGAGGTTGCTGGATTGGTGAAGCAACTCGAAGAAAAGTGGGGCGTGAGCGCAGCGGCTCCTGTGGCGATGGCGGCGGCGCCGGCCGGCGGTGGCGGCGGAGCTCCCGCTGCGGCCGTAGAAGAGAAAACCACTTTCGACGTTATCCTGAAGGAAATGGGTGCGAACAAGATCGGCGTGATCAAGGAAGTACGCGCCGCGGTCCCCGGACTCGGCCTGGCGGAAGCCAAAGCTCTGGTCGAAGGCGCGCCCAAGACGATGAAGGAAGGCGTGACCAAGGAAGAAGCCGAGGAGATCAAGAAAAAGGTCGAAGCGGCAGGAGCCAAGGTCGAAATCAAATAATTTACGTCCGTCGGCGGGCGCGGCGTTTGCCAAAAAAACGCTTGCGCCCTCCGACAGGATGTGGCTACTTAACGTTCCCTTTTTCCCGGCTAGGAGTCGCCCGAAGTATTTTTAATCCGCGCTCGACGGCAAATTTCAAGATTGGCAACAAAACGGTGGATGTCTGGTTGACAGACCGCCGTTTTGCTGCCACTTTTTTCGCCCGCTATTTCCGGCCAAAGCCGTAGCCCTTCAGACTCCTCGCGATCTGTCATCCAGGGTCGCTGCAGGTTTTAAAACCATTGGAGATTGGTGCACCAGTTATGTCAGACCGTACTGCAACAGAGCGTATCCACTTCGGGACCATTAAAGAGGCGATCGAGCCGCCCAACCTGATCGAGGTTCAGCTCAATTCCTACGTCGATTTTTTGCAAAAAGACGTCCCTCCGAGCAAGCGGAAAAACACCGGTCTACAAACCGTTTTTAAGGAAGTTTTCCCGATCGAAAGCTACGACGAAAAGGCGACGCTTGATTTCAGCCAATATGAAATTGGCGAACCGAAATTGAGCGCCCTCGAGGCACAGCGGGAAGGCCAGACATTTAGTGCGCCGCTCCACGTCACCTTTCAACTCAAGGAAGAAAAGGGAACGAAGGAAGAGAAGGTTTACATGGGAGAGATTCCACTCATGACGCCGTCCGGCACGTTTGTGATCAACGGCGCCGAGCGCGTGGTGGTTTCGCAGCTCCATCGCTCCCCCGGCATCGCTTTCGAGTCGAGCATCCATCTCAACGGCAAAGTGCTCTACAGCTTCCGCATCATTCCGGATCGCGGTTCATGGATCGAGGTGCAGTTCGACACGAGCGACCTGCTTTACATTTATCTCGATCGCCGCAAGCGCCGCCGGAAATTTCTCGCTACCACTTTCCTCCGCGCCCTCGGTTACGGCTCGGACGAAGAGGTCATCAAACTTTTTTACAATATCGAGAAGCTGAAGTTGAGCGAGAAACTCGAGGAGGAAAGTCTCGCGACCAAGGTGCTTACCGCGGATGTGCTCGATGGTGAAGTGACCATCGCGCGCGCCTTCGAGCCGCTCACCCTCGCTGTGGTTCGCCAGATTATGGCGCTCGGCCAAAAGGAGGTGCAGGTGATCGACATCTCGCATGACGACACTGTGGTGAAGGCGCTGAGAAAGGATCCGGCGCATGACCAGGAGGAGGCGCTCAAAGACATTTATCGCAAGCTGCGTCCCGGCGATCCGCCGACCGTGGCAAACGCGCGTGCCCTTCTGAAGAGACTCTTTTTTGATCCAAAAAAATATGATCTCGGCCGCGTTGGACGTTACAAGCTCAACCAGAAACTCGGCATCGATGTTGATCTCGGGGAGCGCATCCTGACCGACAAGGATTTCATCGCAGCGATCAAATATTTGATCAACCTGCGCCGTGGCGAAGGCACGCTCGATGATATCGATCATCTCGGCAGCCGCCGCGTCCGCACGGTCGGTGAATTGCTCGCCAACCAATGCCGTGTCGGTCTCGCCCGGACCGAGCGGCTCGTGAAAGAGCGCATGACGTTGTTCGACGTCAACATCGACGGCATGACGCCGCAGAAGTTGATCAATCCCAAGGCACTTAGCGCAGTCGTGCGTGATTTCTTCGGCCGTTCGCAACTCTCGCAGTTCATGGATCAGACGAACCCGCTGGCCGAACTGACACACAAGCGTCGTCTCTCCGCCCTCGGGCCAGGTGGCTTAAGCCGCGACCGCGCCGGGTTCGAAGTGCGCGACGTGCATCCTTCTCACTACGGCCGCATCTGCCCGATCGAGACGCCGGAGGGTCCCAATATCGGTCTCATCAGCTCGATGAGTACCTTCGCTCGCATCAATGAGTTCGGTTTCATCGAAACGCCCTACCGAAAGGTCGAGCACGGTCGCGTGACCGACCAAGTCGACTACCTGACTGGCGATCGCGAAGAAAATTTCATCGTCGCGCAGGCGAATGCGCCGATGGACGCGAAAGGTCATTTCACCGGAGAAAAGGTTTCTGTCCGCTATCGTGGCGACTTTTTGGAAGTGGAACCGGCCAAGGTCCATTACATGGACGTTTCGCCGAAGCAGTTGGTTTCGGTTGCGGCGGGTTTGATTCCGTTCCTCGAGCACGATGACGCGAACCGCGCATTGATGGGCTCAAACATGCAACGCCAGGGGGTGCCGCTGATTGTTTCCGAGTCGCCGCTCGTTGGCACCGGACTCGAAGGCAAAGTGGCGCGCGACTCTCGCGCCGTCGTGGTCGCGATCGAAGCGGGCCGCGTCGCCTCCGTTACCGCCGATCAAATCGTCGTAACAAAGGATGGCGAAATGCCCGAAGGTCGCAAAAAAATGAAGACCGACCTAGAAGCCGGTGTCCACGTTTACGAACTGCGCAAATTCATGCGCTCGAATGCCGGCACCTGCGTGAACCAGAAGCCAATAGTGAAGAAGGGCCAGCACGTTAAGCGCGGCCAGGTAATCGCGGACGGTCCGAACACCGAGCACGGCGAGCTTGCGCTCGGTCGCAACGTGCTTGTCGCCTTCATGCCTTGGAACGGCTACAACTTCGAGGATGCGATCATGATTTCGGAGAAGGTTGTGAAGGAAGACATCTACACTTCCATTCACATCGACGAATTCGAAATTGGGGCGCGCGACACCAAGCTCGGCCCTGAAGAGATCACGCGGGACATACCAAATGTGAGCGAAGAAGCACTCCGCAACCTCGGCTCGGACGGCGTCATTCGCGTCGGCGCCGAAGTGAAGCCGGGCGACATTTTGGTCGGCAAGATCACGCCGAAGAGTGAGACGGAACTCGCACCGGAAGAGCGGCTGCTGCGCGCGATCTTTGGTGAAAAGGCTGCCGACGTGAAGGATACCTCGCTCACCGTCCCGTCGGGCACCTATGGCATCGTGATGGACGTCAAAGTCTCCTCGCGCCGCGAGATTGCGCGGGAAAAACTGACGCCGGCGGAAACCAAGCGCCAACTCAAGGCGATTTCGGAAGACAATCGGAAGAAGAAGGACGAGCTCACCGAGCAGTTGACCGATGCGCTCTCCAACGTCCTCCTCGGCGAGAAAATCCCGCTTGACGTCGTGAATGCGCAGACCGGCGAAATCATCATCCCGGCCAACCGCAAGATTACCAAAACGCTGCTTCGCAAACTGGCGATGGCGCACGATCACATCGAGATCGATCCGAGCCCAATTCGAAATAAGATACGCGAAATCGTCGCGCAGTACGAGCACAAGTTTGCCGAACTCGAGCTCGATCGGGAACGCTCGATGGATCGGGTCGAGAGCGGCGACGACATCGACCCCGGCATTATCAAGCAGGTCAAGGTTTTCGTCGCGAGCAAGCGCAAGCTGAGCGTCGGCGACAAGATGGCGGGCCGACACGGCAACAAAGGCGTCGTCGCCCGCATTGTGCCAGAAGAAGACATGCCGTTCCTCGCGGACGGCACACCGGTTGAGATCGTGCTCAATCCCTTGGGCGTGCCAAGCCGCATGAATGTCGGTCAGGTCCTAGAGACGCACCTCGGCGTCGCGGCCAAGGCGCTCGGCTTCAAAGTCGCGACCCCGGTTTTCGACGGCATCTCGGAGACAAAGATTCGAGAGTACCTAAATGACGCCAGAAAAGTCGACGGCTTTACCTGGGTGCAGGAGAACGGCAAGGCCCGTCTTTTCGATGGTCGCACGGGCGACGCCTTCGATCAGGAGGTCGTGGTGGGCTACATTTATATGCTGAAACTCGGCCACCTCGTCGCGGACAAGATCCACGCCCGCGCCGTCGGTCCTTACTCCCTCGTCACCCAGCAACCGCTGGGGGGCAAAGCGCAGTACGGCGGCCAGCGTTTCGGCGAAATGGAAGTCTGGGCGCTCGAGGCTTACGGCGCGGCTTACACCTTGCAGGAACTTCTCACCGTCAAGTCAGACGACGTGCAAGGTCGCACGCGCATTTACGAATCAATCGTGAAGGGCGACAACTCGCTCGAAGCCGGCACCCCGGAATCTTTCAACGTCCTAATCAAGGAAATGCAGTCGTTAGGCCTGGACGTCAAAGTCGGCGGCCAAGCGCCGAGTTTCCTGGAGAACGTTGCCTAACAATCTACCAACCTTAGAAAAACAGATCTCATTATGAACGAACATTCCTGGCGGGAATTGGTGGGCGAAGAGCGCCCCGTGGGTTTCGATCAGGTGGCAATCGGTGTCGCTTCCTCCGACACGATGCGCTCCTGGAGCAAGGGCGAGGTCAAGAATCCGGAGACGATCAACTACCGGACATTTAAACCGGAAAAAGGAGGCTTGTTCTGCGAGCGCATTTTTGGTCCGACCCGGGACTGGGAATGTTCCTGCGGAAAGTACAAGCGGATCAAGCACAAGGGCGTGATCTGTGATCGGTGTGGCGTTGAGGTGACGCTCGCGCGGGTGCGTCGTGAGCGGATGGGTCACATCGAACTCGCGGTGCCCGTCTCCCACATCTGGTTCTACAAATGCATGCCCTCGCGGCTCGGCCTGATGCTCGACATGAGCGCCCGTCAACTCGAGCGCGTCATCTATTACGAGGACTACATCGTGATCGATCCGGGCAACACGCCCCTCACCAAGACGCAGCTCCTAACCGAAGTGGAATATCGCGAAGCGCAGGAGCAGTACGGCGAGGAATTCAAGGCCGGCATGGGAGCAGACGCGGTCAAGGTGCTGCTCAGCGAAATTGAGCTTTCGAAGCTGAACAAGGAGCTCGAGGAAGCGATGGGCAACACCAAGAGCAAACAGATTCGCAAGAAACTCGCCAAGCGTCTGAAGCTCGTGCAGGGCTTTGCCTCTTCGCATTCGCGCCCCGAATGGATGGTGCTCGAAGTGCTCCCGGTGATTCCTCCGGATCTGCGTCCGCTCGTTCCGCTTGAGGGCGGCCGGTTTGCGACCTCGGATTTGAACGATCTCTATCGCCGCGTCATCAACCGCAACAACCGGCTCAAGAACCTCCTCCAGCTCAAGACGCCGGACGTCATCATCCGCAACGAAAAGCGGATGTTGCAGGAAGCGGTTGACGCCCTCTTCGATAACGGTCGTCACGGCCGCGCGGTTACCGGCGCGGGTAATCGTCCGCTCAAATCGCTCAGCGATATGCTCAAGGGCAAGGGCGGACGCTTCCGCCAGAACTTGTTAGGCAAACGCGTCGATTATTCCGGCCGCTCGGTCATTGTCATCGGACCGGAGCTGAAACTAAACCAGTGCGGACTGCCGAAGAAGATGGCGCTCGTCTTGTTCGAGCCCTTCATCATCCGTCGGCTGAAAGATCTCGGTTACGTGCACACCGTGCGTAGCGCGAAGAAGATGATCGAGCGCCAGACCCCGGAGGTCTGGGACATACTCGAGGAAGTCACCAAGGGTCACCCCGTCCTGCTGAATCGCGCGCCGACTTTGCATCGCCTCTCGATCCAGGCTTTCGAACCGCTCTTGATCGAAGGCGAAGCGATCCGCATTCATCCCCTCGTCTGCACCGCTTACAATGCGGACTTTGACGGCGACCAGATGGCAGTGCACGTGCCGCTCTCCGTCGAGGCGCAAATGGAAGCGCGCATGTTGATGCTCGCACCGAACAACATCTTTTCGCCCTCGAGCGGCAAGCCGATCACCACGCCGTCGCAGGACATCACTCTCGGTTGTTATTACCTTACCCAAAATCCCCGCCGCGCCGCGGGAGTCGCGGCCGAAACGCGCCTGCCGCTCTTCGATAACGCGGTCGAAGTCGAGTTCGCCATGGCGGATGGAGCGGTCAAAACGCATGATCGGATTCGCCTGAGAAATCCGGATTTCGGCCAGGAGACGATCTACGGCGACGCGGAAACGCGCGTCATGGAAACCACCGCGGGTCGCGTCATCTTCAACGAGATCTGGCCCGACAAACTCGGCTTCTTCAACAAGCCTGCGGGCAAGAAGCAACTGAGCGACATTATCTGGCGCTGCTATCAGGTGGCCGGCCAGCAGGGCACGGTTGAGACACTCGATCGTCTCAAGGAACTCGGCTTCGCGGAAGCGACCAAGGCCGGTGTATCGATCGGTATCTCCGACATGATCATCCCGAAAGAGAAAGAGCTCCAGCTCGCGAACGCCTACAAGCAGATCAAACTTGTCGAGCAGCAGTATCGCAAAGGCATCATCACCGACGGCGAGCGCTACAACAAGATCATCGACATCTGGACCCACGCTGGCGACGAGATTTCCAACGTCATGTTCCGCACCCTCGAGCATAACGAGGGTCGCAAGGAATTGAACCCAGTCTTCCTGATGGTCGATTCTGGCGCGCGGGGCAACCGACAGCAGGTGAAACAGCTCGCCGGAATGCGCGGTTTGATGGCGAAGCCGTCGGGCGAAATCATCGAACGGCCGATCACTTCAAACTTTCGTGAAGGTTTGACCGTGCTCGAATATTTCATTTCCACCCACGGCGCGCGCAAAGGTCTGGCCGACACCGCGCTCAAGACCGCCGACTCCGGTTACCTGACGAGAAAGCTGGTCGATGCGTCGCAGGATGTGATCATCAACGAGATTGATTGCGAAACGGTCAACGGAATCACCGTGCGCGCTATTTACGAAGGCGACGAAGAAGTGGTCGATCTCGCGACCCGCATCATCGGTCGCGTGAGCTGCGAAACGGTGGTCGATCCGGTGACGAAGAAGAAAATTATCAAGGCGAATCAACTGATCGACGAGCCGATCGCCGCGGCGATTGAAAAGATCGGAGTCGAGAGTCTAAAGATTCGTTCCGTCCTGACCTGCGAAACCGGTCGCGGCGTCTGCGCGCATTGCTACGGGCGTAATCTCGCGACTGGCCAGTTTGTGAAGCTGGGCGAAGCAGTCGGCATTATCGCCGCACAGTCGATTGGTGAGCCGGGCACACAGTTGACGATGCGAACCTTCCACATCGGCGGCACTGCAAGCCAGACCTTCAAGCAACCGATTATCAAGGCGAAGAACGATGGTCGGGTGCAGTTCAATGAGCTGCGCACCGTGCAATCGCTCGACGGAAACTGGATCGCGCTGAACAAGAATGGTTCAATCACCCTGCATAACGAAGAGGGCCGCGAAATCGAGCGCTACAACATCGTGATCGGTTCGGTTATCTCAAAACCCGACGGCGGATCTGTCAAGAAGGGGGAAACC
>Ga0207645_10004342_pt1 | contig 10501 bp, 5 predicted proteins | sample KBSM53metaG_FD_184331 | JGI IMG/M metagenome (GOLD analysis project Ga0207645, IMG submission 184331) | Miscanthus rhizosphere microbial communities from Kellogg Biological Station, Michigan, USA - KBS M5-3 metaG (SPAdes) (version 2) | ecosystem: Host-associated > Plants > Roots > Rhizosphere >...
CGTCAGGTGCGAACGCGAAGTGGCCGCGCAGCATCCCCATCAACTCCGACATCTCGTTCCGCGCGAGGAACGTCGGCGTGCCGCCGCCCCAGTGCAATTGCTCGACCTTCGGCCCCCCTTCGACGAGGCCCCTCACGATCTCGATCTCGCGACCCACGTACTTGATGTACCTGGCGCTACGCCCGTGATCCTTCGTGATCACCTTGTTGCACGCGCAGTAGTAGCAGATCGTACTGCAGAACGGGACGTGCACGTAGAGCGAAAGCGGTGCGGTCGGCCGCTCCTGGTTGCGCGCGTGGATCGCGTCGACGTACTTCTCGGCGGTGACGCCTGCGTGAAAGCGGTCGGCGGTGGGGTAGGAGGTGTAGCGCGGACCGAATCCGTCGTACTTCTTCACCAGGACGGTGTCGAGGTTCTGATCATCGACGACTTTTCGAGAGATGAGACGTTTCTCAATGGCCTGCGCTACCAACAGTCGCATTCTGCGTTCAAGATCACCCTTCTTCGCACCCCGGAAAACCAAGGTTACGGCGGGAACCAAAAACTCGGCTATCGCTACGCCATCGATAACGGCTTCGACATCGTCGCACTCGTCCATGGTGACGGCCAGTACGCCCCGGAAAAACTACCTGCTCTTCTCGCGCCACTTCTCGCCGGTAAGGCAGACGCGGTCTTCGGCTCCCGGATGATTGACAAACGGGCCGCTCGCGCCGGTGGAATGCCGTTCTACAAGTGGCTTGGCAACCAGATCCTGACCAGTTTCCAGAACCGGATGCTTGGGACGCAACTCTCCGAGTTCCACTCCGGCTATCGCCTCTATTCGACCAACGCACTGGCGCGAATCCCTTTCGAAAAAAACACCAACGACTTCCATTTCGACACTGAAATCATCATCCAGTTCGTCCTCAAAAGACTGTGCATCGCGGAATTGCCAATCCCGACATTTTATGGCAACGAAATCTGCCACGTAAACGGATTGAAATACGCCTGGGACATTTGCCGCTCGACGATTAAGGGCCGCTTGTGCGGATTGCACCTATTTTACGATCGAAGGTTCGACGTCGATCGGGAACTGAACGCTCACAGTGAAAAGCTTCGTTTTCCATCATCCCAATCCTTCGCAGCTGAGTCCTGCCTACCCGGCAGAAATATTCTTCAACTCGGGATCGGCCACGCGAATGTGGCCAACGAACTGCAACGGCGCGGTTGTCGGGTCACGGCGATCGATTTTGCCGCGAACGAATTGTCGGAAAAATCCGGGGCCGTATTTTTGGCGCCGCGCCTTCAGTTGCCACCGGACCTCGTTGCCTATGATCAAATTCTTCTCATGGACTTGATCGAGCATTTGCATGATCCGGAAGGCTTCATGGATGACTTACGTCAGCGCACGGCCGGCAAGCGACCGGAGGTCATCGTCACGGCAGCCAACGTCGCCTTTTTCGTGACACGAACCATGCTCGCACTCGGTCAGTTCAACTACAGCCGAAAAGGGATTCTCGGCCTCGGCCATCGCCGGCTCTTTACTTTTCGTTCGTTGCGCGCGCTGCTCGAACAGGCCGGGTATGAGGTGTTGGAAGCGCGCGGTGTTCCCGCGCCTTATCCGCTCGTTCTTGACCAAAATTGGCGGAGCCGGGCTTTGCTCACCCTGAACCGATGGCTGATCAAATTTAGCAAAGGCCTCTTTGCTTACCAGATTTGCATACGCGCGCGCGCGCTTCCGCATCCGCAACATCTCCTGAAGGAATCAATCTCTGCCAGTGCAGAGTTACGCACCGAAGTTTTGGCTCGAGTCGCCTGACAAAATCGCCTTAGCGCGATTTCAGAATGTGCAACGCTCGCAGGAGACCTTCCGTGACCAGTTCGTAGAGCGGATATTGGACACAGAGGATGAGGTATTGCCTCAATTCGAAAGCGCAAATGGCAGCAACGCTGATCGTAATCAGCAGCGTTCGATAACGCCCGAACGAACTGCACCAGGCAACGATCTGGCTGAACGCCAGCACCCGCAGCGGCATGTCCCACATGTTGGCGTAGCGCAGGTTCATTCCGTATTTGATATTGCACATGACCAAATAACTGGCGGCGATAAAGAGGCTCAGGAAGAGTTCCGGCTTTTGTCTTCGGTCAAGCCTAAAGGCTGCTCCGATAGCGAGCAGCAACACGATTGGGTTGACCAGTAGCAGATCGACAAGATAGCGGTGCCATGGGCCGTCGCCGGTCATGATCGCGTAGGTGAGCTGATAATTCTTGCTCACCGACAGCTGGTAGGTAATGCGCAATGTCTCCAGGCCCCCTGCGAGAAAAACGAGGATGACGAATCCGAGCAGCGGACCGATGAGGGTGCAGGCCAGCAGCTCGCGCGTTAGGGTGCCCCAATTGAGCCAGTGATTGGCTGCGATCAGGACGAGGATGGCGAAGTAAACGAAAGCTGCGTTCTCCTTCGTAATCACCATCAGACTGAGGCCGAAAAGGTAAGGGAAAAGCCAGCGCCAGTTGTGCGGTTCGCGCAAAGCTTCCCACAACATCCAGAGAGTAAAAAGCGCCCAGAAAGCAAAGAAGCCGTCCACGAGTGCGTGTTGCGACATGTGGAGCTGCGTCGGCGCAAAGGCCACCATCGCCGCGACAGCGAGTGCGCACGCGGGTCCCTTCAAACGCCAGGCAAACGCCGTGGCAAGAAGCAGGGAGAGAATGCTGAAGAACGACGCGACGTTGCGTAGTGCCGCAAGAGCCTCCGTGCCGAACGCCTGATGCCATGCGTAGGCGAAGAAGATGTAGAGGAACCGCATCGGCGGCAGGATGGAGCCGGCGAGCCCCTTTTGAACCTCGATGTAGCGGTCGACGATATCGGGATAGTTCCAGAGCCCCTCTTTGATCACGCCATTGACGTAGGTACGATAGAGATTCTCATCGAACCCAACGCCGGTGAATCCCGGAGTGGGGTGCAGCGCGGCAGCAGCATTCAACGGCGCCTCCGGTCCTTCAAAAAGCGATGCCGGAAGCCGAAGAAAAATACCGAGCAAGAGAACGAAGCCGAGCCCAACCAGAAAAACGGGACGATGGCGCGGAAGCTCGAATAGCATTTGAACAAGACTTTAGCAGTTCACCCGTAAATACAATGCGGTGCTCGTATTGCGCGGTCGTATTGAGGACCCGTTTCGTGCGAACGACGCCTCCTCGAAACCCACCAAGTCCAGCGAGCGGCCGCTGGCACGACCGCTGCTCTAAAAGGACGAATGCCAGCTATCGCACTCAGATCGCCAGCCACCCAGGGCTTCACGGTTCTGCGGAGTTTTCCGGAGATGTTCCGGGAAATCCAAAAATGCCGGATCTGCGGAAATCGCGATCTCGTTCCAGTTCTTTCTTTGGGCGAGCAGTATCTCACTGGAGTTTTTCCAAATGTTCGAGACGCAACGCTTAGCCGAGGCCCTTTAGAGCTTGTGGCTTGCGACACCGCCGACAATCGAAAAGCCTGCGGTCTCGTACAGCTTCGCCAGTCCTACAATCTCGAGGAAATGTATGGCGAGAACTACGGTTACCGCTCTTCTCTGAACCGGGCCATGGTAAAACACCTCGGGGCGAAAGTGCATCAATTGATCCAGCGCTATCCTCTTGAGCTGGGAGACTTGGTGCTCGATATCGGCAGCAACGATGGGACGCTGCTGTCGTTTTATCCCGAAGAAAACCTCACGGTTGTGGGAATCGATCCCACCGCCCAGAAATTCGCATCTTTTTATCGGAAACATATTTCATTGATCCCTGACTTTTTCTCCGCTGAGTTGTTCCGCGAGAAATTCGGGACAAGGAGAGCGCGGATCGTCACCTCGATTGCGATGTTCTATGATCTGGAGAATCCACTCAGCTTTATGGAAGATGTCACTTCCATCTTGGAGAAGGACGGAATCTGGCACTTCGAGATGAGTTACCTGCCGGCGATGGTCAGGACAATGGGCTACGACACCGTTTGCCACGAGCACCTGGAATACTATTCGCTACGCCAAATCAAATGGATGACGGCGCGTTGCGGACTCAAGATTCTCAACGTGGAGTTCAACGAAACCAACGGAGGGAGCTTCGCCGTGACCGTCGCCCGGCAGTCCTCTTCGCATCCTGAGAATACGGCCCAACTTGAACAGCTACTCTACGCTGAGGAAACGCAAGGCTTAGGCACCGTCGCGCAACATAAGGCATTTGAGGGAGCGGTAATCCGCCACAAAGAGAAACTCCTTAGTCTGTTGCATGCCCTGAAGGCAGAAGCGCGCTCCGTGCTTGGCTACGGAGCTTCGACCAAGGGAAACGTCCTCTTGCAGCATTGCGGAATCACGCCCGACCTGCTCCCAGCAATCGCCGAAGTAAACAAGGACAAATTCGGCTGCTTCACTCCCGGCACAAATATTCCGATCATTTCCGAGCAGGAAGCACATGCGATGAAACCCGACTACCTCCTCGTTCTGCCATGGCATTTTCGAGACAACATCGTCCAGCGGGAAAGCGCTTTCCTCAGTCGTGGAGGAAAGTTGATCTTTCCTCTGCCGGCGATTGAAATCGTCGGCGCGTAATCTCTCGTGCGAAACGCGCTCATCATCGGCGCAAGCGGACAGGATGGGCGGCTTCTGACGCGTTTGCTTCTGGACCGGGACTATGCCGTGCGAGGCTGGAGTCGCAGCGAGCCCGTGGCACCCTCATCATGCGAATGCGCACTGATCGACATCCTGAAGCCTGCGTTAGTTGAGGCGGAACTCAGGAGATCGCCGCCGGATGAAATCTACTATCTCGCCGCGTTCCATCATGCCACGCAAGATGTGATCGAGCTGTCTGCCGCTGAGCTGCTTCGTTGCAGCTTTGATGTGCATGTGCTCGGATTGCTAAATGTGCTGCAAGCCATGGAGGAGTGTTGCCCAGGGTCACGATTATTCTACGCTGCCTCCTCCCACGTTTTCGGCACCCCGCAGTCGGAATGGCAGAACGAGGATACTCCTCTTATTCCGAATTCAGCCTATGGAATCTCCAAGGCAGCAGGACTCCAATGTTGTCAGCTCTACCGCCAGCAGAGGGGCATTTTCGCCGCAACGGGAATTCTGTTCAATCACGAGTCTCCGTTGCGTAAGCCGTCGTTCCTGTCCCAAAAAATCGTGCGTGGCGCGCTGCGGGCGAAACATGATCCAGCTTATCGGCTTGTCCTGGGAGACCTCGAGGCCCGCGTCGATTGGGGCTACGCACCGGACTACGTGGACGCAATGGCCCGCATTCTGCAACTGGGCGAGGCAAGTGACTTCGTCGTGGCTTCTGGAGAGATGCACACGGTACGCGATTTCGCGCGGGCTGCCTTCGATGCGCTTGGGCTTGATTGGCGCCGGCACGTCAAAACTGACGGCCGCTTGCTGAAGAAGATTTCTCATCCTTTGCGGGGCGATTTCAGCAAATTGCGGGCGGCAACGGGATGGGCGCCCACGATTGGCTTCGCGGAAATGGTGGCGCGGCTCGTGCACGATGCGGCAGAGCGCTTGTCCGAACCAATTTTCACGCAGCCGAAATGACCTGCGTCTTAAGGTAGATCTCTGGCATGTCCACTGCTTGAAGACAATCGGTGCGCCCTTGGAGAAATTCGCAGAAAGGACCTATGCCATCACCCAAGCTCCTCATCTTTATTCCGACATACAATGAGGCCGAGAACGCCGAGCGGCTTTGCCGGGAGTTAACAGCCCTTCAGCTCGGAGCCGATATTCTTTTTTGCGATGACAACTCACCCGACGGCACCGGTGACATTGTGGACGCGCTAGCGCGGGAGTTTTCGCATGTTCGTGTGATTCACCGCTCCGGCAAGCTCGGAATCGGCAGCGCTCATCAGGAAGGCATCCGCTATGCCTACGCTCACGGGTACGAGACGTTGGTCACGATGGATTGCGATTTCACTCACCGCCCTGCCGATGTCCAACGTTTGTTGAAAGTCGCGCATTCCAGCGGCCAACCCGTGTGCATTGCGTCGCGCTACATGAAGCGCGACAGCCTGCCCGGTTGGAACCCGATGCGACGTTTCCTCACATCCCTGGGCCATTTCCTGACCGTAAACCTTCTCCGCCTGCCACAGGACGCGACCGGGGCGCTGCGCGCCTACCAACTTGGCGCTATTCCTCGGGATCTTTTCGATCGAGTGCGCGCGTCTGGCTACTCATTCTTTTTCGAGAGCCTGTTCGTCTTGCACCGCAATGGTTTTGCCATCGAAGAAATGCCAATAGCGCTTCCGGCCCGAACCTATGGCAGTTCAAAGATGTCCTTGCGCGAGACTGTCCGAAGTGCGTCGCGTCTGCTGCAGCTTTACTGGGCGGGGGTCCGTCATCCGGAGAGCTTTCTGCTCACGGCCCCGTTGCCGCCAATCCTCGGAGCCGAACTCCCCCTGCAGGATCCTCAAGGCTGGGATCCTTACTGGACCCGCGGCCAGGAAAAAAGCCGACGCGCTTATTCCTTCGTCGCAAGCCTTTATCGGCGCCTGGCTATCCGACGCAATCTCAACCATTTCATCCATAAACATTTCGTGCCTGGTGCGCAGCTCCTTCACGCTGGCTGCGGTTCGGGGCAGGTGGATTCAGAACTTTCCCGCGAAATGCGCATCACCGCCGTGGATATTTCTCTCCCCGCTCTCGAATCCTATCGCCGCAATAATCCCGGCGCCGAGGCCATCCGTCGCGGCGACATTCTCCATTTGGACGATGTGGCCGGTGGCAGCTTTGATGGGGCGTATAACCTGGGCGTGGTCGAACATTTTACCCAAGACCAAATCGTCCAAATCCTGCGCGAGATGGGCCGCACCGTGAAGCCGGGCGGAAAGGTTGTGATTTTCTGGCCCCATCGCTGCGCAACCAGTGTGTTTGTGCTCAGGCTGATCCATCGGGTGCTCGATCTCTTCCACGGCAAGGGCGAAGAAGTAGTGCGTCTACATCCGCCCGAAATTTCCCTACTCCAATCGCGCGACCAAGCGCGAGAAGTGGTGGAACGGGCGGGGTTCAACCTGGTTGAATATTACTTCGGAATGCGTGACCTGCTCGTTCAAGCGGTCGTTGTCGGCTGCAAACGGTAATGGCTTCGACATTGTCGGCACGCGACGGGTCCGACACTAATACATTCTCGGTCGGATCAGCCGTCGCGCCTGCCGCAATCCCGAGTCATGGCCGACCAGAAGCCCTCTGGCTGAATGTCTTTGAGTCCGTCACGGTAACGCTTTTGGTCCTGCTAGTGACAGCGCTTCACGTCCAATTCGTCACGAATGTGGGCGGACTATGGCGCGATGAAGCAAACAGCGTCAATCTCGCCACTCTCCCCTCTTTCGCGGAGATGTGGCGTGTTCTCGATTTCGATTCCTTCCCCATGTTGTTCTTTACCGTACTTCGTGGATGGACAGCGATATTCGGTGCAAATGATGATCTCGCTCTGCGCGTTCTTGGCCTGATCACAGGACTCGGAATTTTAGGAGCTGCGTGGGCAAGCGGCCGATCCTTCAGCATCAAATGGCCGATACTTTCCCTCGCGCTCATCGGCTTGAATCCAATGCTTATCCGCTATGGCGATTCGACCCGCGCCTACGGACTTGGAATCCTACTCATACTTCTGACGCTAAGAAGCTTTTGGCGTCTGGTCGATTCTCCCGGACCGCCTACTACGCGTCGCATTATCGAGGCAACCCTCCTCGCCGTGCTGAGCGTCCAGTGCCTTTACTACAACTCGGTCCTCTTGTTGGCCATCGCCGCCGGTGCGACGGCCGTGGCGATCCAGTCGCGCGCCTGGCGTACCTTGTGCGTTATTCTCGGCATCGGCATGCTGGCGGCCGCTTCGTTGCTACCTTACATCCCAATGATGCGCCGGATGCGCGAGTGGACCTTCCTCGTGAGCTATCCCGATGGAGGTTTTGCTTGGCTGTGGGTGCGTGCTTGCGAGGTGCTTGGATCACCCAGTCGGCTCGGCATCTGGTTGTGGCCAGCGTTGGTAATCGTTGGCCTCGTTATTGCGGCCGGCGTTTGGGCAATGGGCCGGCGGAGGCCGGAAACACTCTCTGGCCGGATTCCAACGGCGGTGCTTTTTGCCGCTGTTACGCTCGCAGTGGGCGTTGCCAGTTACGCGGGATTTCTCCGGGTGTTGAATTACTGGACGCAACCCTGGTATTACATCACTCTAGCCGCGTTCGTCGCCTGCTTGCTGGAGGTCCTCTTCGGAGCGTGGCCGGCTACCAGCAAATCGAAAGTGGCGTTGCGTAGCGTCCGCCTCGCGGTTGCGCTCCTTCTGCTTTGCGTGGCAGCACGCCCGGCTTGGAAGGAATTACCGACACGTCACACTGATGTTGACTTGATCGCAGGACGGCTCCAGCAGCTGGCCACAAAGGATGACTTGATCGTGGTCCCTCCTTGGCAATGCGCCATTTCGCTTTGTCGTTACTACCGCGGCCCAGCAAAAGTAATAACCCTTCCTCCGATCAGCGAACACCGCTTCCATCGCTACGACCTTGTTCTCCGTCAGATGATGACGGCGGATCCGCTAAGATCTGTTCTGGTGCGCATGGAAAATGCGCTGCGGACGGGCCATCGGATCTTCATTGTTGGCGACCTCCCGTTTCTTAAACCCGAATTAGTTCCGCCGACTCTGTCGCCGGCCTTTCAAGATGCTAGCGGTCAATGGCACGGTGGCTACCGTGCGCCTTGGCAAAGCCTCGGCGAATACAGTACCGTTTGGCACTTCCAGGCGGGACACTTCCTGCGTAGGAAGGCAACCAATGCGCACAATATCGACGTTCCGGTACCCGACAATGCGAGAGTGCAGGATTATGAAGATCTGGGGCTCAGCGTGGTCCAAGGCTGGAATCAAACGCCGAACATTCCCTGAGCTCCCGTCCAAAATCGAGAAAAAGCATGCCGGGCACGGATACGGCGTCACTCCTCGATTTTCGCTTGCCCGCCCACATCACCCGTCACACAGAGTTGTTCGGATAAGGGGTCAGTCTGGCTTGCCCCGTTTTCCCGGATAGTAGGGAAGGGCTAATTTAGTTCAGTTTGGATTCAAAGTTGATCGGACTGAGATAGTCAAAACCGGAATGGAGCTATGGCGCGGTTATTGAAGGTCTCCCGCAGCGGCCCTGCACTGGCTCGCCTCTTGCTGATTTAAGCGGCATGGCCGCGTCACTGCCTTTAGGTTCTGCACTGCATGAGGGTGTTCCCGGTGGGGACCCGCTCCGCGTTCTGCCGCCGCCGCCGATTCCAACGCTCCTCGAGAAGCATCTCGGCCAGCTTCGCTCTTTTTACCAATCGGCTCCAGCAGAGCCGACGAACGGCGGCCTTTTTTACCGAAAACTGCTGGCCAACTACTATCGAGACTTGATCCCGGCGACGGCAAGCGTGCTCGAAATTGGTTGCGGCGGAGGACATCTTCTGGCGCTTCTTCCGAACCGCGATGTAGTCGGCGTCGACATTGCTGATAAACAGATTGTCGCCGCTCGCGCGCTGGTCCCAAGGGGGGAATTCCACGTCATGGCAGGCGAGGATTTGAAATTGGATCGCAAATTCGACGTCGTCCTTCTTTCCGAAACGGTGAACTTTGCCGCCGATGTGCAGCAAATTGTCGAAAAGGTGCATGCCGTTTCCCATTCTGGCACCCGGCTCATTTTGAACTTTCACAGCGGTCTGTGGCGTCCCTTGCTTGGTCTGGCTACGGCGCTCGGAATCCGGGCCGGGCATCCGCCATGCAATTGGCTGAGCTCAACTGACATGCGCAATATGCTTGGCCTTGCTGGATGGGAAGTCTTGAAGCAGCAGGGTCGTTTGCTCATGACTCTGCCTTGTTTCGGGCTGGAAAAGCTCATCAATCGATTCATCGCGCCGGTGTTATCGCAACTCGGGTTGACCGTTTTCCAAGTGGCACGACCGGTACGAAAACCGCTGGAGAAAAAAACCGTTACAGTCGTGATCCCGGCCCGTAACGAAGCGGGTAACATCGAAGACGCTGTCCGACGCACTCCTCCGCTCGGGGAACATACCGAGCTCATCTTCATCGAAGGAAATTCAACCGATCACACGTGGGCGGAAATCGAACGAGTGCGGCGCGCGTATCCGGATCTTAACATCAAGGCGATGCGGCAAAGCGGAAAAGGCAAAGGCAACGCAGTGCGTGAAGCATTCGAAGCCGCGAGCGGTGAGATCCTCATGATTCTGGACGCCGACCTCACGATGCCGCCCGAGGAATTGCCGAAGTTCTACGACGTCCTTGTCTCCGGCCGGGCTGATTTCGCAAATGGCGTTCGCCTGGTTTATCCGATGGAAGACAAGGCGATGCGCTTTTGCAACTTCTGCGCGAATAAGTTTTTCGGCATCGCCTTCAGCTGGGCGCTCGGTCAACCGGTGAAGGACACCCTCTGCGGGACCAAGGTACTTTTCAAAAAAGACTATAGGCGCATCGCGGCCAACCGTACGCACTTCGGCGACTTCGACCCCTTCGGTGATTTCGATCTGCTCTTCGGCGCTAACCA
>Ga0207645_10004346_pt1 | contig 10495 bp, 10 predicted proteins | sample KBSM53metaG_FD_184331 | JGI IMG/M metagenome (GOLD analysis project Ga0207645, IMG submission 184331) | Miscanthus rhizosphere microbial communities from Kellogg Biological Station, Michigan, USA - KBS M5-3 metaG (SPAdes) (version 2) | ecosystem: Host-associated > Plants > Roots > Rhizosphere >...
CCTGCAAAGCACCGACGACGTCGTCACGCCGGACCACGTGGGCACCTACCTGCGCCACGCCCTCCCCAACAGCACCCTGGTCCGGCTTGCGGCCACAGGCCACTTCCCGCAAAGCAGCGCGCCGGAGGAAACGTCCGCCGCCATCCTCGAATTCCTGAAGGCGGCATGACCCGGACCAGCACCACGGCCGTCGATTACCGGGAGCTCTTCAACCAGGCGCCCGCCGGCTACATCGTTGCCGGTGCCGAGGGAACCATCCTGGCCGCGAACGCCACCATGTGTGCCTGGACCGGCAACCCCGAAGGCGGCCTCGACGGCACCCGCCTCCTGGACCTCATGCCGGCCGGGGACAGGCTGATGTACCGGACGCACGCCGGGCCGAAGCTGGAACGCGACGGGCACCTTGCCGAGCTCTCGATCGAGCTGTTGGGACCGGACGGGCAGCGCAGGCCCGTCCTGCTGTCCGTCACCCGCACCGTGGGCGGAGCGGAACCGACGGACCTGATGATCTTTTTCGCGGCCCCCGAGCGGCGGCGGTACGAGCGCGAACTGGCCAGCGCCCACCGACGGCTCGAGGATGCCGAGGCGGACCGCGCCCAGCTTCTGCAGGAAGCACACCATCGGGCGCTGCATGACCCGCTGACCGGCCTGCCGAACCGGCGGCACCTGGAGGAAAACCTGCTGGCGGCCCTGGCCAGCGCCGGCGAACAGCGGAACCGCGTCGGCGTGCTCTTTTGCGACGTCAACAAGTTCAAGCAGGTCAACGACACCCTGGGCCACGCGGCCGGCGACCAGGTCCTGGAACACGTGGCGCTGATGCTCTCCCAGGCTGTGCGCGGCGCGGACACCGTCACGCGCTACAGCGGGGACGAGTTCGTTGTCCTGATCCCCTGCCTGGAGCACCCGGCCGAGCTCGAGGCGGTTGCCGGGCGCGTCCGGAGCTGCCTGGCCGGCGCCGTCACCATCGCGGGGAGCGAGCTCCGGCTGGGCATGTCCGTTGGCCAGGCGGACACGGCTGTCCCGGCGGACGCTGATCCGGCCGCGCACAAAAAACTGGCCACGGCCCTGTTGCTGGCGGCAGATCAGGACATGTACCGGTTCAAGACGCAAATGCGCGGGTCCGCGGGCGCCGGTTGATCCGCGGGCTTTAACGCCAAACGACGACGGCGGGAGGTGGCTCCCGCCGTCGTCGTTCGGCCTTGCTGCCTGGAACCCGGGCTTTAGGCGCCGTGGTTCAGGCTGAGGGTAAAGGTGTTCGGGCCGCTGGCGTGGACCGCGATGTTGCTCTTGGCGGTGTTGTGGCGCTCGGAGAGCTCGTGGACCAGCGCGTCCAGCTCGTGGTGCATGGTGGAGCGGTCCCAGAGCTTGTGGGTTACAGAGTTGGCAGTTTCAAACGTCATTGTTCAGTGCTTCCATTTCATGAATCCGGATGTCCGGCTGCCGCACCGATGCGGAGCCGCCGTAGGGGCCAAACCAGGAACGCCTGAGACCGTGGGCAGCTCTGCGAGCTCACCGGTTTGGCCTCATTGCGTCCACCAGGATGGGTGCCCGGCGTTTACTGCGGACGCGGAACGTCGCAGGAATTCGTCAGGCTGCACCGGCAGGAACGTCGCAGTCCCTGCCTTGCCTTTCCATAGTGCACAGCGCCGCGCGGGCGGCTCAAGCCAGATGGCGAAATTTGCGCGTGAGACTCATCACAGCCGCTGTGCCGGAACGTGGACGGCGACGACGGCACCCGAGTCCGGCGCGGACGGTTCAGTGCGGTCTAGGGACGGGACCGCTTCGACCGAAAATGCGGAGGGTGGATGTGCATGCGGCTCAGCCCCCGGGCGGGGGCCGGAGAGACCGGCACCGGTCCGCCGGGCTCCGGCCCGGCAGCGGCAGCGGCCCGTCCGTAGCGGGCAGCCAACGGTGCGGCGCTGAAGCCGTGGGCCAGGACGCTGAGCAGTACGGTGGCGGCGATGACGGCCACAGCCTGATCGGACACTGGTCCAAGGGCTTCCAGCGCCAGCAGCGCGAACACGAGGGACGCCAGCCCGCGCGGGCCGAACCAGCCCACGAACAGGACGGTCTTCCGGTCGAGGCCGGCGCCAATCGAGGCCAGCGCCACCGGCAGCATGCGCACCACCGTGAGGCTAAGCACGGCATACGCGATGGTCAGGGGGAGGGAGTGCTCCAGCATGATCGGCACGGTGATGGCTCCGAACGCCAGCCACACGAGCAGGGACACCAGGCCGCTCATCTGCTCAACGAAGGCCAGCTCGGCCGGCCCCCGTTCCCCGGCGCAGGTGCCGAACGCCAGCCCGGCGCAGAACGCGGCAACGAAGCCGTTGCCGCCCACCGCGAGTGCGGCGCTGTAGGAGAGCAGGCTCAGGGCCAGGACGCCGATGCCGGCGAAGTCCTCGGTTGCGGTCCCGCGCCGGCGGGCCAGCTGGAGCAGCCACCCTCCCGCGGCGCCGGCCGCTGCGCCGACGCCGGCGCCGATGAGCAGCTCCATGGCCGCGCTGCCTGGGCCTTCGGCGCTCTCCAGGCCTGCTGCGGCGGCCGCGCCGGCGATGGCGAGCATGACGACCGGGGTGGCGATGCCGTCGTTGAGACCGCTTTCGACCGTGATCAGCTGGCGGATCCGCGACGGCACCGCCGGATTCGTCACCACGGGTATTCCGAGTGCGGCGTCGGTAGGGGCAAGCGCGGCGCCGACGAGGAGGGCCAGCCAGAACCCGAACTGGGGAAAGAACCAGGCGGCCAGGGCCCACCCGAACACAATCGTCAGCGGCAGGCCGACTCCCAGCAGCCGCACGTAGCGGCTCACGTCCCGGCGCAATTGCTGGAGCGGCAGGCGGGCGGCGTCGGAGAAGAGCACCCACACCAGGGTGACCTCGACAACCGGGGTGATACTCGCCAGGGGCGACGGGCCACTGACCAGCCCGGACCAGGCCAGGGCTGCGCCGACAGCGGTGAACACAATGGGAGCGGTCAGGTCCGCCTGCTGCAGCCGCGCCGACACCAGCGCCCACGCGAACAGGAGGGCGGTGATGAGGACAATGACCGTCAGCTCCATGACGGATCGGCGCCCGTTTCCGTGGGCGCGGCGTGAGGGCGGCCCGATTCCAACAGCCGGATGGGTCCGCCCACAGGGATCACGCTCCCTCCGCCAATTGCACTTAACGTTCCCCTGCAGTTCAGTGAATCCGCCGGCCCGGGACCGCGCCAGAGAACTAAGCCCTGTCCTGTTCCTGCGCCGGCGGTGCCGCGACCGAGCCGCGGCGGATCAGTGCGGCCGTGAATGTCGGTGCGGCCGCCGGTGCCTTGCGGCCTTCGATCTGCCGGATCAGGGCTGAGGCGGCGGCTACGCCCATGTCGTAGACAGGCTGGGCGATGACCGTGAGCGGGGGCGTGGTCAGGCGCGTCCAGGCGAAGTCGTCATACATGAGGAAGGAGACATCATCCGGAATGGAGAGGCCGAGCTCGTGGATCGCTTCCACCACGCTGAGGCCGATCAGCCCGTCGGAGGCGATGATCGCGGTCGCCGGGTCAGGGCGCTGCACCAGCTCGCGGGTGATCTTCTTGATGGACTCGTCGTCGCCGGCGTTGAGGCGGATCAGATCGACGGGCAGGTCCACCCCCGCCTCCTCGAACGCGCGTTTCATGCCGTCGCGCCGGTCCGAGATCTGGGACGAGTCCAGCTGCAAGCCGTCGTGGTACGGTCCGGCCGTCTTGAGGGTGGAAATGAAGGCGATCCTCCGGTGGCCGGACTTGAGCAAATAGCTGGTGGATTCATGGGAGATGTCCTCCATGTCCACCGCCACGGTGTCGACGTCGAGCCCTGGCGCCTTGCGGTCCAAAAGGACCAGCGGACGGCCGGATTCGTGAACGCGCCGTAAATGTTGCGTTTCCACGGAGGACGCGGGTGCCACGATCAGGCCGTCAACGCGCTTGTCGAGGAGCACCCTGACGGCGTCGATTTCCGCCTCGGTATCCTCGTCCGTATTGATCAGGATGACATTGAATCCACTCCGCTTGGCGGTGTCCGTAATGCCCCGCGTGGCCAGGCCGAAATGGGGGTTTTCAATGTCGCCGACCACCACCCCGATGGTGTGCGATTTCCCGGTGTTCATGCTGCGGGCGAGCTCGTTGGGCCGGTACTCCAGTTCCTCGGCGGCAGCCAGCACCCGCTCACGCACGTCGTCGCTCACGGCCCCGTAGTTGCCCAGGGCGCGGGCGGCCTGGGCCTTGGAAACCTGGGCTGCTTTGGCGACGTCGGCGACAGTGACATCGCGGCGCCGGGAAGCATCACTATTCATTACGGCCTTTCGTAGCGGACCCTTGACGCCTGATGTGGCTTCGATTACATTTCTAGCAATCGATGTGAGTCCGGTCTCAATCCTAGGGACTGAGACCGGACTCAGCAAGACTTCCATCGACAAAGTCCCACTCCACGGGGCCCACTGCCTGCTTGCCCCGCTGCTCACCCCCACGATTGGAAACGCTGTGAACACAGGAAACAAAATGCGCCCCGGGGCGCTCATCGCCGCTGCTGTTGCCGCGGTCCTGGCACTCTCCGGCTGCGGAGGCAGCTCATCCGCCTCGTCCTCGCCGGCGGACAACCCCTACGGCCTGATTGAAGCCGGCACCATCCGCGTTGCCAGCCTGGGTGATTCGAAGCCCTATACCTTTGCCGACGCCCAGGGCAACTTCACCGGCTTCGACGTCGAGCTCTTCAAAGACGTCGCCCACCGCGCCGGAGTCGACAAGGTCGTCTTCACCGGACAGGACTTCTCCGGACTGCTCGCCGCCGTCTCCAACGGCCAGTTCGACGCCGGCGTTGCGGCTATCGGCATCACGGACAAGCGCAAACAAACCGTCGACTTCTCCGATGGCTACCTGGCCGGCTACCTGACCGTCATCACCACGAAGACCTCGGGCATCACCGGCGCCGACGGTCTCGGCGGAAAGCGTCTCGGCGTCGTGCAGGGAACGCTGCAGGAGGCGTACGCGGTCAAGAACTTCACCTCCGCGAGCCTGGTGCGCTTCCCGGACAACAACACCGCGATCGCCGCCGTCAACAGTGGATCCGTTGATGCACACTTCCTGGACTACGAGGCCGCCAAGGCCTATGAAACGCAGTACGGGCTGATCAGCGCCGCGGACATCCCGTCCTTCGACGCTCCCGCCGGCTTCGCCGTGGCCAAGGGCAAAACCGCTTTCAGGGACGCCCTCAACAAGGGCCTTGCCGCAGCCATGGAGGACGGCACCTGGAAGAAGCTCTACCAGAAGTGGTTCCCGGGCTCCCCGATGCCCGAGCAGTACCTGCCCAAGGCCGAGCAGACGGCCAGCCCCACACCCAGCAAGTAGGGCCCAGCAAGTAAGCGGCCCGGCAAGTAAGCGGCCCGGCAAGTAAACGGCACGGCAAGTAAGCGGCCCGGCAACAAATGGGCCCCGAACCATCGGCACGTCCGGCACATAGCCCGGCTGCCACACCTGACCGGGCGGGCCGCACTGCGCGGCCCGCCCGGGTTCCACAAGCTACCTACGTCTGAGAGCAACCATGGACTGGTTAAGCACCATCACCCGCACCTTCTTCGACTTCGGCGCAATGGCCGAGGTCCTGCCCCAGCTTCTGGGAGTCGGTCTCCTCAATACCCTCATCATCTCCGTGGCGGCGACCATCATCGGCGTTGCCCTCGGCATGGTCGTCGCCGTGATGGGGATATCTCCCTCGCGGTGGCTTCGGGTTCCGGCCCGGATCTACACGGACCTCTTCCGCGGACTCCCCGCCATCCTGACCATCCTGCTGATCGGCCAGGGTTTCGCCCGCTTCAGCCAATCGATCTTCGGCCCCTCGCCCTACCCCCTGGGGATCATCGCCCTGAGCCTGATCGCCAGCGCCTACATCGGTGAGATCTTCCGCGCCGGTATCCAGAGCGTGGACAAAGGCCAGGGTGAGGCCTGCCGCGCGCTGGGCATGAGCTACGCGAAGTCCATGGCCCTGGTGGTGGTTCCGCAAGGCGTCCGCCGGGTCCTGCCGGCGCTGGTGAACCAGTTCATCGCGATCGTCAAGGACTCCTCGCTGGTCTATTTCCTGGGCCTGCTGGTCACGGAACGCGAGCTCTTCCGCGTGGGCCAGGACGCCGCCGTGCTTTCCGGCAACCTCTCGCCCCTGGTCATGGCCGGCATCTTCTACCTGCTGATCACGGTTCCCCTGACCCATCTGGTCAATTACTTCGATAACCGCTTCCGCACCGGCCGACGCCGCCCCGCCGCACCGAGCAGCGGTCTCAAGGAAGTCAAAGAACTCGCCGCGGCTTCACCGCTGACCACCGGGAGCAACACATGAGCCTCGCCAGCAACACCGCAAGCAGCACCAACAACGCAAGCAGCACCAGCAACGCCAAAGAACCAGTCCCGGACATCGAGACGTTCCACGGCTCCAGCCTGGAACTGAAAAACCTGACCATGGCCTACGGCGACGTCGAGGTGCTCCGCAACGTCAGCCTCAACGTCGCCCCGGGCACCACCACCTGCATCATCGGTCCCTCCGGCTCCGGCAAATCCACCCTCCTGCGCGGCGTCAACCGGCTGCACGAACCCAAGAGCGGGGACGTGCTCCTGGCCGGCGAGAGCGCCCTGCAGGTCAAACCGGACCTCCTGCGCAGCCGCATCGGCATGGTGTTCCAGCACTTCAACCTCTTCCCGGACCACACCGCCCTCGAGAACGTGGCGCTGGCCCTCTGGAGCGTCAAGGGCATGCCCAAGGCCGAGGCCAGGGAACGCGCCCAGCGCCGCCTCGCCGAGGTCGGTCTTGCCGAACGCGCCGACCACCGCCCCCGCGACCTCTCCGGCGGACAGCAGCAGCGCGTCGCGATTGCCCGGGCCCTGGCCATGGAACCGGAAGTCATGCTCTTCGACGAGGCCACCAGCGCCCTGGACCCGGAACTGGTCAAGGGCGTGCTGAACCTCATGGCAGGCCTGGGCCGCCGCGGCATGACCATGCTGGTGGTCACGCACGAGATGGGCTTTGCCCGCAAGGTCGCTGATCAGGTCGTCTTCATGGACGAAGGCGAGGTCGTCGAGTCCGGCACGCCCGCCGACCTCTTCGACAACCCGCAAAGCGAACGCCTCCAGCGCTTCCTCTCGGAAGTGCTCTGATGGAGACCCTGAAGGGAAACACCGCGGCGGCACGCATCCGCACCGCCGTCGTCGGGTTCGGCATCTCGGGCAAAGTCTTCCACGCACCGCTGATCGCGGCGGATGCCAACTACTCGCTGGACGTGATTGTCACGGCGGATCCGGACCGCGCCTCGGAGGCGGCGAGGCTCTACCCGGACGCCCGGATCGTCCCGACGCCGGAGGACCTGTTTGCGCTCTCCGGTGACCTCGATCTGGTGGTCCTCGGGACGCCGCCGCTGACCCACTTCGACCTCGCCGCGACGGCCATCGCCCACGGCCTCCCCGTGGTGGTGGACAAGCCGTTCGTCACCACGTCGGACCAGGGGCAGGAGCTCATCTCCCGGGCGGCCGACGCCGGCGTGCAGCTCACGGTATTTCAGAACCGACGCTGGGACGCGGACTTCCTGACGCTGCGGAAGCTTGTCGGGGAAGCAGTGCTGGGGGAGGTGCGCAGCTTCGAATCGCGCTTTGAATGGTGGCGGCCGGAGGGCTTCGGAAACTGGCGGGACACCGCTGCCGTGTCCGAGGGCGGCGGCATCCTCAACGATCTCGGCGCCCACCTGATCGACCAGGCCATCCAGCTCTTTGGCCCGGTATCCGAAAGCTACGGGGAAACGGCGAACCACAGCCCGGATCCGGGCGGCGCCGACACCGAGGCCTTCGTGTCCCTGCTCCACGAATCCGGGGTCCGCTCACGGTTGTGGATGAATGGCATGGCGGCGCAGGTCGGCCCGCGCTTTCACGTCCTGGGCTCCGAGTCCGGCTACACGAAGTGGGGCCTGGACGGCCAGGAACCGGCCCTCGCGGCCGGAACGACACCCACGGACCCGGGCTACGGCGTCGAACCCCAAACCCACTGGGGGACCTTCGGTATCGATGGAGACCTGAGACCAACCGCATCTGAGCCCGGCGCCTATCCGCTGTTCTACGCACAGCTCGCGGCTGCCCTCCGTGGCAAGGGCCCACTTCCGGTCGACCCCGAAGAGTCCCTCGACGTCCTGAGGGTCATCGAAAATATCCGCGCCTTCGCATAGCCCGCACACCGCCTCCCAGTGCCCCTGGCGGGCACCCCTGACACCTCTACTTAAGGAAAGGCAGACCCATGTCCTCCACACCCTCAACTAAGCGCATCGCCATCATCGGCGGCGGCATCCTCGGCGTCTCCACCGCCGTCCACCTGCTCCGCGACGGCGCCTCCGTCACCCTCCTGACCGAGCACGGCCTGGCCAGCGAGGCCACCGGCCGCTCGCTCTCCTGGCTGAACTCCGCCGGAGAACGGTCCACGCCGTACCACCAGCTCCGGGTCGCCGGCGTGGACCGCTACCGCACACTCTTCGCCGCGGACCCCGGCCGGGACTGGCTGCAGTTCGGCGGTGGCCTCATGTGGAATCCCGCCGGCCAGGAAGCCGCCACGGAAGCCCGCCACCACTACGAGAAATCCATCGGCTATGACTCGAAGCTGCTGACACCCGCACAGGTCTCCTCGGCCACCCCCGGCATCGATCCGGATGCCGTTCCGGAGAACGCCATCTTCAATCCCGGCGAGGGCTGGGTCAGCCTGCCCGATCTGGTGGACTTCCTGATGGAGGAGTTCCACGCCCTGGGCGGTGAACTCGTACTCAACGCCGGCAAGGTGTCCGTGACGGTCGACGGCGGCCGGGCCACCGGCGTCGAGACGGCCGCAGGCGAAACCTACGAGGCAGACGCTGTCCTCGTGGCGTGCGGTGCCGCAACTCCCGCCGTCGTCGCGCCACTCGGCGTCGAAATCCCCAACGGATCCCCGGTCTCCATGCTGGTGCTGACCAAACCCGTCGAGCACGAGCTGAACGCCGTGCTGAACACCCCCAGGGCCGCCGTCCGGCCCAACCCCGGAAACACCCTCGCCCTGGACCACGACTGGTATGAAGGGCACATCGCCGAACACGCCGACGGCTCCTTCAGCATCCCCGATGACGTGGTCCAGGAGCTCGCCGATGAGGCATCCAGGCTCATCGCCGGCAACCCCGACCTCAAACCGGCCTCCTGGAAGATCGGCTACAAGCCCATCCCGGGCGACGGCGAACCGGTCCTCGGTGAACTCGGCCAGGTGCCCGGCTGCTTCGTGGCCTTCACACACTCGGGGGCCACGCTCGGCCTCATCGCAGGCGAACTTCTCGCGGGCGAGATCATGACTGGCACGAAGCACCCGATGCTGGCCACCTTCCGGCCGGGACGCTTCTCCTAGCCAGGGCCACGGCTGGCAGGCAGGGTCGGCGTTCACCGGCCCTGCCTGCCTAAGCCCCGTCCTGCTCCGGTAACGGGAGCGCCGCCCGTGGGGCCAGATCCATGGTTGTCAGGCGACTGGGGCCGGGCTTCCGGCTACGGACTGGGGGAGGGGCTGGGGGACCCGGTCCCGGATGGGGCGGTGGTGTTCCCGGGCAGCGTGGGTGACGTGCTGCCGGAGGCAGTCCCGGATCCAGGCGTCGCGGGCATGTACGACTGGTATTCGGGCAGCGTGGAGTCGAGGACCGGAAGCTGCAGCTCGGCCGACTTACCTGTGGAGTCCTCGCTCACCCGGACCGTGACCAGGGACCCGGGGGATCCCGTGGTGGGGTCCAGCAGCATGGCCGGAGGTTGGGCCAAAGACGTTTCGCCGTTGGCCTTGACCGGAATCGATACCGTCGGTCCGGAAGCGCCGGAGATCGTGACAACCGCGTCTTTGGCGGACGTGTTGAATACCGTGCCCATGATCCGTCCGGGCTGGTCCGCTCCGTGGGAGAGGATGAGCATGTCCGCCAGCTTCATCGGACCGACCACGGTGTTGATCCCGTTGGTCGCCGGCGTGATCTTCGTGGTTTCCGCGGGGTTGTCGGAGGAGCAGCCGGTTCCGGTCAGCAGCACCCCCAGCGTGAGGGCGGCGATCGCAGATCTGAATCCTGCCAGCAGGGTGGTGGGTGCCACGGCCGGCTCCTCTCGGCAGAAGCTGTCCGGTCACCTCCGATTATCGTCCCGGGCGGCGGGAAAATCGACCCGCCGTCGCTCCTGGTGGCCGCCAAGCGGGCGGCGCCCGGCGGCGGCGCCACCGGCCGGCCCGACATGCGGCTTGAGTTCGAGGATCCCGGGGGCCGCACCCGGCTGCTCCTCGGATGACACCAAACGAGGATTATTTACTGATTTGCGAATCAGAATCCCCATAATTGCCGCAAATAGGTGATTATAGAGTCATGCCGAAAATCCGCATCTCCGAAGCAGCACGTTTTCTCGGGGTCAGTGACGACACCGTCCGGCGCTGGACCGAGAATGGGATCCTGACCCCGGTCAAGGATGACTCCGGCCGGCTGGCCGT